>JAANMT010000440.1_pt1 | contig 44820 bp, 47 predicted proteins | sample 7279711 | NCBI WGS metagenome assembly JAANMT01 (sample SAMN14094538, study PRJNA606508) | bioreactor metagenome | isolation source: A lab-scale SPAN reactor treating ammonium-rich wastewater day 1 | place: Ireland: Galway | collected 2017-01-16 | reverse complement strand
TAATGAATGATCGTGGGATAATAGTTCGGGCAAACCATACTCTTTCCATCGGTATATAAAACTGCTCCAGGCCTGCTAATCGAAGACAATGATGAGCTAAATGCAAACAGTTAAAGCGAATTGCTTCATAACAAACAGAACCATCCAAGCATCCAATGTCTATATCATTGATATACTGTTTTATAGCATTGAACTGAGTCTTTGTTATTGTCCACAAACGCCAATATGCGGGAACCCGGGTGAAATGGTTGCTCCTAACTAGCCGTGCCCGTTGGGGTATGAATGCTGATAAAAAAACGCGTCGAAATGACTCCGGATAAAAGCCAAATGTGTCCGGCTTATCAGGCGGTGACCACAACGTTACATCGACATGCCCAAGATCGATGTAGGATAGCGGCTGGAAAGGGTTGATTTGAAACTTTACAATTACTTCCAAGACAAGATAATGAGACATACTATGATGAGTATGTATACTCTACCGTTTGTCCGGGATAGCCTTTTGCCTGGATGCCTCCCCAAGGAATTGTCTCATACCAACTTATACTGAGATGGTTGTTTTTGGTCTCAGAATGCCCTATCCAGACAGTAACTTTGCGTAAACGTACCCCTGCGGTATGCATAGTAATACTGAAACCACTCCAGATACTCCATTCCAAGAGTGTCCAATCATTGCCTAGTTTTTTTGCTTTGGTAACCGATTTGCTGCCTCCCATGGAATTTGCCTCCTGTGATATCTGCTAGGTGAATGGTGATCCATAATTTTCAGGACATCGTTTACTGTTTTTCCTTTACATCGATTGATAAAATCAAGCACTCGGTTTGCCTCAATCTGCGTACGCCGGTTTTTACTTTTGCTTACTGCATTGACGAGTTGGATAGCCTTTTTAATGTCTTTGTCCGGTATCTTTTTGCTTGGCGATTTGGCTAGCTTTTGAGCTGACAGAAACAGATCCAAAGTTAAATTCCTTATACTTTCGTCTTTCAGCATTAGTGAAATTAACTGCATTTTATGTTGACGGGCGTGATCATACCAATCAAAGGCGCCGCGATATTTTGTAAATTCATGATCACGGAAATAGGAAAGAGTTTCGCGGTCATAAGAGAATTTACCAGTCGATCCGAATAATTCATCCAGTATTTTGGCTATCGCATCAGCAGGGCATACAGGCGTTGAAATCAATTCCCCCCGGATTTCCCAATCACCCTCATCTTTCCAACGTTTTCTCAAATAAATTGTTGATTTTTCTGCTAAGTCGTCAGTAGTAAACAAGAACACTTGTTGCCCAATCTGATCATCTGGATTCACCCAAGACCACAAGTTATCCCACCAATTTTGCGTGCTTTCAATGGCGTCGCTGACTTTGCTGGAGATTCCATCCGTTACTGCTTTTATGTCATCTTCCGATACACCTGGATTATCAAATGAACGTGTTTTGATAATTTGTTGGATAGCGGTCCTGATCGCGCCGTTTAATGCGCCATGACCTGCCTCTGCTCCCTCGTCTGTTACTTCATCCTCTTCCATTAGAACAGTGACAACACCTATTAATCCAGGCAGATCGTCAGGTACATCTATGCCAGCCAATTTGCCCAAATCTTTGAGTTCCTGTGGAATAACAATTGGTTTTAATTGGGCTTCGAACTGACCAACTGAAGCAGGAATCGTAACCGTATCACCCGCGTCCACATCTCGCGTTCCTAAATTTCCATGGCTCCCTTTTCCAAAAAGCATAAAAGGAGAACCTGAAAGATGAACAATAGGTTTGGGCGGCGAAGAATTGAAATCAATAGTATCAAGAATAATTGTTACATCGTCACCGCCAATTCGGAAGAAAACAGTCCAAAGATAGGGTTCAGCATCTCCACAGCCATCTGCCTCATCATAGCAAATGATCTTGTCTAGATCTAACATGACATCATAGGTTAAGCGAGCCATTGCCAACTCCTTTCGTGAACAGGGATTCGAATGACTGTCAACGCAAAAAGCGAAACCAAACATAAAACGGATGGTTTCGCTTTTTGATTTCAAGACCTGCATATTTGAGCGAAATGCTTTGCTGAGGTCTTGGGTTTATGATTCCGTTCTCAAGGGATAGGATTTATCCAAAGAGAGTGTAGCACTTTTTGATTGTGAAATCAAGTACTTTTGGGAGGAATTTGAAAATTGATATGAAAAATCCAAACGGGCGGGGGAGGGAGGGAGAGAGAACCCCCTCTGTCCTTCGGACATCTCCCCCAAATACGACAATGAAAATTTGGGACGCGAATTGAGCAGTTGAATCGTCGGATTTGGGGGAGACTCCACGATGGGCATTTCCCTGCAAAGAAGAGAAAAATTCATCCTTCATCATTCTGTATTCATCCTTGCTCTTTGGCGGGGTTGGTCATCGAAGTGGATGGCGATGTCCACGATTTGCAGAAAGGGGAAGATGAGAGGCGGGAACCCCCTCTGTCCGTTGGACATCCACCGCTCGCTCCGCTCGGGTGCCAAATACGACAATGAAAATTTGGGATGAAATGGAGAGTTTGAATCGTCGGATTTGGGGGAGAACTGGTTAGTTACTGCCCTCTCAAAACCTGCTTGATTTTTATATCATCCCCTCCGACTTCGATGATCAAGTCACCGCCGCGTTGGTGGATGTAATCCTTGGGACCGTAGTTGATCCGCCAGAGCAACCCGTTATCGAAATGCTGGGTAATTGTGATGAGACTTTGAACGATGTCCACGCCCAATTCGCGGGCGCGTTTATTTGCGGTCGCTATCACACGCGCCAAAGCGACTGCCATGTCATCTTGAAGAACTTCGGAAGAAAGGGTAGCCATCGTTAAACTCCTTACGAACTAAGTACGGCGTCCGTATCGTCCATTTCACGGACTTGTCCAGCAGGCGATACCAGATAAATCACCGCCTGCGAAATGACGAACTCGCCAACGTAATCTTCGCCTTTCAAATCAGGATCATCACGCACAGCGCGTTTGTCGGTTTCACTTGGCTCTTGCAGGTAATCGCTTCCAGTGTTGGGATGAGTATGAAAGGAAGCGACGATCTCCAAGCCGTCGAACATACAATTTCGATGTGAAGGAACTTGAATGGTGTCCTGTGATCCTTTTTGCCAGCGTCGGACGCTCAAACTTCCATCTGCGTTTCTGACGACAAAGCCGCCTTCCTCATGTCCGCCTGTTATGCCTGGGTTTGAATCAATCCATGCTTGTTGCAGTGCATGACGGACTTTTGGATTTGATAAAACGGCTTTCGCTGTCAGCGGCATGAGAGGATTATAGCACTTTCAGCTCAAGCCAATAAACTGGGAGTCTATTTTCGGAGGCAACAGGTCATTCAGGGATTCATCGTCGACTTTTACTGTCACAAGTCCGCGCTGGTTATTGAAGTGGATGGCGATGTCCACGACTTGCAAAAAGAAGAAGATGAACGGCGGGAACCCCCTCTGTCCGTTGGACATCTCCGCCAAATACGACAATGTGAATTTGGGTTGTGAACTGAGCGCTTGAATCGTCGGATTTGGGGGAGACTCTGCGATGGGCATTTTCCTGCAACCGAGACATTATTCATCCTTCAGCATTCTGCATTCATCCTTGCTCTTCGGCGGGGTTGGTTATTGAAGTGGGTGGCGATGTCCACGACTTGCAGAAAGAGGAAGATGAACGGCGGGAGAAGGTGTTGCCCCCCTCTGTCCGTTGGACATCTCCCCCAAATACGACAATGAAAAGTTGGGATGAAAATCGAGAGCTTGAATCGTCGGATTTGGGGGAGACTCGGCGATGGGCATTTCCCTGCAACCGAGACATTATTCATCCTTCATCATTCATAATTCATCCTTGCTCTTTGGCGGGGTTGGTTGTTGAATTGGATGGCAATGTCCACGACTTGCAGAAAGAGGAAGATGAACGGCGGGAGAAGGTGTTGTCCGTGCTGGGGTTGAGGGTGGTCAGGTTTCGGAATGATGAGGTCGTGAGGGACCTGTCCGCGGTGGTGGGGAAAATCAAAGAAGCATTATTCTTCTAAAATCAGCGGCTCCAAATTTTTCAACAAGACAGGGACGGCTTTTGTGGCGGCGAGATAGATCTTGTCCATTTTCACTTCGCCGTATTCGTGCGCCAGAATGTTCCGCAAGCCGATGATCTGCGCCCATTCAATTTCTGGATGCTCATCCTGAAATTCTTTGGAAACATGGTTTGCCGCTTCGCCAACGATCAAAAGCAAACGCTCGATGGCATAACGAATCGTCTTGTTCTCGACAAATTTTGCGTGCGGAACGCCTTTGATGATCTCGGTGATCTCCAAGGCATATTTACGGATGTCCCACAAATATGACATGTCCCTTTCGTTATGCGGCATAGATCACCTGTGCAGTTCTTAGGATTTCCCGCTTGCGGAAGGGGTTTTCCAGCGCGTCCTTCTCGATGATGTCCACAGGGCGATGGAAGATTTTCTCCAAGTCCAGTTTCATTTGAACAAGGTCAAATAGACTGATTTCCGCGTTTTTTGCAAACGTGACCAGCACATCTACATCGCTGTCAGGGCGGAAGTCCGAGCGCAAAGCCGAGCCGAACAACGAAAACTCCACCACTCCCCAACGGCGGCAAAACTCGTTAATTCGTTTGCGCGGAATGCGGAATTTTTTCTTTTGCATGGCGTTTATCCATGAAAATTATAGCACTACTTGAACCGCGTCCCGGTTTGAGTCTGCTGAGAAAACTGCGAAGCGTGTGGGAAGAATTACGGGCGAAGAAGCTGGGAGTCCACTTTAGAAGGCAATAGGTTATTCAGGGATTTTTCGTCGACTTTTACTGTCGCAGGGCGGGGCTGGTCATTGAAGTGGATTGCGATGTCCACGATTTGCAGAAAGAAGAGGATGAGAGACGGGAACCCCCTCTGTCCGTTGGACATCTCCCCCAAATACGACAATGGAAATTTGGGATGAAAATGGAGAGTTTGAATCGTCGGATTTGCCCACAGGGTGCTGCGCAAGGGGAGACTCCGCGATGGGCATTTCCCTGCAACCGAGACATTATTCATCTTTCATTCTTGTTCTTTGGCGGGTTGGTTATTGAAGTGGATGGCGATGTCCACGACTTGCGGAAAGAGGAAGATGAACGGCGGGAACCCCCTCTGTCCGTTGGACATCTCCCCCAAATACGACAAGGGAGATTTGGGATGAGAATTGAGAGTTTGAATCGTCGGATTTGGGGGAGGCTGAGTGGGGGTCGAACGGCGGGAGAAGGTGGTCAACGGACTTTGTCACGGATTCACGGATATAAACGGACTTCGTAAATTCATCCTTCATCCCGGCCCTTTTGGAATGATGAGGCTATGAGGAACCTGTCCGCGATGGTGGGGAAGATCAGGGAGTTGGTTTTGAAGTGATATAATCCCTGCAAGGTATAGAAATGACCACAGTCACCGTTCATAATAAATTCACCGATATCCTTGCCGCTTTTGGAGATGTGCAGGAGTCTGTCAACGCGGCTGTACAGCGGTATACGATTGAACAAATCACGAATAAGATTACCGAACTTCGTCACAAGGATGATGAATTTCAAAAGAAATACGGGCTGGATTATTCATCTTTTGCGAAACAAACTAGCGAAGATGAAGAATTCATCAAATCTATCGAAACCAATATCAGCAAGACATGGGAAGCAGATTTACTCGATTGGGAATTTTGCCATAAAGGGGTTGAAGATTGGACGAAAAAACTTCAAGACATTTTGCTGAAATAATCGAACTTGCCCAGTCCGTTTTCGAGAATGTCGTTTATGAAATTGACGCGACACCAGATCGGTCAATTTTGCGAATCAATGCGGAGTATGGCAAATATCAGATTCTGGTCACTGAGTTGTTCAGCGACGGGATACGAAAATACCGATATTACGTCATGCACGGCGATTGGGTGGAAGCAGGCTTTGATAATGCGCCTGATCCACGCGCGATACGACTCAAATATGGAAAAATTGGAGAAGACCATGCTGGAGAGAATATCCCTCATTTACATCGGGAAGATAAGACCAAATTATCTTTGGCGGAGGAGATGACTTTTCAAGATTTTGTCGATTGGCTCAAGGGGAATCTGTAGCCAGTAAATAAGTCAATCACATTCGAAGACAGCAGGTTATTCAGGGATTCATTGTTGATTTTTACTGTCACCTCGTAGAGATCGCACGGGGTCTTCGACAAGTCTGCGCTGGTCGTTCAAGTGGATGGTGATGTCCACGATTTGCAGAAGGAGGAAGATGAACGGCGGGAGAAGGTGTTGTCCCCCTCTGTCCTTCGGACATCTCCCCCCGCGAAGCGTACGACAATGGAAAGTTGGGCTACGAATTGAGCCATTGAATCGTCGGATTTGCCCCCTTCGTTTTACTTCGGGGGGCTGCGCAAGGGGAGACTTCGCGATGGGCTTTTTTCCTGCAACCGAGACATTATTCATCCTTCATCATTCATAATTCATCCTTGTTCTTTGGCGAGGTTGGTTGTGGAAGTGGATGGCGACATTCACGACTTGCAGAAAGAGGAAGATGAGAGGCGGGAGAAGGTGCTGAGTGAGATTGGATTAAGGGTGGTCAGGTTTCGGAATGATGAGGTGATGAGGACGCGGAGCGGTCCGCGGTGGTGGGGAGAATCAAAGAGATAGTTGGCATGTTTTCGTCTAAGCCTCAAATCGGGGTAAAATTCAGCCATGACATCGCCCATCCGCTGGAGAGTGCAAGACAGATACGGCAATAGCATTTACCTGACCCAGGAACGATGGGAGCATATTGTTGATCCGCTCAATCATCCAGAAATGGAAGGCTACGAAGAAGAATTGAAAGAAACCGTCCAGTCAGGCGCACGCAAACAGGACTCGCTCAATCCGCAGAAATACAGATATTCAAAAGAATTCGAAAACCTTCCCGCGGGCAACACACACATTGTCGCCATTGTCCTGTTCAGGCTTCAAGAACGCGGAGTCGGCGAAATCGAATCGAACAATTTTATCGTCACTGCTTACCAGAAAGAAATAGGGTAACGCCATGAAAACACCAATAATCAACTACGACGAAACCAGCGACACACTGTACATTTCCTTCATTCCCAACGTCAAAGCGACAGGGATCGAGTTGAATGAACACATCCTCCTGCGGATTGACAAGGAGAATCGTCAGGCTGTTGGTTTAACTTTCCTCAACTACTCGATCCTGATCCAAAAAGCGGATTTCGGACCCCGCAGTTTTCCTTTGACAGGGTTGGCAAAGTCATCCGAAGAGACGCGCGAGGTTGTCATGGAAATCATCGGGAAATCGCCCGTGAAGGAGATTTTGTCTCTATCCACGTTTACGCCATCTTTCTCAGAAGCGATACCAATCACCCTGCTTCACTTGCCACAACCAGCATAAAACCGAAAAACTCCAGCGCGCGAAAGAACCCCGCCGCGAGATGACTCCCGCCGAGAAAACTGCGAAGCGTGTGGGAAGAATTGCGGGCGAATAAGCTGGGAGTCCACTTTAGAAGGCAACAGGTTATTCAGGGATTTATCGTGGACTTCTATTGTCACAAGTCCGCGCTGGTTATTGAAGTGGATGGCGATGTCCACGACTTGCAGAAAGGGGAAGATGAGAGGTGGGAGAAGGTGTTGTCCGCGTTGGGGATGAGGGTGGTCAGGTTTGGGAATGATGAGGTGATGAAGGATTTGTCAGTGGTGGTGGGGAGAATCAAGCCAATGTTGGTATACTCGACCAAAAGGTGACTCGTGAGCAAAAAGACCATCGAAAAGAATCTTGTCAAAGCCTTGCTCCACAATGGGGCAATGGCATACGCGCTTTTTGAGTATGAGTTGGAAGAGCATATTGAGGAATACCTGAAATCAAAGCGGGAGGATGGCGACGATTATTTCTTCGCGGTGACCGAGCATACCAACGATGTTGCCATGCTTCTCATTGATGAGGACAATAATGTTCACGTCAATGAAGCAGCGCGCGAGATGTTGAAGAAATTATGGCAGAAGTCATACGAACATAACATGAAAGTTATGATCCCTCACATGGTGGATGAACTCAGCAGGGGATTTTTGTCCGTGTCAGGCGTCAAAGTGCAAGGGCTTTAATCTACGCGGCGAGGGAAAGAAGAAGGGCTGGGCTGGTTTTCGCGTCAGATGGCAACATCCACGACTTGCAGAAAGGGGAAGATGAACGGCGGGAGAAGGTGCTGTCCGCGCTGGGGTTGAGGGTGGTCAGATTCAGGAATGATGAGGTGGTGAGAGACCTGTCCGCGGTGGTGGGGAGAATCAGAGGGTTTGTTTTGTGTTACAATTCCTGAAATTCGGAAATTCTGAATTTCAGGAGTACAACATGACTACAGTTCAGATGCGCAGTAAGGGAACAATCACATTCCCTGCTAAATTGCGTTCCAAATATAAGTTACAGGATGGGGAAGTGTTTACTATTATTGACTTGGGTGAGGGAACTTTTTTACTAAAGCCAATGGTCTCACAAGTGAACAAAATATCGAGTCAGATTGCAAAACGCCTGAAAGAGGAAAATGTTTCTCTCGATGATCTGTTGCAGGCATTAGATGAAGAACGCAAAATATACTACCAGGAAAACTACGTCAAAAAATAATTTGCGGGGGAATTCTCCATGTCGAAATTCAATATTTTTCTCGATAGCAGTGCCTTGATCGCAGGTGCCATTTCAGGAACTGGCGCAGCGCATGTATTACTTCAACTTGGCGAGAGTGAAGATATCTTGTTAACCATCAGTGAAATGGTTATTGTTGAATCAGAACGGTCAATTGCTAAAAAATCCCCCCGCAACCTGAATGACTTACGAAAGCTGATTAAAACTGCAAAACTGAGGATAGTCAATGATCCTTCCACCAAGGAAGTAGAAGCCAACTTGTATCTGATAGAAGATCCAAACGATGTGCCGATTCTGCTTGCTGCGATGAAAGCAAAAGTGGATTATCTGGCAACACATAATCGCAAACATTTTCTGGACGACCCAAAAGTTGCCGAAAAAGCGGGATTGAAAATTGGAACGCCAGGCGATGTCCTTGCCTGGATACGGGAAAATTTGAATTCTTAAGCGATATGTCAAAACCAAAGGGGCGAGGGAGGGGAGGGAGAACCCCCTCTGTCCGTTGGACATCTCCCCCAAATGCGACAATGGAAATTTGGGTTGCGAACTGAGCATTTGAATCGTCGGATTTGCCCCATTCGTTTCACTTCGGGGATGCTTCGCGAGGGGAGACTCGGCGATGGGCATTTCTCTGCAAATGGGATGTAAACTCATCCTTCAGCATTCTGCTTTCATCCTTGCTCTTCGGCGGGGTTGGTCATTGAAGTGGATGGTGATATCCACGACTTGCAGAAAGAGGAAGATGAACGGCGGGAGAAGGTGGTCAGCGGACTTTGTCACGGATTCACGGACGGGAACGGACGGTTTGCGCCGCGAGATGACTCCCGCCGAGAAAACTGCGAAGCGTGTGGGAAGAATTACGGGCGAATAAACTGGGAGTCCATTTTCGGAGGCAGCAGGTTATTCAGGGATTCATCGTTGCTTTTTACTGTTACCCCCTCTTCGGCACCTCCCCAAAATCCGACAATAGAAGGGCTTGATAATTATTGAAGGTTTCAATGTCGTATTTGGGGGAGGACGGGTGGGGGTAGGGATATCCACGATTTGCGACTTACGTCGTGTCCGCTTGACGCCCTCCCCTCCCCCGCGTATAATCCCAGCCATTCGGAAGTAGTACGCAATTGCCTCTCTGACAGAAAAGAAGGTTGGCGGTCGAGCTGATCGAGACCCAGGCTGAGAGCCTTCGCAGAAATGAATTGCCGAAGTCGTCCGAATTCCTTGACGAAGAAAGCCACTGATCACTGGTAACTGATCACTGATCACTGATCACCGGCAACTAGACCGTCACGGGATTGCCCGTTACAGCAAAGACCGATGATGGTCGGTCACAGAGAGCGTTGATAGTCGAATAGTCAGAGAGTCGGATAGTCTAATAGTCTAATAGTGATAGACAAGCGGACTAAGCGTAAGCGACTACAGGACCGGGCGACGAGAGACCAATCAACGAATTGAGGTGGTACCGCGAAGTTGACGCTTCGTCCTCATGTTGGACGAGGCGTTTTTATTTTAACCATGTCATTGCGACCTTCGGGAAGCAATCTCCCAAAATCTTGAGATTGCTTCGGGCTTCCCCCTCGCAATGACATAAGGAGTCCGAATGACCAAACACGAACTGCCCAAAGCCTACGATTTCAAATCCACCGAGCCGCGCATTTATGAGATGTGGGAGGCGGGCGGCTACTTCAAGCCGTGGAACGATCCCAACAAGCCGGGCTTCGACCCGAACATCGAGCCGTTCGTCATCGCCATCCCTCCGCCAAACGTGACCGGCGAACTGCACGTCGGTCACTCCATGTTCGTCAGCGTCGAAGACCTGATGATCCGCTACCACCGCATGAAAGGATATTCCACGCTGTGGATCCCCGGCTCCGACCACGCCGGCATCGCCACACAACTCATGGTGGAACGCGACCTGCTCAAGAACGAGGAAGTGACGCGCGAAGAACTCGGACGCGATGAATTCGTGAAACGCACATGGGAATGGAAGCGCAAGTACGGCGGCATCATCCAAAATCAGATCCGACGCCTCGGCGCCTCCTGCGACTGGACGCGCGAACGCTTCACCCTCGACGATGGGCTGAGCCGGGCAGTTCGAGAGGCTTTTGTCCGCCTTTACGAAAAGGGACTGATCTACCGCGGTCCGCGTCTCATCAACTGGTCGCCGGGACTCAAGACCGCCGTCTCCGATCTCGAAGTGGAATACGAGGAAGAGGACGCAACGCTGTATTACTTCAAGTATATGATCGCGGATGATGATGGTAGGGATGAGCCTGGCGCTCATCCAACGGACGGACGCGAGTCCCCTCCCTACATCCCCGTCGCCACCATCCGCCCCGAAACGATTCTCGGCGATACGGCTGTGGCTGTCCATCCCGACGACGAACGCTACAAAAAATTCATCGGCAGGACCGCCATTGTGCCGATCCTGAACCGCGAGATTCCCGTGATCGCCGACGAATACGTCAGCATGGAGTTCGGCACCGGCGCGTTGAAGATCACCCCCGGTCACGACCCGAACGATTACGAGATCGCCCACCGTCATGGCTTGCACATCATCTCCGTGCTGGATGCGGAGGCGAAGGTCAACGAAAACGGAGGCAAATACAAAGGTCAGGACCGATACGAGGCGCGGGAGAATCTCTGGGCGGATATGAAAGCCGCAGGTCTCGTCATCAAGGAAGAGCCGTACCGCACCACCATCCCGCGTTCGCAGCGCGGCGGAGAGATCGTCGAGCCGATGATCTCCGAACAATGGTTCGTCAAAATGGAATCGCTTGCTCAAGCCGCGCTTCAAGCCGTGCGCGACGGGCGCATCAGGATCGTGCCGGAGCGGTTCGAAAAAATCTATTTCAACTGGCTCGAGAACATCAAGGACTGGTGCATCAGCCGTCAATTGTGGTGGGGACATCGCATTCCCGTGTGGTATTGCCCCGACGGTCACATGACCGTGACGCGCGAAGACCCGACCCAATGCGCCGCCTGCGGCTCGAAGGACATCCGCCAGGACGAAGATGTGCTGGATACGTGGTTTTCATCCGGTTTGTGGCCCTTTTCCACGCTTGGCTGGCCTGAACAAACGCCCGATTACAAATACTTCTATCCCACCTCCTACATGGAGACCGGCTACGACATCCTGTTCTTTTGGGTGGCGCGCATGATCATGATGGGACTCGAATTCACGAGGCAGGTTCCATTTCATACCGTGTACCTGCACGGACTCGTGCGCGACGAGATCGGACGCAAGATGTCGAAGACGACCGGCAACGTGATTGACCCTCTCGATGTGATGGATCAATTCGGAACGGATGCGCTTCGCTTCACGCTGCTGGTTGGTTCCACGCCCGGAAACGATACCAACGTTGGGCTTAAGAAAGTGGAGGCGAACCGCAACTTCGCGAACAAGTTGTGGAATGTGGGGCGGTTTGTGATCAATACGATTGATTCCCTCACCCCGACCCCCCTCCGTCTCCCCCCATTTTCTCCGAAAATGGGGGGAGAGAAAGAGGGAGGTGAGGGCTGGACTCTCGCCGACTCGTGGATCTGGGCGAAGATGCAACAATTGATCCGCGACGTGGAGCGGCAATTCCAGAACTTCCAATACGGGCAGGCTGGTCAGCAGATCTACGAGTTCATCTGGTCCGATTTTGCGGATTGGTACGTGGAGATCGCGAAAGAGCAAATGAAGAACGAGGCAAACCGAACGCAGACCGTGGAGACATTGGCGCGCGTGTTCGACATCTGCCTGCGGTTGCTTCATCCCTTCACGCCTTTTGTGACCGAGGAACTCTGGGGTCACATGCGCTCGGCAATTCTCCAATCCTCCATTTCTCATATTGCCAGGGATTGGTCGGAAGCCTTGATCGTCGCCCGTTTTCCCGAACCCCGCGAACCCGAAGGCTGGGAAGCGGACAAGATCGCCGACTTCGAGTTGATCCAGGAGATCGTGCGTTCGATCCGCAACCTGCGCGCGGAAAAGGGCGTGGCGCCCTCGAAGAAGATCGCCGCCGCGATTTCAGCGGGCAACAAACTCGAACTGCTCACAAGTCAGGCATCTGTTATTGCATCCCTGGCTGGACTTGACCAGTCTCTAATCTCCATTTCTCGCTCTTTATCTGACAAGCCCTCCGACTCTGCCGCGCTCGTCGTCGGCTCTGTGGAAATCCACCTCCCGCTCGCGGGCATGGTGGACCTCGCCGAGGAAAAGTCCCGCCTCGAAAAGGAATTGAAAGAGGCGCAAGCGCACATCGAGCGGCTGGAAAAACTTTTATCGGGCGATTTCGCAAACAAAGCCCCCGCCGCGCTTGTCCAAAAGGAGCGTGAGAAACTGGCGGGCTACAAGGAAACTGCGGAGAAGATCAAGGCGCAATTGAGTTAATGACGTTGCCAAAGCGCTGTTGCGATGCGGTCTCCCATTCCCGCCCGGAACAGGAATGGGAGACCGCCATTTTTCCATCTCTGCGTCTTCGTGTTTCGGTGGTTCAAAACCCTGTTTGTGCAGGCGCGCTTACCCGAGCAGGAGGATTGCCTCGCTTCCGAAATCGGATAATTTCGTTCGACGGAATCTTGTATAATGATTGCAATAGAACGCGTTGAGATTCGATTTAGCGGTTCGGGGTGACAAGCAAAATTGGGAGCGCGACGCGTTCACTCCGTTTCCCGTGTCTGCTCTGCGCAAAAGCCAAAAGGAGGCAGAGATGAAGAACCTGCGATATCATCGCGTGCTCAGTACGATGCGAAGCGCATTGTACCTGGCTTTGCTGGCTGCCCTGTCGTGGTTCCTGGTCGGTAATCCCGAGGCGAGGGAATCGATCGGCGCTTTTGGAGTCAGCCTGTTGTGGATATTCATCCTGGTTTCCTCGGTTATCGTCGTGGCGCGATGGACGCAGCAGCAAAAAGCCCCCATGATCTACCCCTTCCTCAACGCCACCGGCGATAAGGAAAACAAGGAAAAATACGACGCCCTGGCGTTGAATTTCTCCGAACTTCTCCAACTCGAAATCCAGCGCATCACGCACCTGCTCTACATCCCGGAATCGATCGCGGTGCATAATCCAGCCTTCAAAAAGGAGCAGGTCCCCCGCCCGATCATCACTCCCGCGGGTCCTGCCGCGCTTGGCAGCGCGAGGGCGGAGGATGAACTGGGTGAAATGCTGAAGGGGATCGGAGCGTTGTCGTTTGGTCCCGTCAGCCTGCCGCTGGGCGGCTTGCTTCACCTCCTCGTAATGACGCTTCAGGGAGGCGGGATCACGGGGAAGATCCAAAAGTTTGGGGAAAAATTATCAGTGGTGGCGTCCTACGCAAACCGCAAATACGAAGCCGGCAGCGACGCGCTTCCGGTTGCGGAACAAGGCGGTGAGGAAGCCGCGAAAAGGCTGGTGCGCCAGATCGCTTATATGATCAGTTCGGACTTTGCCGATTTCCCGCCCTCACGCTGGCAGAGTTTCCGGGAGGTGATCGAAGGTCTCGAACATTATCAACGCTACCTGTTGAGCGGGAAACGCAACCAATCCGCCCTTGAAGCCGCCCACAGGCATTTCGAACAAGCCGCCGTCGAGGACAATCAATACGCATGGGCGTATTACAACCTGGGCTTGTTATACGAGGAACAGGGAAACCTGGATTCGGCGTTCGAGATGTACAAGCAGGCGGTTCAGTCGGAACCGAACCTGCGTGAAGCGCAATTTCAATTGGGAAAGGCGTATTCCCAAAGGGGGCAGTTATTGAACGCCGTCAATGCCGGAAGGCGGGCGGTGAAACTCGCTCAAAAAGCAAGGAAACCCTTTCCCGTCGCCCACACGTTCCTGGGGAAATGGTTGTATTCTCTGGCTTACGAGAGCCGGGGCGACCGCGCCGAAGCGCTCAAATATTGCGATGAAGCATTGGAACACTTGAAGACCGCCAAAAAGGAATACATCCGTTTGACCCGGCAGGAACGCAGGCGGGCGGATTTTTCGGAACAACGGCTGGTCGGCTTCAGGGCGGGCGCGATCTATTCGCTCAAGGAACTCAGCCAGGCGTACAAGGTGTTGGCGAATTTGCTGGAAACCGCAGATCAGGATAAATCCTTTTGGAGGAAACTATTGGCATACGCCCGGAACATCCTGTTGGGGTTGAGCCTCCAACCGGGACGCGATGCCTACAAAAAGGCGGAAGATGCCCTGCAACAATGCCTGAAGTTGTACCCGGAAAGCAGTGAAGCCCACGCCGAACTTGGCGGGTTCTACATGGATCGAAAAGACTACTTATCGGCAAAGGAACATCTGGAGCGCGCAGGCGGCATCAGTCCCGAGGATAAATCCGTGGTCCTTGAACTGGGAGCGACATATCTGAGCCCAGCCATCGAGGATCTGATAGGTCTCTTCAGGGAATTCCGGGACAATCCGCACGGATGGAGCGTCAACTGGCCCGAACAGCGCGTCAACGCCACCCAGACCCAGTTGATGCTGGCGGCATTCCATTATCAAACCGTGATTGATCTGATCCGCTACCAAGGAGAGGCTGGAGTCGAAGACCAGGACCGCATGATCCGGGCGCTCAACGGGCTTGCGGCCGTTTACGGCTCGCAGGCTCTGATCCATTGCGTTCGCAACCTGGACTGCATGTTGCTTATCATGGATGCCAGGCGGTATCTCGGCAAAGCCCTGGTGTTGAATCCGTTCGACGCCGAGGTATACGATAACCTTGCCGGGCTATACGCCATCGAATCGGAAGTGAAAAATTTCCCGCCGAAAGCCGTTTCTTTCTATGGAGGCGCTGCCGATGTTGCATACCCGCCGGAGGAGGCTGTTCCATTCCAGAGCGAATCTTCTGCCTCGGGCGGCGAGACCCTCCAACAGGCTTATGAAATGCTCAGGGATTACGTAAGGGAATATGGCTCGACCGACCCATATTCCACCACCGGAGTTGCGCTGGCGCTTGCATGCAGCGCCCCTGAACAACGCGCCAACAAGGAACTGGTGTCGCGATTCCTGGAAGATCGCAACCTGTCCCTGCCCTCACCGGATGAGGTGGAGGCTTCGCCGGTGTCGCAGGTCTATCTTTGGACGGCCGGCTGGATGCTCGATGCCATCGGCATGCCGGAACTGGGAATTCAGTATCTGGAAAGGGCGGCAAAAATGGGACCCTTCCCCGAAGCGGACCTGGTGGATTACGACCTGGGCAATGTTTATCTGAAATTGAAGAGATGGAACGACGCCATCGAGCGTTTCCAAAAAATGTCATCGGACGATCCCTACTTCTGGCAGAGCAGGATGACGCTGGCGGACGCCTTGCGGGAGAACGAAGCCGTGGACGGCGACGCTTCCGGTTTCTTCGCTTCCCTCGCCAATCTGCTGCCTGAGACGACGGAAGGACAAAACCCCATCGTTCCCTCGTCCATGGATAATGGCGAAATGTCGAATCAAGATAGATATTCCCTGCCCGGCGAAAGATTGAGCGCGGAAAGGGTCTACGGAGACGCCATCGCGGCGGCCGGCAACGACCCTTATCGCAGGGCGACCGCCCTGGCGGCGCGGGCTGATCTGTTTTGGAGCCGGAAGAGATACGTCGAGGCAATAAGCGACTGCCAGGAATCCCTCAAACTGGCGCCTGCCTATGCTTTTCCTCACAGGATTCTGGCGTTGATCTACATTGATCTGTTCGATTATGACCGCGCCATCGAAGAGTGGGAACGCGTCGGAAAACTGGTGCAGGACATGGATGAACCTCATTACCACCTCGGCTTGGGAGATGCGTATGCCAGCAAGGCGGACAGTACGAGCAATGCCGACGACGCGGAAACCTGGCGCTGGCGGGCAGTGTGGGAATATCAACATGCCATCCAACTATTCAGGGCGAACGAGACCATGGACAAGGCGCGCACACAGACCGCGCTGGGCGATAACCTGATGATTTTGAAGCAGTTCAAGGAGGCGGAAGTCGCGTATCTATCCGCCTTGGAATCATCGAAGGGCATGCCCGACGAATACAGGCTGCATACCAAACTCGCCTTCGTTTACGTCAAACGCGGTCTCTATGGCAGCGCGTATTCCGAATACAAAAAAGCGATCGAATTGTGTGAAGAACAACTCCAAAGGGCGTTGAAAAGCGGCTATACGCGGACTGCCGGCGTGTTGACGGGCGGGCTGGCGTATGCCTGCAACATGCTGGCTTATTACCTTCACGCGGAGCGGGGCGTAAACCTGGAGGAAGGTCTGGCGTGGGTGAACCGCGCGCTGGAGGAACTCGAACGCAGCAACATGGATGAAACGGCGAAACGGGATCATCAGGGCGCATACCTGGATACGCGCGGCTGGCTGTATTACCGCCAGGGCAAATACATCGAAGCAAGACAGGATCTGGAGAGGGCGCTCTCGCTGACCATGGGAACCGTCTTTGAACACGGGCATCTGGCGTTGACGTACGAGCGCCTGGCTGAATTGAGCGAAAACGACGACGAACGGAAACGCCTGCAAACGATGAGCAGGGAACAATGGAATCTGGCGTTTGACCTGGACGAGGAAGGGATTTGGTCGGCGCACAAACACGAGCGTTCCGGCAAAACCGTCGAAGCGTGAGCGTTCAACGTGTGACAAAATCCACAAAACGGAAGATTTTTGTCAGTTGACGCGGAGGTTGCCATCCGTTAATTTATATCTGCGACTTCTCTACCGTACATTTTAGAAATCGGACGCGGACGAGCGCCGACGCTTCGCGCGCGGAAAACTAATTAAAAATCCGCGTTGTCCGCGCGCTCCGCAGTCCGCGTCCTATAAGTGGCTTTGTACGGTAGTGAATCTGCGACAAAACCTTTCACGGAGAAACAACCATGTCCATGAGGATCACCGAAGAGTGCATCGCCTGCGGCGCGTGCGTGCCGGAATGCCCCACCGAATCCATCAGCGAAGGCGACGGCATCACCTACGTCATCAACCAGGAGACCTGCGTCGAGTGCAAGGGTCATCACGATTCGCCGCAATGTATCAGCGTGTGCCCGGTCGAGTGCATCGTCCAGGCGTAATTGCGTTATAATTTCGACAACCAAATATTCGACCTTCGGGGCAGGGTGAAATTCCCGATCGGTGGTACAGCCCACGAGCAGACTCTTCGCTCCGCTCAGAGTGACAAGTCCGCATGATCCGGTGTAACTCCGGAGCCGACAGTGACAGTCTGGATGGAAGAAGGATACAGGCTCATTGCGAGTCTGATTCGACACAGCCCCGGAAACGCGCCTTGTTTTCGGGATTTTGTTTTCACAACACGATGTCGCTTCGGACTCAGCCGAGTCCTGATTCTGCGCCCCGGAGCATTGTCTCACGAGGCGCTTTTTGTTCTTCGTCATTGCGAGCGAAGCGAAGCAATCTCCAACTTGGTGACGGAGAGTGCTTCTCGAAAACTCGCAATGACGGGAAAATCTTATGTTCAAACGACTTACCCCCATCCTCCTTTCCGCTCTCGCCTTCCTCCTCGGATGGCACCTGCTCACGCGCTACAGCGGGATTCCCAACTTTATATTACCCTCCCCCCTCAGCGTGTGGATGCGCTTCCTCAGAGCGGTGAGCGACGGCAGTTTGTTGCGGCACACCCGCGTCACATTGATCGAGATCCTGCTTGGATTGTTTGCGGGGGTCCTGTTCGCCGTCGTCGTGGGATACCTCCTCGCCAAATCGCGTTCGCTCGAAAAGGCGTTATCCCCGTATCTTATTGCGAGCCAGGCGATCCCGATCATTGCCATTGCGCCCCTGCTCGCCATCTGGCTCGGACCTGGACTCCTCTCGAAGGTGGTCATCTGCGCGTTGATCGTGTTCTTCCCCGTGCTGGTGAACACGATCGTCGGCGTGCGCGCCGTGCCGGCCGCGTTATACGACCTGATGAACTCGCTCCACGCCACGCGCGCGCAGATCCTGTGGAAGGTGGAAGTGCCAGCCTCCCTGCCCGTCGTTCTCGGAGGCTTGCGCATCGGCGCGACGCTTTCGGTGATCGGCGCGATCGTGGGCGAGCTCGTGGACGCGCGGGAGGGCCTCGGTTATTTACTGCGGGTGGGCGATTTCCAATACGATAACCCGATGGTCTTCGTGGCGGTGTTCACACTGATCGCCCTGGCGCTGACGTTGTATGGTTTCGTCCTGTTATTGGAAAAGAGATTTTTGAAATGGCAGAATTAGCCAATGTCATTGCGAGGCGCAACCGAAGCAATCTCCGATTGGACGGGGAGAACTCGACCATGAGACTTGCCCGTTCATGGGAGATTGCTTCGCCAAAGATCGGCTCGCAATGACATGTGGAAAGGAGATCCTATGTTTCGCAAATTGATTTCGATCCTGCTCGGGCTGGGAGTCGTTCTTTCGGGGTGCGGCAGGCCCGGGTCCGCGAATGAAGCGGGCGAATTGACCCGCATCCGCCTGCCGATCGGGTACATCCCGAACATCCAGTTCGCGCCGTTGTACGTCGCCATCGAAAAGGGATATTTCCGCGAGGCGGGCATCGAGATCGAGTTCGATTATTCGTTCGAGACCAACGGGGTCAAACTGGTGGGCGCGGGCGAACTTCCGTTCGCGGTGGTTTCGGGCGAACAGGTTTTGATCGCGCGCAACGAGGGATTGCCGGTGGTGTACGTTGCCGCGTGGTACCAGCAGTATCCGATTTCGGTGGTCGCCAAAAGCGAACTTGGTATCCTGATCCCGCAGGACCTGAAGGGGAAGAAGATCGGCCTGCCCGGCTTGTTCGGCGCGAACTACGTGGGCTTGCGCGCGTTGTTGTTCGAGGCGGGAATGAGCGAAAGCGACGTGATCCTTGATTCGGTCGGCTTCAACCAGGTGGAACTCATGGCGGCGGGGCAACAGGACATCATCGTCGGATATGCAGCGAACGAGCCGGTTCAGTTGCGCGCCCAGGGCATCCCGGTGACCGAGTTGCGCGTGGCGGATTATGTGGAATTGGCGTCGAACGGAATCCTGGCGAGCGAAAAGGTGATCGCGGAAGACCCCGACCTGGTGCGCGCCTTCGTGGGCGCGTTCCTGAAGGGTCTCGCCGACGCGATAGCGAATCCCGATGAGGCGATTGCGTCGAGCGAACCGCACATCCCGAACTTTTCCGATCTCGATCCCGACGTGCAGAGGAACGTGCTGGAAATTTCCATCGAGCAATGGAAGGCGGAACGGCTCGGTTATTCCGATCCGCAGGCGTGGGAAAACATGCGGGACGTTCTGCTCGACATGGGCTTGATCTCGGAGAAGATGGAACTGAGCAAGGCGTACACGAACGAGTTCATTCCGTGAGGAAGCAGACAGGTACCCAGGTACAGACTCAATTCTCCACTCCTCGATCGCTTATCGCCAATCGTAAATCGCAAATCGAAATGTCCCACACTCCCATTCTCTCCATCCGCAGCCTGGGCGCCGTGTTTCCAAACGAAAACGGCGGTCTGCGCGCGTTGGAAAACGTGACGTTCGACGTGCGTCCCCGCGAATTCGTATGCGTGCTGGGTCCATCGGGTTCGGGAAAGACCACCCTTCTGCGCCTGGTGGCGGGTCTGCTGACTCCCACCTCGGGTCAGGTCGCCTTTGCGCGCAAACAGCAGCCGCGCATCGGCATGGTCTTCCAGCAGGCGAACCTCATGGCGTGGCGCACGGTCAGGCAGAACATCATGCTCCCGCTTGAGGTGGATGGAGTCGGCGAACAAACGGCGCTCGAAAAAACAAGGGAAATGATCGAACTGGTGGGATTGCAGGGATTCGAAGACTCGTATCCGCGCGATCTTTCCGGCGGGATGGCGCAACGCGTGGCGATCGCGCGGGCGCTCATCCACGACCCGGACCTGCTCCTGCTCGATGAGCCTTTCGGCTCGCTGGATGCCTTGACCCGCGAACGCATGTGGAACGAGTTGTCGCGCATCTGGCAGGCGAAACAAAAGACCGTCGTCATGGTGACGCATTCGATCAACGAATCGTTGTTCCTGGCAGATAGGGTTTTGGTCCTGACCCAGCGCCCCGGCCGGATCAAATTGGACGTGGAAGTTGACCTCCCGCGTCCGCGCAAGGACGATATTCGCTACACCAGTCGCTTCGGAAAACTGGCGCGCAAACTGAGACAGGCGATCGAATGATCCGCGAAAATGTCCTATGGTATAGTGTTGCCAGCAGTCCAACTTCGATGTCGTTCCGCCTCGCCTTCTTGAGACGACACGAGGTTCCATGCGGAAGAAGAAGCCATGCCCGAAACGATCCTCGTCGTCGAAGACGAACCCGCGCTCAGAGACACGCTTTCCTATAACCTCAAAAAGGACGGCTTTACCGTCGAATCGGTCGGCGACGGGCGCGCCGCGCTCGCGTCGGCGCGCAAACTCAAGCCCGATCTCATCATCCTCGACATCATGCTCCCCGAACTGGACGGCTTCGAAGTCGCGCGCATCCTCCGCAGGGAGACGACTACGCCCATCCTCATGCTCACCGCGCGCGACGACGAGATTGACCGCGTCGTCGGACTCGAAGTGGGCGCGGACGATTACCTGACCAAGCCCTTCTCGATGCGCGAACTGGTGGCGCGCGTCAAGGCGCAGTTGCGGAGGTCGCGCCTCCTGCGCGAGGAACTCTCGAAGACGAACGAAACCGCGCAACACGCCGCGCTCGCCTTCGATGATCTCGTCGTCAACCTGACGCGCCGCGAAGTGACGCTCGACGGAAAACCCATTCAACTCAAACCGAAGGAATACGAACTGCTCGAGTTCTTCGCCCGGCACAAAGGACAGATGCTCTCGCGGGAATTCATCCTCGAACGCGTCTGGGGTTGGGACTTCATCGGCGACAGCCGCACCGTGGACGTGCACGTGAGATGGCTCAGGCAGAAGATCGAAGAGGAGCCCGGCAAACCGAAAAGGATCGTGACAGTGAGAGGCGGAGGGTATCGCTTCGAGGGATAAAAAATCGGGACATCAGCCTGTCCCGATTTTCCCTAACCATCCTGGATGATTTCCCTGTCTGCTCGTAACAGACTATTCACCAGTTCCTGCACATCCATTTTGCGTTTCTCAGCCAGCGCGGTTATGAACTCGTCCACATCCGGTTCGAGATATACAGGAAAGCGGAACTCGACGTTGGCGCGATAAAACCTGCCCCGTTCCGCCCCGGAGAAGTCGTATTCGGGCTTCATTGATTCATCTGATTGTATTGGTTTTCCTCGGCGCGGGTTGCTTTTCGCGCGGAGATAATTCTTACTCGCCATAGGTCCTCTTCAATCTGCTCGAAGGTGTGAACGACAACCCTCAAAATTCCGGTTTCGTCAATGCCCAGTGTAATCCAGCGGTCTTCCTTTGCGCTGTGTTCCTCATCGTAGATGGAAAGATGATCGGTATCCCGAAAAACGCCCGCCGCGCGGCGAAATGAAATACCGTGCTTTATGATGTTGGCGCGTTCCTTGTTCGGGTCCCAATCAAAGTCGTAACGCACGATGTGCCTCGTTGCAAAATGAGTATACCATAACGCGTTTTTGGCTTCGTGTAGAATGGCGTCATAAAATATGAGTCTGATTACAGTATTTTTCCTTGCCTCTTTTGCCTTTCTCACCGCGTGGTTCGCCTGGCGGTATTACAAACTGCGCCGCGCTCTGGAGGAATACGCGCCTCGGGTTCGCCGGGAAAGCTTCGACACCGCCGTCAGGGAACTCGAAAACCTCTCCAGTTCGATCCTGTCCGTTGATGCGACGCGCAACGCGCAGCGCGCCGCGCTCGAATCGGAACGCGCCCGCCTCGCCGCCGTCCTCGACCAGATGACCGACGGCGTGCTGATCGCCGACTCGCAGGGCATCGTCCAATTTGCGAACCCGGCCGCGGGCAGGCTCTTTCAATCGTCCAATCCTCTCAACCGGAGCATCCCCGAGGTCGTCCGCCACCATCAACTTGTGGAAGCCTGGCGTCGCTGCCAGCAAACCCGCGAACTGCAAAGCGAAACGGTCGAAGCGCCGACCCGCCATCAATACCTGCAACTCGTGGTCATCCCCGATCGGCACGCCAGCGGAAGCCTGCTCCTCGTCCAGGACCTCACCCGCCTCCGCCGCCTCGAGACCGTGCGCCGCGATTTCATCGGCAACCTCTCGCACGAACTCCGCACGCCGCTCGCCTCCCTCACGGCTCTGACCGAGACTCTTCTGGGCGGAGCATTGGACAACCCTCCCGCCGCGCGCCGTTTCATTGACCGAATTCAAGTCGAAGTGGATGCGCTGAATCAACTGGTGACCGAACTCCTCGAACTCTCGCGCATCGAAGCGGGCCGCCTCTTTCTGGACCTTCAGCCTGTTTCCCCTTCCGACCTGCTTGACTCCGCCCTCAAGCGGATGCGCGTGCACGCCGAACGCGCGGGACTATCCCTCCGCGTGGAGCGCGCGGACGATCTTCCGAAGGTACGGATGGATGCGCAGAGAGTGGAACAGGTGCTGGTGAACCTCATCCACAACGCGGTCAAGTTCACAAAGCCGGGGGGAGAAGTGATCCTTTTTGCGGAATCAGGAATCGGCGAGGTCCGATTCGCCGTTCGGGATACGGGCATCGGCATCCCGGAGGAGGATGTCCCGCGCATCTTCGAACGATTCTATCGCGTGGATAAATCCAGAACAGGGAGCGGGACAGGCTTGGGCTTGTCCATCGCAAAGCACATCGTCGAAGCGCACGGAGGCAGGATTTGGGCGGAAAGCGTGGAGGGACGGGGGAGCGCGTTTTTCTTTTCAATTCCGATAAGTTGACGATTGCATTTTTGTTTTCCGTCGGCAAACCTCCTGTAAAGCCCGGATCCGGGACTTCGTGCTATCCTATCGCCATGGTAAATTTCCTTCTTCTCATGGTTTTGGGTTTGCTTGTGGTCATATCCGTGGATACGAGACAGAAGCGGCTTGACTTCCTGTGCCAGCAGGAGGAAGCGCGAAAACGCCGATGAATCGCTCCTAAAAAGATCACATTCTCTCCTCCTCACGAGAGCCCGGACTCCTCCCGGGCTCTTGTGCCTTTAAGAGAGTATCCGAAAACAAAATCAGGAAGGCTGGTGTGTGTGCCTGGCTCGGCAAACCAGCCTTCCACGCCTTTTTTTGGGGGCGATTTAACAAGACGTTAACCCGTTCTTCTCCTGACCTTAAACGCGGATTGATAAGATGACCGCATGAAAACAAAGGAGAAGAAAATAATGTCGAAGAATGTTCGTTCCGTATTGTTCGCGTTCGTCGTATTGGGTCTTATGCTGACGGCATGCGGCGCGCCTGTTACGGAGGCGCCCGTTGTCGAGCCGACGATCGCTCCCACCCAACCGATCGAAGAAGTCCCGGCGGAAGACCCGATGGCGATGTACGCGCCCGGCGCCATTGTCGGAGGCATCATCTCCGCCGGTTCATCCACGGTCTTTCCGCTTTCCGAACGCATGAAGCAGCGCTTCGAGGAGGAAGGCTTCACGGGCAACATCACGATTGACTCCATCGGTTCAGGCGCGGGATTCGAACGCTTCTGCGTCGCCGGTGAAACCGACATCGCCAACGCCTCCCGCAAGATCAAAAATAGCGAGGTCGAATCCTGCGCGGGGATCGGCCGCGCCGTGGTCGAGTTCCAGGTGGGCATTGACGCCCTGACCGTCGCTGTCAGCGCGGAAAACGACTTCCTCACCGACGTCACCCTCGAAGAACTTGCCCTGATCTTCTCGACTGCCGCCAACTGGTCGGACGTCCGCCCCGAGTGGCCCAATGAGCCGATCCAACGCTTCTCGCCCGGCACCGACTCCGGCACCTTCGATTTCTTCGTCGAAGCCGTGATGGATCCCGTCTATGGTGATGGCGGTGAAGCCGCGATCCTCGAATCCGCCGGCACCCAGTTTTCGGAGGACGACAACGTCCTCGTCCGGGGTGTTCAGGGTTCGCCTTACGCCATCGGCTATTTCGGTTACGCCTATTACCAGGAAAACGCCTCGACTCTCAAAGCCTTGTCTGTGAATGGCATTGCTCCCACCGCGGAGAGCGCCGAATCCGGCGAATACCCCATCTCGCGCCCGCTCTTCATCTACTCCAGCGCCGAGATCATGCAGGAGAAGCCGCAGGTCAGCGCGTTCATCCACTTCTACATTACCAACGTGACGGATGAGATCCTGGATGTCGGTTACTTCCCCGTCAGCGAAGGCAGGGCGCAGGAAAATCTCGATGCGTGGAACGCCGCTCTGGGCATGCAGGATTGAAACAACCGGTGACTTTCAGGCAATCCATTCCTTCCTTCTCCAATTGGAGAAGGAAGGTGGTTTGCTGTAAATGGGTTTGGGATCAGGGAGTTTGCTCCCGTCCCGCGCCGGCAAATGTCGCCAGCAAGCTGGCTGAATCCATAAAATGGTTGAGTTGACATGAAACAACCGGAAAAGAAAACGTCCGGGCTCGGTCTACGCCGCAAACCGCGCTGGGGGGAACGGATCGTACAGGGTCTGTTATTCCTCAGCGGGTTCTTCTCGATCTTCATCACCCTCGGCATCGTCTACGAACTGGGAAAGGAAGCCCTGTTGTTCTTCCAAATGCCGGGCGTGGACCTGCTCGCCACGTTGACCTCGACGGAGTGGAAACCGCACGTCAACAAGTTCGGCATCCTGCCCCTGCTCAACGCGACGTTGATGACCGCGTTGATTGCGATGTCCATTGCCATCCCTCTGGGAATGGGCGTGGCGATCTATCTCAGCGAGTATGCAAGCCCGCGCGTTCGCAACACGTTGAAACCCATCCTTGAAACGCTGGCTGGCATCCCCACCATTGTGTACGGTTATTTCGCCCTGACCTTTATGACTCCGCTCCTGCGGGAAATTTTCGGCAAAGACGTGGTGCAGATCTACAACACCGCGTCAGCCGGGCTGGTGATGGGCATCCTCATCCTGCCGCTCATCACCTCCATGACCGAGGACGCGCTGAGCGCCGTCCCCCGCTCCCTGCGTGAAGCGGCTTACGGGGTCGGCGCGACCCGGCTCGAGGTCGCAGTACAGATCGTGGTTCCTGCGGCGTTGTCGGGCATTGCCGCCGCCGTCATCGTCGGCGTCTCCCGCGCCATCGGCGAGACCATGATCGTGGCGGTCGCGGCCGGCGCAGGACCCAACTTCACGTTCAATCCCTTCGTCGGCGCGGAGACCATCACCGGGCACATCGTGAGGATTTCCGGCGGCGACCTGAGTTACGACTCGATTGATTACAACAGCATCTTCGCGCTTGGACTGTTCCTGTTCTTCATCACATTGGCGCTCAACTTCATCAGCCAGTCCATTGTGCGCCGTTTCCGCGAGGTGTCCGAATGAGGGAAAAAGCCGTCGTTCAGGGGTTCGTCAGTAACCTTGACGGGCGTAATCGTAAAGGCGCGATCTGGCACGTACTATTTCAAGCCTCCACCATCGTCGGCATCATTGCATTGATCGCGCTGACGCTCAACATCATTGACGGCGCGTTCGGATACGTCGCCTACGAAGCCCGCGTGGACCCCGATACGCTCACTGTAGATGGGACGCCCGTCGAAGACCAAAACAGGGAGCAATTGATTGCGCTTCTCCAGTCCGCGCTTTCGAGCGGCGCGTACAACAAACTCGAAAATGAAAAACCCTTTACGGAACGTTCGCGCGAGGAAGTGTATCAACTGGTCGTCGAACGCATCATCCGCCCCAAAGTGGTGCAGGTGTGGAAACTATGGCAATCGCTGACGCAGGCGGATGAAATCCGCGCCACCGTCGCAAGGGATCATCCCAAAGCGGAACTGGATTTCGTCTCGTGGCTGACCACCGACTTTGTGACAAGACCTCAAACCAGCGAGCCGCTTACTGCGGGAGTCCGCACTGCCATCCTCGGTTCGCTCTGGACGATCCTGTTCACCATCCTGCTTGCCTTTCCGGTCGGCGTGGGCGCCGCCATCTATCTCGAGGAATACGCTGCGGACAACTGGTTCAACCGCCTCATCCGCACCAACATCAACAACCTCGCCGGCGTCCCCTCCATCGTGTATGGGATTCTGGGACTCGCCATCTTCGTGCGGACTCTGGAGCCGCTGACGAGCGGGGAAATTTTCGGATTGGTGGACCCGACCACGGCGAATGGGAGAACCGTCCTCGCGGCGGGACTCACCCTGGGCTTGCTCGTGCTTCCGATCGTCATTATCAACGCCCAGGAGGCGATCCGCGCGGTGCCGCGATCGCTGCGCAATGCGAGTTACGGGGTCGGCGCGACGAAATGGCAGACGATCTGGTCGCACGTGCTGCCCGGCGCCCTGCCCGGCATTTTGACCGGGACGATCCTTGCCATCTCGCGCGCCATCGGCGAGACCGCGCCGCTGGTGGTCGTCGGCGCGTCCACCGCCATCAGTTTCGATCCATCCTCTCCATTCTCGAAATTCACCACGCTCCCCATCCAGATCTACCAGTGGACTTCGCGCCCGCAGGACGAATTCCGAAGCCTCGCCGCCGCCGCCATTCTCGTCCTTCTTGTATTGCTGCTGAGCCTGAACGCCTCCGCAGTCCTGCTTCGCAACCGCTTCAGCAGGAGATTCTAGACATGACCATGAATAACGACACGGATCATAAATACGTCATCGAAGCCCGCGACCTCGATATTTATTACGGCAGTTTCAAAGCCGTGACCGGCGTCAATCTGAAGATCGAAAGGAACGCCATCACCGCGATCATCGGTCCGTCCGGGTGCGGCAAATCCACTTTGCTGCGCGCCTTCAACCGCATGAATGAACTGTATGCCGGCACATCCATCGCAGGACAGGTCGTTTTCAACGGCGTGGACATATACGCGCGGGAGGTGGACCCGGTCGAAGTCCGCTACCGAATCGGGATGGTGTTCCAAAAGCCCAACCCATTTCCAAAGAGCATTTACGAAAACATCGCCTGGACCGCCCGCATCCACGGTTACAAAGGGAAGATGGACGACCTCGTGGGGAGTTCATTGCGTCAAGCCGCGCTCTGGGACGAGGTAAAGGACAAACTGCATCAATCCGGTCTCTCGCTCTCCGGTGGACAGCAACAGCGGTTGTGCATCGCGCGCGCCATCTCCATCAAGCCGGAGGTCATCCTGATGGACGAACCCGCCTCCGCCCTGGACCCGATCGCGACTCTCAAGATCGAGGAGTTGATGCAGGAACTGAAGAAGAACTACACCATCGTCATCGTGACCCACAACATGCAGCAAGCCGCGCGCGCCTCGGACCATACCGCCATGATGATGCTCTCCGGCGACGGCGAACGTTCCGGCACGGTCATCGAATTCGACGAGACCAGGCGCATCTTCACCAACCCGAAGGATAAACGCACCGAGGCTTACGTGACGGGAAGGTTTGGGTGAGATTCGGTTGGTATCGAAAATGGATTCTGTTACAATAAACGAAGACACAGCGAAAGAGGCGCTTATGCTTAGAAAAACTTTCGAATCCGAAATTCAACAGGTCAAGGACGAGGTTCTCGTGCTGGGAAGCATGGTGGAACAGGCGATCCTCAACACGGTTGAGGCGTTGAAAAAACGGGACCTCAAGGCGTCCGAGGAAATTCTCAAGGCGGACAGGCTGATCAATGAGAAGCGCTTCGAGATCGAGAATAAACTGATGGTGCTGATCGCCACCCAACAGCCGATGGCGCGCGACCTCCGCCTGCTGGCTTCCTGCATGGAGATCATCTCCGAACTGGAGCGCATGGGCGATTATGCCAAGGGCATCGCCAACATCAACATCCGCATGGGCGGCGATCCGCTGCTCAAGCCGTTGATAGATATACCCCGCATGGCGCAGAAGGGCGTGGACATGCTCCACCGCGCCCTGACCGCCTTCGTCAACGAGGACGCGGAGTCCGCGCGAAAAATCCCGGTCGAGGACGACGAGGTGGACGCGCTCTACAACCAGATCTACCGCGAGTTGATGACCTTCATCATCCAGGACCCCAAGACCATCGAACGCGCCAACTGGCTGTTGTGGGTGGCGCACAATCTCGAGCGCGTCGCCGACCGCGTGACCAACATCTGCGAACGCACCATCTTCATCGTCACCGGCGAAATGGCGGAGATCAAATCCACCGACGACGAGTTCTGGAAGCAACAGCATCACGAGTGATCGAAACGACCGTAAAGCGCCGACATCTCCCGATGCCGCGCTTTTTTGATTCACATCAAGACCTGTGTGCCTGTCTACTTGTGTACCTGTGTACCTGCACCTCCCCTTACCCCATCCTCCCCGTAATGTACGCTTCGGTCAATTCCTGCCTGGGTCTCGTGAACACCGCGTTGGTCTCGGAAAACTCGATCAATTCCCCCAGCCAGAACAGACCCGTGTAATCGGAGACGCGCGCCGCCTGCTGCATATTGTGGGTGACGATCACGATGGTGTAATCCTGTTTCAATTCGGCGATCAGTTCCTCGATGCTGAGCGTGGCGATCGGGTCGAGCGCGGACGTGGACTCGTCCATCAGGATCACATCGGGCTGGACGGCGAGGACGCGCGCGATGCACAGCCTCTGCTGCTGTCCCAATGAAAGACTCAACGCGTCCGTTTTCAGGTCGTCCTTTACTTCGTCCCACAAGACCGCAGCGCGGAGCGACCTCTCGACGACCTCGTCCATGTTCACGTCCATGCCCATCACGCGCGGACCGAACGCCACGTTATCGTAAATGGACTGCGGGAACGGGTTCGGCTTCTGGAAGACCATCCCCACCCTCTGGCGGAGATTGACCACATCCATTTTTTCGTTGTAGATGTCGTCTCCGTTGAGGAGAATTTTCCCCTCCACGCGCGTGCCTGGGATCGTGTCGTTCATGCGGTTCAGGCATCGCAGGAAGGTGGACTTGCCGCACCCCGACGGCCCGATGAGCGCGGTCACTTTGCGCGGCTCGATCTCCAGGTTGACGTTGGAAAGCGCCTTCGACGGTCCGTAATAAAAGTCAAGGTGTCGAACGGAAAAAACAGACTGGGCGTCGGACATACTGCGATTTTATCATGTGACTGACGCGCCAAATACTTTCGGCTATAATTCCCTCCCGATGAACCGTTTTGCCCTGCTCGTGGTCGTGATATTCGCGGCGTTGTCGTCCGCATCATGCAGCCCCGCGTCCCCCGCGCAAGCCGCATCCGACACTTCCGCCGCATACGTCGAAAACAAAGGCTCGGATACCCTCGTCAATCTCGCGCTGGCATGGGCGGAAAAATATCAGGGCGAGCGCCCAAACGTCCGCATTTCGGTAACAGGCGGAGGGTCCGGGACGGGAATCGCTTCCCTCATCAACGGCACGGTGGACATCGCCAACGCATCCCGCCAGATCAAACAGGAGGAAATCGAAGAGGCAAGATCCAGGGGGATCGAGCCGGTCGAATTCATTGTTGCGCGCGATGCCATCGCGGTCATCGTGAATCCGAACAACCCCGTAAGCGAACTGACCTTGCAGCAGATATCCGATATTTACAGCGGCAGGATCAATAATTGGAAGGAGGTCGGCGGCGAAGACAGACCGATTGTGCGGCTCTCACGCGAGACCAATTCCGGTACGCACGTGTATTTTCTCGAAACCGTCCTGCGACTGGGGAACAGCGAGGACAAAACCCTTTTCTCGACGGACACGTTGTTGCTTCCCTCCTCCGAGGGCATCATCATCGAAGTGCGCCAAAACCCGAACGCCATCGGCTACGATGGGCTTGGCTACGTGCCGCACGACCTGAAGATGATCGCCATCGCGTCGGAGGAAGGCGGCGCGTACGTCCTGCCGTCCATCGCGACCGTGAACGACAGGAGTTATCCCATTGCGCGCGACCTCTACATGTACACGAACGGCGAACCGACCGGCATCGTCAAGGAATACCTCGATTGGATCCTCTCCGACGAAGCGCAGCAGATCGTCGCCGAACTTGGGTTTGTGCCTGTTTCCCTCGCTCCCATCCCCTCCCCCTGAGGGAGAGGGATAAAGGGTGAGGGTGTGGAGAATTATGGAAAAGTCCCTCAACTGGCGTGAATTCCTCATCACCCGACTCATCAAAGCCTCAGGCTACTCAGCCATCATTTTCGTCGCGCTCATCTTCATCTTCCTCCTGCGCGAAGGTTTGCCCACGTTGGGGGAAGTGCAGCTCAGGTCGCTTCTCAGCGTTCGCTGGTATCCCATCGAGAACTATTTCGGCATCCTTCCGCTCGTCACCGGCTCGCTCATCGTCACCCTCGGCGCGGCGCTCATTGCCGTTCCGTTTGGGATCGGGACGGCGGTTTACATTTCGGAGATCGCCCCGCGCTGGATGCGCGAGATACTCAAACCTCTCGTGGAACTGCTCGGAGGACTCCCCTCCGTCGTTTTGGGATTCCTCGGCATCCTCGTCCTCTCCCCGTTCCTGCGCGTCTTCCTGGACCTGCCAACTGGTCTGACCGCCCTGGCTGGATCCATCCTCCTGGGCGGGATCGCCGTGCCGACCGTCGTCTCGGTGGCGGAGGACGCGCTCGACGCCGTGCCGCGCTCCTATCGCGAAGGCGCCTGGGCGTTGGGCGCGACGCGCTGGCAGACGATCTGGCGCGTGACCCTGCCCGCCGCGAAATCCGGCGTCCTCACTGCGGTCATGCTCGGCGTCGGTCGCGCCATCGGCGAAACGATGGCGGTCATGATGGTCACCGGCAATGCGCCCGTCCTTGCGCTAAAACTCGGAAGTCTGTTCTCCCCCGTCCGCACGATGACCGCCACCATCGCGGCGGAAATGGGGGAGGTCGCCAACGGAAGCACGCATTATCACGTGCTGTTCTTCATTGGCATGGTGCTGTTCCTCATCTCATTGGGCGTGAACATCGCCGCCTCGTCGGTCGTCTTCCGCGCCAGGAAACGCGCGGAGAGGATTTTGTCGTAGCCATGAACCGCCTCTTCTCCCTCAACCGCCACCTCGTCCAACGCCTCGGATTTACCGGCATCACCCTGGTGGCATTTGCAACCGTACTCCCGATCGTTGCGGTTGTGATCTACATTCTGATCCAGGGCGCGCCCGCCATTTCGTGGGAATTCCTGGCCGGCTTCCCGCGCGATGGGATGCGCGCCGGCGGGATTCTCCCCGCCATTATCGGCACTTTATATCTCACGATCGGCACAGCCATCTTCTCGGTCCCGTTGGGGATCGCCGCCGCGATCTATCTCTCCGAATACGCGGCGGATACGCCCCTCACGCGCACCATCCGCATTGCGATCATCAACCTGGCGGGCATCCCTTCAGTGGTGTACGGTTTGTTCGGGCTTGGTCTGTTCGTTCTCTTCCTGAACTTCGGAACTTCCATCCTTGCCGCCTCTCTGACGCTTTCGATCATGACGTTGCCCGTCATCATCAGCACGGCGGAGGAAGCGCTTCGTTCCGTGCCGCAGGCATTCCGCACGGTGAGCATTTCACTCGGCGCGACGCGCTGGCAAACCATCCGCCGAATTGTTTTGAAGGAGGCGTTGCCCGGCATCCTCACCGGTGTCATCCTTGGACTCGAACGTGCCGCAGGCGAGACTGCGCCCATCCTGTTCACGGGCGCGGCGTTCTTCCTGCCCCGGCTTCCTCATTCCCCATTCGATGCGACCATGGCATTGCCCTATCACCTTTTTGTGATTTCGACGCAGGTCCCGGAAATGCCGGTTCAGATCCAATACGGCACGGCGCTCGTCCTGCTTGCGTTCGTCCTCACCATGAACCTGATCGCGACCGTCATTCGCTCGAGGGCAAGAGCGAAGAGGCAATGGTAGGCTTGTCGCGTAACGTGCGTTCTCTAACGCCGGGTTTGCGTGCTGCGCGAAGAGCGCAAACCATGCAAAGAATTATCGGAAAATCGAAAATCGTAAATGGACAAGATCATCATCGAACGCCTCTCCCTCCAATATTCCGACGGCACCGAATCGTTGCGCGACGTCAGTTTGAACGTACGTGAAAAGGCAGTGACCGTCCTCTTCGGTCCCGCGGGAGGCGGAAAGTCCACGTTGCTGCGCTGCTTGAATCGACTCAATGATCTGACCGAGGTCAAATCCTCAGCGGGGCGGATCCTGATTGACGGTGAAAACATCCTCGACCCAAAGACGGACGTCATCGCCCTGCGCCGCAAGGTCGGCATGGTGTTCGCGCGTCCGGTCGTCCTGCCTTTGAGCATCCGCGAAAACCTGACCTATGGATTGGAACTCGCAGGTGAAAAGCGACGCGCCAAACTGGACGAGGCGGTGGAACGGAGTCTGAAACTCGCGGCAATTTGGGAGGAGGTCAAAGACCGGCTCGACGATCCCGCTGTTGCCCTCTCCGGCGGACAGCAGCAACGCATCTGCCTCGCCCGCGTCCTGGCTCTCCAACCCGAAATTATTCTTCTCGACGAACCGACCTCCGGTCTCGACCCGATCTCGACCGGCAAAGTGGAAGCCGCATTGCAGGAACTCAAAAAAGAATATACGATCATCCTTGTGCCTCATTCCGTGCAACAGGCGGGACGCGCCGCAGATTACGCGGCGTTCTTTTTGCAGGGCGAACTCATCGAATATGGCGAAGGGAAAGCGATGTTCACCACGCCAAAGGAAAAACGGACGGAAGATTACGTTACGGGGAGGTTTGGGTAGGAGAGGTGGACAAGTAAACACGTACACAAGTAGACAGGTGCTTCGCTGTCTACTTGTATCCTTTTCATCCCTGGGAGCATCCAAATGAACAATCCTTACGACATTTTATTCGAAACGGTTCGGATCGGTCCCGTCGTCGCTCCGAACCGTTTTTATCAAGTCCCGCATTGCAACGGATTCGGTCATCGTATGCCTCACGGCATGGCGGCGATGCGCGGGGTGAAAGCCGAGGGAGGCTGGGGAGTCGTTTGCACCGAGGAGACGGAGATCCATCATTCGAGCGATCTTTCTCCGTATTTCGAGGGGCGCATCTGGGACGATGACGACATTCCCGCGCTGCGATTGATGACGGAGGCAGTGCATCGTCACGGCGCGCTGGCGGGGATCGAACTTTCGTACAACGGGATAGATGCGGTGAATTTGTATTCGCGCGTCCCTCCGCTGGCGCCGCGCTCGATGGGCGTGGTGGGCGGTTCGGGCTATGACCCTGCCCAGACCCGCCGCATGGATAAAGAGGATATTCGTAATGTAAGACGCTGGCATCGTGAGGCGGCATTGCGGGCAAAGAGCGCAGGCTTCGACATTATTTATTGCTACGCGGGTCACGGGATGACGGCGGCAATTCAATTCATTCTGAAACGTTACAACGACCGCACGGACGAATACGGCGGGAGTTTGGAGAATCGAGTGAGGTTCTTCCGAGAATTGATCGAGGATACAAGGGAGGCGGTGGGCGATGCGTGCGCGGTGGCTGTGAGATTTGCCGTGGACGAATTGCTCGGCGAGGAGGGCTTCACGCATCAGGGCGAAGGCTATGATGTGGTTGCGATGCTCGCCGAATTGCCCGACCTGTGGGATGTGAACGTCAGCGGCTGGAACAATGATTCGGCGACCTCGCGTTTTGAAAAAGAAGGTTATCAGGAGAAATATATTTCGTTCGTCAAGCAATTGACCACGAAACCGGTTGTCGGTGTGGGACGATACACCTCGCCCGATTCGATGGTCTCGGCGATAAAGCGCGGCGTGATGGATTTCATCGGCGCGGCGCGTCCCTCGATTGCCGATCCGTTTTTGCCGACCAAGATCAAGGAAGGAAGAATCGAAGATATTCGGGAATGTATCGGTTGCAACATCTGTGTGACCGGAGATACGCGCTTCGTGCCGATCCGCTGTACGCAAAATCCCACCATGGGAGAGGAATGGCGGCGCGGTTGGCACCCTGAGATCATTTCATCGAAGAAAAGCGAAAAGGAGGTAATGATCATCGGCGCGGGACCGGCAGGGCTGGAATGCGCGCGGGCGCTGGGTCAGCGCGGGTATCAGGTCACTTTGCTGGAGGCGGGAAAAGAATTGGGCGGACGCGTGTTACGCGAATCCGCTTTGCCCGGTTTGAACGAGTGGCGTCGAGTAGTGGATTGGCGGTTGACTCAAATCGAAAAGATGAAGAACGTTTCAGTCTATCCCTCCAGCCCGATGACCGCGGAGGATGTCCTCGAATCGGGCGCGCAGAACCTCATCATTGCCACCGGCGCGACGTGGCGGCGCGATGGCGTGGGAAGAACGTTGTGGAAGCCGATTGTTGGTTTCGATTCAGAAAATGTTCTAAGCCCCGACGACTTTTTGGAATCAGGCGGCTTGCCGCCGAATCTCCAGAAGCAAGCTTCTGGATTCCAAATTGTGATCTACGACGACGATCATTACTACATGGGCGGCGTGCTGGCGGAGTTGCTCGCGATGAACGGGTGCAAGGTTTCACTCGTCACGCCCGCGCCGATGGTCTCGTACTGGTCGCAGTTCACGCTGGAACAGGAAAGAATTCAGGCGAAATTGATGAAACTCGGCGTGAAGTTATACGTGCAGAATACATTGAGCGAAATAGGAAATGATTTTGTGAAGTTGTCGAATGTGATTTCGGGGGATGAAATCGAGTTGCCGCGCGATGGGGTGGCGCTGGTGAGCGATAGGACGCCGAATGATGAATTGTATGCTTCCCTCACCCCTGCCCTCTCCCAAAGGGAGAGGGGGATGCGCTCGCTAAGAATCATCGGTGACGCCGAAGCGCCGAACATCATCGCGCAGGCGGTGTTTGCCGGTCACCTCGCGGCGCGGGAGTTTGATGAGGAACAAGTGGAGGAAACGCCGTTCAAAGTGGAGAGGGTGAAGGTTTAATCTTCACCGCGAAGGCGCGAAGGTCGCGAAGAATCTTTAAAAACTTCTTGGCGTTCTTCGCGTCTTCGCGGTTAAAGAATCACCACACCCTCTCCAAATTCGGGTTACTGAGCGGTTTGCGTCCCACCTTCGCCATGTCAATCCATTTGCCGTGCGCTTTCACGCGCACCACGTCGGCGGTGAAATCGGTCACCGTGTTGCCGTTGTTGTTGAACAGCCACGAGCCGACCGCGTAGATATCCGCGGGGACTCCCAACTTTTCGAATCTGCGGATCTTTTCCGGGGTGAACCCGCCGGAGACGACGATCTTCACGTTGCGACAATACGCACGCGCCGCTTCCTTCCAGACCTCGGGCAGGCTCCAGTTTTCGGACGCGGAATCCATCGCCTGACGGGCGTTGAACACCAGCCGCGGGTTGACGCCCAGATCGAGCGCCGGATCGCCCAACGGCGCAACCGAGACGTCGCGCACGCTTCCGCTCGTATCCAGCCTGACGCCATACAAAACGTACTTCGCGGCTTCGGCTTCATCGCCCCGATCCTTCAACTCCATATACTGCATGAACATCGTTTCCAGCACGCGCAGGGAATCGGTCACCGAGTCGTTGTTGAAATCCACGAGCGCGATGCGCGGGATGTGGGCAGGCAGGATGCGCGCGAACTGCATCATCGCCTCGGCGGTATCGCCGAGGAAGGAGGCAATGGCGGCATGGGCAACCGTCCCGCCGCCCGCGCCGCCCCACCAATCCCCCTGCGCGTCGGTCGAGACGAAGGGACCCAATTCGTTGCCGTAATCCAGGTTGAATCGTTTTACGGCGATGTTATAAGCGTACCCGTCCGCCGCCTGAACCTCGTGCAGATCGAAACGCGCCGGAAAGAACAGGATCGGCTTTCCATGCGCGGCGAGCATGGTCTCGTAAACGTTCGTCGCCACGCGACTGGAGCGGGTGAGGATGCCCAGCGTGGGCGTTTCGAGCAGGGCAAAATCGCGGTAACGTCCGCGCACCTTGATGACCGGTTCGACGCGCAGGGGATTTCCATCCGACTCGACCGTGGTCCCATCCTGCACTGCCCATACCTCCAGTTGATCGGACGTGTCCACGAACGCATCGTCATCCCAATAGCCGGTGCAATGCCTGAGCATGGCGAGCGCCTTGTCCACGCCGACGACGATGGTCTTGCCGGCGCGGCGCGTGAACCATTGCATCTCCACTTCGATGTCGCCGACGGCGATGTCTTCGGGCGATACGCTCCCTGGCAGGTTGTGATATTTCCCCGAATAGGCATAGCCTTCGGCGGCAAGCGCGGTCAACATGCGGCCGATGTTCTCGAAGTATTTATCCGAGTACCAGCCGCGGCGCATGCGTTCGATGTCGAGTTTGAAGGTTTCGTTGGTGAGGCGGTTATTGTCGAAGATGCTCATGGTCTCGATTTGCGATTAAGAAAATGGACAAGTGGACGCGTACACAAGTGGACAGGCAGATACGTACACAGGGAAACAAGGGACGTGTGTACCTGTTTACGTGTGTACCTGTTTACGTGTGTACTTGGTTACGTGTGTACCTGTTTACGTGTGTACCTCTTTACGTGTGTACCTGTTTACCTATGTATGTGTGTGCCTGCCCGCCTCTCAGAACTCTTCCGTTGATTTCACGATCTTCATTCCAGCCTCCGCAAATCTTTCGAACGCCGCGTTCGCCGCGTCGGTGTGATCCACGACGCCGGGAACGACGACGGGGGAGGCGCAATCCTCCAGCAGATGGACCTTCTTCGCCAGTTCGGGGTCCGTGGCGTTGATGTCGTCGAGCAGATCGGAGACGGTCCACGCGACACAATGGGATTTTGCCTGCCCGGCGACGATGAGACGGTCAAATTGCTGAAGTTGTTCGATGAACTTCGCGCTGCGCGCGCCGAGCGTCTCGCCCATGGGACCGGTTAGCACTTCGGGTCCAATGGCGGAATAGTTTTCGGTGAAGGGTTTGTCGCCCTTGAGCTCGATGTCGTATTGCGCGGCGCGGGCAATGGAATGGAAGAACAAGGCTTCTTCAATGGAGGCGACCAGCGCGTGACCGATGCCTCCGAGCATGGCGTGATAGGGCCAGATGGTGAGGGCGTATTTGCCCTTCTTCTCCAGTTCCTCGGCGTAATGGATCATCATCTGCTGTCCGTATTCGGGGGCGATGCCGAATTGCGAGGCGAGGGCGGGGTTGAATTCCCAGTTGCCGGATTTCAGGTCGGCGACATGAATGTCGCGGTACGGGGCGGGGTGGTTTCCGTCTTTGTCCACGAAGAAGACCGCGTGGAAGACCTGCATAGTCTTGTGCGTGTCCATGGTGGCGGTGATGTGGGTGATGCCGCCCAGATTGCGGTAGATGAATTCGCACAGGCGCGTGTTGTCTTCCATCGCGCCGCGCCCGCTGCGCCCGCCGACGAACAGTTCGAATTCCGGGATGCAGAAGGTGTTCTGCGCGTCCACCAGCATCAGCCAGGTTTTGGTTTGGTCCGCAGAGGCAGGCTGAAGGGCGTATCGAAGCGCCCATTCCCGCGCCTGCTTTGCGCGTTCCTCGTAGGGAATCCGCCAGATCGCGCCGACCTTCCCGGCGTCGAAAAACTCAGGGATGGGTAATTTGTCCATGCGTGTCTCCGTTCCAATTCTATACCCGTACAATTGCATGTCAAGTGCAATATCCGAGAGTTGACTTTTTTGCCTGATACCTTTAGACTCGCATTATCACGACCGTCAAGGAGAAATCATGGCGTCTCAATACCAATTGATCATGCGGACCGGTCCGACTCCCGGGGCGATCTTTACACTGGAGGGGGACCAATTGAACGTCGGGCGCGACTCATCGAACGACATTACGATCAACGACGCGGAAGTCTCACGCCGGCACGCCCGCCTGACCTTCCAGGGCGGGAAGTACGTGCTGGAGGATCTCGGCTCGACCAACGGGACGTTTGTGAACGGCCAACGATTAGCCGGACCGCGCGTCCTGAAAGCGGGCGAGGTGGTCTCGTTCGGCGAACAGATCGTGCTGGTCTTCGAGGTGACGACGACCGATCCCGGCGCGACCATGGTTTCGCCGCGCGCCGCAGCCGTACCGTCCATTTCGCGCCCACTAACCCCTCCGCCCCCGCCTGCGGATTACGTCGGGAACGTGCCAGCCAGCCCCGCGCCTGCGGCGGCGCCCGCGCCCGCCAAAGGGATGAACATCCTGCCGATCATTATCGGCGCGGCTGTGTTGTTCTTTTTGTGCGTGTGCGTTGGAATCCTTTGGTACATTGACGCCAACTACCTGTGGTGCACGTTCTTCCCCTTCCTGGGCGGATGCTGACCGAGAGAGATCGTCCCCGCAAGGCTTATTGCCCTGCGGGGATTTTTGTTTAACGGTTGTCAAACGCTTCCCTCTTGACTAGAATAGGAACGAGTTTGGAGATCATTCGATGGAACAGAAGACGACCGCATCGCCGCGCTGGAGCGCCACCACAAAACTGCTTGTCGGGCTGGTCATGCTCGGCATTGCGACCTTTCTCCTTTACCGCTTTTCGAACCTGATCCCGCCGTTATTGATCATCTTCATCATCACGTATCTGCTCCATCCGATCACGGCCGCCTTCTCGCGCGCGCTGCGCATCCCATGGAAACTTTCGGTCAACATCATTTACCTGTTGATCGTCATCGTCCTGATCGGTCTGCTCACCTGGGGCGGCGTGGGGCTTGTGGGGCAGGCGCAAAGCCTCGCCAGTTCCATCCAGGGCATCGTCCGCGACCTGCCAAGATACCTCACGCAACTCTCCACGCAGGTCTTTACGATCGGTCCGTATACGCTGGACATGCGGACCTTCGATCTCTCCAGCCTCAGCGATCAATTGCTTTCGTTCATCCAGCCCCTGCTCAGCCGCACTGGGAACGTCGTCGGCGCGGTGGCGGGCGGCGCAGCGACCACCCTCGGCTGGACGCTCTTCATCCTGACCGTTTCCTACTTCGTGATGGCGGAGAGCAGCGGCTTGCGCGAAGACCTCCTGAAGATCGAGATTCCCGGCTACACGGAGGACCTGCGGAGGCTGGGCAGCGAACTCAGCCGCATCTGGAACGCCTTCCTGCGCGGGCAGATCATCGTCTTCATGCTCGCGCTGGCTATTTATTCGATCGTCCTGCCCGCGCTGGGGGTGCGTTACGCCATCGGCATCGCGTTCCTGGCGGGGCTGGCGAAATTCCTGCCGTATATCGGTCCAGCCATCACGTGGATCATCATGGCGCTGGTCACGTTCTTCCAACCGGACAAGCCCTTCGGCCTCCAGCCGCTGAGTTACATGTTGATTGTGGTGATCACCACCTCCCTCATTGACTGGTTCATGGACAATTTCATCACGCCGCGCATCATGGCGCGCACGTTGAGGGTGCATCCCGCCGCGGTGCTGGTCGCCGCCCTCATCGCCGCCAACCTGCTGGGGCTGCTGGGCGTCATCATCGCCGCGCCCTTCCTTGCCACGTTCCTGCTGCTGGGCAGGTATATCATGCGCAAGATGTTCGACCTCGATCCCTGGCCCGGAAAGGAGGAGACGCCCTCCCCGCCCGGCGTCGGTGAGATCGTGAAAAATCTCGCCCGGTTTTGGAGGTCCCGTTTTGCCAGGAACGAGGATGAAGCAAAACCCAAAAAGGAGAAGAAGAATGAGCAACAACCACAACGAACCAAAAACAGAAACGATCGCGGAAACCGATAACTTTTTCGCGTGGAAAGCCGAAGAGCCGGACGGAGAGACCACCTATCACATCGAGTTGAACAACGTCACCGTGCATTTCTTCGAGGAGGAATGGAGGGAGTTCCTTCAACTGGTCCGTAATCTGGGATGACTTCCGGGAGAAAGGCGGCAGCCGCCTGATGCGCCAATTCAAATGAAACCCAACAACACCATCACAGACGTGCGCGGGGTCGAAGTGGGACACGCGCAGGATAATGAAGCATTAACCGGTTGCACCGTCATCCTCTGCCGCAAGGGGGCGGTTGGAGGCGTGGACGTGCGCGGCGGCGCGCCCGGCACGCGCGAGACCGACCTGCTCGACCCGGTCAACCTCGTCGAAAAGGTTCACGCCGTCGTTCTATCTGGCGGTTCCGCGTTCGGGTTGGACGCGGCGAGCGGCGTGATGAAATATCTCGAAGAGAACAGGATCGGATTCAACACCGGCGCGGCAAAGGTCCCCATCGTCCCTTCGGCTATTCTCTACGACCTGAACCTCGGTCGCGCGGACGTTCGGCCCGATTCAGCGCTGGGATATCGCGCAGCCTCCTCAGCCTCCTCCTCCGCGCCTGCGGAGGGGAACGTCGGCGTGGGGACGGGGGCTTCGGTGGGGAAAATGTTCGGGTCGAGCCTCGCAACCAAATCGGGAGTCGGAACCGCATCCATGAACGTCGGCGGGGGCGTCATCGTGGGCGCGCTGGTGGCGGTCAACGCGTGGGGGGACGTGGTTGATCCGGCAACGAATGAAATCGTCGCGGGGCTTCGTTCAGGAAAGATCGGTCCGCTGCGCGTGGGCGGGAAGGGTTATTTTGCCGATACGCTGGCGACGATGAAAAAGCCGATTGGGCGCGCGCTGCTCGGGTTTGCGACGCGCGCCAACACGGTCATCGGCGTGGTGGCGACGAACGCAAAATTGACGAAGGCTCAGGCGACAAAGGTCGCGCAGATGGCGCACGACGGCATTGCCCGCGCGATCCGCCCCGCCCACACCCTGCTCGACGGCGACGCGCTCTTCGCCCTTTCCACCGGCGCGCGCAAAGCGGATGTTTCCACCATCGGCGCGTTCGCGGCGGAGGCGGTGGCGGAGGCGATCCTGCGCGCGGCGAGAAGCGCAGAGACGGCTGGGGGATTGCCGGGATTCCGAAAACCATAAGGCATCGAAATACTTCGATCCGACATCAACCGAAACAACCATCGCATGACGACAGGCAGTCTCTCAAACCCCGAAGCCCAAAATTCGAGACGATCCCTGTTGTTTCATTTGCTTGGAATTCCCGCGTCTTATCTTTTGACCAGTTACTTTTCCAATTTCCATTCGGGGTATCTTCGTTTCGTGATCCTCGGCATATTCTTCCAGATGTTATGCGGGCTGGGAGCCTTCGTCCTCCTGAAAGACGCGTTCAAAAAGGCATCCTGGCGCGACAGTTGGGCGTCTCTCGTTGTTTTGATCGTCGCCGGTTCTTTGGCTGTTTCCTCGTTCGTGATCGTCCGTCAATTCCCAACCTTGTTCGATCTGCGTCTCGTTTCCATGGAGGCTTCCCTGCTACCCATCTTCCTCGGGTTGACGATCCTTTCAACACCGGGGACCTTGTGGTTGACCCGCCTCTCCGATAAAGGAGAACATTCCCATTTCCTTGAAAAGGCCGGAATCATCCGCTTTGCACAAAAACACCGGGCGGGCATTTTCCTCGCGTTAGCGTTTTTTCTGACCTACTTCATTTTCACGCAAACGATTAACTTCCCCGGATACTATACCCGCGATAAATACTTCGAGACGGACATCTCGGACTGGATAGAACGACTGGCTTCCCAGCCAACCGACGCCATCTTCCCGGTTCGCGCCGTTCACCCGGCCGTGGTGTTGATCCTGCGCCTGCCGGTGGAATTGCTATCCATCCTCCTGAACGGCGATAAATTGCAGGCGGCGTTTGTATTGAGCGCGCTGGCGGGTTCGGCGTGTGTGTTCGTGGCATGGCTGATCGTCAAACAAAGGACCGGAAACACAACCTATGCGCTGATCTCCGCATCCTTGCTGGGCGCGAGCGCTTCCCACCTGCTGTTAAGTTCCATGCTCGAAACATACATCTTTTCGGCGTTGGCGCTGATTTCCTTTTGTTTTTTGCTTCAAAGCGACAGAATATCGCTCAAATCAACCGTCCCTGTAGGCGTGGCAATCTTCGGAATCACGATCACGAACCTGGCGCAAGCCTGCATCCTGTATTTTTCGAAACTGCCCCGGATAAAAGTCATGATCCAGTTCGTTTCAACGGTCGCGCTAATCACCCTTTTGCTCAATGCGCTGCAGGTCGAACTCTATCCTTTCTCCGAGCCGTTGTACGATCCATCGAAACTGCTTGTGGAACGAAGATACACACACGAACCATTCGGGTCGTTCCGGCAATTTGGCGAGCGGGTCAATCTTATCTCCCGCGCGGTCCTCCTGTACGGAATTGTTGCTCCAACCCCCTACGTCCTTTTGGATGAACCCGGCGCCATCGTGCCGAACTTTCGCACATTCAGGGTTGCGGCCGGGGAATTGCACGTCGCCGGGTACAAGGGCCTGGCGGACATTATCATAAAAATATGGGTCGCCGTTCTTGGGCTGGCAATGATCCAGTTCGTTTTCGATTTTTTCAGATCACGGGAACGAACGATGTTCACCCTCGGTCTTTTGTTGTGCCTGGTTTTCAACTTCGGACTTCATCTTTTTTACGGGGATGACCCGCTGCTTTACTCCCCCGATTGGGTGTATGCCCTCGTCCTCCTTGTGTCGTTCTCATTCGAGAGGCGGGCTTCCAACCGATGGCTTCAAATTGGTTCGATCGTGTTCCTTGCTTTGACGATCTACATAAACCTGGGGCTGATCTATCGAATCATGAGCGTGGCGTGGCTGTTCCACGGGGGCAACTGAAAACGGGACGATCGCGTTACGGATCGTCCCGTTCCATGCAATGAAGCGTCGTTCTATCTTCCGCCCTTCAACTCGTCCTTCAGGATCATCGTCATCACGACGCTTACGACGCTGACGATCAAACCGCCGAGGAAGGCGTTCCACCAGACGGGATCGCCGATGACCAGCGCGATGCCAAACCATTGACCGACGACGCTCGTCAGCCAGAACAGGAAGGTGTTGATGACGAGCGTGAACAAGCCCAGGGTGAGGATGATCAACGGGCAGGTGAGGAACTTGAGCAGCGGGCGGAACAACGCATTGATAACCCCGAAGATCAGCGCCAGCCAGATCAGCGAAACCATGCCGCTTCGCAGGTCAATGCCCGGCACGATCAGCACTGCCAGATACAGCGCGATGGCGTTGATAAGCAGACGCAGGATGAATTTGGTCATTTTCTTCTCCTCTCGGTTCGGCGCGTCGACCCGGGAAAGTTATCGCAACCGCACAGACTCGTTTTATGTGACGGAGATTCTTCCTTCCACTCGGGAGGACGCGACCGTTTTGGAATTGTCACCTCATTTACGCAGGGAGGGGTCCCGGGTTGCAGGCTCGGCTCGCATCCAGATCAATGTGCGGCGTTCGGTGAAGCCCGCCGCGAGGAACGCCTCCGTCATTTCACCTGCGGGATATTCCAGGGAAAGCGTGGAACGATTGGACAGCGTCCGCCGGGCATGGAGGAGCAAAAGGGCAAGCGCCTCGGCGGAGGTTTCGCCTCCTTCGTCCGCATTTGCGCCCGCCGCCGCGAAAAGGGAATCGGACCTGCCCCCGCGCGGCGCCCACGATAATGTGGCGAGCAACCTATCGCCGCGTACCGCCGCCCATTGTTTGATGTTCACGTCAACGAACAAAAGGTAGAGCCAGTTCATGAGTCCGGGCCGAAGGGAGTTAAGGTTGAAGGAACGGTACCAGCCCAAAACGTCGGGGTGGAGGCGGCGAAGCCAGTCCTGTTGTTGGAGCCAAAAGCGCGGGTGACGCGGAACGATCTGTATGTCGGAATCGGGCAGGGAGGGAGGGCTGGTCTTCGCCACCCAGGTGGCGCGCCGGGCGACCTCCTTAAATCCCAACTGCCGATAGAGTTCGATGGCGCCGGGGTTGTCGTCGCGGACGTGTAGCCAGAGCGCGGACGACCTTTTATCCCAGCCGTATTTCATGGCGCGCTGGGTGAGGACGCGGGCGATGCCCCGGCGGCGATAATCGGGGTGCACGGCGATGTTGGCGATCAGGTAGATGCGTTTGCCCCGCTCGCGGAACGGGATGAGACTGGCGTTGCCGACGATGCGCCCGTTCTCCTCCCAGACAAATCCCGTCAGGGGCAGGGAGGCGTTCTCCGTCATGTTCGACGCCCAGCGCAGGAAACCGTCGTCCCGGCTGGCGCGGCGCATATCGTTGACGTATCGCTGGCCGTCGTTGTCCATCGTGCTGGCGAAGCACAGTTCGATCAGGTCCGCGACCGCATTCAGGTCGCGGAACATGTTCATCGCGCGCATGTGCGGATGATCCTTGTTCTGCACGGGGATGGTGACGGCGCTCATTGGAGGATATTATAGTCGCGTTCGATTTCGTAAGGTAGAATAGCGCCATGACCTTTCCTGAGCCCCCGCCGCCGTCGCGCCGCGCGCTCCTGATCCATTTGTTCAGGCGCGTCGTGAAACCGGTCTCGCGTGAACGCCGCGCGGAAGTGCAGGTTCAACTGCGCGAGTCGTCCGATCCCGATTTCGATTTCTTCCTGCTGGTCATCCTTTCGAGCGTCATTGCGACGCTCGGCTTGCTGACCGACTCGCCTGCGGTCATCATCG
>JAANMT010000439.1_pt1 | contig 44887 bp, 33 predicted proteins | sample 7279711 | NCBI WGS metagenome assembly JAANMT01 (sample SAMN14094538, study PRJNA606508) | bioreactor metagenome | isolation source: A lab-scale SPAN reactor treating ammonium-rich wastewater day 1 | place: Ireland: Galway | collected 2017-01-16 | reverse complement strand
GCAGCAAAGTTTTCTTCGCCAACAATGGAGAATGGATCGAACAGTGAGGTGACGAAATCTCATAACACAGGAGGCCTGAACCCATGTCCTTCGTTCTGCCACTCAATGTTGTTTTCGAAATCGCTTTGCTCTCAACCCAGGCGGTTGACCACCCCTATCAAAATCTGTCGGTAAAGGTTCGGATCGATTGCCCGGATGGCAGCCATTTCGAAATTCCGGCTTTCTGGGCTGGTGAAAACAGATGGAAGTTCAGGGTCTCCGCTCCGAAGCCGGGAGTTTACCAGTACCGGACCGCCTGCTCCGACCCGGCCAATGCGGGGCTGCATGACCAGACCGGCCAGTTTACTGCTGTCGAAACCGAAAGATCCAACCCTCTGCTTGCCCATGGCCGCCTCTGTGTTTCACCAGACAAAACTTACCTGATGCACGAGGATGGAACCCCTTTTCTGTGGGTGGCGGATACCTGGTGGATGGGGCTGACCTCACGTCTGGACTGGCCGGGAGGTGTCCGCAGCCTTGCCGCGGATCGAGCTGCGAAAGGTTTTTCGGTGATCCAGATTGTCGCTGGCCCTCTGCCCGATATGGACTGGGGGGATCCACGCGGAATGAATGAAGCTGGACTCCCTTTGAATGAAGACTTCTCGGAGATTAATCCTGCCTGGTTCGACCATGCCGATCTCAAGATCGCCCACTTGGTCGAATCCGGCCTGCTCCCCTGCATTGTCGGGATGTGGGGATATTACCTGCCTCGTATGGGTGTCGAAAAAGCACAGCGATTCTGGGAGTACCTGGTGGCCCGTTATGGCGCCTATCCGGTGGTGTGGTGCATCGCCGGGGAGGGGACCATGCCCTATTATCTTTCAAAGTCCCCCCAGGAGGATGCCGCACTCCAGAAATCGGGCTGGAGTGAAGTCATGCGCCATGTCCGCAGGATCGATGGATACAAGAACCTGATCACCATTCACCCCACCCAGTTCGGCAGAGATATGGTCGATGATCCGGCTTTGATGGATTTCGAAATGCTCCAGACCGGGCATGGCGATATCGACAGCATCCCCAATGTTCGTGAAAGTGTGGCTCGTTCGGTGGTTCGTGAGCCGGTCATGCCGGTCATCAATTCGGAAGTGAATTACGAAGGAATCATGGGCTACTGCTGGCAGAATATCCAGCGCTGGTGCTTTTATGTCACATTGCTGAATGGTGCGGCCGGCCACACCTATGGCGCCAATGGCATCTGGCAGATGAGCACCCCTGAAAAACCTTATGGACCCTCGCCCCATGGCCGCTCCTGGGGGAACACCCCCTGGATTGAAGCCTGCCAGCTGCCCGGCTCAAGGCAGGTTGGGCTGGGGGCAAATCTGCTGCGAAGATATCCCTGGTGGCGGATGAAACCCCACCCGGAATGGATCGAGCCAGCCCATGCCAGAGATCCCTGGCGATTTGCCGGAGCCGGAATCCCGGGTGAACTCAGGGTGTTTTATATTTCCCATCTGTGGGATCCGCCTTTGATCAAATCGATCGAAAAGGGTGTTGATTACCAGGCCTTCTATTTCGATCCCACCAGCGGGAGGGAATTCGATGCCGGCCTGGTGGCTCCGGATGCCGAGGGAAACTGGCGGCCTGCCCTTCCCCCCGAAGTTCATGACTGGGTGCTGGTGATGGAAAAGAAGGGGGCATGATTTTCAGGTTCGAATCGACGAATCATTCTAACTCACCACCAAGTTCTAATGCTTTCGAAATGAGTTGATCATCAAGGCGCAGTCCAGATTCATTCAACTCCTTGAGAACCTCACGAACACTTCGTATTTCGCCAGACTTTTTCCCGAGGAGAATTATTCCGATAGTCCCTCTGACTGAAATCTTGAAGCTGTTCGCACAAGTCCGGGCGAGACGATCATCTATGATGGCTTCATACCCTGGATTATGCATGGCGAATGACAGAACTTCACTCTCGCCCCGCCCAAGATCCCAGGACTCAATCAAAGGATCGATAACGAGAGCCTTATAGATAAATTGATATCCCTCCGAATCAATCCATTGCCTGGCAGGATCAATTGCCTCACCAGCGCAAACTTCTTCGGCTACACCTGCCGGGATAATGAACTTCTGGCAGAGGCGCGATAAAAGATATGTTTTTTGAATCTTTGCAAGAGAAATAATCGGTGAGGCATTAACCACCCATAATCTACTCACGCATAAATTCCTTTTCGAGCTCGCTTGGGCTTGATTGAAATGGCGATATGGAGAGCCGTGAACAGGCTTCCATGAATCGTGAACGGTTAAGCCCCGCTATCTCCGCACCTCTCCCCTGTGAAACCATGCCTAACTCATACCATTTGACCGCTGCTGCGATTCTCATTTCATGAACGAACTTCTCCGGGCTGGTCTTCAAAGCTGTAAGCACCTCATCCGGCAGATCAAGAGTCACATGAAGTGGCATATTGTTACCTCCAACACCTCACTCTCCATCTTACCAGAGATCTACGGAATTCCACTGTGAATTATTCCAGTAATAAAAGTGCCTCAAAACCATCCGATTCTCCGAAAGTGTTCCTGAATGGCTGCGGCGGTCACTTCATGCCCCCAGGGACTCAGATGCCCTTTGTAAAGAGGACGGGGGTCCTCGGCGGCTTTCTGCAGAAGGATGGGTATCAGGTCCAGGCATTCCATGCCAATTCGGGCGCTTTCCGCCTTTAGCAGCCGTGCTGTATCATGGGTTGCCGAGCTTTCTTTCTCAAGAATTTCATCATGCGGAATAATGAGCAAATATGGTTTGGCTCCGATCTGCTGTGCGCTTTCCTGAAAGCGGCGGATAATCGCTGAAGTCACCAGCCACTCCTCGGATTGCTCGTCAAGCGCACGGCGTTTCAGCTTTTCCAGAGTTCTCAAGCCATACTCCACAAGAAACAATCCCTGCGGCGCAATCCGTTTCTGGCCGGAGTTATACAAGGACAGCAGCTCCGTAGGTGAAGGAACCTGATCATGGACCAGAGCCAGCTGCCCTCCATGAATCTCAAACATCGGTTTGGCATAACTGCGAAACCAGGTGTCATTCCGGAAAAGATCCCGTGTGTAAAATCCAAGAAGGACAATATCCGGCTTGAACTGGACTCCATCCCTTTCAAAAAGGAGCACCTGCTGATCGGTGCCATAACCCGGAACCCCCCAGTTGATTACCTCTGCTCCGGGCAGATACCGGCTGCGCAGAACTTCGGAGAAAGACTCTTCATCCCTCACCTGAAACCCAAATGTGTATGAATCTCCAATGCACAGAATCCGTTTGACACCGCTCTGCCGCTCGATCGGCCAATCCGTCACCCCTCTCTGGCCATGGATATTGGTGTTGACCCCATCGCTGCGGTAATTGGATTTTGGAAACCAGCCCAGACCCGGGTCGAAACGGAAAATCGTATCTTCGAAAATCTGGCCATGCCCTTTTCGATGCTGCCAGACCCATTCCCATTCCTGAATCTGGCTACGGTCACGTGTGGGGGGAATCGTAAGCCCGACCGCACACACCAGACGCCAGCCCGCCTCGATCCCGATCAGGATCACAAGGACGGTCAAAGCCAGAAAGAGCGCTGCCTTCCCACAACCAATACCTGAACCCTTGCTGCCCGGTGACGGTGCAAAAAGAGAAGGAGTATCGGATATCGGCAGTTGGTTCTGTGTGTTCTCGCCCATTGGATTACAGCAGGTGATCCCACCCCATTTTTTTTATGCTGGCCACAGCATCGCGGATATGAGCCAGGCCCTCTTCACCTGCAATCAGAACCTTTTCGCCATCCCGAATGATGGTCAGCCCATCCACTCCAAGGGTCACCACAATGCCCTGGCCGCTTTCCTCTCCAGCGACCACTGTGTTGGTCGTATCGATTGCGAGATGACGGATCAGAGAAAGGTTCCCCTGTGCATCCAGCTCATCCTGGCGCAAACGCCTGAGCACTGACCAGGATCCGACATCATCCCAGGGAACCCGGCAGGGAATCACACGGATATGCTCCGCATGTTCCATAATCCCGTAATCGATCGAAAGCCGCCATTCTGGCGGGATATTGATAAAGTAGGACTCCAATGCTTCGCGGGAGTGGGGTTCCGGATGGTTCGCCACCTGGCGCGCAGCCGCCAGCAAATCCGGCATGTTCTTCTCAAACTCAGACAGAATGACCTCAACACGCCAGACAAAGTTCCCCATGTTCCACAGGTGCCTGCCATCCTGGAGATAGGCCAGGGCATTCGGAAAATCAGGCTTTTCACGGAAAGATTTCAGCCGGGAAGATTCCCCCTCTGGAATCGACTCAACCGGGCCATCACACTCCAGGTATCCATACCCGGTCTCCGGGCGGGTGGGAGGAATTCCGAGAGTGACCAGGCAATCCATCTCGGATGCAGCTCGAATGGCCCCATTCATCGACCGGCGGAACCCTTCCACATCCCCGATATAATGGTCCGCCGAAAGAACCGCCATGACCGCTTTCGGCCCCCAGTTCCGCTCACACAACACTGCGGCCAGCGCCACACAGGGAGCGGTGTTGCAGCTGCATGGCTCTCCAAACAGGTTCTCCGATATGAGCTCAGGCAGCTCGCCCTGAGCGCAGGCAGCCAGGTGGGCATTGGTAAAAACCATCATCCGCTCCGGGGATGCTGGCGGGACCATGCGATCCCAGGTGGCGCGTATCAGTGACTGGCATCCCAGCAGCGGCAGGAATTGCTTGGGGCGTTGATATCGGCTCCAGGGCCACAGGCGGGTTCCCAGCCCCCCGGCCATCAAAATTCCCACCAGATCGCTCACTGTTATTTCTCCCGGCTGAATTCTATGAGATCTTTTTCAAGAAGGATGCTGGGGGTTTCCCAGCTCTGTTTGGTGCAGCGATCCAGGTAGAGGATCTTCTGGAGCTCCCCGCGGAGTTTGGACAATGGAGTTTTGGCGATATGACTCCGCACTTTCTGCTGAACGAAAGGATGCACCCCCTCCAAGGGTGACCGCGGGTCCGACAGGTCATGGCTTCGAATCTGCAAGCGTTGCGTGCACCAGGTATGGAGCGCCGGAAGAATCTGGTAGATCTCCAGGCCACCCCGCAGCAGATTCTGAAAATGCCATAAAGCGCCTCCCGCATCCTTGCGGTTCAAGGCATCACCGATACTCCAGACCAGCGAGGTTTCCGGGTTGACCTGGGTGAGCATTTCCCACATCTCCAGAGTGGCCTCGCCTTTTCCCTCGGTATAACCCGCCAGTTTGCAGAGGTCCTGCCACAGCGGAAGCATCGATCCATGGCAGGCTTCCATGGTCTGGGCAAGTTCCGGCTCGAGTGTCACACCGGCTTCACGGGCCAGCAGGCTGATCCAGCCACGGCGCGCTTCGGGAGTCAAAAGAGAAACCTGAACCTGCTCTGCCACACCCGACATGGCCTTCTGGAAAACTGTTTCTTTGTCCGGCAGGGGAGTCAGAAAAACCAGACAGACCTGGCTCACTGGCTGTTCTTTGAGAACCTCCAGCAGGCCCTTCACCTGGCCGGCATCGATCGACAGCAGCGGCCCGGCTTTTTCAACCCCTTTTTTCGACTTCGAGCGCCGTTCACTCTGGGATTTTGTGCGCGACTCATCCCGGTCCCAGTAAAGAACCATTTTTCGGGAAGCAAACAGGGAACTGAAGCTGAAAGATTCTTTCAAACGGCTGAGATGTTCGCTGCCATGCAGAGAGGTGGTTTCCGAATCCCCTTCCCCCTGAAACCAGGCATTCCGGATGGCCGCGAGGACTTTGTCACGGATGAACAGATCATCTCCGAGAAGGTGGATTACCGGCGGAAGCGAAGACTGTGAGAGCGACTTGAGAAACTGGAGGGCCGATTTCATCCCCACCCCTCCAGAAGCTTCGAGATAATCTGTTCGCCAATTCTGCGGTAAACATCATCTTCGCGTCGGCCACTTGGGGTATTGGTGAGGAAAAACACACCGGAATCAACGAAGTCCTGCTCCGGCATGACCCACAAGCCGCTCTGGGGGTCTCGCGCACCCGCGGAGACCGACAACTGCAGGTCCCTTCCAGCAGTCCGGTTATCGTTGTTGAGTGCGACCGAGCGCAGATTATACTTTTTGATGTTGACTTCGAGGACCAGATCCGCATCCTGCCAGTTGTTGACCTGCCGCAGGCGCCCATCCCGCTGGAATTCCTCCACCAGTGATTCGGTGAGGCGCTCTTCAGCCCCATACTCCAGAGTGGAGTTGTTCGACATGCGGATAAAAACAGTCTCATACTGCGGCGGGAGTGTCCGGACACCCGCAGTCCCACACCCCAGAAGAACCGCCAGAACCACAAGAAACGGATAATTTCCCCCCCAGAAATCCCGCATCCCGAGTCGGAGAACCTTCAGCTGAAATCTCACCTGATTCACTCTCTCTTCCACCGGTCCTGCTCGACACAGGCAAACCCGGAAACCAGATGGAAAGGTCGAGACAGGCTATTCCTCCACAAAGTCTTTTTCAAAGACAGCCACTGATTTGGATGCCTGAATATAACTGTCATGCCACTGATTGCGAAAATTGTCGTGAAAAATCTGGGATTCCTGGCGGACAAAATCGAGCGATTGCGTCATGTTCATAATGTTTCGAACCTTGTCGTGGATGCCCCATTTCTTTTCGGTGACAATGACCAGCACACGGCTCTTCTGGATGATCTGCGATTTCATCATGAGGAACCGGTTTTCTTTGTCTTCGGGCAGGCTGGGCATCTTGATGCCTTCTTCGACAGCCTCCCGGTAGGCACGCCACATATTCACGAACTCCTTGGCGAGCTCATGAGGTGGTGGACCGACATAACTTTCTAGAACCACTGCCTTCCCATTCCTTCCCTGGCATCAGTTGTTCTCTCCCGCTGATGCCTACTTCTTGCTGAACATTCCTAGACAATACATGACATAAGCGGCGAACAGAACGATCAACGCACCATCGATAATCTCAAGATATGTTGGAGTCAATTGCATTTATCCGGTTTCCTTATTCTCCAGCCGTTCCCTTAACCCGCTGTCTTATCCCGCTGGAGATAGGTGGTGAAGGTCGCCAATTCATTTGAGAGATCCCGTTCGATTTCGACCAGGCCAAAGGCCTTTACCTTTTTCATGATCGCGATGAGCAGTGTTTCGTTCATGCCATGCAGCCGTTCCAGGGAAGCAAAGGCATGAGAAAGGTATCGGTCCCTGAGCCTTTCTGGATAGCGTGAGTACAGACCATACCGATAGAAACCATCGGCCGCCTCGACAAACTTGTTGAAGCTCAATAGAGCCAGCTGGTGCAATGACTGCATTTCCGCAGGCGGGTTGACGATCCGAACCCGCTCAGCCAGGCGCTCCGATTCAGTCAGCAGCCTGCGTGCATCGATATCGATCTGAAATTCCCTGTAGGCATCCACACGGCTGTCGGAGGCGGCTGTGCGGATCATCTGCTGGCCGAGCTGCTCGATCGGATACCAGTCATCCAGGAAGCGTGTCATATCATAGGTCCACACGATCAGATCACGCAGAAAATCAACCGAATTACGCTGGTTGACAGCCGCTGTGTTGAGCTGCGATGCCACCGATTCAGCTGATGCAATCTGGTCCGCCAGCTGGTTGACATTCACCTGGGGCGTGCCTTCTACCGGGTTCCGCAGCAGGGCCAGCATATCCCGTGCTTTTTCGTAACTGTCGACCGCTCCATCAAAAGCTGTGGCGGTCAGGTCCCGCGCCCCGATCTGGCGTGCATTATCGATATCGGTGCGGATCTTCTGAATGCGGGTGTCGGCCGCGGCAATGGCTGTCTCTCGAATTTTGGACATATCCGATTCCACCTTGGCAAGCCCGCGTGCCGCCTCACGATATAAATCCGCATCCGGTTTCAACCGGTCGAGCTGCGGATCGAAATCCACTTTTCCAATATCAGCTCGCAAGCTTTCTGCCGTAAACGGCACAACCCGGAACAGGCCATTCTGCTCAGCTGTATTCACCTGGGCCAGAAGTTTTTCTTTCTGTGTGTTGATATTGTGCAGTTTGGTGGCGGCACTGGCCTTCTGGATTCGGGTCATGCCTTCCTGGTAGAGGGAGAAAACCTGAGGAAGATCCTTGCGCTGAATGGCCTCATCGATCGCCCCCAGGCGGACTGTGGATTCCTGGTGGAGCTTGAGGCCGAAGTCATCCATGATAAAAGTTTTCAGCTGATTGACCTGCGTGTCGTAGTCCTTCCGGACCGCCGCCGCCTGATCCTCGAGTCTGGCAAAAACCTGGTCAGCCTCACCAGCGCCTGTTTCGGTTTTCTGAAAAGCTTCCTTGAACTGGCTGGAAGCGAACAGGGCCTCGGCCTCGGCCAGAGTCTGTGAGACTCGTTTGAATTCATCTGTGGCGTAAGTCGCAGCAAAGCTCTGATCCGATTTGGCCACACGCTCCTTCAATGTGGCGATGCCGGATGCGGCGCGGGTATTCCAGGTTCTGGTTTCCGCTGCATGGGCTTTTTCTTCGGCAGAAACCGCAAGGGTTCTGGACTCTTCATATTGGCCCTGGTCCATTTTTTCTTTCGATGCGGTCAGGTCGAGCAGGGCAGCCGCGATCGTCTCTTTATCAAAATCCTGAGCCAGAGCGGCAATGGCGGAATCAGCGGCTTCCTGGGCTTTGTCGACCTGGTGTTTACGGGCAAGGACCGCTTCATCCCGAGCTTCAGTCGCTTTGGCGAGCGCAGTTTTAAAATCAGTGGACTGAAATGCTTTCTGGGATTGATCAAGCGCATCCAGAGCCTTGTTCAAAACCGCGGCCGCATACTGCGCAGCGCCTGCATCACGGGCATTCTGAATTTCTTTTTGTGCAGCCGGTGTCAGGCTTTCAGTTTGGGCGCGGTAAGCCTGGCGGGCGGCTTCAACAGCCTTGGGAAGCGCTTTTCCCGCCGCTGCGAGAGCCTCTTTCCAGACACCCTTGGCAGCTTGGGATTGGCCATCAGCCAGAACCGTCCGGGCATCAGCCAGTGCATCCACCGCATGTTTTTCCGCGCCGGCATCGGCCGCCTCACGGACTGCGGCATCCACCTCAGCCAGACGCTGTTCGGCCAGCTTCCTCATGTTTGCATCCAGCTCGATGGTCTGCTTTTCGGCTTTGTCCAGCGTGGCTTCGGCTTGATCGAACTCCCCGCTGTCAACCTGGCTGGTGGCATCGCTGATCAACCCCTGAATGGCCTGGTATTGCTCCGGCAGGTAGATGTAAGTGCCCTTCTCCTCAGTGGCGAGAAGGTTGGATTCGGCCTCACGATTCCGGACTGCCAGCCCGATTTCACGGGCCATGGCAATCGCCTCCTCGATCGATGACTGGCCATGGTCGATTGCTTCCTGGGCATCTTTGAATAAAAACTCATTGATCTGGATCCTGGCCTGATCCTGATCTGCTACAGCTTTCTTATAGGCCTCCGCCGAAAGCTCACCAGTTTTCCATTTGCTCGATTCATCGATCCGTGCAGTGAGATCAGTCAGCTGCTGCTTGAGGTCTTCTTCGTAGGTCTTCACCTCAGCCCTTACCGAGCTGATCGCATCCTCGGCGCGGAGAAAAGCCTCATCGAACTGGCCATCGCGTATCTTCCCGGCCGCCTCTTCCAGCTTGGATTTGGCTTCATTGATCTTGTCGAGCGCCGCGGATGATTCACCTTCAGCCAGGGATATCAGTCTTTCAGCATGTTGCACACGTGCCTTGGCGCGCAGCTCTTTGGTGGTGTCAATCTGGCGTTTCAGATCCTGTTCGATGGATTGTCCCTGCTTGAGAACCGCCACATAGCTGGCCTGGCCGATCAGGTCTCGCGCATGTTGAATCTCCTCCGGGATGCGTGAGGAATCGGGAACATACCTGGTGATTTCGAGATTTTGAGCCTGCTGCCAGGATTGGTCGAGCTGCTGGACAAGTTTTTCAGCGCTGTTCTTCTGGATGCGTGCCAGACCGGTGGTTGCTTCCTGCAGGGCAGCACGGGCCGCCTGGAGGGTGGCTTCATAACCCTGTTCGCCTTCCAGCACCTGAACCTGCGCCTGCATAACAGTCGAGGCATTGCCGATGGCCCGCGAAGCGGAATCGATCAGGCTCGCTTCTTCCGGCGCCAAAGCGCGGATCTGGCCCAGCGCTGCCGTTAACTGGTTCTGAGTGTCGGTCAGATCGGCTTGTTTTTCCTGGATCGCCATCTTGACTGAGGCCAGCCGGGACAGGATCTGCTCGGCCAGCGATTTCGCCTCATCGCTCTTGGCAAAGGCTTCGTCGAAATTCCCACCATCCCCCGCATTCCGGGAATCGTTGAATGCCTGGTCGGCACGCTTGAACTCATCGGGGAGATAACGGTCCGCTTCCTGGCTCCGGGCCTGCCCGAGGAGCCCTTCAACCTCGGTGTTCTTCTTGCCCAGCTGCCAGTTGTAGTAATAACCACAACCACTCAGGACAAATGTTGAGACCAGGAGCAGAGCCAGCGCACGGCTTCCATGAATGGGGACTCGCAAGTGGAATTTCATGATTTATCCTCCTGATCCATGCGGAACTGGATCGTTATTAATGTGTCGTTAAGATTGATAAGGATTGTATGCCAGCCTTTTTCAACTTTGTAATAATTTTCCTTCTGAGTGTGAGAAATTTTTTCGAGGTTGACCACTTTGCGCAACAGATCGGTGATATAGGCTCCATCGATATACAGGTTGCCAAGGAGGTCATACAGATACTGATGCCTCCTGGCAACTTCCGACTTGAGCTGAAGAAATTGCAGCTCTTTCTGGACTGTAACCGTATCGCCTGAGAAGATCCGGCGAAAAGACCAGTAAAACTGCACCCACAATTCAATAAAGGACTTAATCGCGGCAACACATTCCTCGAGATGCTCCCGCTCTTTGGGCGGGATGGCAGTCGATGCACTTTTTTTCGTAGCAGCCATATTCAGAAACAACCTCCGGAGATCCTGCGCCGACCGAGCCATGGCTCGCATCGGGACTCTCCCTCAAACAAAAATATCAGAATGCAAATCCCAAGGCTCCCCCGGCGGGAGTGATCGCCTGCGGGACACCGACATTATAGCCCCCCGGCATGCCCATGCCGCCATAACCGCCCCCATACCCACCGCCGCCAAATCCCCCGTATCCACCGCCATAACCGCCACCCCCATATCCACCGTAACCCCCACCATATCCGCCATATCCACCCATGAGGGGATTGCCGCCCTGCAATCCAAGCCCGCTCAAGCCGAGGTTGGACAATGCGCCTGCTGTTCCTGACCGGTATCCGGCAATCTGGACAGCGGACAGCCCACCCGGAAACCAGCTGGCGCTGGCAATCTCTGTTCCCGCCAGAGCCGCCAGCATTTTCCTCTCAAGCTTCACCTTCTTACCGGTGGAGAGGGCCATATCCCATGTCGGAACCCCTTTGGATTCACGCCTGGATTCAAGGTTGTTCGAGTCCAGCCCGGTGGGTGGATCGACAGTATCCTCGAAGGGTTTCAGGTCTTTGCCTTCCGCATTCTGGTAGGAGCGGATGATATCGAGGCTGTCACGCATGATGAAGGCATACATGCGCTTCTCAAGGGAGGTCAGCCGGTAAACCCCGGGAGTGGTGCGCGCATCCGGCTGCCAGGGGATTTCTTCCCCGTCCCACTCCAGAGAAACCAATGGCAATCCAAAGAAGTGCTGGGCGCCTTCCTCATGGTTTCCGATGGTAAACAGCAATCCTTTGAGTTCGTCGTAGTTGGCTGCAGTCCTCGGGCCGATAAAGTCTGTGGAATTCACCAGGACACGTGAGGGAACCCCATCTCTGGGAACTTCATCCCCATGGGTCCCATCATCGTATTTCCGGCGCGCATCGTTTTTGCGGAGATTGAACGGGCGAACCACCACATCATTGGTGATCATGCGCCCATCCACCGCATCATAGACCCGGCTGGCGCCTTTGCGGCGGGTGCCTTCCTTGGTGGTTACCATGGTTTCGGCTTCGTCAGTGGAGGTCTGTCCTGTGCCGGTCGTTGTTCCAGAAGGTGCTGGAGGGGTCCCCGGGGCCTCAGCGGCGGGAGCAGCACCACTGGCATCCACTGGCGGGACTGCGGGCGCAGCCGCATCTTCCGGCGCCTGGCTGAAGCTCGAGGCAATCAGCAGACAGCTGGCCAGCACTCCCATGAGAATCAGGGGAAATCGGCTTCTTCGCATCGAAAATCCTCCTTCCCTTTCTGGGAATGGTCCATTTTTCTGAAAAAGGGCTTTACTTGTCACCGGATTCCTGGTCCAACCCCTTCATGAATGACCTGCTGCAGACCATTGACAAATCCCAACAGTTTTCTTCAACACCGGGGTGCACCCGGAAAAGATCATCGATCCTCTCGGGCTTTCAACACCCAGGCGGTTTCTGCTGTTTTTCAACGAACTCCAGCGAGTGCCTGCTCTGGTGCAAGCTTTTTAATATCAAGACCGGATTTCAGGAAGAGCGCACAAGTTGAGCAGTGAAAAAGATCTGACCGATAATGCACACAGACCCCCTTCGAAGGAAACCCTCCACTCCTCTTCCAGTCCCGACAATCCAACAATTTCAGCCCAGATAAAAGAGGACCCTGTTTCTGAATCCCCCGCATGGATCTCCCCACTTCCCTTCGGGCAAAGTATAGAAATGGAGCGGAAAGAGTGTCAATAAGGTGTGGTGCTTTCACAGCCATGAAAACCGCGCCTGATTTCAGTGAAGCAAACTGTCAAAAAGCGAGCCGGTCAGATCGCCGATCACCCTCTGCTGGAAGTTCTGGCGCTGCTGCTGGGCCTTTGCACGCTCGGAGGCTTCATATTGGTACTGGTTATGCATCGAAAGATAAGTCGGATTTTGAGGATCATCCTGCAGGGCCATCCGAATCTCCCGGATGGCGGTCTGAAGATCCCCTGACCGGCGGTACCCATCCGCAAACCTGGCATGGATGCGTGCACGCCCCTCACCCGGCAGGCCGGGAATCTGAAGGGTCTGCGCCAGGGCCTTCATCCCGCGATTGTATGAAACCCGTTCAACCAGCATCTCCCCATATTCAAGTGAAACTCCAGCATCCTGAGGATTGATGGCCAGGTATTCCTGATAAATCTTTTCCGCCTGAGCATATTTTCCCTGCCCTGCCAGGGATCTGGCCTGCTCCACCAGATGATAAGGCTGGGTTGGCTGGGGGATCGATGGCCTCCCCCGGGAGGACAATGTTGCCGCCAGTATGAAGGCCCGGGCTGCATCCACAAAGTGCCGTTCCGCAGTCCGGAACCGCTCTTTCTCCAGAGATTCAACTCCCTCGGTATAATGGTTCAGCCCCTGTTCATAAGGGCTCTGTGCCTTCTGGGCCGCATCCAGCGAATCTGCATAATCCTGGGCTGATTCAGCACGCTTGCGGGAGTTGAGAGCCGCCAGGTGAAAACTGGATGCCGGTGTGGGTGTCAGCATGGAAGGAAGGATTTGCGGCCCGGTTGGAGCATGTGTTTCGCCAGATGCCGCGGGAATTTCCGAAGTGGGGATGGTCTCAGCGGGGGGTGTCACAGCCGGTGAAATCACCATCACAGGCTCACTCTTTTCTGTGGGTGAGGCGGCTCCAAGAGAGGCCGTCTCGGAAATTGGAGGAGGCGGAAGCAGCCCAGCCTGATCGAAAACTGAGGGAGCACTCGCGCTTGTTACATCAGGAGCCGTCAGAGCTTGTGGGGTCGATTCAGTTGCAGTGGGTGATGGAGTCGGGGCTGAGGTGGCTCCGGGTGTCGCTGTGGCAGTCACAATCAGCATGGGGGTGGGAGGGGCAACTTCGGAAAGCGGTGAATGGATCGCCTGGCTCTCCTTGGTGTGTGGGGCATAAAAAAATGCCAGGGCGAAAAGGGCCATCGTAATTGTGCCGCCGGCAAGTAGGCCGAGAAAGACCTGAAGCAAGCCGGAACCTTTTTCCTGAATCGTTGCGGGGGTCATGATCCGGATTCTTCTCCAATCGTATCGGATACCATCTTACCACAGCCCAGATTCACCTGGGATGAATTTTTATGCCTGGTTCTCTTCCAACCGGATCCCCAGCTCATCGGAAAAACAACAGGTAGATCAGCCCTCCCATGGAAAACAGCATCATCACCAGGTACACAGCCCGCCGCCTGGGATCCATCGATCCAATGGCCTTCCCATGGTCTTTATAAAACCTTCCGGGATGGATTTCATTCAATGTTTTCAACCGCTCACAACGAATCTCTTCCTCGCTGTGGCGGACCTCCAGGTAAGCATCCCGCAGCCCCTCCACTCGTTCCTCGCGAATGGCCCGATGGACAAGTGTCTGGCGGGTTCGAAAGAGCCGCTCTTCTGCCAGGGACTGTTCATCCAGACGAATGCCGGGGGAGGTGGTGATTTCTTTTTCCATCTTATGCTGGAGCAGGAACCAGCTGGAGCCAGCCGCTCACCACCTGGTGAAATTGTTTGCGCAAGGAAGCCGCATCGGCGGTCTCACGGTGCGGGTGGATTGCATTCGCCAGCAGGATCACCGCTGCTTTCTGGACTGGATCGATCCAGATGCTGGTGCCGGTGAAGCCTGTATGGCCGAATGAATGATCCGATGGGAGAAAAACAGTGGCTTCCCCTTCCCGGCGTTTAAACCACCATCCCAGCGCCTGGAGATTCCCATCCGGCATGTGCTGAGGGGAGAGCATCTGCCGGAATGCATCCCGGGACAGCAACCGGCCGGCCCCGAAACATCCTTCCGCGAGCATCATCCGGCAGAAGATGGCCAAATCTTCCACTGTGGAGAACAGGCCCGCATGACCGGACACACCTCCCATCTGCCAGGCATTTTCATCATGGACTTCCCCCTGGATGATCCCCTTGCGAAAGGGGCAATCCTCGGTTGCTGCACACCGGCGGCGTTTTGAGAGTGGCGGCCTGAAGAAGGTGTCTCTCATTCCCAGCGGCTGAAAGATATTTTCACTGGCAAACCGATCCAGAAATTCCCCACTGACACGTTCGACAACCCAGCCCAGCATGATGAAACCCAGGTCGCTGTATACCCTCGCTTTTCCCGGCTCCGCCATCAGATCCATGGCGGCAATCACGTTGTAGAAGTCTTGTTTCCCACGATGGTCCCGGAAAAATGGCTTGAATGGGACCAGGCCGGAAGTATGAATCAGAAGGTGCCGCAGGGTGACTCTTTCCTTGCCCCGGCAGCCAAACTCCGGGATATAGCTCCAGGCGGGCGCATCGATGCGAACCAGGCCTCGGTCCGCCAGAAGCATAATGGCTGTTGTGGTGCACACCACCTTGGTGAGGGAGGCCAGATCGAACCAGCATCCCGCTTTGAGAGGAATCTCTTTCGGAATCTTCCTCAGAAAACCTGCGCTCCCATGGTAAACTGCCTGATCTTCAACCAGGACAAGCGCCTCGGCACCCGCAACCGCTCCTCGATTGACTGCGGACTTCAGTGCCTCATCCAGCATCGCGGCAGGAATCGGAGTCGAGATCATCTGCCGGATTCCATTCAGAAATTGCCTCGGGGGACTTCGAGGCTTCCATTCATGATTTTGGACTTGGTTTCTTCGATCAGGTGGGCGGCATCCGCAGGAATTTTCGATTGCAGTTTCGGATTCACCACCATCGAGATGACACCCGACCTCAGTCCAAAACGGGTCACTCCTGTTTTATAGGTCTTGTTATAGACCTGTTCGGCGATCTGCACAAATGCCGCGGGCAGATCGATCACCGCACTGGCCAGGATGACATCCGGTGCTTCATCGTTCTGATTTTTATTCGAGCCGAAGGCATAGACCCCTTTCGATTGGCTTTCACTGACCGCCTGAAACACCCCGGGACCGGCTTCATTGGCATTATGGAAGATGAAGTCAGCTCCCTGGCTGATCTGGGCCAGTGTGGCTTCACGCGCCAGGGCGGAATCCTCCCAGCTTCCTGTATAGGTCCGCAGCACACGGCAGTCCGGGCATCCGGATTTTGCCCCTGCTTCGAATGCGATGAAGGTGCTTTCCACAGAGGGGATCTCCATCCCTCCGACCAGCCCTACCACCTTGGACCGGGTCATTTTTCCCGCCATCAGGCCGAGCAGGTAAGTGGCCTGTTCCAGCTCGAAAACCATCGCCCCCACATTTTCAGCCACCGTGTTGCCGGAGGTCGTAATGAAAAAGGTCCCGGGGAAATCCCGGCCAACCCGCCGTGCGGCATCCTGGAACTCGAATCCATGCCCGAAAACCAGGTTATAGCCTTCATCGGCATAGCTTCGGAAATGCTCTTCATGCTCCGCGGGGGATTTGACCTGGACATGGCTGACATGCGCTTTGAATTTTTCCTTGATTGCCATCAGGCCCTCATAAGCCCCGGCATTCCAGCCCTTATCGCTGACCGGCCCGGGGGTCAATAATCCCACTTTGAAGGGTTCGGCCCGGCAGGGAGAAAATCCCGCCATAACCGAAAAACAAACCATCAGAAAAAGAAATCGAAAAGGATTGGACATGCGGACGATACTCCTTTTGCGGTGTCTGGACTTTATAGTACCCTGTGCCACGAGATGAATAAATCCCGCCGGAATCGCGTCAATTATATCCGAAATATGAATCATCAATCCCGGATCGATGGGAAGGAGAACAAGATCATGTTCCTGAAAAATCTGCGATCTGCCAGCCTGCCAGGCCTGCTGTTAGCCCTTCTGGCCGGTTTCTCCCTGTCGATTCCAGCCTCTCAGGCTGGAGACTGGTCAATTTCCCTCTGGGGTGGCGCACCGATCTTCGTTTATCCCCAGCCTCGGCCTGTTTACCCGGTTTATCCACCTCCCGCCGATTATGATTATTATGAATATGAAGGCATCCCGCCCTACGAAGGGGATGCATCCCCTCAAGGCGGATACTATCCCACCTACCGGCCCTGGAATCCGGTCGTAAACCGGGATGTCTATGGCAATGAAGGGTATGCCGAGGATGGGACCTACCACAGCGAAGGAGTCGTTGAGGATCGCCACTCGAGCTACTACTCACCCGGCCGGAATGAAGCCATCACACGGCCAAGGACTTCTGTAGAAAACTGGAATTACGGTCCAAATCTCAACCAGAGCCGTGAAAGAACCACCTGGATCGGCGCCGATGGGCGTCCCCACAGCACCACTGTCGACCGGACCACACGGATCGATCCCTGGGGAAACAGCCGGATTGACACCCACATGGACCTCAAGCGCACACCGGCCGGTTCATCCCCCGGTGCCACGCAGGGTATTGCCCCTCCACAGACAATGCCCTATCGGGGATCTTACCAGCCCCCTTCGGAGCAGCCGATCCGCCTGATGCCAAAGCCGAACACAAGCAATAACACCGCTCCGCCCTCCGCCCCTCCTGTGGCTTCCCCTCAGCAGGGAATGGCGGCTCCGGTGCCGATGACCCACATCGAAACCCCCTCTGCGCCCGCTGCACCATCTGGCCCACCCAGCCCTTAAAAGGCAGGTTGGATGGTTCAGATCGGAGCGGACAGGCCGGCTCCCCTTCTCTGTGGGTTGAATTCGCCTGGTGTTCCCTTCACAATTAACTCAATGATGGCACCCAACAGAGATGCCCCGCCTGCACCGGTGGGGCATCTCGATATTTCATGGCTGCAGCAGGATTTAGAGAATGGAGATCTGGTGATATGACAAATGCGATCGAATCCTATCGAAAGGTCGAATATAAGCTCCCCGAAACCGAGCGATGCTGGCAGCTCAGCGGCGCTGGTTTCGATAAAATGGAACTGGTGGAGATCCCGCGCCGTAAGCCCGGCCCTGATGAAATCGCCTTCCGGACAGATGTCAACAGCATCTGTTTCTCGGATGTCAAAATCATCTCCGCGGGTCCTTCCCACCCCCGCCTGGCACGCTACAACATCGAAAAAGACAAGGTGGTGCCGGGCCACGAACTCGTCCTGACTGTGGTCGAAGTGGGTAAAAATGTCGCCGACAGGTTCAAAATCGGCGATCGTTTCATTGTCCAGGCCGATATGCTCAAGTATGGAAAAGCAGTCGGCTATGATGTGTGGGGTGGATTCAGTGATTACGGTATTTTCGGTCCCGAAGTCCAGGAATATCTGATTCCAGTCACTGAAGCACAGGCCGGGTATTCGGAAACCGCCCTGGTTGAACCCTGGGCCTGTGTGGAAGCCTCCTATGCACGGGTCGATATGGGGCCTCTCGACGAAACTGTCTGGCTGTGCGGCGGGGCCGGCCCAATGGGCCAGATGCACCTCGTTCGCACCTTCGCACTCAAAATCGCCGGTCAGACCCCCAATCTCAAGACTGTCCTCCTCACCGATATCAGCGATGCCCGCCTCGAATCGGTGCAGGAACGTTACACCCCGATGGCACGGCAGGCCGGTGTGCGCTTTGTGACCCTCAATCCAAATCACCCCGAATACGAGAAAAAACTCGATGAAATCGCTCCGGATGGATTCAATTTCCTGGTCGCCCTCTGCCCTGTTCCTCCCGTGATCGAAGCCGCTATCCGCCGCCTCAATCAGTATGGCGTGGTGAACCTCTTCGCCGGATTCAAACGCGGCGAAGGGATTCTCAACATGGGAGATATCCACTACGACCAGATCACCATTTCAGGCAACAGCGGCAGCCGCATCGATGACATGTATTCCGTTCTCAAAAAGGTTCAGGATGGGTACCTCAACACCGATTCGAGTGTCTATGCTGTTGTCGGGCTTGAAGGGGCCAAGGAGGGTGTTCTGCAGGTCCGCGATGGAAAAGCCTTCAACAAGATCCTGATTTACAGCCAGTGCAGAAATCTGCCTCTCACTCCCGTGTCCGAACTGGCCGACCAGCTGCCTTTCCCGGATGATGTCCGTGAAGAGGTTCGCAAAGGGCATTGGTCTTCCCGGGCGGAAGAGGTGCTGCTGGCATCCCGCTGGGGCAATGGTTCCTGAGTTGATTCAGAGCCTCCCAGCCTGTTTGTGATACCCTGAGAAACCAGGGGGGTGTTCTCCAGCCGGATGACACCCCCTGATTTTCCCAACATCCGTGACCAGACACAAAACATCCCCTGCCCTGGCCTTCTTCATGGCACTCCTCCTTTTCGGGATGTCCCTCCCGGCGGCTGCAGAAAACGCCAGGGGGGTGGTTTATGCCGACCTGAACCGGAATGGCGCCCGCGACCCGGGTGAAAATGGTGTTCCAGGCGTCCTCATCACCAACCTGCGCGATTTTATATCCACCGATCCTGAAGGGCAGTGGGCCATCGACATCAACGAGGGAGATTTGATCGTCCTGATCAAACCTGCTGGCTATGACCTGCCGGTCAATGACCTGAACCTGCCGAAATTTTATTACATCCACAAGCCGAAAGGTTCACCTGATTTTCAACCCGGAAATCAATCAAACAGTCTTTTTCAGGGCCTCTACGATCGTGTTTTCCGCAAAACTGACCGGGATGATCATTACCCCGGGGTTCCCCCGACCGGACCGCTTCCGGCCTCGATCGACTTTGCCCTTGACCCACAGACCCAGCCCTCCTCCAGATTCGATGTCCTGGTGACCGCCGATCCTCAACCTCGCTCGATCGAGCAGGTGCATTACCTCCGGGATGATGCAGCAGCCGAGATGATGACTGAGGAAAAGGTTCAGCAGGCCCGTTTCGGTGTAGTCCTCGGGGATCTGATGTCGGATCACCTCGATCTGCTGGAACCTTACAACCAGGTCATGGCCCGGATCGGGAAACCTCTTTTCAACATCATTGGAAACCATGACATCAACTTCGACTCCCCGGAGGATGCCCACAGTGATGAAACCTGGCACCACCATTTCGGCCCGCAGTATTATGCCCTGTTTGAGGGGGAAGCCCTGTTTGTCGCGCTGGATAATATCCACTGGCATCACCTCCCTGAGAAAGCGGATGCGAATCTCCCTTCAGAAAAGAAAGGGATCTGGGATCCGAAACTGGGCGATGAACAGCTGGCCTGGCTGGCCCGCCTGCTTGAATTCCACCCCAGAGACAAACTGCTGATCCTGATGATGCATGTTCCCCTCGAGATCAATGGGGCCGGATATATCAGCGACCGCCAGGCGCTGTATGACCTGCTGCTGGATCGAAAGGTGCTGGTGCTGTGCGGCCATCTTCATGCCCAGAACCATTTCTTCATCGGCGCTTCTTCTGGCTATAAAGGGAATCCTCCCATTCACCAGCTGACCAATGCCACTCTTTCGGGAGGCTGGTGGAAGGGCCGCAAAGACGACCGAGGAATCCCCTCCGCCTGGTGCATCGACGGAGTGGAGAATGGGTATTCCATCCTGTCGGTCTCTGGCAGCCATTACACCACCACCTATAAAGCCCTGAACCGCTCCTGGTCGCACCAGATGATGATTCATTCCCCTTCGGGGCAGGCCCAGCCGGGTGAAAAGATCCTGGTCAACATTTTCGCCGGCTCCGAAAAATCCCAGGTCACCTTCACCCTGGATGGCCAGGTCGAAACCCCGCTGGAGCGCACCATGGCTCCCGATCCCCTGATGGTCCGCCTGTGGGAGGAGCGCGATCCGGATGATGGCGACTCGGCTGCCCGCCCCTCACCGGAAGTGCTCCACCTCTGGACCGGGAACCTCCCGGAGGGGCTTTCCGAAGGGCTGCACTCGATCGTTATTCGTGAGCTCGATCAGTATGGGAGCCTTCATTCAGCCGCAGGCCTGTTTGAAATCACCCCATCAGCACCCTGAAGAGAGTTGTTTTGGGTGTGTCAGGATATCAGCCCACCGGGAAACTTCACTGTGCCATTCCGACACACTCACCCCACCCAATCCCAGCCGTGGCTCTTCTGAAAACCTCCCTGCAAACAGTGTGATATCGATCGTATCCCTTTGAGGACATGGAGGTTAGTGAACCTACTCCGGAATGCCGGGGTGGATTGGCACTCGAAATGCTCATGTGTGAGTCGATACCCTGTTGTTGGGTGTGCTAGCCGATTCAACAGCATAGAAAGGAGCGCAAAGCGCAATGTCGAAGTCAAAAATTACCCCTTTGGCCGATCGAATCCTGGTGCGGCGCATCGAGGAGGAAGTTGCCAAGGTTGGCAGCCTGTATATTCCAGACACTGCCAAAGAAAAGCCTCAGCAGGCTGAAGTGATTGCAGCCGGTCCCGGAAGAGTCAAAGAGGATGGGACCAGAGTCCCGCTGGAAGTTCAGGTTGGAGACAAGGTGTTGATCAGCAAGTACGCCGGCACCGAAATCAAACTCGATGGTGTCGAACATCTCATCATGCGCGAAGACGATGTTCTCGCGATCATCAAGTAATACCGATTCCGAAATTGGAATTCGCATCTCAGAAAGGAGCTGACTGGAATGGCAGCTAAAATCATTACATACAATGAAGATGCGCGGCAGAAAGTGCTGAAAGGTGTCCAGAAACTTGCCGCCGCAGTCAAAGTAACTCTCGGGCCTAAGGGCCGCAATGTGGTTCTCGATAAAAAATGGGGCAGCCCGACTGTCACCAAGGATGGCGTCACTGTCGCCAAGGAAATCGAACTGGAAGACCGTTTTGAAAACATGGGCGCCCAGATGGTTCGCGAAGTCGCCAGCAAGACCAGCGATGTCGCCGGCGATGGCACAACCACCGCCACAATTCTGGCCGAAGCGATCTTCATGAATGGCCTGAAGTATGTCACCTCCGGGGCCAACCCGATCTCCCTGCAGCGCGGAGTCCTGAAAGGTGTTGAAACAGTCGTCGATGAACTCAGCAAAATGAGCCGCAAGGTCAAGGATCGCACCGAGATCGCCCAGGTCGCGACTGTCTCCGCCAATGGCGATTCCCGGATCGGTGATCTGATCGCCGATGCGATGGAAAAAGTCGGCAAAGATGGCACCATCACTGTCGAGGAAGCCAAGACCATCGACACCACACTTGAGGTTGTCGAAGGCATGCAGTTCGACAAGGGTTATCTTTCCCCCTATTTCGCCACCGATGCCCAGAGCATGGAAGCGGTTCTCGAAGATGCCTATATCCTGATCAACGAGAAAAAGATCTCTTCGATGAAGGACATGCTCCCGCTGCTCGAGAAGATCGCCCAGACCGGACGCCCGCTTCTGATCATCTGCGAAGATGTCGAAGGCGAAGCCCTGGCCACCCTGGTGGTCAACAAGATCCGTGGCACCCTCAAGGTCTGCGCAGTCAAAGCCCCCGGCTTCGGCGACCGCCGCAAAGCCATGCTGCAGGACATCGCCATCCTGACCGGTGGCAAGTTCATCAGCGAAGACCTGGGCATCAAGCTCGAAGGAGTTCAGGTGAGCGACCTGGGCCGGGTCAAGCGGGTTGTGATCGACAAGGAAAACACAGTCCTGGTGGAAGGCGGCGGAAAGCCGGCTGATATCAAGGGCCGCATCCAGCAGATCCGCAACGAAATCGAAACCACCACCTCCGATTACGATCGTGAGAAACTTCAGGAGCGCCTGGCCAAACTGGCCGGTGGTGTGGCGGTCATCAATGTCGGCGCTGCCACCGAAACCGAAGTGAAAGAAAAGAAGGCCCGTGTCGAAGATGCCCTGCATGCCACACGCGCCGCTGTTGAGGAAGGCATTGTCCCGGGTGGCGGCACCGCCCTGATCCGTGCACAGAGCGCCCTCGACAAAATCAAACTCGATTCAGAAGATGAGCAGCTGGGCATTCAGATCCTCAAGAAGGCTCTCGAAGCCCCGCTTCGCCAGCTGGCCGCCAATGCCGGGCTGGAAGGCTCGATCGTTGTCGAGCATGTCAAGAAGGAAAAGAAGGAAGTTGGATTCAATGTCGCCACCGGCGAGTATACCGACCTGGTCAAGGATGGAGTTATCGATCCAACCAAGGTTTCCCGCAGCGCGCTGCAGAATGCCGCTTCGATTGCCGGCCTGCTTCTGACCACCGAAGCCCTTGTGACCGAGAAGCCGGAAGAAAAAGCCCCGGCACCGGCCCCAGGCCATGGTGGCGGTGGAGAATACGGCGACTTCTAATCCCGCCGCTGTCCTGCGAACACCTCGAAAGGCCGGAGGATGGATTTCCTCCGGCCTTTCCTCTTTATGGCGCATCACGCTTGCCCCTTCAGCCGGGATTGAGTTCTGCCGAAACTAGAAGGGGGCAGTCTGCCCTGTTTGAGTTTGTCGGCAGAAAGATGATGAATTTGTCTCAGTTCAGCGATCCCGGCCCGGTTGTGGTTGAACAGGCTCCATCAGACCTGCTGCGCCCATTTCGGTCCGCCCGCCAGTGGTTCGAACAGGCCTGCCGCCATGCCGGGGCATTATCGATTCTGCTGGGCATGGCCCTGGTGCGCATCTTCCAGCCGCCTTTCCGCTTCCGCCAATGGATTGCCCAGATGGAACAGGTGGGAGTCCATTCCCTGGCGGTGGCTCTCTTGACCGCAACCTTCACCGGCATGGTCATGGTCCTTCAGACCGGTGTGCAGCTGGGCAGATTCCAATCGGAAACAATGACCCCCGGCATCGCCGGCATCGCCCTGCTGCGCGAAATCGCACCGGTCCTCACGTCACTGGCCATCGCTGCACGGGTCGGAGCCGGAATTACAGCCGAACTCGGCACCATGAAAGTCACCGAACAGATCGATGCCCTCGAATCGATCGGCACTGACCCGATCCACTACCTGGTGGTGCCTCGCCTGGTGGCCTGCATGGTGATGGTGCCGGCGCTGACCATCCTCGCCGACATGGTCGGCATTCTCGGGGGATGCCTGATCGGTGTCACCAAACTCGGAATTTCAGTCCGCTCCTATCTCGACATTACTTTCCACTGGGTGGCTCCCCAGGATTTTTACAGTGGCTTTCTTAAAACGATCGTTTTCGGCGGGATTGTCGCCACAATTGGGTCTTACCTCGGGCTGCGTTCGAGCGGAGGAGCCGAGGGGGTAGGGACCTCCACCACACGGTCGGTGGTTGCCGCATTTATTCTGATCCTGATTTCGGACTATTTTCTGACCGAAATCCTCCTCAAGGTGCTTTGAGATGATTTCGGGCATTGAGGCGACCCGGATCGATCCGGCAATATCTCCGAAACCTGAAGCCCGCATCCGCCTGGTGGATGTTCATCTGGCCTTTGGCCCCCAGCGTGTATTGCGCGGGGTCAATCTGGAGATATTCAGCGGCGAAACCCTGGTCGTGGTAGGCCGAAGCGGTGAGGGCAAATCGGTCCTGCTCAAGGTCATCGATGGCATCCTCAAGCCCGATAAAGGCGAGGTGTGGGTCGAGGACCAGCGGATCGACACCCTGCCGCCGCGTGCGCTCAATGAGTTCCGCCGCAGGATCGCCATGGTATTTCAGGGGGCGGCTCTTTTTGACAGCATGACTGTTGAGGAAAATGTCGCTTTCCCCTATCGGGAACGACGCCTTCTGGCAGACAAATCGATCCGGGAACGTGTGGTCGAAAACCTCCGCCGGGTCCACCTGGTCGATCCAGGTGTCCTCAGGAAAAAACCGGCCGAGCTGTCGGGCGGCATGAAAAAAAGGGTGGGAGTGGCAAGGGCCTTGTCCATGGAACCGGAGATCATTCTATGGGATGAGCCGACCACCGGCCTCGATCCGGTGACTGCCGATGCCATCAATGATCTGATCCTCGAAGTTCAGCAGTCCACCCACGCCACCTCGGTGGTGGTAACCCATGACATGGCCAGTGTTTTCAAAGTCGGCAACCGTGTCGCCATGCTCAATCAGGGAGTGATCGTTTATACCGGCACAGTCGAGGAAACCCGTGAAACCGAAAATCCCATGGTCAGCCAGTTTGTCCAGGGGCGCGCCCAGGGGCCGTTAACGGAGGGGCTTCCAGTTGGCTAGAAACCGCTCCGAAATCATTGTCGGCCTTTTTGTGCTGATTGTGCTGGCCGTGGCCGGGTATATCATCCTCGCCATCCAGGGCAACCCCTTCGAAAAGACCTTTCCGATTTCGGCCATGTACACCCGTGTCAGCGGAATCAAACCAGGAACCTCGGTCTCGCTCGCCGGGCACCAGATCGGCCAGGTCGAATCGGTTGTTCCACGCCCCGATCTGCGCATGATTGAAGTCCGCATGGCCCTGGCCGAAAGTTACCAGAGCGCGATTCTCAATGATGCCACCGCCACCATTGTCCCGGTCGGATTTCTCGGGGATGTCATGGTGGAAATCACTTATGGCCGGCTGGGGGTTCCGATCCGTCCGGGTGAGATTCTCGAGGGTGGAGAACCCTTCGACTGGCAGCACATGATCAAAGGCGCCGCCAGTGATTTCAGTCATGCCATGCAATCTGTTGACCGTGTGGTCGGCAATGAGAAATACCAGGAGGATCTCGGCAAAATCCTCGACAATCTTTCTCGCTTCACAGACACTCTGAACAATCTGGTCATTCCTGAAGACCGTGCCCAGCTCGACCAGATATTTGCCTCTCTGAAAGAAATGAGCGGGAAAATCGGCGATGCCGCCGGAAGCCTGCAGGCCTTGATCGAAGACAACCGGGAAAATCTGTCCACCTCTCTTGCCAATGCCCGCACCATCAGTGAACAGGTGAAAGGCGAGGTGGCCCCGCAGTTCTCTGAAGCGGCCAGAACCTTTGCCGACCTGGGAACCCGAATGACTGCACTCACCGAGAAAATCGACACATTTGTCGAAGCCAACAGTGTCAATGCCGGGGAGGCCATCACCGGAATCAAGGAAAGCACACGCTCGCTGCGGGAAACACTCGACACAGCAAAGACTTCCCTTGAACGCCTCAATGAAGGGCCGGGAACTCTGCATGACCTGCTTTACCGCGAAGAAACCAGCCGGGAGTTGAATGCCACTCTGCGCAGCGCACGCGGCTTTTTCGAAAAGTGGACCGGACTCGGCGATGGGTTGCAGGTTAAAGTCTCCGCTGAAGCCAAATGGTTTTTCGATGACCCCCTTGGCGATCATTCCCGCCAGGATTTCCGCACAGTCATCACACAGCCTCCACCTGGGATCGATATTCGCGGCTACAGCGAAACCTGGAGCGATGGCGATGCGAACCGCGCCGAATGGGATGTGGCCGGGCAGGTGTGGTTCGGCGACTATGGCATCCTGGCTGGAGTCGATGATGCCGGATTTGATCCGGATCTGGATCTGCTGTTCCTCGGGAAAGTTCCCAGCTCCGGAGGCAGGCTGGTGGCAGGTTTCGGCATTCTCGAAGGCGAGGCCGGCGCACGGCTGGAGGCCCACCTGATTCCCGACCTGCTGTATCTGCGCCTGGATGGCATCGGGTTTACCACCGATGACAAGGAACGGCTGGATCTCTCCCTGCGTGCGCAGGTGTGGGAAAATCTCCATATCCTCGGCGGTTTTGAGAGCCTGGTCGGCTCACCCGAGCGGCGCGCTTTTGCAGGGCTGCGCTATGAATTCGGCAAGAAATTTGGCGCAAAGGAAGAATCCGAGACGGGCGAAAACGACGACACCTTCGATTCCGATTACAGCAGTGAAGTGGAAAAGAGCGGCTATGAATCCACTCTATCCCCCGGCAAGGATCCCTTCTCGGATGATGAATCCCTCTGGGAAAAGAAAAAGGGGCAGGAACTCATCCCCGCGGAAGAAGCCCCCTCCATCAAACCCCTCAATGGCCTTTGAGGCCATCGACCATTGAGGTTTGCGGCTGTTCAGTCCAGCGCTTCGATCACCTCAGCGAAGTAGTGCAGAACCAGAAGGTGAGCCTCCTGGATGCGCCCGGTATCTGTGCCGGGAACCACAATGGCGTAATCACACAGATCCCTGGCAGTCCCACCATCCCGGCCTAACCACCCGATAGTCAGCAGGCCTTTGGCCCTGGCGGCCTTCAATGCGGCCACCACATTCGGGCTGGTGCCGCTGGTCGTCAATCCGATGAACACATCCCCGGGCTGCCCCAGGCCTTCCACCTGGCGGCTGAAAAATGCATCCGGACCAAAATCATTGAGGATGCAGGTCGATGCTGCCGTATCGGTCCCAAGGGCGACCGCAGCATAGGGGCGGCGGTTGTTCCTGAACCGGCCGATCACCTCCCCGGCAAAGTGCATCGCCTGCGAACAGCTGCCCCCATTGCCGGCTATCAGGACCCGTGAGCCTGCCGCAAGACGCTCAGCCAGGGCCTGGGCCGCCTGGGTGATTATCGGCTCCAGAGGTTTCAATAAATCGAGTGTTTTCTGTGAGGCTTCGATCAAATCGGACAGTTTTGGAACTTGTTTCATGAACAGTTATCTCCCCGGCCCGCATCCCATGCGAGCCTGTTTCTATAATTCAAACCTCGAAAGGTTCCATTTTAAAAAAAAAGGCGCCCAGGGCAAGGGCGCCAAAAGCCACAGCAGAGGTGGTGGGTGAAACTTACGCTTCCTGTCTGTTGCAACCCGCGGGTTTCATCGCCCGAAATCAGGTGTCAACAGTTTTTTCATCTTGCTCCACATTCCCTTCTTCGGCTCGGGTTTCTGTTCATTTGTGTTCGTCTGCGGAACCACCATTGCCACCGGCTCGGCCTGATGCGCGGGTGGAGGCGCATACCGGCTCCTGGGGTTCTGCTGTTCGCGGATATGCCTCGGAGGAACCGGACGGGCCTGGCTGAGATTGGCCGAACGCCCATCCAGCAGGTTGTCCCAGGTCTCCTCTGTCAGCGCGCCACCCGAACGGGATTCGAACCCGGCTGGCGGTGACAGCTTGCGTCCCACATTGGGAACCGGTGATTCATCCGGCACATAAGGCACCTCCCAGGATTCAGCCCCCATCGAACCTGAGGGTTGCCCCATCGGGGTTCCGCCACTGGCCCGGGTTCCTGAAAGGGTGGTCCATTCCTGATTCTTGCGGGCTGTGCCGCCGGAGGGAGCCCAGCCTTTGCTCAAAGGTGGATCCGACCAGAGATCCTCCTCTCCGCTGCGGGTCTGAGGCTGCCCTGTGGAAGGAGCCGCTGACGGATCAGCAGGCGCCTGGGGTGAAGCCGGTGCAACTGGGGCAGCCGGCTGGACAGGCTGCGTGGGCGCCGGTGCCGGCGCTGATGGAGGATTCACGGCTGGCGGTGCTGTTGCTGCAGGTTTGCCTGCCGGCGCTGATTTCTTGAGTATCTGCGGAGCCTCATCCTTTCGGTAACGGAAGGTCATATCATGCTTTTCCAGAGCTTCATGCATGACCTGGTCATAGGTTTTGTTAGTGGCATCAATTTCGATCGGGCTTTCAAATGCCTGGCGGTCCACGGCGCGGTTGATGCCGAATTTCACTCCAGTCTGTTCTCCCACCTGGCGGATCAGGTCTCTGAATGTTCCCTTGAAGGATCCCAGGCTGGCAGCTGGCTTGCGCAGGGCCTGCACCGCATCTTCCCCTTCAAGCGGGGTGACCGCCCGGGGCGCTGTTTGCGGCTGTCCGCCTGCGCCATTCTTTTTCGGTGCGGCTTCCGCATCTGGTGCCGAGGGCTGCGGCTCTGCCGCGCTTTCTGCGGGCGCTTTCTCCTCAACCGCCGGAGTGGCCTCACGCGGAGTGGCGGCTTCCGGCTCCTCCAGCTGGCGGAGCATCTCCGACGCGCTGGAACCATTCTTCTTCAATTCACGCTTGAAAGCTGAAGGCTCCTCCAGTGGCTCGGCTTTGCCGGCGTCATAGGCACTCATGAACTCCGCGGTTCGATCCACAAAATTCCCGCTCTCATCCAGGTAGCCCCAGCGCCCATTCCGATTGATCCACTGGGGTTCTCCTTCAGTGGACCAATCGAGGTTCTCGAGATCCTCTCCTTCCGGAATCCCGGCCAGCTGGGCATCTCCCATGGTTGTTTTCCGCTTGCCTTCCAGTTTTGAGAAGGATTCCTCATCCTGCTCATACTTCTCGAAAGGAGTGTCCAGATTGAGGATATGCGGTGTGATAAACAGCAGCAGCTTGCGTCGGTTATCAGCTTTTGAAAGCGATGAGAAAAAGTATTTGAACACCGGCACCTTGTTGATAAAGGGGGGACCGGCATTGTTGTTTGCAATCCCCCGCTGCAGCAGGCCTCCGATGGCCAGGGTGCGGCCATCTTTCAACACTGCGGTCGTTTCGATATTGGCTGTCAGAACCCGCAGGCCGGTCGTATCACCACCGATATCGACACGCCCCCCATCCGGCGGAAGCTCGCTGTTTTCAAGCCCGATATAGAGCTCCACATAACCCTTCTCGCTGATGTTCATCGCCTCGACAATCAGGCGGATGCCGACCTCACGAACCCGCTGGGTCACAATGTCTCTTGAAGATCCCGAATACATGTCATCCCGGAAGCTGCGGACACCAATCGGTTCCTCCGAACCGACTGTCAGCCGTGCCTCTTCTTTTCTCTCCACGATCAGCCGGGGGCTGGCGATGGTCTGCGCCTGTGTTTCGGATTCAGTGGCCTGCAGGGTCGCCAGGAGGTTCCCGGCATCCAGCGCCGCAAACTGAACCGCTCCGCTTCCTGTCAACTGAAGTATCGACTGCCCATCCAGAAGGGTCCTGCCGAGAAATGAAGTTTCATTTTCAACCGCATCTCCGGCGACGACTGTCGGATTCCAGTTGAAGGCATAACGTGAATCGACATTCAGTATTTCCGCCTCGACAAAGACCGCCGGCCGCGGCAGGTCATAGGCTTTGATCGCTTCGGCGATCCGATCCAGCCGCTCCGGGGTGTCCTGGACAATGATCTTGCCGGTGTATTCATTCGACACCAGCTTCCCTTCTTCGCTCAAAAGGCCCAGCTCATCGAGCATGTCCACCACATCCTCGACTTCATGGAAGCTGATGGTGAAGACACGGATTTCTTTCTTGATATCGATGGTCTCCACCAGCTGCTGGATTTCCTGAAGATTTTCAAGCGTGGTTCTGACAATCAGCTGGCTGTTGGCGACATCGACAGTCAGCGCCCCCTCTTCCAGATCGGGCAGCCTCTCACGGATCATGTCGGCCACTTCATTGGGATCCCCATACAGAATCGGGAATACTGTGCTCTGCTTGGGAATGTCCACCCGGTTCAGAAATTCTTCGATGCGTGCAAGGGCCTCGGGTATGTCACGCACCATGATCAATTTCTGGTTATCCAGGGCGAGTGCATCCGCCGAAGGGCTGTTGGAAAGGAAATTACGAACCAGGTCCAGCATCTCCGATGGACGGTTGAATCGGACCGGAAACTGTTTTTCAACGATGTTTTCCGCTGCAACCGGCTTATCGGTGCCTGGACGAATCATCACACTGTCAGGCTGATAATCGATCCATAACCCATACAGGGTCGCCATATCATCGAGGACTTCACGTATTGTCTTTTGAGTCTTGACATTGAGGTTGACAACAATTTTCGGATCGACATTCCCGGCCACATTGATGTTCACTCCGCCGAGAGTGGAAAGGAGGTCAACAACTTCGGTCAGCTTCTGGTCAGTAAAGGCGACATCAAAAATCGGTGTATCGAGGCCCTTGGGTGTGCTGTCTGCGTCATCCGCGGAAGCCTCCGCGGTGGCATCGGGTGTGGCGGCTCCCTGCGCCCAGCCCGGCTGGACCGGGACAAGGCTGTAGAGAACTCCCATCAGAAAAAAGAGAGCGGGAAGTTTACTCCTGATTGCAGCTTGAAATCTGAAGCGCGGTATCCATCCCCCCCAGGACGAACACGCACTCCGCTGCTCCCCTGCAGCAGTGTGCCCTGACATGAATTTTCCCCCCGACTTTGGCAACCCTTCCAGGGGCTCATTCCCGGATCAGCTCATGGTCGCCTGATGGTGTTATATACGAGAACGGATCCGCATTTCAAGAGTAACTTTTGCAAAACCCGGTAGAATGTGTGAAAAATAGGCCATTCATGGTATTCGCAACCATCTAAGGAATATACATTTACAATATGAGGCATAACAATCGACTTGATATGGTGTGAAAGATGTGAAATAATCGGTTCTGGCAGCCGATAATGGTTTGTTTCAGCCCTCTTTCCCGGTTTCATCCTGCTTCTTTCCATCCCCATTGCGAAGGTGTGACATCAGGACCGCAATATCTGCCGGGGATACCCCCTCCACACGCGAGGCCTGGCCCAGTGTCATCGGCCTGATTCGATCCAGCCTGAAGCGCGCCTCATTCCTCATGCCGCCAAGATTGAGGTAATCGAGATTCACCGGAATAAGCTGCGACTCCAATCGCTTCTGCTGCTGGATCTGCCGCTGCTGGCGATCGATATATCCATGGTATTTGACCGCGATTTCGACCTGCTCCACCACACGGCTGCAGTGGTTCGATTCCGGCCGTTCGCCACCCTCCAGAATCCAGTCCAGATCCGCATGGTTCACACCAGTCCGCTCGAGGACTTCCGCCAGGCTCGATGGTTTTTTGAAGTCCCCAGGACTGATCGCCTCGACCCGTTGGCGGATATCGAGACGCGGTGCGATCCGTGCACCCTCAAGCCTTTCGATCTCCGCTTGAATCTCCTGCTGAAGCCTTCTGACTTCAGCCCCACGGGACTGCGAAACCAGGCCGACCGCTGCCGCGCGCCCTGTCAGGCGCAGATCGGCATTGTCCTGGCGAAGCAGCAGGCGGTGCTCTGCACGGCTGGTGAACATTCGATACGGTTCAGTGGCGCCACGGGTTGTGAGGTCATCGATCAGCACACCTGTGTAGCCCTCATCCCGTCCAAGAATGAATGGCTCCCTGCCCTCGAGGCACAGGGCGGCATTGGTCCCGGCGATAACCCCCTGGCAGGCAGCCTCTTCATACCCAGAGGTTCCATTGATCTGGCCTGCCAGAAACAGATTCGGTATCGACTTCACTGCAAGAGTCGGATACAGCTGGGTCGGATCGACATAGTCATATTCCACTGCATACCCCGGCCGTACCATCTCCACTTCTTCAAGGCCTTCGATTGTCCGCAGAAAGGCCAGCTGCACCTCCGCCGGCAGCGAGCTGGACACCCCATTGGGATAGATTTCGATGACATCCAGGCCATCCGGTTCGAGAAATATCTGGTGGCGCGGCTTGTCCGTGAAGCGTTTGACCTTGTCCTCGATGGATGGGCAGTAACGCGGGCCGACACCCTGAATCTCTCCGGAAAAAAGAGGCGAACGATCGAAGTTGCGCCTGATGACCTCATGGGTCCGCTCGTTGGTGTGGGTGATATAACAGGGGAGCCCCTCCTCGATCAGAGGAGCAACATCCGCACTCCGGCTGAACGAAAATCGATAATCCAGCGGTTCACTGGGCTGTTTTTCCAGTATGGACCAGCGGATGGTGTCCCGGTGCAGCCGGGCCGGAGTGCCTGTTTTAAGCCTCCCCATGCGCAATCCGAGCGCGGCGATCGAAGATGACAGATGCTCCGCGGATTCTTCTCCAACCCGCCCGCCAACCGACTTGACCTCCCCCTGGTGCATCAACCCCTTGAGGAAAGTCCCGGTGGTCAGAATCACAGCCCGGAATTCAAATTCCCGCCCATCCACCAGGCGCAGCCCGATCACCCGGTATCCGGAATCCGCAGTGGTGTCCCGGTCAAAAATCAACTCGCAAACCTCACCTTCATACAGGGTCACCCCCGGCTGATGCGCCACCGCCTCACCGGCCACAAAACTGTAGTGCTTCCGGTCACACTGGGCACGCGGGCTTTGCACCGCCGGGCCTTTGGAACGGTTCAACATGCGGAAGTGGATCATGGCCTGATCGGTGAGGTGGGCCATCGCGCCGCCCAGCGCATCCACCTCCCGTGCGATCTGCCCCTTGGCGACTCCACCGATCGCGGGATTGCAGGACATCTGAGCAATGCGGTTTTTATCGAATGAGAAAAGCCCGGTATTCATCCCCAGGCGGGCCGCCGCCAGAGCCGCCTCCAGGCCCGCATGGCCTGCACCCACCACTGCAATATCCATCTTCGGAGTCATTGCCGCTGAAAAGAAAAAGGCTGGAGTCCAGGTTCGGCCATGAAGGTCACCTGAGCCGGATGCGGGGATCGGAAATTGCCAGCAGAAGATCCGCCAGCAGATTCCCGGCTATCAGAAGCACTGTGCCCATCAGAAGAGCCGCCACCACAAGGAACTCATCCTGGGCGAAAAGCGCTTCGACAACAGTTCGTCCCAGCCCCGGATAAGACATGACTGTTTCGACCAGAACCGCGCCGGACAGCAGCCCCGAGAGTGAAAAACCAAACAGGGTAATCAGTGGATTGATGGCATTGCGCACCGCATGTTTCCCGATCACCACACCCTCGCCAAGCCCCTTGGCCCTGGCAGTTGTGAGGTAATCGGCGCGCAGCTCATCCAACAGGCTGCCGCGCATCTGCCGCATATAGGTGGCCAGTCCGGACGCTGCCAGAACCACCGCGGGAAGAATCAGGTGATGAAGGATGTCTCCCACTTTTCCCAGCCAGGACATGGAATCATAGTCGATCGAGCGCAGCCCTCCGACCGGAAACAGGCCGGTCACTTTGGCGAACAGCAGAGCCAGCAGCGCCAGAAACACCCCCGGAATGGACAGGCCGAGGAAGGCGATCGCTGAACAGATCCGGTCGGTCCAGGAGTACTGGCGGGTGGCGGAGAGAATCCCGAGCGGAATGGCGATCAGCCATTCAAGGACAGTCGCCAGAAGCGCGAGGATAAATGTGTTGTACAATCGCTCCGCAATCACCGGTGTGACCGGACGCTTGTTGGACACCGAATAACCAAGATCGAGATTCAGCACCGCCCCCTTCAGCCAGGCGGCATAACGCAGGAACCAGGGCTGGTCCAGCCCGTATTTGACTGTCAGCTGGTCGATCACCTCAGTTGGAATGGCCGGATTGAGCTTCCACACATCGAGCACATTTCCCGGCGCCAGGTCAATCAGCAGAAAGGTGAACAGCGGCACCAGAAACAGCACTGGCAGGACCTGCAGCAGCCGCCTGAGGATATAGGTCTTCATCTACTCTTTGATAAAAATCTCATCGGCATTCCAGACATCGCGCGGCCGCACGACCCGCGGGCGCATATTACCGAACTTGTTCCGGACCGCCAGGTAGACCTTTGAATTGACCAGCCAGGCCATCGGCTGGTTTTCCGCATACAGCATCTGAATATCCCGCCAGATTCGCTTCTGGGCGGCATCATCCGGTGTGGCCAGAAAATCCTCGATCAGCTGATCGACTTTCGCCTCCCATTCGGTGGCCGGGGTCTTCTGGTTCGGGAACCAGGAGTGGGTGCGCCCGGAGGAACGGTAGACATTCAGGCCCGAAAGGGGGTAATCACTGCCGGTCAACCCCAGCAGGCAGGCCTCATAATCGAAAGAGTCCGCAATGGCGGTCACCAGGGTGTTGAAGTCCACCAGCTTCATCCTTCCATTCAGGCCTGCTTCTTTGAAACTTTCCTGAATGATGTTCCCCATGCGTTCACGGATGCCATTCTCACGGTTGGTGATAAAGGTGAACTCGATCGGGTTCCCCTGGGGATCTTCACGAATCCCATCCCCATTGCGGTCGATGAACTGCAGGCTGTCCAGAATTCTGCGCGCTGCATCGAGATCGTATTCAAACTTGGGAATGTCCGGGTTGTACCACTCCGTGTTGGCCGGCGATATCGGGCCATAAATCGCCTCCGCTCGCCCCCGGAAAACATTACGGATGATTCCCTCCCGGTTGATGCAGTGGGAGATGGCCTTGCGGAACTCGACATGGGTGAACCAGGCCAGCTTATGGGGTGGTACGAAGGGCTGATGGGTCTGGGGATTGGTTCCTGTGTTCTGATTGAACCAGAGATGGTTTTCGCCGAGATCCACTCCCAGCTCATAGATCGTGAAATTCCCCTTCTGCTCCTGGTCCTTGAAGCGCTTGTATTTGTCCGGCGAGATTCCATGCGAATCGGTCTTCCCCGCTTCAAAAGCGACATCCATGGCTGCCAGGTCGGGAACATTGAGCAGGATGATTTCATCGAGGTAAGGCAGGCGGTTTCCGGCTTCATCCTTGCGCCAGTAAAGAGGGTTCTTTTCCAGAACCACGCTTTCCCCGGAAAGGTACTGCTTCAGCCGAAACGGGCCTGTGCCCACCACATCCTTTGGCGGGGTATCCACATTCAGCGCTTCGGTCAGCTGCCCTTTTTTCCAGGCCTCTTCAAGTGTGTGTTTCGGGATGATCACCAGTGAGGTGGCGATGGACCTTTCAAATGGCCCATAGACTGCGGGCAGTTTGATTTCGACCGTGCGGTCATCCACCTTGCGGTATTGAAATTTCTGCCCTTTCACCTCGAGGAAGCTTCGAGCCGGATTGATGACCTGATCGTCATAGATGACATCCAGCGAAAAGATCACATCATCGGCAGTGAGCGGTGTGCCGTCATTCCACAGTGCTCCTTTGCGCAGATGAAAGGTCCAGGTCAGGAAATCATCACTGTGCTCCCAGGAGGAGGCCAGGACCGGAACGATCTTCTTTTTTTCCAGGTGGTAGCTGATCAGGCCTTCATAGATATGCTGAATGACATCACTGGATGAGGATTCATTGGCGGTGACCGGATTGAAAGTCTTTGGATCCCCGAGTGCTGCGAGGATGATCCTGCCGCCAGGTTTCCCGATTTCAATTCCGGTGGCGATGTCAAAATCGATGTCTTCGGAGAATGCCTTCCCTGAAAAACTCAGGAGGATAAAAGCCGCCATCAGTGACAAAACTATCCGCATCATCTCTCTCACCTCGGTTTGTGTCGTGGTCCTCGATCCATTTTGAGGATACAGGATGAAAGGATCAATCCGCGAGTGGATCTTCGGAGGGTTCCATCTCTTCACCCGCATATCCGAAACGCCGCAGGGCATCCGGGTGTTTCCTCCAGTCTTTCACCACCCCGGCTCGAAGGTCCAGGAAAATTTTCTGCCCCAGCATCTTTTCGATTTCCCGGCGTGAGTTGACCCCGATTTTTTTCATCATCTCACCCTTCCTGCCGATCATGATGCCTTTCTGCGAGTCGCTTTCCACAACAATCAGCGCCGAAATCACGATCGGGTGGTCCTTCCCCTTGTCTTCTATCGACTCGATCAGGACCGCTGTGGCATAGGGCAATTCTTCATGGGTGGCTGCATAGATCTGCTCCCGGATCAGTTCCGAAATCTGAAACTTCATCCCGCGGTCAGTCACTGTGTCCTCAGGATAATAGACCGGCCCTTCAGGCAGGTGGGATCGCAGGGCATCCAGCAGTGAATGGATTCCCGAGGTGTGCAGCGCCGAAATGGCGATCTGCTCCACCGATCCCTCCACCACAGCCAGAAATTTCTCCCAGGCACGCGAAAGCGCATCCGGGCGCAGGCGGTCGATTTTATTGAGCACCCCGATGAAGGGGATTCCAGCCTCCCGCACCCGTTCGACCACGAAGGCATCGCCTCCTCCAAAAGCTTGTTCCGCGTCCAGCAGCACCACAGCAATATCCGCATCCGCCAATGCCCCGAATGCCTGGCCGACCATGAAGCGGTTCATCTGCTCACGCGCCTTGTGGATGCCCGGCGTGTCGAGAAAGATGAACTGGCAGTCCTTCTCGGTCCGGATCCCGGCAATTCGGTTCCGCGTGGTCTGGGGCTTGTTGGAAACTATCGCCAGCTTGGTTCCGACCAGCTGGTTCAGCAGGGTCGATTTGCCCACATTCGGCCGTCCCAGCAGGGACACAAAACCGGAACGGAATCCTTCGGGTGAAGTCAATAAAGACATGAGTGAACCTGCATCTCGCTCAAGTGAGCTGTCATTCCGGCTGCCATATCAGGGGGCCGATGGGGTGGCCGGTTCAACCTGGCCATGCGGCTGGAAGAGCATGATATCTTTGCCCTGCATGCCGACCTGCCTGTTTCGGCGCAGGATCGCATTGATGTTATTGCGCCGGAATCCGGCAGGAATCTCGGGGACAAACCGGTCATCCGGAATCTTCTCATTCCAGGCGGTTTCCTGGTAGGTCTGAATCATGTAATTTTTCAGTTCCGAATCAAGGTAGACCGACCTGGCCAGATTCCCATCGGCCGCATTGAAAACATCCTCACGGATCGACATCTCCCCAAGCCCGTCTCTTGTCACCGGGAGGATGCCCCTGTACCGATTCTGTTTGATCCTCGCACGCATGGCATGATTCAGCCTCATGCGCACATGGATACGGTCTCCATCCGAGGTCTTCTCGCGCCGTGCCTCGAGAAATTCTTTCAAACGTTCTTCATAAGGCATCCCAAACAGCAGATCCTTGTAGGGATCTGCCAGTTCCGATGCGCTTTTGACCTTCATCGGACCAACAGCATCCTGGGAGGCCCGGTCGGTCACATTCAGATCCAGATCATGAACATTCTTTTTTGCATAAGAAATCACCTGCATGTGGGTGACATCGTAAACCTCGCACTGGTTGGGCTGGAGTTCATACCCGGAACCCGGGTCCTGGCTTTTTTTCAAGCGGCTGGTGAACGATCTCAGTATCCAGCGGTCGGGTTTCGAGGCATCGAACCAGAATTCAGCCTCCACAGCCTCTCCGGGAGTGATCCCCACAAAGGACATTCGTGTCCGGATATGAGCAGAGGAGTAATTGCGCGCCTGCTCCTCCATGGCCTGGTAGAGCGGCAGGATGTCCTCTTGTGTGAGAACAAAAGAGGTCTGCAGATCCGGCTCTTTTGAGACCACTTCCGGTTCAACCTGGGGCGGTTCAGGAACCGGCTCTTCACGGGTATTGAACAGCAGCAGAGCCAGAAGGATCGCTGCCACGACAACACCCGCAAGAACACTGATCAATGGGGTCGGCTTCATCGGTTCAGGCCATTTTCTGCAGCAGGCGGCTCAAGGCGGTGACTGCCGCACGCTCGCGGACAGCATCCCGGTCACCTGGAAATTCATAACGGTGCGTTTCGATTCCAGACCTGTTTCCAATTCCGATCCAGACCAGTCCCACCGGTTTGTCTGAGGTTCCTCCTCCCGGCCCGGCGATCCCTGAAATCGAGATTCCCCAATCCGCTCCGGTTACCTCTAAAATTCCATGGGCCATACATCGGACAGTTTCTTCGCTGACAGCCCCATGGTGTTCAAGGGTTTCGGCAGGAACCCCCAGCAGGTCCTGTTTCAGGCGGTTGTCATAGGAGACAACCCCGCCCAGAAAAATATCGCTGCTTCCAGCGATTTCTGTCATCCAGCTCGATAACAGGCCCCCGGTGCAGGACTCAGCAACCGCCAGCTTCTCGCCTCGATGCCGCAGCCGCTGGGAAACCACTTCTTCCAACTCCCGCGCTGGCAGCTGGCCCTCCCGGAAAGAATCCCACCTTTCATAAACATACTCAGGAAACAACACCTCTGTCCGATCGGCGATTTCAGTCAGAATCTCAACTGCCCGGGGATATTCGGCCGGCAGGCTGATGGTCACATCCACACGCGCCACCCGGATCAGTGAGGACAACTCGATTTCCGGATAGGGGGCCAGCAGCGGGCGCATTTTCTCATCGATGGAGGACTCCCCCATCTGCGCGAATCGGAGCAGGATCGAGTGCGGCGGCGACGGCCATTGGTACCTGTGGATGAGGTACGGCAGCGCCTGTTCATGCCACATCGGATTCAGCTCCCGGGGCGGCCCGGGCAGGGCGATCACGGTGCAGTCCGGCCAGTCAGGCGGCTCAAATACCAGCCCCGGCGCAGTCCCGTGATCATTGTGGAACCAGGTTCCATGTTCCGGGACCAGAGCCTGGCTGCGGTTCGATGAGGAAATCGGGCGGCCCATGCGTTCATAACGATGCCTCAGGTCCTCCCATAACTCCGGTTCCTCACGCAACTCCACTCCAGTGGCTTTGGACAATCCTTCCCGTGTCAGATCATCGAGGGTCGGCCCCAGTCCGCCGGTTGTAACGATTACCGCTCCAGGGGCCAGATACCTGCGGACACAGGCCTCTTCCTCCCCTGCCTGATCGTGAATGACCTCGCAGGATGCCACTCTGGCGCCATGCAGCGCCAGGCTCTGCGCAATTGTCTGGAGATGGAGATCCCGGCGTTTGCCCGACAGGAGTTCATCGCCGATCAGAATGAGATGAATCGGATTCATACACGGCTGAGTATGTCGGTTTATCGAGTCATTGTCACCTGACCGACCCTCAGGCCTTTCGGCACAACCAGGCGGAAATCGGCGGATTGGTTCTGGTTGTTGGCCAGGCGTGCACCAGGAAGTTCGAATGCCACTGTTTTCCAGCCGACCCTCCCACTCAATGCAACCGATTCACTCGATTTGTACATTCCATGGTAACCGGCCGAAAGATCCCAGGAATCATACTCGACATGGACTGCATCGGTTCCACCAAAACGGTTCTGGCCGGGGCGGGTGGGCACCTCGAAAATTTCGACCTCGAGTTTGACACGGTCCCGTGTGGCAAAGGCGAATGAATCCTCCACACGGAAATAGAGATAAGAATCGATTGTTTCTATCAGATTCCCCTCTCTGGTCTCGACTGTTCGGAAAGCCCCATCCTCCGCCTGGACCGCTTCGATACCCTGGGGGCCATTCCGGGCTGTCCAGGAGGCCCGCTCAGCATTCCGCCAGGGGCCTGGCAGCGGCTCGGCGATCCCCTTTTTGAAGGCGCGGGCATAATCGGCAGTTATCCTGAGGTATTCATCCCCATATTCCACAGTCGGGCAGATCTCGGTTCCCTCGTGAAGCTCATTCCAGGTCTCCACCACAGTGATCGGCGCCGGGGACCTCAGGGCATGTTCCCAGGCTTCGCGATAAAACCGGCTGTCTTCCCGTTCCCGCAGAACCTTGCTCCCGCGCGGCAATCCATGCACCGCGGAGTTATCGAATCCCGGCCCAACCGAGTTGATCGACAGGCAGGTTGGCTTGATCGCTCCTCCCCACTGGTAAATCCAATCCGCACCCGCCTCCTGAGACCAGTCGCTATGGGCGATGAAAAGCGGGACTGCACCGCCAAACTCCTGTGCGAAGTGTTCACGGGCATAACCGAGAACATGGCTGTCATGCCCGCTCGCAAACTCGGATGCATACAGCCAGACCAGCGGCTTTTTCTCCCACAATGCCCAGAATCTGTGCGGCACCAAAGAGTAGAAGTCACGGATGGTGGCATAAAAATGTTTCCATCCGGCTTCGGTTTTCAGATCGATCTTGCCACCCTGCTGGTAGTTGAATGGCGACTCGAAGGTGAGGGTCGATGTGTCATAAAACATCCCGATGCGCGGGTTCGGCTTTCCTTCCTTTTCCCGTTTGTCGAGTGCGGCGGCAAGAGCCTTCAAACCACGTTCAGACCAGGCGGCGACCACATGCCCATCTTTGCCATACCGGCCCGGAACTCCCCAGAACACCGGCAGGAGGATATCGATCCCGGCCGACAGCATCCGATCGATCTGGGTGGAATGCCAGGCGGGATTGTCAAAATCCCACTCCTTCAAATCGACCGGGTGGCTGGTCAGGGCATCCAGTGGTTTCTTTGAATTGAGATATCCAGTGGCAAACTCGATGTGGCTGCGATTATAGGCCGGATCGCATAATTCCCCCGCGCAGCCATCTTTCCACTTGTACCAGTAAAAATAATATGCTGCCACCAGGCGATCTCCTGTCGCCCAGGTGGGAATCGATGCAACTTCTGTGGCCGAGACTGGCATGAAAGACCCGGGGGGATCCGGCAGCGCCTGGCATCGGAGATCCTGAAGGTTCGCCATCTGGCACAGAAAGGCCGCCAGGACAAACCCCGCGGCCCGGATGCATGACCCTTTTCCGCTGTTCATATCAGGCCTCCTCCTCATTTTCGACTGTTTCCTCAGAGGACTCTCCCCCTGTGATTTCCTCAATCTCTTCCTCTTCGCCAACCGCTGAAGCACCGCCACGGCTGGCTTCGAGAACTTCTGTCAGGTTGGAAACGACCCGTTCTTTATCGCTGTCTGAAATCGCCAGTATTTCCTGGAGCGCGATGCCGATGTGGGGAAGATATTTTTCGATGTACCCCCGCTTGCGCCTCTCATCCGCCTGGCGTTTGCGAAGCCGGATATGGCTGGCCAGCTTGCGCCCGCATTCCTGAAGCGCCAGCTTCACCTCCCGCGTGATCTCATCGTAATCAGCGATGGCCTCTTTGCTCTCCGAGGTAAAGGGCACCCACACCGAAGCGATATGGACAAAGATCACCGCCGGACCGGCGGGAAGCGCGCCTCTCGATTGGGACAACCCATAATTCCTCCAATCGGTCGAAACCACCCCATCGGTAATCGCACAGCCGGACTGCTGGTACAGCAGCGGCACACGGTTCGCAAACCGGTACAGGGTCACCAGATCATCGCTGGGAAGATCTCCCCCCCAGGCGACCCCAGCCTCGACCAGAAACGGATTCCCGCGATACACCGAAGGCGGGCGTGTCACCGCAACCGTGAAATCCGCTTTGATGCGCCCTGTCAGGCTCTTGATGATCAGGTCTTCGCCGATGGGTGAGATGCAGTTGGTCGGCGGGGCCATGATCTTTGTGGAGTTGATCGACTGATACAGTTTTTCAGCCCCATGGGCAGCCACCCGCGAGGTGTAGGTCTGAACAGTAAAACCCGCCCCCCGGCAGATATCCTCTGCGACTTTGGGTGTAATGCGTGAAAACTCATGCTGCAGAAAAGGTCCCAGGTTGGGCTCTTTGGTGTCCCTGAGCATCTTGATCAGCATCCCCAGTTCAACTCCATAGGGATGCGGCTTGATCTCGGTCGGCTGCCTGGGCAGTTCATCTGTTTCACGGGGGTAAAACACCTCCACCCCCTCCGGGTTGATATACCTCAGGCTGGTATGCGGATTGGCCAGAGCCGTCGCCTCCAGGTACTGATCCACCGAATGCCGCCCCTTTTGATAGCGGGCTTCCAGCTCGATGCTGACCTCGGTGCCTGTCCTGGCGTATTCCCACTCGACATCGGCCTCCCTCACAATCTCCGGATTGTTTCGCCGTGTATCGATATGAAGTTCGTAGTAGTGCGCCGGTTTGCGCGGAGAGGGGCGTGAAGTGATGATGATCGGCTTGCCGGTGGTCAGCTGGCCATACATCCCGGCGGCGCTGATTCCGATTCCCTGCTGCCCGCGGCTCTGCTTCAGGGAGTGAAACTTTGAGCCATACAGCAGCTTGGCGAAGATCTTGGGAATCTGATTTTTGACAATCCCCGGTCCATTATCCGCCACAGTCACCCGCATCCGTGTTTCGGAAATCGGGTCGATTTTAACCTGAATATCCGCCAGGATGCCCGCCTCTTCACACGCATCCAGCGAATTGTCCACCGCTTCCTTGATGGTGGTTAACAGGGCTTTTCGGGGATTGTCGAATCCAAGCAGGTGGCGGTTTTTCGTGAAAAATTCCGAAACCGAAATCTCGCGCTGCTTGCCCGCCAGACGCTGCGCCTGGGATTCGGTCTCATGCGGCTTTGCGGAACCGTTTTTTTTGGGTGCAACTTTTTCCAGCTGGGCCTCCCCCTCCAACTCAAACAGGCTCAGCTGCTCACCAGTTTCCTTGTTTTCAGACATTTCTCTCCCCCTGCCAGACCACTCCCGTCCATCCTGGCTCTCCATTTATATACCCCTGACGCTTCGAAGCGGCAAGACTCCTCCACCCTGCCGGTTCTTTTCCAGGCCGGAAGGAATTCGCTGAAACGGGTTTCAATCCACTGCGCCTGTTCTTACCGGATGGGATTTGAAATCCTGGTTGAGGAGTGATTCATCGTACTCCTCCCGCAGCAACCGCACCCCAGAGTACAACTTGATTTCATCCAGAAGGGACATCAGCACCGGGATCACCACCAGTGTGAGAATGGTTGAAAAAGTCAGGCCATACACGAGCGATATAGCCAGTGGCACAAGGAAACTGGATGTCCCGCTCAGGCCGAAAAGCATCGGAAAAAGGCCGGCGACAGTGGTCGCGCTGGTCAGGATGATCGGGCGGACACGCGAGCGTGAGGCCCACAGGATGGAGCGCCAGCGATTCATGCCACGCTTCCTGGCCTGGTTGGTGAAGTCAACCAGCAGGATCGAGTTGTTCACCACAATCCCAACCAGTGCGACCACCCCCAGCAGTCCCATGAACCCGAGCGGCTCATTGTGAACCAGCAGACCGATCAACACTCCGACCAATGAAAGCGGAATGACCGACATGACCACAAATGGCTGCATGACCGAGTTGAATATGGTGGCGATGATGCCATAATTGATCAGCATCGCCAGGGCGAAGGCCCGGCCAAGAGCTGCCATCGATTCCTGTGAATCCTCTTCCTCTCCGCCATAGTCGAAGAGGACCCCGGCATGATCCTTGGAAACATTCCCATACCGGTCCTGCATCATCTGGTTGATTTCCCGGGAGGTGATGTAGACCCCATCCACATCCGCCGTGACTGTCACTGTCCGCTTCTGATTCCAGCGCTGGATCGAAGAGAAGCTGCGGCCATAATCAACCCTTGCGAAGCTATCGAAAGGGACCATTTCACCCTTATCATTGCGGAATTTCATGATGCGGATATTTTCAGGAGAAGAACGGTACCCTTCGGTGAACTTGACATGGATTTCGACTTCTTCCTCACCCCGTGTAAATGTGGTGGCCAATCCTCCAGCAAAGGCATTGCGCACTTCACGGGCAACTTCAGCCACACTGATCCCGAGATCAGCCGCACGCCTTTCATCCACATCGATGCGAAACTCTTCTTTCCCCCACTCGAAATCATCCTTGATGTCTTTCAGTCCAGGCACTGTACGCAGGTAAGATTGAACCTCTTCAGAAATTTTGAGGATTGTGGGGTAATCCTCAGCCATGATCCGGAATGTCAAGGCCGAGCCGACCGGCGGTCCACCTCGATCCTCCTGGAACTCAATGCTCATCATGCCGGGAATCTCAGGGAAATTCTTCCTTGACAGATCCATGATGTCCTTGCCGCTGATTCCCGGGCGGACAGCGGATTCAGTCAGGTCCACAACAATCTGAGCCTTCCCGGAGCCATATTTCATCTGTCCGGTCGAGGCATCCTCAATAAATCCGACACGTGTGACCACGGCCTCGATGTAATTCTTCGGCAATCCGAGCAGATGTTCCTCAACCAGCTCGATCGCTTTTTCGGTCTGCTCGAGACGGGTGCTTTCAGGCATCTCGAGGTTGATCATGAAAAACACAAAATCATCATTTTTGAATAATTCAAACTTCATGCGCATGGATGCATACACTGAGAAGGACACCAGCAGGCTCAGTGAAACCACCATGAATGCCAGGCGATGCCGCAGGCACAAAACCATGAAGGACACATACCGGCTCAGGAAGGATGGGAACCACTGGTTCGGACTGATCCAGCACGCATCGAAGTGGTTCCCACACCACTGGGCAATCCGCATCAACCGGGTGAAAGCATGCATAACTGTATACACCAGGCTCCAGATTCCGAACGCCAGCATCCTTCCCAGCAGAACCAGCGGCCGCACCACCACAGGATACCGTGCCATGGGAGATCGAATCCCTGAGTCGGCCACAGCTTTTCGGATCGGTGCGCCCCAATGGTCCACCTTGTCCCAGTTGACCGGGTCACCAAATACCGCGAGATGAGTGGGCAGGCAGATCATCGCCTCGATTACCGAGGCGACAAGCGCAAAGGTGACCACCAGCGGTATGGACTGGCAGAACTTCCCCATGATGCCGGTCATGAAAAAGATCGGCATGAACGAGGCGATCGTGGTTGTCACCGAGCCGATCACTGACCAGAACACTTCTCCGGTTCCTTTGATCGCAGCAGTCACCGGATCGAATCCCATGGAGCGGTAACGGTGGACATTTTCCGCAACTACAATTCCATCATCGACCAGCATTCCAAGGACGATCATCAATCCAAACATCGATATCATGTTGAGCGAAATGCCTGTGAAGTACATCATCACAAACGCTCCCATCATGGCAAATGGGATTCCCGCAGCGGTTAACAGCGCCATCCTCCCATTCAAAAACAACCTCAACAGCAACAGGCAGAGAAACAGTCCCTGAATGCCATTGGATGCCAGCAGATCCAGCCTCTCACGGACCATGAAAGAAAGATCCATGCTCTGCCTGGCCATCACCCCATACGGCAAATCTTTTTCAAT
>JAANMT010000438.1_pt1 | contig 44952 bp, 48 predicted proteins | sample 7279711 | NCBI WGS metagenome assembly JAANMT01 (sample SAMN14094538, study PRJNA606508) | bioreactor metagenome | isolation source: A lab-scale SPAN reactor treating ammonium-rich wastewater day 1 | place: Ireland: Galway | collected 2017-01-16 | reverse complement strand
CCTTGTTCTTCGGCATCGCTTATCTCCTTGGAAAATCAAGCGATGCCAGTTTGCTACCCCCACTGGCTCACTGGCTGAGCCTCATTGGTAATCAGGTTTGATTTTGATCGACCCCCAAGATGAGAGAAGATACGAAGTAGAAATTCAGCTCGGAGCTACAGATGAGTCGCACATAATCAGAACCATTGAATATTGGGACAACGAGAGAAGGCGGTACCCGCAATTCGAACACTGTGCAGTAATTGTTGCTGAGGAAATTACTAGTAGATTTTTCAATGTTATTTCCCTCTTCAACAGAAGCATCCCGCTGATCGCGATTCAAATGAACCTTCTAGAGGTGGGTGAAGTGATGACCCTCTCATTCACTACCGTTCTTGACGAACGCACGACACCGTCCGACCGAGATCCAGACCTAGATCCAGATCCAAAAATAAAGGAAATAACTCCTGATCAAAAGGCCATATGCGATCTACTACTTGGAGAAATCATCACGCCTGTAGTTGAGGGATGCGAACTGCATCCCACAAAAAACTATCTTGGAATTCGCAGGAATGGCAGAGTTGAGAATTTCATCAATATCATTCCAAAGAAAAAAGTCTTTCATTTTTGGTTCCGCTACCCAAGGGACCCTCAAATGGACCGGATGATTGAAGATTTTGGATTTCACACACTGTCGTACAACAAGGGATTCGGGTATTACAGGCTGGCATTGAGTTCAGGCGATGAGATTATCGAGCGGAAAGAGGGCCTACAGGAGCTTACGAAAAGGGCCTTTAAGTACCACTCGACTGGCCAACTGACATAGCATCCGAAAAACCACTCACATAGATATTCAAGTCTAGCGTTTTGATTCGAATGACTTTTCTTGCGACACTCGTGACGCGGAGCGGGCAGCGTACCGACATCGGATACGATTTTCAAAGTTCTTTGCAGTTACTCGCTAAGCGGGATGAAACGGACGTTTGCATTGTTTCAACGGAAGATGGGTTTTCGCCTCTAGGGGCCTCGTTGAAGTTCCTTTCCTCCGACCTCGGAATTATGACTGAGGAAATCAAGCGTCTGGCCAACTGGAACCAACTCGATAACGCGCGGGTAACTCTCGTTGCTCTTAAATCGCGCAGAAGCGATAGCCGGTTGCGCGGCATCATCCTCGCGCCAGGCGAAACGGCCCGCTGCTATGGACAGTTCGCTGTTCCGCTGTATGGTCGCCCGTTCCGGGATTTCTACTACAACGTCACCTATGAGGCGATAGCATTCGCATGCAGGGAATGGGGAGCGAGAAAGCTAGGCATCTCTCATCTTTCTGCGTGCGGACATTTCAACGAAGACATCGCAACATGTCAGGCCGAAGCCCTCGCCCATTTCTGCGACGAGAATCCAGACACATGCCCCGAGGCATTCGTATTCTGCGGTTGTTGCATCAATGCCGAGCATCTGAATGGCATCCAACGGCTGAACGCAGAAGGTGCAAACGGGAGTCATCGCACGATTTCCGTCTCCCTGGAAGACGATAATTTGGCCAGACTGATTCACCTTTCCTGGTGACAACCAAGCCCTTTTTTGGCAGGCATGGACTTCGATCCCGTGCCAATGCCAAGTCCCTGAAACGGATCGGTGCCGATCAGATGATGATCGATGCAGCAGCGACCCACGCGCGTGCTTGACCCCTCCCTCCGCCAACGCCTGCGGAAAGCCAAACACATCGCCGTCTTCACCGGCGCCGGCATCTCCGCCGAGAGCGGCATTCCCACTTTCCGCGAGCGCTTCACCGGCCTGTGGGCGAATACCGATCCGCAGGAAGTGGCGACGCCGGAGGCGTTTCGCGCCGATCCGCAGCGCGTGTGGGACTGGCATGTGCATCTGGCCGGGACGGTGCGCGAGGCGGCGCCCAATGCCGGTCATCGGGCCATCGCGCGCCTGCAGGAGGCGGTCGGGCGGGTGACAGTCATCACCCAGAACATCGACGACCTCCACCACGCAGCGGGCAGCCGCGATGTGCTGGAGCTTCACGGCAACCTCTTCCGCCTGGCGCCCTTCGTGGACGAGGAGGCCCTGTTCGCCGCGGAGCGCGGCCCGCTGATCTGCCATCTCTGCGGCGGCTATGCCCTGCGCGACGACTGTGATCCCTATGCCGGCCGGGAAGACCTGGCGTGCCTGCGCCTCGAAGCCGGCCCCGTCCCGCGCTGTCCCGCCTGCGGCGCGCTGCTGCGTCCGGACATCATCTGGTTCGGCGAGCCGCTCGACCCCCACGTGCTGGGCGCGGCCTTCGAGGCGGCCGACGCCTGCGATGCGCTCATCTGCGTCGGCAGTTCGCTGGAAGTGGAGCCGGCGGCGAGCATCCCCTACCGGGCCATCCGGCGCGGCGCCGTCGTGATCGAGATCAACCCCACACCGACGTCCCTGACGGAACATGCCGATGCCGGCATCCATGGCAATGCGTCGGCAGTGCTGCCGGAACTGTTTCGGGAAGTGTGGGGATAGATCAGCCGAATCGGGAAAAGTCAGCCCCCTCAACACGGCGATAGCGCATCACTGCCGCAAGATCCACGGTACCTGTTTGAACTCCGGACGACCGGCTATACTTGCCACGATGAAACGCGACCAGGTCATCAAGATTCTTGCCGAGCACAGCGACGAGCTGCGTGCCCGCTATGGCGTCTACCGCCTGAGCCTTTTCGGCTCGGTAGCACGGGACGAGGCCGGGCCGGACAGCGACGTCGATCTGCTGGTCGAGTTCAACCGGCCCATTGGCCTGCGCTTCTTCGAGTTGCAGGAGTACATCGAGGAACTGCTCCACTGCCGGGTCGACCTCGGTACGCCGCAAAGCCTGAAGCCGCGCATTCGGGAGCGGGTGCTTGGGGAGAGCCTGCGTGTCGCCTAGGCGCTGGCGCGAACGGGTCCAGGACATCCTGGATGCCATCGCGGAAATCCAGTCGTTCGTGGCAGGCATGGATTTCGACCGGTTCCGCGTCGATGCGAAAACCCTGAAAGCCGTCGGCGCCGACCTGATCATCATCGGCGAGGCGACGAACCATGTCCCCGCCGAAGTGCAATCCACCGCCGCCGACGTGCCATGGCATCTCATGCGCGCCATGCGCGCCATGCGCAACCGGATCGTCCATGTTTATTTCGAAATGGACCCGGCCATTCTCTGGGATATCGTCCAGCAGGACCTGCATGCGCTCACCGATCCGCTCAAGGCACTGCTGAACCGGCCGGACTGAAAAGCCGCTTCACCCCACCCGCTCCACCACCGCCGCAAAGAACCCGTCCGTGCCGTGCGTGTGCGGCGCGAGGCGCAGCGTCTCGCCGCATGCGAGCGCGACGCCCTGCTTCTCCAGGATCGCCTGCGCGGAGACCTGCCTGAACTCGGGATGCGCGGCGAGGAAGGCGGCGACGATGGCTTCGTTTTCCTCGGGCAGGATGCTGCAGGTGGCGTAGACCAGCCGCCCGCCCGGCTTCACCAGGCGCGCGGCGCCCTGGAGGATGTCGTGCTGCTTGCGCGCCAGCTCGGCCACGCCCTCGGGCGACTGCCGCCACTTGAGGTCGGGGTTGCGGCGCAGGGTGCCCAGGCCGCTGCAGGGCGCATCGACCAGCACGCGGTCGAACTTGCCGGCGAGGCGCTTGATGCGGATGTCGTTCTCGTTGGCGATGGTCACGGGATGCACGTTGGACAGCCCCGCGCGGGCGACGCGGTCCCTGAGGCGGCCGAGGCGCTTGTCGGAAACGTCGAAGGCGTAGAGCCGCCCGGTGGAGCGCATCAGGGCGCCCATCAGCAGGGTCTTGCCGCCGGCGCCGGCACAGAAGTCGGCGACCATCTCGCCGCGCTTCGGCGCGAGGAGGAAACCGAGCAGCTGGCTACCCTCGTCCTGCACCTCGATCGTGCCGTCGAGGTAGAGCGGATGCTTCTGCAGCGCCGGCTTGCCCTTCAGGCGGATGGCCAGCGGCGAGAACTTCCCCGCCTCGGCGGCGAGGCCCTCGGCGTTGAGGCGCGCCAGCACCGCGTCGCGTCCGGCCTTGAGCGGATTGGCGCGCAGGTCGAGCGGCGCCGGCTGGTTGAGGCCCTGCGCCAGCTCGAGGAGTGCCGCCGGCGCCAGCTGCGCCGACAATCGTTCCGCCAGCCAGTCGGGGAAGTCGGCCTGCTCGGCCAGCGTGAGCGGCCCGGGCTGGCGGCCCTTGAATTCGGCCACCCACTTCAGCTCCTTTTCCTTGAGCGCTTCCTCGAGCTGGCGCTGACTGACGCCGGAGAGCCTGACCAGCGCCGCCAGCACCAGGCGGCGCGGGCTGGCCTCGGCGCCGAGCAGGTGCTCGAGCAGGCGCCGGCGCCGCAGCACGGCGTAGGCGGTCTCGGCGACGCAGCCGCGGTCGTTCTGGCCGAGAGCGCGGTTGTCGCGGAAGAATTTCGACAGCACGGCGTCGGCCGGATGCTCGAATTTCAGGAGCAGGTTGAGTGCCGTCGTCGTCGCGTCGATGAGCTTTGCGGTGATGCGCATGCCGTTACTGGTCCCTGGCGGCAAGTCGCGCGCCGTCTGCCTCGAACTCGACAGCGTTCTGCTCGAAGACATCGCCCTTGCGGTCGAGGAAACGGATGCGCACGGGCAGGTTGCGATAGTCCGAGGCCAGCCACAGCTCCATGGCCTGTTCGCCGGGCAGGGCCGGCGTCTTGACATGCCAGGTGCGCAGTTCGCCAAAGCGGGTGGCAATCGTCTCGTCGCCGACCGCCTCGTAGGCATAGCGGCCGTAGTTTTTGCCGGTGGCGATCATCATCTCGACCCGCGCCGCCGCGCCGGCAAGACCGATCTGGTAGATCTGCGAAAGGACGTCCTGAGTGCCGGGCGAGAGCGCCACCTGGCGGAGGATCCGCTCGCCGGACTGCAAGGTCAGCTTGCCGGCATCCCAGTCGAAGCGCGCGCGCTCGGCCGGGCGGCCGTTGCGTTCGACGCGAAACTCGTGCGGCACGAGGCCGGCGGGACCGAGCTCGCCTTCGCTGGTCTGCACGACCCTGACGGCGCGGAACAGCGCCGCCAGCCCGGTCGTCTCGGTGACCGTCTGCAGGGTATAGTTCAGGCCGTCCTGCTTCCAGCTGTGGGTCGACTGGCCAAGCAGTGTGCCCAGTTCGCCCTCGCCGCGGGTAATGGCGAAGCGGATGCGGCCCTGGTGTGGCCAGGGCAGTTCGACCGGCACCGGCGCCGCCGCGACAGCGGGCGCCGCCGGTGGCGCCGGCTCGGGCGCAGCCGCCGGCTCGGGCGCAGCAGGCGTCGTTGCCTCCGGCATGGGCTTGGATGGGCGCGGCTTCGACGCCGCGGGCTTCGGCTGCGGCTTCCGTTCCGGCTGCGGTGGCGCCGGCACCGGCACCGCGACGGGCGTCGCCTTGGGCGCCAGGTGCGCCTCCAGGGTGAGGCTCGCTTCCGGCTCGTCGAAAGAGGGTAGGTGCCAGCCCGGGCTGCCGATCACCGTGAGGTGGATCAGCAGGGAGAGGACCAGCGCGACGAGCCAGCGTCGTTCCGTCATCGATCGGGCGAAGGCACGATGAGGGCGCCGATTTCGCGCCGCTCGGCATCGAGCCGCACGCGGCCGGCGGCGTCGAGCGACAGGCGCCCTTCGACGAACCAGCGCACCGCCTGCGGGTAGGCGACGTGCTCCTGCGCCAGCACGCGCGCGGCGAGGACATCGGGGTTGTCGTCCGGGTAGACCGGCACGGCGGCCTGGATGACGACCGGGCCGTTGTCGAGGGCCGGCGTGACGAAGTGCACCGTGCAGCCGTGCACGCGGCAGCCGGCCTCCAGCGCGCGCTCGTGCGTGTGCAGGCCGGGAAAGGCCGGCAGCAGCGAGGGGTGGATGTTCATCAGGCGGCCGTGGTAGCGGCGCACGAAATCCTCGCCGAGGATGCGCATGAAGCCGGCGAGCACGACGAGGTCCGGCGCGTGGCGGTCGATCTCGGCGGCGAGCGCGGCATCGAACAGTTCGCGCGAGGCGTGCTCGGCATGCGCGATGACGGCGGTGGCGATGCCGCGGGCGCGGGCCGTCTCCAGCCCCTTGGCGTCGGCCTTGTTGCTGATGACCGCGGCGATGCGGCAGGGCAGCTTCGCCGCGAGCATGGCCTCCATGTTGCTGCCGCGGCCGGAGATGAGGATGACGATGGTTTTCATGACTAGAACTTGACGGGCAGGAAGATCGCCGTGGCGAGGTTCTGGAACACCTTGGCGACGATGCGGTTGGTCTTGTCGGCGATGATCTTCGAGAGCAGGTCGAGGTTGCCGATGACCTTGCCGAACTCGCGCTCGAAGGAAAGGTTCCGCACCGGCCCGGCGCCCTCGTTCGACAGCAGCCAGGGCTCGCCGTTCGGCGCAACCGCGTTGGACAGCTTCCACACGGCGATCTCGACGTTGCGCGCGGCGTTGAACAGCGCCTGCGGGTCGAGGTCGTCGAGCAGGAACAATTCCGACTTGTCGTTGAAGGCGCTCATCGTCATGCCGCCGAGGCCGGCGATCAGCGCCAGCACGCGGTCGCCGGCGAAATCCTCGCGGAAGGCGAGATGGATGGCGTCGGTGCCGCGCCTGTTGTCCAGTTCCCTGAACACCCAGCCGTGGTCGGCCTCGAAGATGCGCGCCACGGCGGCCTCCAGGCTGGGCTGGCCGCCCTTCTTCCACTCGCGAGGATTGCGCCGATACAGCTTCTCGGCGAGCAGCTTCAGGCTGGCGAACACCTCGCGCTGGTGCGCCTCGGCGACGCGGTCGACGTCCGACTTGGCGATCTGGTTCGGGTCGAATCCGGCGGCCGGCTTGCGCGGCGTGGTGCCCGTCCCGGTGGTTACGCAGGCCGCCAACAAGGGCATGAAAATCAACGGGATAAGCCGCGAATGCATGCGCCATCATAGCGCAAACGCAACGCCTGGAGCCAAGCCCCTGTCGGCAAAGGCCTAATGCGGCGCGCGGCGGTGTTTGAGGTAGGCGATCGCCGCAGGCAGGGTCGACACGACGATGATGGCGAGGATCACCAGGCTGAGATTGTTCTGGATGATTGGCAGGTTGCCGAAGAGGTAGCCGGCGACCGAAAGAGAAGTCACCCACAGCACGGCGCCGGAGACATTGAAGGACTGGAAGCGCACGTAGGTCATCTCGCCGATGCCGGCGACGAAGGGCGCGAAGGTGCGCAGGATCGGGATGAAGCGCGTGATGACGAGCGTCTTGCCGCCGTGGCGCTCGTAGAAATCGTGGGTCTTCATCAGCGCCGCCTTGTTGAAGAAGCGCGAACTCTCCCAATGGAAGACCTTCGGGCCGAGGTAACGGCCGATCGAATAGTTCACGCTGTTGCCGAGGATGGCGGCGGCGATCAGCGTGCCGTTGAGCACCCACAGGTCCATGCTGCCCGCCCCGCACAGCGCGCCGGCGACGAAGAGCAGCGAGTCGCCCGGCAGGAAGGGCGTCACGACGAAGCCCGTCTCGGCGAAGACGATGAGGAAGAGGATGGTGTACACCCAGGTGCCGTACTGGGCCAGCAGGGCGGCGAGATGCTTGTCGAGGTGGACGGCGATGTCCCAGGCGAGGGCGAGGTATTCCATGCGATGGCGGAGTCAAAAAGCCCGCAGAGTATAATTCATTCCGCTCCCATGCCCGCCATCCAGCCGCTTCCCGACCTCCTCATCAGCCAGATCGCCGCCGGCGAGGTGGTCGAGCGGCCGGCCTCGGTGGTGAAGGAGCTGCTGGAGAACAGCCTCGACGCCGGCGCGCGCAATGTCTCGGTGCAGTTGCTCGAGGGCGGCGTGCGGCAGATCCGCATCGTCGACGACGGCGGCGGCATCCCGAAGGAGGAGCTGCCGCTGGCGCTCGCCCGTCACGCCACCAGCAAGATCGCCTCGCTGGAGGATCTCGAAAGCGTCGCCTCGCTCGGCTTCCGTGGCGAGGCGCTGGCCTCGATCGCCGCCGTGGCGCGACTGACTTTGGTCAGCCGTTTGCGCGAAGCACCGCACGCCTGGCGCATCGGGCCCGAAAAGGACATCGCGCCCGCCGCGCTCGGCGGCGGCACGGTGATCGAGGTCGACGACCTCTACTTCAACACGCCGGCGCGGCGCAAGTTCCTCAGGAGCGAGCACACCGAGTTCGCCCACTGCGAGGAGGCCGTGCGGCGCATCGCGCTGGCCCATCCGCAGGTCGCCTTCCAGCTTCAGCACAACGGCCGCACGGCCCTGCATCTTCCCGCCGGCGACGCGGCGCGGCGCGTGGCGGACGTGCTCGGTGAGGAGTTCGCCGGCCAGGCGCGCGCCGTCGACGCCGTCGCCGGCAGCCTGCGTCTGGCCGGCTACGCCGCCCTGCCGGCCTATTCGCGCGCCCGTGCCGACGCCCAGTATTTTTTCGTGAACGGCCGCTTCGTGCGCGACAAGCTGCTCTCGCACGCGGTGCGCGAGGCTTACTCGGATATCCTGCACGGCCAGCGCCATCCGGCCTATGCGCTGTTCCTGGAAATCGACCCGCGCGGCGTCGACGTCAACGTGCATCCGGCGAAGACCGAGGTGCGCTTCCGCGACGGCCGCGCCGTGCACCAGTTCGTCTTCCACGCCCTGAGCCGCGCGCTGGCGACGCCGCTGGCGCACGCCGCCGCCGGCAACGCAACGGCAGCCGCCGTGCCGCCGGGACTGACTTTTGCCGCGGCCGCGCCGCAGCAGCAGGCGCTCGCCGTCGCACAGCCGGTCGCCGCCTATTACGACTTCATGCGCCAGGCCCCGGCAACGCCGATGCCGGAAAACGAGGCAGGCAGCGCGCCGCCGCTGGGCTTCGCCCTGGCCCAGCTGCACGGCGTCTACATCCTGGCGCAGAACGCCGCGGGCCTGGTGCTGGTCGACATGCACGCCGCCCACGAGCGCATCCTCTACGAGAAGCTGAAGGCGGCGCTGGATGAGCGCCCGGCGGTGCAGCCGCTGCTGGTGCCGGTGGTGATCTCGGCCAGCGGCGAGGAGGCGGCCGCCGTCGGGGCGCACGCCGAAGCGCTGGACCGCCTCGGCTTCGAGATCGCCGCGGCCGGTCCGCGCGAACTCGTCGTGCGCGCCGTGCCGGCGCTGCTCGCCCACGGCCGCATTCCCGACCTCGTGCGCGCCCTGCTCGCCGATCTGGAAAAATTCGGCGCCAGCCGCGTCGCCGCCGAGCGCCGCAACGAACTGCTCGCCACCATGGCCTGTCACGGCGCCGTGCGCGCCCACCGCGCGCTCGCCCTGCCGGAGATGAACGCCCTGCTGCGGCAGATGGAGGAAACCGAGCGCGCCGACCAGTGCAACCACGGCCGGCCGACGTGGACGCAGCTGACGATGGACGAACTCGACCGGCTGTTTCTCCGTGGCCGCTAGCGATTCCTCTTCCCTGCCGCCGGCCATCTGCCTCATGGGCCCGACGGCGAGCGGCAAGACCGCCGTGTCGCTGGAACTGACTTTGCGCTTTCCGCTGGAGATCGTCAGCGTCGACTCGGCTCAGGTGTTCATCGACATGAACGTCGGCACGGCCAAGCCGGACCGCGCCACGCTGGCGAAATTCCCGCACCACCTGATCAATCTCGTCACGCCGGAGGAATCGTATTCCGCGGCGCGCTTCCGCGCCGACGCGCTGCGCGTCATGGGCGAGATCACGGCGCGCGGCAAGGTGCCGCTGCTCGCCGGCGGCACCATGCTCTACTTCAAGGCGCTGCGCGAGGGCCTCTCCGACCTGCCGCAGGCCGATCCCGAATTGCGGCGCGCCATCGACGCCGAGGCGCAGGCGCGGGGCTGGTCGGCGCTGCACGCCGAACTGGCGGCGCTCGACCCTGCTGCGGCGGCGCGCCTCAAGCCGACCGACGCCCAGCGCATCCAGCGCGCGCTGGAAGTGGTGCGCCTGACCGGCGCGCCGCTCGCCGAAAGCCTGGCGCGCAAGCCGGACGCCGCTCTCCCCTTCCACCTGATCCAGCTCGCCCTGCTTCCTTCCGACCGCGCCGTGCTGCACGAACGCATCGCCCGGCGCTTCGATGCCATGCTGGATGCCGGCCTGATCGAGGAAGTGCGCGGCCTGCGCCGCAAGTACCGCCTCGACGCCGGCCTGCCCTCCATTCGCTGTGTCGGGTATCGCCAGGTCTGGGAGTTCCTCGAGGGCAACTGCGACCGGGCGGCCCTGCGCGAGAAGGGCATCGCCGCCACGCGCCAGCTGGCCAAGCGGCAGCTGACCTGGCTGCGCGGCTGGCAGGATGTCCAGACCTTCGACTGCCTGGCGGCGAACCTGCCCGAACAGGTCGCCCGGGCGACGGGGCGAGCGCTGGCTTAAGTTCCCTTCCGTCCAGCCGTTATTTCCCTGGTTACGGGAAACCACGGAGAGCGGCTTGTCCACTGCCAGCGAAACCGTCGATGAAGTCGAAGAGGCGGCCGCGCTCCGGCCGAGCCTCGTCTTGCGCCTGAAGCGCCTGCTGGTGGCGCCCCTGCTGCTGTTGCGCCGCCTGCGCAAGCCGGCACAGGCCGAAGAGGCGATGGCGGACGACGCGTCGCCCGTCCGCGGGCGCGACCGCGGCCGCGGCCGGGATGAGGAAGCGGAGGAAGCCGAAGCCGTTCCGGCCGGGCCGCCGCGCTGGCGCCGCGCCCTGCCTTACGCCATCGTTTTCGCGCTCGGCGCGGCGGCGGCCGGCGGCACGGTATCCTGGCTGGCGGCGCAGGTCATCGCGCGCCAGTCGGCACAGATCGACACGCAGGAAGCCGACATCGCGCGCCTCAAGGGCGTGCTCGCCGGTTACGACAAGATGATGCTGCAGAACAGAAAGAAACTCGAAGTGGAGCAGGGCCGCCGCGCCGAGGCGGAAAACCGCCTGGCGATGGCCCAGGCCGACCTGCTGCGCCAGCCGCCGGCCGCCGCCGGCCGCAGCGGCGGCGCCCCGGGCGCGTCGCGCAACGCCGCCGGCAGCGGCAAGATGGCCGACTGCACGCTGCGTCCCGGCAGCGCCGGCGCCACGCTCAAGGACTGCCTGGCCGATTTCAATCGCCAGTAAGCGATTCGACCGGTGCGGCGCGTCCCCACAGCCGCGGCAGCAGCGCCTCCAGCCGGGCGGGCTCGCCGCTGCTGAAAAAGCGCTCGCCGCCCTCCCCCCGCGCCGGCGAAAAGTCAGTCTCCGCAAGACGGCGCGCCAATTGCCGCGCCACGGCGGCGCCCGATTCGACGATCGCCGGCGACGGCCCGGCCAGCTCGCGCAGCAGCGGCGTGAGCAAGGGATAGTGCGTGCAGCCGAGCACCAGCGTGTCGGCGCCCGCTTTGAGCAGCGGCGCGATGAAGCCTTCCAGCAGCGCGCGCGTGAGTGGCCCCTCGAGATCGCCCGCCTCGATGCGCTCGACCAGCCCCGGGCAGGGCTGCACGATGACGCGCGCCTGCGAGCCGAAGCGGCGAACGAGGTCGGCGAACTTGCCGCTCTCCAGCGTGCCGCTGGTGGCGAGCACGCCGATGACGCCGCTTTTCGTCGCCTCGGCCGCCGGCTTCACCGCCGGCTCCATGCCGACGATGGGCAGGTCGTAGCGCTCGCGCAGGCGGACGATGGCGGCAGCGGTGGCGGTGTTGCAGGCGACGACCAGGGCGCGGGCGTTGCGGGCGACGAGAAACCCGGCGATGGCGAGGGCACGGGCCTCGATGAAGGCGGCCGACTTGTCGCCGTAAGGGGCGTGGGCGGAATCGGCGACGTAGAACAGTTCTTCCGCCGGCAGCGCTGCGCGGACGTGGCGCAGCACCGACAGGCCGCCGACGCCGGAATCGAAGACGCCGATCGGGCGACGGGCGACGCTCAAGCGACGATGGTCTGCGGCTGGCCGGCGCCGCGCCGGTCGATGGCGCCGACGGTCCAGGCGGTCTCGCCGGCCTCGCGCAGCAGCTCGAGGGCCGGCGCCTCGTGCGCCTTGTCGACCACGATCACCATGCCGATGCCGCAGTTGAAGACGCGGTGCATCTCGGCGTCGGCCACCTGGCCCTCGCGCTGCAGCCAGTCGAACAGTTTCGGCCGCGTCCACGCCCGGCTGTCGAGGCGCGCCGTCAGCGACTCGCCGAGGATGCGCGGCACGTTGTCGAGCAGCCCGCCGCCGGTGATGTGGGCGAGGCCCTTCACCGGCAGCGCGTTCATGAGGGCGAGCAGCGGCTTGACGTAGATGCGCGTCGGCGCCATCACCGCCTCGGCCAGGGGACGCCCGTCGAAGTCGGCGCCCAGGTCGGGCTTCGCCCGCTCGAGGATCTTGCGCACCAGGGAATAGCCGTTGGAGTGCGCGCCGCTGGAGGCCAGTCCGATCACCACGTCGCCCGGCGCGATGCCGCGGCCGTCGATGATCTTCGATTTTTCCACCGCGCCGACGGCGAAGCCGGCGAGGTCGTACTCGCCGTCCGGGTACATGCCCGGCATCTCCGCCGTCTCGCCGCCGATCAGCGCGCAGCCGGCCAGCTCGCAGCCTTTGGCGATGCCCTGGATGACACTTGAAGCGGTGTCCACGTCGAGGCGGCCGCAGGCGAAGTAGTCGAGGAAAAAGAGCGGCTCGGCGCCCTGCACCAGAATGTCGTTCACGCTCATCGCCACCAGGTCCTGGCCCACGGTGTCGTGGCGGTTCAACTGGAAGGCCAGCTTGAGCTTGGTGCCGACGCCATCGGTGCCGGCGACCAGCACCGGCTCCTTGAATTTCTTCGAGAGCTCGAAGAGGGCGCCGAAGCCGCCGATGCCGGCCATCACCTCGGGACGCATCGTCCGCTTGGCGAAAGGCTTGATGCGCTCGACGAGGGAGTCGCCGGCATCGATATCGACGCCGGCATCGCGGTAGGTGAGGGAGGTCAAGGGGCTGTCCGCTTCGTGATAAAGTTGCGCTTCGCGCGGGAAAGGGCGGATTTTATCGTATGTGCCGCCGCCGCGCCGTTATTGCCACGACCCCATGCCACAGCAGCTGACGCTCGACATCCGGCCCGAGCAGCATCCGACCCTGGAGAACTTCGTCGTCGGCGCCAATGCCGAGCTGGTGGCGCGCCTGCGCGCCCTGGCCCAGCCGAAGGCCTACGACGCCGTCTACCTGTGGGGGCCGCCGGGCTGCGGCCGCAGCCACCTGCTGCGGGCGACACGCGCCGCCGCCGACAGCGCCGGCCGTCGCGTCGTGCTGGTGGCCGGCGAGGAGGCCGGCGCCGAGCTGCCCTGCCCGCCCGGCGGGCTGCTCATCGTCGACGACATCGATCGCCTCGACGGCACGGCCCAGGTCGCCCTCTTCCGCGCCTTCAACTCGGCGCGCCTGGCCGGGCTGGCCCTGCTGCTCGCAGGCGCGGCGCCGCCGCTGGAGCTGAAGCTGCGAGAAGACCTGCGCAGCCGCATCGGCCAGGCCTTGGTCTACCAGGTGCAGCCGCTCAGCGACGAGGAGAAGGCCGCCACCCTGCACAGCCAGGCCAGCCAGCGCGGCCTGCGCGTCGAGAATGGCGTGATCGGCTACATGCTGCGCCACACTTCGCGCGACCTGCCCTCGCTGATGGCGGTGCTCGACGCCCTCGACCGCGCCTCGCTCGAGCGCAAGCGGCCGGTCAGCGTGCCGATGCTCAAGGAAATGCTCAGCCACTTCAACAAGAAACCCGACGCCCGATGAACCTTGCCCTCTTCGACCTGGACAACACCCTGCTCGCCGGCGACTCGGATTTCGAGTGGGCGCAGTACCTGATCTCGCGCGGCGTGCTCGACCGCGAGGTGTACGAGGCGCGCAACCAGGACTTCTACGAACAGTACAAGGCCGGCACGCTGGACATCCACGAGTTCCTCGACTTCCAGCTGAAGCCGCTGTCGCGCCACCCGCGCCGCGAGCTCGATGCCTGGCACGCCGACTTCATGGCCCGGCACATCCTGCCGATGGTTACCGAGCAGGGCCGCGAACTGGTGCGCCGCCACCAGGCGGAAGGCGCGCTGACCGCCATCGTCACCGCCACCAACAGCTTCGTCACGGCGCCGATCGCGCGTGCCTTCGGCATCGAGCACCTCATCGCCACCGAGCCGGAACGGGCCAACGGCGAATTCACCGGACGCGTCAGCGGCACGCCGAGCTTCCGCGAAGGCAAGATCGCGCGCGTCGAAGCCTGGCTCGCCGGCCTCGGCCACGGCTGGCAGAGTTTCGGCCGCAGCTGGTTCTACAGCGATTCGCTGAACGACCTGCCCCTGCTCGGCAAGGTCACCGATCCGGTGGCGGTGGACCCGGACCCGACGCTCGAACGCCACGCCCGCGAGCGCGGCTGGCCGATCATCACCCTGAGATAAGGCCTTGATCTGCTGTATCATTGCCGCCTCTTTGACGATCCGGTAACAGGATGATCCGCAAGTTGCTGCGCCGCGTGTTCAGCAAGGCGCCCGCCGCGCAGGAACACGCGCCGGCGCTGATCCCCGTCGGCAGACACGGCATCCGCCGCGAGTCGATCTCGCCCGGCGCGCGCCAGACCGTCGCCCGCCTGCAGGAGCACGGCCACGCCGCCTACGTCGTCGGCGGCGCGGTGCGCGACCTGCTCGCCGGCATCGCGCCGAAGGATTTCGACATCGCCACCGACGCCACGCCGGAGCAGGTGCGCGGCCTTTTCCGCCGCTCGCGCATCATCGGCCGCCGCTTCCGCATCGTGCACGTCATGGCCGGCGGCGAGACCATGGAGGTGTCGACCTTCCGCGCCGGCAACGGCGGCGAGGCGGAGACCGACGCGCACGGCCGCGTGCTGCGCGACAACGTCTTCGGCAGCATCGAGGAGGACGCCGCGCGGCGCGACTTCACCATCAATGCCCTCTACTACAACCCGGCCGACGAGACCGTCACGGATTACCACCACGGCGTCGCCGACCTGAAGCAGAAGACCCTGCGCATCATCGGCGACCCGCGCCAGCGCTACCGCGAGGATCCGGTGCGCCTGCTGCGCGCCGTGCGCATGGCCGCCAAGCTGGGCCTGGCCATCGACCCGGCGGCGCGGGCGCCGATCCGCGAGATGGCGGACCTGCTGGAAAACGTGCCGGCGGCACGCCTCTTCGACGAGATGCTCAAGCTGCTGTTCTCCGGCCACGCCGTCGACTGCCTCAAGCAGTTGCGCGGGGAAGGCCTGCACCACGGCCTGCTGCCGCTGCTCGACGTCATCATGGAGCAGCCGCTCGGCGAGCGCTTCGTCTGGCTGTCGCTCGCCAGCACCGACGCGCGGGTGAACGCCGGCAAGCCGACCTCGCCCGGCTTCCTCTTCGCCACCCTGCTCTGGCACGAGGTGCTGGCCGCCTGGGAAGCACGCAAGCAAAACGGCGAGGCGGCCTTTCCCGCCCTGCACGCCGCCATGGACGAGGTGCTCGACCTGCAGGGCGACAAGCTGGCCATCACCCGGCGCATCGCCGCCGACATCAAGGACATCTGGTCCCTGCAGCCGCGCCTGGAGAACCGCGCCGGCCGCCGGCCGCTGCGCGTCATCGAGCAACCGCGCTTCAAGGCCGGCTACGACTTCCTGTTGCTGCGCACCGAGAGCGGCGAGGTGGACCGCGAACTGGCCGACTGGTGGCGAACCTTCATGAACGCCGACACCGAGGCGCGGCTGGCCATGCTCACCCCCGAGAAAAAGTCAGGCCGCCGGAGACGGCGGGGACGCAAGGCAGGCGACAAGGGCGCCGCCGAGGCCAGCGCGGCATGAGCGTGCGCGCCTACGTCGCGCTGGGCAGCAACCTCGGCGATCCGCAGGCCACCGTGCGGGCGGCCTGCACGGCCCTGCACGCCCTGCCCGAAACGACGCTCGCCGCCGCCTCCTCGCTCTACCGCAGCGCGCCGGTCGGTCTGAAGAACCAGCCGGATTTCATCAATGCCGTCGCCGCCCTCGACACGCGGCTGGCCGCCGAGGCCCTGCTCGACGAACTCTTCGCCATCGAGGCGCGCTTCGGGCGCAAGCGGGAATTCCGCCATGCGCCGCGCACCCTCGACCTCGATCTCCTCCTCTACGGCGCCGAGACGCGCGCCACGACGCGCCTGGCCCTGCCGCATCCGCGCATGCACGAGCGCGCCTTCGTCCTGCTGCCGCTCGTCGAGATCGCGCCGGCGGCGGCGATTCCCGGACGCGGGCCGGCCGCCACCCTGCTCGACGGCGTGCGCGGCCAGGTGCTGGCCCGGCTCGATCCGGTCGAGGCGTCCTGATCGTTCCCGCTGCGGTTTATTTCATCTTCCGTTTCTGGCCGCACTGCGTTTATGATGCGCGCTCCATCCTCGCATCGTGAGTGCCATGAGCTATCTTGAGAACTCGAAGCCGGTGACCCTGACCGAACTCGCGCGCATGCGCGCCGAGGGCGAGAAGATCGCCGTGCTGACCTGCTACGACGCGAGCTTTGCCGCCCTGCTCGAGCGCAACGGAGTGGACATCCTGCTGGTGGGCGATTCCCTCGGCAACGTGCTGCAGGGCCACGGCTCGACCCTGCCGGTGACGCTGGAACAGATGGCCTACCACACCGGCTGCGTGTCACGCGGGGCAAAGCGTCCCTTCATCGTTGCCGACATGCCCTTCGGCTCGTATCAGGAAAGCCCGGCGCAGGCGATGCGCTCGGCGGTACCCTTGATGGCCGCCGGCGCGCAGATGGTCAAGCTCGAGGGCGGCGCCTACATGGCCGAGACGGTGCATTTCCTCGTCGAGCGCGGCGTGCCGGTGTGCGCCCATGTCGGCCTCACGCCACAGTCGGTGAACCAGCTCGGCGGCTACCGCGTGCAGGGCAAGACCCGGGCCGGCGCGCAGGCGATGCAGGACGACGCGCGGGCGCTCGAGCAGGCCGGCGCCGCGCTGCTGGTGCTGGAGATGGTGCCCTCGACGCTGGCCGCGGAAATCAGCGGAGGCCTGACCGGCATGGCCACCATCGGCATCGGCGCAGGCTCGGACTGCCATGGCCAGGTGCTGGTGCTGCACGACATGCTCGGCGTCTATCCGGGCAAGAAGGCGCGCTTCGTGAAGAACTTCATGGAAGGCGCCGCCAGCATCGACGGCGCCGTGCGGGCCTACGTCGAGGCCGTCAAGAACGGCAGCTTCCCCGGCCCGGAAAACTGTTACTGACATGCAAATCCATTCGACCATCGCGAGCCTGCGCGCGGCGCTGGCCGGCGCCGGCCGCGTCGCCTTCGTGCCCACCATGGGCAACCTGCACGAAGGCCACATCGCCCTCATGCGCCAGGCGGGCCCGCTCGGCGACTGCGTCGTCGCCAGCCTCTTCGTGAACCGCCTGCAGTTCGGCCCGAAGGAGGATTTCGACACCTACCCGCGCACCTTCGAGGCCGACTGCGCGAAGATGGCGGCGGCTGGCGTGGCGCACCTCTTCGCGCCCGACGAGCGCGAGATGTACCCGGCGCCGCAGGCCTATCACGTGCAGCCGGACCCGGTCCAGGCCGACATCCTCGAAGGCGAATTCCGCCCCGGCTTCTTCCGCGGCGTCGCCACGGTGGTGATGAAGCTCTTCTCCATCGTGCAACCGCAGGTGGCGGTCTTCGGCAAAAAGGACTACCAGCAGCTGATGGTCATCCGCAACATGGTGCGCGAACTCAATCTGCCCATCGGGATCGTCCCGGGCGAGACGGTGCGGGCCGAGGACGGGCTGGCCCTGTCCTCGCGCAACGGCTACCTGTCCGCGGCCGAACGGGCCGAGGCTCCCCGGCTGCATCGGGCCCTGGACGCCGTTCGGCAGGCCATACGGGCCGGAGAACGAGACCTGGCGCGGCTTGAGCAAGGGGCCATGGCGGAACTCCGCGCCCATGGCTGGATTCCGCAGTATGTTGCGGTGCGAAAACAACTTGATCTACAATTGCCAGCCGCTCACGATTCTGGGTTGGTGGTGCTGGGCGCGGCACTCCTGGGGAGCACGCGCCTGATCGACAACCTGGAAGTTTAGGGTACCGTCTTGCGCTCAGGCCGTCGGTGCACCAGCAGCGCACCTTGCGGGAGAGGAAACCGCAACCTGCCAGCTACTGAGTACTGAGAGAAGGAGCGACCACGATGCAACGGATGATGCTGAAGTCCAAGCTGCACCGCGTGACGGTCACGCACTCGGAACTGCACTACGAAGGTTCCTGCGCGATCGACCAGGACCTGCTCGATGCCGCGGACATCCGCGAGTACCAGCAGATCGACATCTACAACGTCAATAACGGCGAGCGCTTCACCACCTATGCCATTTCCGCCGAGCGCGGCAGCGGCATCATTTCGGTGAACGGCGCCGCGGCGCGCAAGGCCGCGCCCGGCGACCTGCTCATCATCGCCACCTACGCGATGTACGACGAGGCGGAACTGGCGAAGTTCGAGCCGGACCTGGTCTACGTCGACTCGCGCAACCGCATGATGAACCAGCGCCACAAGATTCCCGTGCAATTGGCCTGACCGAGGCCCCTTGGGAGTGAAAGCCCGCGCGACCCGCGGGCTTTTTATCGCCCGGCGCGGGGCCGCCCCAAGGCGGGCGACGCCAATCGCTTGGAGGCTGCGCCAGCGCAGCCGAACTCTCGTTACCCCCTTTCCCGGAATGGGGGCCGGAGGGAAAGCCTCTATTGCCGTACCGAATGCATCAGGCCCGCCGCGGCAGCGAGCAGGAGGGCCGCGCCGACGTTGTGCGCCACCGCCAGCCAGAGCGAATGGCCGCTCGCCACGGTGAGCGCGCCAAGCAGGGCCTCGATCAGCAGGAAAGTCAGTGTCGCCAGGGCGGCGTTGCGCGCCTGCGGCGCCTTGCGCAGCCGCAGCGCCACACCGGCCAGCAGCACCGCCGCCAGCGCCGCTGCATAGCGGTGCAGGAGATGCAGCGCCAGCCCGCCCGCCTCGCCCGGCGCCGCCGGCCTGGACAGGACGGCGAAGGGATGCAGGGCCGCCCAGCCTTGCGCAGCCGGCCACCAGACGCCCTGACAATCGGGCAGCGTGCCGCAGGCGGAGGCGGCATAGCGCGCGCCGATCAGCCCCCCGAGGAGCACCGTCAGCGTCAGCATGGCCAGCGCCAAGCGGCACGCCGGGCCGCCGCGAGCGCGTTCCACCCAGCGCGACGGCTCCGCGCTGATCGCCACGCGCCACGAGAAGGTCACCAGGCCGAGCCCGCCGACGAGGTTGATGAAATTCACGACGGCCAGGCGCGGATCGGCGCTCCACACGCCGACGACGGAGAGAAAGAGCATCAGCGCCAGCAGCAGCGTCGCGTATCGCGCCGCCGGCTGCAGGGGTTGCGGCCGCCAGCAGCGCCACGCCAGCAGAATGGCCGCCAGCAAAGCCAGGGTGGCGACGATGCGATGCAGCAGTCGCGCGCCGGGCCAGGGTGTGGGGGGCGCACCGGCCAGGATGCCGCCGTAGCAGGCAGGCCAATCGCCGCAGCCCAAGCCGGCACCGGACAGGCGCAAGAAGGCGCTGACCATGACGACCAGAACGGACAAGGCGCAACTGACCAGTGCCAGGGTGCGGACACGCCGGGCGCGTAGCTGCAGAACGCGACCGGAGTCGATGGTCATCCCGCTCAGGCGCTCCGCAGTTGGGCCGGCACCCGCAACTCGTGGTTGAGCCAGAGCAGCGTCGCCATCAACACCATCGAGCCGCCCTGATGGGCAGCGCCCAGCGCGACCGGCACGGCGTGCAGCACCGTCAGGATGCCGAGGGTGATCTGCACGGCCAGCACCAGCAGCACCAGGTCGGCCACCCTTTGCGCTCGCCGGCGATCGGGTAAGCGGCGCAGCCTGAACCAGAACCAGGGCGCGAGAAAGGCCAGCAGCCAGGCGCCGAGCCGGTGGTCGAACTGCACCGTGGCCATGTTGTTGAAGAAATTCAGGTACCAGGGATCGATCATGAACGTCTCCGGCGGCATGAAATGGCCGTTCATGAGGGGAAAGGTGTTGTAGGCCTTGCCCGCCCGGATGCCGGCGACGAAACCGCCGGTAACGACCATGTAGCAGGCCAGCGCGAAAAGCCAGGAACCGAAGTGCTGCAAGCGGCGATAGCCCGCGTGGGCGAAATAGCGCGAGCGCTCTTCGACCAGCCCCAGCGCCACCCACATCATGGCGATGAAGATGAGAAAGGCCAGGGAAAGATGGGCCGTCAGCCGGTACTGGCTGACCTTTGGATCGTCCACCAGGCCGCTTTGCACCATGTACCAGCCCATCGCGCCCTGCAGGCCGCCGAGGATGAAGATGCCGACCAGTTTGGGCACCAGAGGCCGCTCGATCTTGCGTCGCAACAAAAAGTACAGAAAAGGCAGGAAAAAGACCAGCCCGATGGTGCGCCCCAGCAGACGATGAAAATATTCCCACCAGAAGATGAACTTGAACTCGTCCAGCGGCATGCTGTGATTGACCTGCTGGTACTCGGGCGTTTGCTTATATTTTTCAAAAACTTCCAGCCAGTCCGCGTGTGACAGCGGCGGCACGGTGCCGACCAGCGGCTGCCACTCGACGATGGACAGCCCCGAGTGCGTCAGCCGGGTGACACCGCCGACGACAAGGGTCGCGAAGACCATCGCGGAACAGAGGAAAAGCCAGAGCGCGATCTGGCGGCGAGCGGAGGGATGCATGCTTGGGAGGGAGCGTTTTTTTGTGATTTTACAGCTTGATATCCGAAGCGAAATTATATGCGACAATGCGCCGCACTGCCGTCCGCAAGTGATTGCGTATTAGGCGGTTTCTTAACCTAGATCAAACTATTCACGCAACCTCCGGCGTAGTTTATGGCCGGTCAAATCCCCGTAGTATGTCTTTTAGAAAATTTGCCGTCCGCGGCGCAAAAAAAGGAGGCTTAGATGGCTGATAACAATGACGACGTTCCGGTCATGCAGAAGTGGCTGGACAATCCGTTCCTGCTGCTTTTCCTGGGCATCACGATTCCTACCGTGCTCTACATCGTGTGGGGCGTGATGGAAATCGCCAACATTCCGGTCGCGCACTGATCGGCAGCCTTTAATTTTTTCAGGGAGAAATTGATGAGCGCAATCCTGCCGCCCGCTGAGAGGCTCTGGTGGAAGCAGCCGATCGACAAGCTGGAATTCATCTGGGTCGCCATCGCATTCGTGTGGTCGCTAGTCATGTTCGGCATGATGATCTGGTGGCACATCTACGGCAACCAGAACCTTTCCAACGAAACCTACAAGACGACCAAGGAGATGTTCGCCGCCAAGGCCCAGGCCGTGGTCGACCAATATACCGTCCGCACCGAAACCGACCAGCAGGTGCCCGTCGTCAAGCCGCCCGCCGGCTCCGACATCTACCTGATCGGTCGCCTCTGGGCCTGGTGGCCGATTTACGAGCTTGAGCAGGGCAAGACCTACAAGCTCCACCTCTCCGCGATGGACTACATGCACGGCTTCTCGCTGCAGCCGCAGAACATCAACATCCAGGTGCACCCGAACTACGAGCACGTCGTCAAGATCACGCCAACCCAGTCGGGTACCTATTCCATCGTCTGCAACGAATATTGCGGCATCGGCCATCACACCATGGTCGGACGCATGTACGTGAAATAAGGGGGCACGTAAATGGCTACGACTTACCGCATCTGCCCGCGTTCCGGGCTGCAATTCGACACCGAAGCCGAGAAGCTCATGCGCTTCCACGCCGTCTGCGGCGTGCTCTCGCTGCTCGTCGGCGGCATCATGGCGCTGGGCGTCATCCTGACCCGCTGGCCGGCCGTGCATCTGCTGTCGGCCGACGTGTTCTACATGGTGCTGACGGCGCACGGCATCGACATGCTGATCTTCTGGATCATCTTCTTCGAGATGGCCGTGCTGATCTTCGCCTCCTCGACGCTGCTGCACTGCCGGCTGGCAACGCCCAAGCTGGCCTGGCTCAGCTCGTGGCTGATGGTGCTCGGCGCGATCATGACCAACGTCGCCATCTTCCAGGGCGAGTCGAGCGTGATGTTCACCTCCTACGTGCCGATGCAGGCCAAGTGGCATTTCTACCTCGGCCTGATCCTCTTCGCCGTGGGCGCGCTCCTCATCTGCTTCATCTTCCTCGGCACCCTGGTGGTGGCCAAGGCGGAGAAGACCTATGAAGGCTCGATCCCGCTGGTGACCTTCGGCGCCCTGACCGCCTGCATCATCGCCATCTTCACCATCGCCTCCGGCGCCATCATCCTGATCCCGACCTTCTTCTGGTCGATCGGCTACATCCGCGAGATCGATTCGCTGATGTACCGCGTCGTCTGGTGGGGCCTCGGCCACAGCTCGCAGCAGATCAACGTCTCGGCCCACGTGGCGATCTGGTACGCCATCGCCGCCATCGTGTTCGGCGCCAAGCCGATGTCGGAGAAAGTGAGCCGCACGGCCTACTTCCTCTACATCCTGTTCCTGCAGCTGGCTTCCGCCCACCACATCCTCTCCGACCCGGGCATGAGCTCCGAGTGGAAGATCGTCAACACCTCGTACTTCATGTACTTCGCGGTGCTGGCCTCGATGATCCACGGCATGACGGTGCCCGGCGCCATCGAACAGGCGCAGCGGCTGAAAGGCTACAACAAGGGCCTCTTCGAATGGCTGAGGAAAGCGCCGTGGGGCAACCCGGCCTTCTCGTCGATGTTCCTCTCGCTGATCGGCTTCGGCTTTCTCGGCGGCATCTCCGGCGTCATGATGGGCGCGGAACAGCTGAACATGCTGATCCACAACACCATCTACGTGCCGGGGCACTTCCATGCGACGGTCGTCATCGGCACCACCCTGGCGTTCATGGGCCTGACCTACTTCCTGGTACCGGTGCTGTTCAAGCGCGAAGTGCTGTTCCCGGGCTTCGCCAAGATCCAGCCCTACCTCTTCGGCCTGGCCATGTATATCGTCTCGCTGGTGATGATGGGTGCCGGCACGCTGGGCGTTTCCCGCCGCCACTGGGACATGGCCTTCGCCGGCGCGCCGATGGCCTACGAATGGCCGGGCGCGGCCTACCTGATGATGGGCCTGACCGGCATCTTCGGCGTCGTCGCCATCGTCGGCGGTGCCGGCTGGATCCTGCAGATCGTCCTGTCCATCTTCTTCGGCAAGAAGCTGGAGGAAGGCGAGATTCGCAGCACGCCGATCCCGCTGACCCTGCCGCCCCCGGCTCCCGCCGGCGCGGCGCATCCCCCCGCCACTCCGGGCACGATGGTGCTGGCCCTGATCTTCCTCACGGCCTTCATCCTGTACTACTTCGTGAACTGGAAATACCTGTCCTCGCTGTGGGGATTGTCTTAACAGATTCGCCCGGTCGCAAATCCGGGCAATCCGAAAAGGGCCGCGCAAGCGGCCCTTTTCGTTTCCGGCCGCGTCCAAGGCGCGTGTTGAATTTGACCTGTTCGCTTGACGCTGCGGCAGGCCGCGGAGATGATGCAAACATGAGGATTTTCAGATGTTCCCACGTGATTTATTGCGCTCTACTGCTGGCCTGCGCCAGCGCGTCTTTCTCCGCCCAGCATGGCGGCAAGGTCGCCTCGCGCCCGCTCGATCCGGCCGCCGCGCCGAACGTGCCGGTGCTCGACGAGGCGAAGGCACTCCAACTCTCGCAGTCGGTCCTCAACCGGCCCGTCGGCGACTTCACCCTGCTCGACCGTAGCGAAAAGCCGGTGCGGCTGGCCGACTACCGCGGCAAGCCGCTGCTGGTGAGTTTCATCTACACCGGCTGCTTCGAGGTCTGCCCGACCACCACCCGGAACCTGCAAAAGGCCGTCACCCAGACCGTCGCCGTGATCGGCACCGACCGGTTCAACGTCGTCAGCATCGGCTTCAACCAGCCTTTCGACTCGCCCGCCGCCATGAAGGCCTTCGCCAAGCAGAACGGCATCGTCTTCCCCAACTGGGAATTCCTCAGCCCGGCGCCCGCCATCGTCGACGACCTGACGAAAAGCTTCGGCTTCAGCTATGCGCCGACGCCGGCCGGCTTCGACCACATCGTCCAGGTCACGCTGGTCGATGCGAACGGCGTGATTTATCGGCAGATCTACGGCGAGGCGCTCATCGTCGAGCAGCTCGTCAAACCGCTCAAGGAACTCGTCACCGGCGCGCCGGTCTCCCAGACCGATGCCATTGCCGACCTGCTCGACCGGGTGCGCATCCTCTGCTCCGTGTACGATCCCAAGACCGGACAATACCGGGTCAGCTATGGCATCGTATTCGAGATCGCGGGCTTCCTGACTTTTCTCATCTTCATCGTCTGGTACCTTGCGAAGGAACTGCGCCTGCGAAACCGGAAGAATCCCGGTGTTTGACTTCGGTCAATTTGCCTGGAATCCTGAAGTAATATAATAAAACTCTAATAAACCCGTTTGCGGGTTTCCCAACGTGAGCCCAATCGCTTCCATCCGCCAGGGCGGACTTGCCCTGATGCAGCGCATCGAGAGCTTCTTCGATGAAATTTTCGGCGCCGCCGCCAATCCCTGGCGCCATCTGGGGGCGCTTGGCTTTTATTTCCTCTGGATCGCGCTGGCCACCGGCATCTATCTCTTCATCGTCCTCGACACCGGCATCGAGGAGATCCATACCTCGATCGAGTACTACACCCATGAACAATGGTGGCTGGGCGGCATCGTCCGCAGCCTGCACCGCTATGCCGCCGACGGCCTGGTGCTGGTGATGCTCCTGCACATCCTGCGCGAGTTCCTCTACGGCCGCTTCCACGGCTTCCGCTGGTATTCCTGGATCACCGGCGTGCCGACGCTCTGGCTGGTTTATGCTTCAGGCATCGGCGGCTACTGGCTGGTGTGGGATCAGCTGGGATTGTTCTCGGCGATCGCCAGCGCCGAGTGGTTCGACTGGCTGCCGATCTTCAACACGCCAGCCACGCGCAACTTCCTGCCGGGCGTGCTCACCGACCGCTTTTTCACGCTGCTGGTGTTCCTGCACATCGGCATCCCGCTGCTGCTGCTGCTCGCCCTGTGGGTGCATATCCAGCGCGTGTCGCAATCGGATGTCTTCCCTGCCCGCAGCCTGGCGCTCGGAACACTGGCCATGCTGCTGGTGCTGGCCCTGGCCAAGCCGACCGTCTCGCATGGCAAGGCCGATCTGACGATGTTCTCCCCGGTGCTGCACATCGACTGGTACTACCTGTTCATCCATCCGCTGATGTACGCCACCTCTCCGGGCGGACTCTGGGCCATCGCCGGCGCCCTCACCCTGCTGCTGCTCATCTTGCCGCTGCTGCCGCATCCGCGGCAGGGACCCGTCGCGGTGGTGGACCCGCCCAACTGCAACGGCTGCCGCCGCTGCTTCGTCGATTGCCCCTATGGTGCCATCACCATGCTGCCGCATCCGGACAAGCCCGGCCACGAGCTGGCCCGCGTCCATCCGGAACTGTGCGCCTCGTGTGGTATCTGCGCCGGCGCCTGCCCTTCTTCCACCCCTTTCCGCAGCATGGACAAGCTGGTCACCGGCATCGACATGCCGCAGCAGCCGGTCGGCGCGCTGCGCGCGGAAATGGAGCGCAAGATCGCCGCCCTGCGCGGTCAGGTGAAAATCGCCGTCTTCGGCTGCGAATGCGCGGCAGCGTCGTCCCGCCTCGAAAGCGGGGACACGGCCGTCCTCAACCTGATGTGCAGCGGCCTGCTGCCGCCCAGCTTCGTCGAGTACGCCCTGCGCGGCGGCGCCGACGGCGTGCTCGTCACCGGCTGCCGCGAGGGCAGCTGCGCCTATCGCTTCGGCACGCGCTGGACCGAGGAGCGCCTGAACGGCCGGCGCGAGCCTCACTTGCGTCCGAGCGTACCGGCCGAGCGGCTGCGGCTGGACTGGGCCGACCGCCACGAAATGAGCCACCTCAAGGCAACCCTCGACGATTTCCGCCAACATCTGCAAACCTTGGGTGCTGACGAAAAGCGCCCGCGCGCTTATACTCCCCGGAGGATCGTTCAACATGGTTAGCAAATCCCCCACCAATCCGCTGGTCATGGTCGCGCAGGCCCTCTTTTATGGCCTGTTCGCCGTGATCATCGGCTATTTCTCCACCTCCCCCGACTACCATCACCTCGATCCCGACACGGCCCTCATCAAGCTCTCCTTCAGCACCCAGGCCGAACCGGCCGGGGAATGCCGCGAACGCACGCCGGAAGAGCTTGCCAAGCTGGCGCCGAACATGCGCGCCGCGAAGACCTGCCCTCGCGAACGCTCGCCGATCCGGGTAAGCATCGACCTCGACGGCAAGCATCTGTTCGAGGGCGTGGCGCCGCCGTCAGGCCTCTCCAAGGACGGCCCGTCGACGCTCTACCGGCGCTTCGAGGTGCCCGCCGGCGAACATACGCTGTCGGTCAAGATGAACGACAACGTCCGCATCTCGGATTTCAATCACGTGCGCGAGGAAAAGATGACGCTGAAGCCGGCGCAGATTCTCGTCATCGACCTGCGCAAGGATCGCGGCGGCATTTTCTTTGAATGAGCGTTGTCGCCGAGACCCGTCCTGCCGCGATCGGGGTCGATTTCGGCCTGCCTGAGACCGAAGCCGGTCCGGCCGGCGTGGCGCGCGGCTGGCTCTGGCTCGGTCTGCTCGCCCTGATCGGCTCGGGCGTCCTTTCCATCATCCTCGTCCTCTCGCGCGCACCGCAATTCCAGGGACTCCTGCCCTCCGGCGACTTCTTCCGCGTCGCCCTGGTGGTGCATGTCGATCTCTCAGTACTGGTATGGTTCGTCTCCCTCGGCGGCATTTTGTGGACGCTGTCGGGCGGCAGGCGCGCCCTCGGCCTGAATCGCGCCGCCCTCGCCGTCGCCGGGCTGGGCACCCTGCTGATGACGATTTCGCCCTTCGCCAGCCGGGGCGAACCGGTGATGGCCAACTACATTCCGGTGCTGGAGAACCCGGTGTTCCTCTGGGGACTGGCGATCTTCGGCATCGGCGCCGTCATGCTGGTGGCGCGCAGCCTGATCGCGGCGCCGGCCTGGATCGCGCCGAGGAATGGCGCCGAGGCGTTGCAGGCCGGGCTCACGCTCGGTCTGCTGCCGGCCGTCATCGCCATCGCCGCCTTCGCCTTGTCCTGGTTGACGCAGCCGAGCGGACTCGACGGCAAGGCCTATTACGAAATACTCTTCTGGGGCGGCGGCCATGCCCTGCAGTTCATCTGGACGCTGTTCATGCTGGTGGCCTGGCTGTGGCTGGCCAGCGCCTGCGGCGCGCGCGTGCCGATGAGCCCGCGTGTCGCCCTGCTCTGCTTCGCGCTGGCGACGGTGTGCGCGCTGGCCATCCCCGTCGCCTACCTGGTGTGGCCGTCGCACGCCGTCGAGCACCGCAACCTGCTCACCTTCGCCATGGGGCTGGGCGGCGGCCTGCCGATCCTGCCCGTCGCGCTGGCGGTGCTGCTGGCGGTGCCGCCGGGACAAGCCGTCGCCGACGACGCCCGTCCTCTGCGCGCCGCGCTGTATGCCTCGCTGGCGCTGTTCTGCTTCGGCGGCCTGATCGGCTTCACCATCGCCGGCAACAACGTCAAGATTCCGGCGCACTACCACGGCTGCATCGTCGGCGTCACGCTGGCCCTGATGGGCCTGGTCTATCTTCTGCTGCCGCGCCTGGGCTACGCCGCGCCCTCGCGCAAGTGGGCGACCTTCTCCTCCTACTGCTACGCGATGGGCCAGGCCATGCACATCGGCGGCCTGATGTGGTCGGGCGGCTACGGCGTGCAGCGCAAGGTGGCCGGCGCCGAGCAGGCGCTGCGCAGCACCAGCGAAATCGTCGCCATGGGCATCATGGGCCTGGGCGGTCTCGTCGCCATCATCGGCGGACTGGTCTTCGTTCTCGTCGTGCTGATGGCGATGCGCCGCTCACGGGTCCGGGCGACATGACCGACCCGCGGGACATCGCCGAGACCGTGCGCCGCGCCTGCGTCGAGGCCGCGCTGGCCGCCTACGAGGATGCGCAGGTCCGCGGCCTGTGCCGCGAAGGCGCCTGGGAAGTCGCCATCGAGGCCGTTCGTTCGCTGGATATCGCCGCGGTGGTTGCCGCGACGGAAAAGAAGGACTAACGCCGCGCCGCAACCGGCAGCGCCTGCGCGACGAAGACGGCCAGGCCGACCACGGCCAGCCAGGCGCCCGGCCGCCAGCCCGACGCCACCAGCCATCCGGCCACGACAAAAGTCAGTCCCCGCAATACGGCGAAGCGGCCCAACCGCTCGCGCGCGGCGCGATGCCAGCCGCTTTGCACGCCGGGCCTCAGCCAGACCGGCAGCAGCTGGCTGACGGCGCCAGTCACCAGCGGCAGCAGGAAAGCCAGCAGAAATCCGAGGATGGCATCGCCGCCCGCCAGCCGCCGCTGGGCATGCAGGACAGCGAAGGACAGCAGCACCAGCAGGCCGGCCAGCGCCAGCGCCAATGACGTCGCGGCGCCATGCAGGCGCAGGATCTCGCCCGGAAAGCGCGCCATCCAGGCCGTGCCCAGCAGCGCCACCGGAACGAACAGCAGCAGCACGCCCGGATAGGCGGCGGGCGTCCACCACGCGGCACCGGCGGCAATCAGCAGTACGCCGGCCAATGCCAGGGGCAGCTGGCGCTTCAGCCAGCCGGCCGCGGTCGGGTCGGGCTTGCCGGCGGCGGTGGGCAGCAGCACGGCCAGCGTGCCGAGTGCGGTCAGGCCGACGAAGCCGAGCGTGTTGAGGTGCAGGTGGACGAGGCGCAACGCGGCGTGCTGGGACGGCAGCGCCGGCATCGCCAGCACCGAAGCGAGCGCCAGCGCGAGGCAGGCCACCGCCGCCAGATACCAGCGCAGGCCGGGATGCGGCGCGCCGAGGGCGGCGCGGCCGCGGCGCACGATCCAGGCGGCCATGGCGAGCGCGGCCAGCAGGGCGAGGCTGGCGCCGGCGTGGATCAGAGGATTGAACCAGGCCGGCTGGAGGAAAGCGGCGGCGGCCAGGAGACCGGCGGCGAGCAGTACCAGCGGCAGCCGGCCCATCGTCGTCGCCGGCGCACCGCTGCGCGTGAGCACCGGCACGAAGTGCATCATGGCGCCGAAGATCAGCGGCAGGATGCCGGCGGCGAAGGCGATGTGGGCGGCGGCGGCCGGCGAGGCGGCGCCGGCCAGCATCAGCGCGAGCGACGATGCGAAGGCGGCAAGCGCCGTGATGCAGAGAAACGGCAGCATGGGCCGCCGTCGCGCTCAGGCCTGCTTCTTGACGAAGTCGATGACGATGGCGCCCGGCTCGCGCTGGACATACTTGATCTCGACCTTCTCGCCATAGCGCGCGCGCAACTGATCGAGCAGCGGCAGCGGGTCGTGGTCGTTGCAGAAACGCATGGTCTCGCCGGCGAAAAGCGCGTCGAGCGCGCCGAAGATGGCGGCATGGCGGAAGCGCTTGGCGATGCCGCGCGCGTCGAAGGGATACAGCTGGTCGGCTTGCAGGTGCAGATGCGGATGGGACATGTCTATTCTCCTGTTGGGGTTATTCGCCATCTTGCGTGCATGGCGGCGAAATTGTCCTTGCCGCATACTTCCGCGGCCTTGATGCAAATCATGGAAGGTAAATTATTAAACCCTTATATTCCCTCACGCTTTTTAAGGTTATCGCCGCCACCCGAGAGACAGCAATGCTCAAGCTCATTCACAAAACCATGCAGTGGTTCTTCATGCGCGTCGAAGGCGTCTTCAACATCGCCTTCGGCGACAAGCTGAACCCGCTCTATCACCTCGGCACCATCACCTTCTGGCAGTTCTGGCTGGTGGCGGTCAGCGGCCTCTATCTGTTCATCTTCGCCGACACCGGCGTCAACGACGCCTACAAATCAGTGGAGGCCATCACGCACGAGCAGTGGTGGGCGGGCGGCATCCTGCGCAGCATCCACCGCTACGCCTCCGACGGCATGGTCCTCACCATGCTGCTGCACATGGCGCGCCATTTCGCCTATGACAAATACCGCGGCTTCCGCTGGTTCTCCTGGATCACCGGCGTCATCCTGATCTGGCTGGTCTACATTTCCGGCATCAACGGCTTCATGCTGGTGTGGGACAAGATGGCGCAATTCGTCACCGTCGCCACCGCCGAGCTGTTCGACTGGATTCCGATCTTCCGCGGCATGATCATCCGCAATTTCCTCTTCGAAGGCGCGGTGAACGACCGCCTGTTCACCCTGCTCGCCTTCGTCCATCTCGGCGCGCCGCTGGTCGTGCTGATGGTGATGTGGATCCATGTGCAGCGCGTGCCGCGCGCCCACATCAATCCGCCCAAGGCCATCGCCATCTGGGTCACCCTGACCTTTCTCGTCCTCTCGCTGGTCAAGCCGGTGGTCAGCCAGTCGCAGGCCAACCTGTCGATGGAGGTCGTCCAGCTCGACTTCGACTGGTTCTACCTGCTGGTCTATCCGCTGATCTACGACTGGCCCATCGGCCGGGTATGGGCCCTGCTGATCGGCCTCACCCTGTTTCTCTATCTCGTGCCCTGGCTGCCGCCGAAGCGGCGCGGCAGCGCCAAGGCCCTGCTCGACATCAGCGTGCATCCCGACAACAAGACCGTGCACGCGCGCTTCGGCGAGACCATCCTCGACGCCGGCCTGCGCGGCGAGATCAACCTGCCCTACGAATGCCGCAACGGCGGCTGCGGCGTCTGCAAGTGCTCGGTGCTGAACGGCGAAGTCGACCCCGGCGTCTACCAGCCCAGCGCCCTGAGCGCAGCCGAACGGGCCATGGGCAAGGTGCTGATGTGCTGCGCCAGCCCGCTCAGCGACATCGAGATCGAGTACGAGCCGCAGTTCGCCCTGGCGCAGGCGCCGGCGAAGGAATACGCCGGCGTCGTCGACAAGATGGAAAAGCTGAGCCACGACGTGATGGGCGTCACCATCCGTCTGCCGCACGGCGAAAGGATTTCCTTCATCGCCGGCCAGTACATCAACATCATCCTCGAGGACGGCGAACGGCGCGCCTTCTCCTTCGCCAGCGCGCCGCACGAGGCCGAGCACATCGAGCTGCAGATCCGCCTGGTGCCGGGCGGGCGCTTCACCACCCACGTCTTCGAGAAGATGAAGGTCGGCGATGCGATCCGCTTCGAGGGCCCGCTCGGCGACTTCGTCCTGCGCGAGTCGAGCCGGCCGATCATCTTCGTCGCCGGCGCCACCGGCTTCGCCCCGGTGAAGAGCATGGTCGAGGACGCCTTCCACCGCGGCCTGAAGCGGCCGATCCGCCTCTACTGGGGCGTCAAGCAGCATCGCGATCTGTACCTCGCCGACCTGCCCGAGCAGTGGCAGCGCGAGCACGGGAACTTCAAGTTCATCCCGGTGCTCTCCGAGCCTGAAGCCGGCGACGGCTGGACGGGTCGCACGGGCCTCGTACACGAGGCCATCCTGCAGGATTTCCCCAGCCTCGCCGGCAACGAGATCTACGCCTGCGGCTCGGTAAGGATGGTCGAGGCGATCTTCCCGAAGCTGAAGGACCAGGGCGCCGAGGAAGGCATGTGTTTCTCCGACGCCTTCACGATCTCGGCGCGTTCGATGGCCATCCAGGTTTCTGCGGAGGAACCGAAGAGCTGAAGGTAAGATTGCCGTCCCCGCGCAAGCGGGAATCCAGAAACAAGGAAAGACGCTGGATCCCCGTTTCCGCGGGGACGACGAATCGTCACTCCGGCAGGGCGACCTTGCCGTCCCTGCTGAACTGGTAGTCGCGGAAGATGTGCTCGGCGGTCAGCAACTGATAGCTGCCGTCCTCGAGCTTGCGCGTGGTGTCCTTCAGGCGGTAGGTGGTGTGGCCGCAGGTCCAGCAGTCGAAGTTGCGCATGTGGGTGCACAGGCAGGTCTTGTCCCACACCTCGATGTTCTTCTGGCCGGGATGCGCCGCCACCTCGCGGTAATAGGCATCGATGTAGTCGCAATGGCCGTTGGCGTCGAGCAGGTAGCCGTAGGCCTCGCAGTTCGGCCGGATGCCCGAGCCGATGGCCGGGCTGTTCTTCAGCATGCGCATCGGGTAGCCGGTCGGCGAGATGCCGTTCACTTCGATGTCGTCCTCGGTCGCCTTGAAGTACTCCTGCTGCACCTTCGCCGGCAGGCCGCACTCCTTCGCCACGGTGAAGCGCGTCGCCACCTGCACGGCGGCCGAGCCGGTCTCCAGATAACCCACCGCGTCGGTGCCGGTGAAAATGCCGCCGGCCGGGATCACCGGAATGTCGAGTTTCTCCTGGCGCAGATACGCCAGGATTTCCGCCGTGATGACGCGCAGATCGTGCTTCATCCAGTCGTCGAGGCCGAAGCCGAGGTGGCCGCCGGCGAGCGGTCCCTCCACCACCACGAAGTCGGGCAGCCGTCCGGTGCGCGCGCTCTTGCGCAGGAACAATTGCAGGGCGCGCAGCGAGGAGACGATGATGCCGAGCTGGACGTCCCGGAAGCGCGGATGGTCCTCGATCAGGCCGAAGGAGCCCAGGTGCAGGCCGGCGGCGAGCGTGATGCCGTCGATGCCGGCGTCCATGGCGGTCGTCAGGCGCACGCGCAGCGTCTCCTTCGGCGCGTTCATGGTGAGCTTCTCCATGCAGTTGATGAAGATCAGCCCTTCGCCGCGCTTGGCCTCCATCGTGCGCTGCACGTGCAATCGGGTCGCCTCGGCGACGTCGGCGAGGTCGAACTTCACCTCGGACTTGTCGACGTTGGCGACGTTGTGCTTGTAGCGCTTCTGCTTGACGCTGACGAACTTGGTGTCGTAGCGGCGGTCGGAGACCGTCTTGATCATGGCGTCCGAAATGTGGCCGACGCCGCCCAGGCGGGCCGCCTCCAGCGCCAGTTCCGCCGTGGAGATGTCCACGCCCATGCCGCCGATCATGATCGGCACCAGCTCCCGCCTGCCGAGCCGCAGGCGGAAATCATCCACGCATTTCATCGAGCTTCCAGGAGTCCTGCCGGGAAAGGCGCCATTCTACGCCAAGGCCGGCGACCGCAGCGGAAAACGCCGAATTTCATCGGGGAAAAGTCAGTCCCGGCGACACGGCGGCAGGGCTAGCCGCGCCAGCCGGCGGCGGCATAATCGAAACCGTGCCCGACCAGCGCGCGCCAGCGTTTCTGGCGGTGGCGGTAGAAAAACCAGGCGAACAGCCAGACCAGGGGCGTCAGCAGACCGGCGCGCACCTCGACGCGGTCGGTGTAGCGGCAGCCGGTGCCCTCCGCCTCGATGGTGATGCGGTGATCCCACATGGCAATCAACGTGCCGCGCCCGTTGTCGCGCAGCTCGGCGCGGAAATGCCCCGCTTCCCGCGAACTATCGCGGCGGGAGATGTCGATTACCTGCCGTCCGAAGGGAATCACGCCGAACACGCGCATCGACACCCGATGCGCGCCGTCCGCCCAGCGCTCGGGCAGGACGGGCGGATCGACCGGCTCGAAGCGCAGCAGCGGACTGGTCACATAGCGCAGCAGCCGGATCGTGAGCACCTCCTCATGACAGCGCTCGGCCGGACAGGGCAAATGAGTGGATCGCTCGACCAGCATGGCCGCGGCTCAGTGGCTGGTGCCCTCGGAACGGGTGATCTTGTTCCAGACGTTGTACTTGCCGACCGGCTTCTTCGCCGGAATGCGCTTGACTTCCTTCAGCGTGGCGGCGTCGAAGACGATGAGGGCGCCGTCGTTCTCCCACAGGCTGGCCAGCGCATACTTGCCGTCTTTCGTGAACTCGATGTGGGCCAGCGTCTTGCCCGGCACGGGCCTGAGCTGCGCGGCGACTTCCAGCGTCTGCTTGTCGATCACCGTCAGCGTGTCCTTGTGCTCGCGGCTCATCATGGAGTCCACCCAGGCGTAGCGCGAGTTCTCGTGGCTGCGCATGAAGAAGCCGGGGCCGGGCGTCTTGATCTGCTTGAGGGTCTGCCAGGTCTTCATGTCGATGACGCTGACGACGCCTTCCTTCAGGTTCGGCGTCGCCATGACGCGGCGGCCCTGCCAGTCCCAGGTGATGCCCGAGCCCAGATGCGGCATGCCGGGCAGGTCGAGGGTGGCGATGCTGCGACGCACGTCGAGGTTCACCACCTGTCCCTTACCGGCCTCCCGGCTGGCGCCCATCACCTCGTTGTAGTCCTGCGTGAAGAAGAAATCGTCGAGATAGTCGTCGAGGATCGAGCGCTTCGGGTTGAGGAAGCCGGGGATGAAGGCGCCTTCCTTGAACTGGAAGTCGTGGATGTAGCCGGCGGGGATCTCCGGCGCCTTCGGGTCGTAGCTGATCTCCCACGCTTCCTTGACGTCCTTCAGGGCGGCAACGAAGCTCTTGCGCGGCTCGGCGGCATAAACGGCGGAGACGCGGGAAGTCTTCCGTCCATCCTTGTCGCGCACGGCAAGCACCTTCAGCGGATTCAGCTCGGCGTCGAGGATAACCAGGCTGTGCGGCAGATAGTTGGCGACAGCGACGTACTTGCCGTCGCCGGAGACGGCGGCGTTGCGCGTGTTGATGCCGGCGCGCACCTCGGCCACCGTCTTCAGGTTCCAGATGTCGAACTTGGAGATCCAGCCGTCGCGCGAGGCGAAGAAGACGTAGCGCCCGTCCGGCGTGAACTTCGGCCCGCCGTGCAGGGCGAAGCGCGAGGGGAAGCGATGGATGGGCTCCAGCTTGTCGCCGTCGAGCAGGGTGACGTGGTGGTCGCCGCCTTCCACCACGATGAAGAGATTCATCATGTCGGCGGCGAACTGCGGCTTGTCGGGCAGCGAACCCGGCGCGTGATGCACGATGCGCGAGGCGCGGATCTCCGCCTCGCCCCACTGCGGCATCGGCACCGGCGTGTAGATGTAGTCGGCGAGCGCCTGGATCTCCTCTGGCTTGAGTACCTCCTTGAAGGCCGGCATCTGCACGGCGGGGCGGCTGTCGCGGATCATGGCGGCGGCGGCGTCCTTCCTCAGGCGCGAGAGGTTCTCCGGCAGCAGCGCCGGCCCCATCAGGCCGAAACGGTCAGCGCCGTGGCATTCGGCGCAATGCTTGCGATAGAGCTCGGGCGCGCCGTCTGCGGCAAAGGCAAAACCATTAACCACAGAGACACAGAGGCACAGAGAAAAAAGGAAACGTCTCGCCTTTCTCCGTGTCTCTGTGTCTCTGTGGCGAAACAGGTTGTTCATTTCAGTCCGATCTCCTCGTCGGTAAGATAACAGCCGGGGTCTTCCGCCCACGGATCGCCGGTGAGCTGCTGGGCGCGCACGCGGGTGTTGCCGTCGCAGATGTCGAAGTGCAGGCAGGCGCCGCAGCGGCCGCCGACCTTGCGCGGCTTGGCCTTGAGGCCGGCCATGATCGGGTCGGAGGTGTCCACCCAGATGTCCGAGAAGGGCCGCTCGCGCACGTTACCGAGGGTGTGGTGCCACCACATGGTGTCGGGGTGCACATTGCCGAGGTTATCGATGTTGGCGACGTTCACGCCAGAGGAGTTGCCGCCCCACTGCGCGAGCTTGGCGCGGACGTGCGCCGCCTTGTCCGGAAAACGCTTTTCCACCCAGTGCAGGAAGTACACGCCGTCGGCGTCGTTGTTGCCGGTGGTGAACTCCTTGCTCAGTCCGCGTTGCTGATACTCCCAGCAGGTGTCGAAGAGCAGGTCCATGGCCTGGCGCGTCATCTGGTGGTGGGCGTCGTCCTTGCGGTTCTTGTTGCCGCGGCCGGCGTAGTTGAGGTGCGAGAAGTAGAAGCGGTCGATGCCCTCGTCCTCGACCAGCTTCAGCAGGCCCGGCAGGTCGTGGGCGTTGTCCTGCGTCAGGGTGAAGCGCACGCCGATCTTGAGGCCCGCGTCGCGGCAGAGGCGGATGCCATGCAGCGACTTCTCGAAGGCGCCCTGCATGCGGCGGAACTTGTCGTGCGTCTCGCGGATGCCGTCGAGGCTGACGCCGACGTAGTCAAAGTCAGTCTCCGCGATACGGCGGATGTTGGACTCGTCGATCAGCGTGCCGTTGGAGGAAAGGCCGACATAGAAGCCGAGGCCCTTGGCGCGCCGGGCGATGTCGAAGATGTCCGGCCGCAGCAGCGGCTCGCCGCCGGAGAGGATCAGCACCGGCACGCGGAAGCGCTTGAGGTCGTCCATCACGCCGTAGACTTCCTGCGTGCTCAGCTCGCCGGGGAAGTCCTTGTCGGCGGAGATCGAGTAGCAGTGCTTGCAGGTGAGGTTGCAGCGGCGGATCAGGTTCCAGATCACCACCGGCCCCGGAGGGTTGCGTTTCGGTACCAACGGGGTGGGATTCGCTATCTCGTCCATGTATTGGGAAATGCGGAACACTCAGCCTCCGATGCGCACGCCGGTCTTCTTGAGAATCCGGCTGCTGTAGAGCACGTCGTGGGCGCGGCAGTCGGCGCCGAGCAACGCCTCGATCCGCTTCACCTGCGCCTCGACTTCGTCGCGGCTCTTGCCATGCACCATGGCGAACAGGTTGTAGGGCCACAGCGGCAGCGCGCGCGGCCGGTGGTAGCAGTGGGTGACGAAGGGCAGGCGGCCGACCGCCTCGCCCAGCGCGTCGATGCACGCGTCGGGCACGTCCCACACGCTCATGCCGTTGGCGGTGTAGCCGAGGGCATAGTGGTTGGGCACGGCGCCGATGCGGCGGATGACGCCGCTCTCCAGCAGGCGGCGCAGGCGCGCCATCACCTCCTCCGCCGACAGGCCGAGCTGCTCGGCCAGCGCGTGATAGGGCCGCGGCACCAGCGGCAGGCCGCCCTGGGTGGCCACGATCAGGCGGCGGTCGTCGGCGTCGAGTGCGATGGGTTCCGTCATGCCGCCAGCTTCATTTCCACGAAATACTCTTTCAGCTTGGGAAAGGCGTAGACCGGCAATCCCGTCGCGCGTTCGATCTTCTCGATGGCGGCGGGGATGCCCTCCGGCGTCTCGGTGGCCAGCACGAACCACATGTTCAGCGCGTGCTCGCGCCGGTAGTTGTGCGCCACCTCCGGCAGGGCATTCACCTGTTCCGCCACGCGCTCGTAGTCGGCCTCCGGCACGGCCAGCGCCGCCAGCACGAAGGCGCCGCCCATGCGCTCGACCTGGAACATCGGGCCGAAGCGCGTCAGCGTCTTCGTTTCCAGCAGGCGCTGCAGGCGGGCGATCAGCTCGGCTTCCGTCAGTCCAAGCGGTTCCGCCACAGCCCGGTAGGGCTCGTCGCAGATCGGAAAGCCGCCCTGCAGGACATTGACGATGCTGCGGTCCACCTCATCCATGGGCGGCGGCCGCCTGCGGGATGTAATGTGCGCCGCGCTGCTTGAAGCGGCGGCGCGAAAACAGCACGGCATGGGTCACCGTGTTCAGGCCGAGGTGCTCGCGCAGCCGCAGGACGGCGGCCTCGACCTCGCCGCGCGCACGGCCGTGGATCATGCAGAACAGGTTGTAGGGCCACTGCGGCGGATGGCGCCGGCGCCGGTAGCACAGGGTCACCTCCGGTTCGGCGGCGAGCAGGCTGCCGACGCGCTCGACGTCGTCGTCCGGCAGATCCCAGACGACCATGGCATTGGCCGTGTAGCCGAGTTCGTGGTGGCGCACGACGACGCCGAAACGCTTGATCAGCCCTTCGACGCGCCAGCGCTTGAGCAAGGCGATGGCTTCCGCCTCGCCGAGGCCGGCCTGTTCGCCGAGGCGGGCGAAGGGCTGCGGCACCAGGTCGAGGCCATGCTGCAGGGCGGCCAGGAGGTTTTGCTCGGCAAAAGTCAGTCCGCGCGGGACGGCGTCGCCGATGCGGCGGCCCGAGAAAGGGGCCTTGCAGACGCCGGCCAGATCGAAGCCGAGATCGATGTGGAACTCGTGCTCGAGGGGCAGCGATATCACGGCGCAGCCGCTGTCCCGCTCGATCTCGCCGAGCGTACGGGCAAGATGCGCTTCATCGGGCGCGGTGACGACGAACCACAGGTTGAAATGGTGCTCGCGCTCGTAATTGTGGTTGACCTCGGGGCGGGCGCTGATGCCCGCGGCAATTTCCTCGAGCCGCTCGGGCGGCGCCGCCAGCGCCGCCAGGGTGCTGGCGCCGACGCGGCGCGGCGAGAAGACGGCGCCGACGCGGCTGACCACGCCCTCGTTGCGCAGGCGCTGCAGGGCGGCCAGCACGGATTCCTCGTCGGTGCACAACCGCCAGGCGATCTCGGCAAAGGGCCGCGGCTCGAAGGGAAAGTCGCGCTGAAACTCGTTGATCAGGCGAAACTCGAGGGAGTCCATCAGAAACCGATGCGCGCGGCGCGGCTGGTGAAGAAAATGCCCGACGGGCTCTGCGCCGGCAGTTCGGCCAGCCTGGCGAAGCTGACGGTGTCAAAGACGACGATGCGATTGTCGTCGCGCGCCGAGATCCAGACGGCCTCGCCGCGCGGCGTGAATTCCATGTGCAGTACGGCCTTGCCCGGTGCAAGCGTTTGCACAACCTTTTGCTCCAGCGTGTCGATGACCTGCACCTGGCCGTAGTCGGGGAAGGCGAAGTTCACCCAGATCTGGCGCCCATCCGGGCGCGCCATGACGAACACCGGCTGGCCCTTGACCGGAATGCGGCCGACCTCCTGCCAGGTCGTCGTGTCGACCACCAGCACCTCGTGCCTGCCGATGGCGGGCAGGTAGGCGCGCGCGCCGGCCACCGCCCAGCCGCGCAGGTGCGGCATCTTGAACACCGGCAGCTTCTCCGCCCCCTTGCCGTAGTTGGCGAGGATCTTGCGCGCGCCCTGTTCGGGTTTCCACAGATCGACCAGGGCAAGGCCGTCCTCGCCGAAGAGGCCGGCGATGTAATGGCGGCCGTCCGGCGTCACCAGGCCGTCGTAGGGCTGGCTGCCGATGTTGCGGAATTTCGTCACCTGCGGCGTGCGCGGCTGCGACAGGTCGGCGACCCAGATCTCGCCGGCCTCGAACAGCGCAAAAGCGAATTTATTGCCCGGCACGTCGGCAAGCCCGACCACTTTCGAGAACTGTTTGCCGTCGCCATAGGCGGCGGGAATGTCGGCGAGGAGTTCCAGCGTTCCGGCATCGAACACCTTCACCCCGCCCGGCTGGTAGTTCTGCGCGGCAACCAGGCGGCCGTCCTGTGAGATGGCGCCGCCGATGGAGTTGCCGGCCTGAATGATGCGCCTGGCGATTTTCCGCTCCAGCAAGTCGACCTTGGTCAGGCCGCCGTCGCGGCCGAAGACGTAGGCATGACGGCCATCGCGCGAATACACGGCGGAGGCATGGGAAAGGTCGCCCAGGCCCTCGACACGGCCAAGGATGGCACGGGCGCTGGTGTCGACGACGGCGACGCTGCCCGTGGCGCGCTCGATGACGATGCCGAGGTCGCCCGTGCCGCGCAGGGCGGCGCCGGAGCAGGCGGACAGCAGCAGGGCGGCGAGAACGGAGAACAGGGATTTCATCAGCGGGTCTCTTCGGGAAAGCCGAGCATCAACTGGCGCACGATCCAGTCGGCTTCGGCCTCGTTCATGAAGGCGTTCCAGGGCGGCATCGGCGTGCCCGGCCGGCCGAGGAGCACAGTATACCGGAGCGATTCGGCCGGCTTGTCGCGCAGGGTTTCCGGCAACAGGGGAGGCCCCAGCCCTCCCTTCAGGGTCAGGCCGTGGCAGGAGCCGCAATCCTGCCGCACCATGCGCACCAATTCCCGCTGCCTGTCCGGCGGCGGATCGGCTGCCCACGCGGCCATGGCAAACAGCAGGCAGGAAAGCAATGCTATGGGTTTCGCGTTCATCGTCCGCCTGCAGAATGCCCGTTGACCGGGACTAACGCATTGACTTTTCTCAATAGACGGAACCGATGTGTTTGGAGGCCAACGCCGGTTCCCCCGGCGTCAAGCGCCCTGCCGGGCGCACCAAAAGAACGGGGGCCCGCAGGCCCCCGTTCGCATCGGCTCGCGCCGAATCGGATCAATACACGTCGTGCTGGGTGTTGTAGACGTTGAACTTGCCGGTCGGCGTGATCAGCGCCGGATCCTTGATCACCGCCTTCAGCTTGCGCGTCTTGTCGTCGACCACCACGATGGCGGACTGGTTGTTCTTGGCGCTCCACACCGAGAACCAGACTTCGTCGCCGGCCTTGTTGTACTCCGGCTGGACGACGCGCTTGGCCCCTTCGCCCAGACCGGACCATTCGGCGATCGGCAGAACCGCATAGCCCTTGTCGAGGCTGTTGATGTCGAACACGGCGATGCTCTGGCTGATCGCGGCATCCGGGTTGAGGGTGGTGTCGACATACAGGTTCTTCGACTTCGGATGCGTCTTGATGAAGAGCGAGCCGCCGCCCTGGCCCTTCAGCGTCTGCACCACCTTCCAGGCATTCGCCTTGTGGCCCTTCGGATCGGTGCCGATCAGGCTGACGGTTTCGTCGCCGAGGTGGCTGGTGGCCCAGACGGGACCGAACTTCGGATGCTTGAAGTTGGCGCCGCGGCCCGGGTGCGGGATCTTGCCGACGTTGACGATGGCCTCGAGCTTGCTCTTGACGGTATCGACGACGACGATCTTGTCCGACTGGTTGGCGGCCATCATGACATAGCGCTGCGAGGACTCCCAGCCGCCGTCATGCAGGAAGCGGGCGGTGGCGATCTCGGTGACTTTCAGGTTGTTGAGGTCCGAGTAGTCGGCCATCATGACCTTGCCGGTCTCCTTGACGTTCACCACGAACTCCGGCTTGTGGTGGCTCGCCACGATGGCGGCGACGCGCGGCTCGGGGTGGTATTCCTGGGTGTCCACCGTCATGCCGCGGGTGGCGACGATCTTCAGCGGCTCCAGGGTGTCGCCCTTCATGATGACGAACTGCGGCGGCCAGTAGGTGCCGGCGACGGCGAGCTTGTCCTCGTAGCCCTTGTACTTGGAGGTTTCCACCGAACGCGCCTCGAGGCCGACCTTGATGGTGGCGACGACGGCGGGCTTCTCCATCCACAGGTCGATCATGTCGATCTTGGCGTCGCGGCCGATGACGAAGAGATAGCGGCCGGAAGCCGACATGCGCGAGATGTGCACCGCGTAGCCGGTGTCGATGGTGCTGATGATCTTCTTGCTGTCGCCGTCGATGAGCGCGATCTTGCCGGCGTCGCGCAGGGTGACGGAGAAGAGGTTGTCGAGATTGAGCTTGTTCAGCTTCTTGGTCGGACGCTTCTCCGGCGACACCAGGACCTTCCAGGAATCCTTCATCTCCTTCATGCCGTATTCCGGCGGCTGCGGCGGCTCGTGCTGCAGGTAGCGGGCCATCAGGTCGACGTCCTTCTCGGACAGCTCGCCGGAGGTCTGCCAGTTCGGCATGCCGGCGGGGGAGCCGTAGGCGATGAAGACCTTCAGGTACTCGGTGCCCTTCGGCAGGGTGATGTCCGGGGTCAGCGGCTTGCCGGTGGCGCCCTTGCGCAGCACGCCGTGACAGCCGGCGCAGCGCTCGAAGTAGATCTGCTTGGCGCGGGCGAACTCCTGCGGGCTCACCGGCGGCGCCTTGGGCGAGACGGTTTCCTTGGCTTCCTCCGGCTTGATCGGCACCGGGGCGCCCTTGAAGCGGATGTCCTCCTCGGACGTGCCGGGGTGAACCGGCTTGGACTGGGCCCAGGCCATGACGGGCACAGCGGCCAACAGGGAAATCCCCAAGGCCATTGCAAGTTTGCGGCTTTGCATCGACTTTCTCCCTAAGGTGGATAAGCAGTCTTGATTTCGCATGCCATTAAATTTCATAAGGGTAATGGCAGCCTTGATTTGGGTCAAAATGTGCGGCTTTAACTATTTGATATTTATCAATGTTTATCTGTGCGGACGATGTTGTTTGCATGGTCTTCGGAGGGGCCCGCGAGCGGTATACCGCCATGGCTGCCGGACTCCCGCCTCCGCAGCTGCTGCTCTTCGCGGCGCTTGCGGCGATCGATGAGGGGCAGGCAAACCTTGTCGTTGTAGTAGATGACCTGGCAGTCGAGGCAGTAATGGCATTCGTTGGCATTGATCTCGCCGGTCGAGCGGATCGCCCGCACCGAGCAGCGGTTGGCGCAGACCTGGCAGGGCTTGCCGCACTCCTTGCGCCGCCGCAGCCACCACTCGAACAGCCGGAAGCGTCCCGGAATGGCCAGCGCCGCCCCCAGCGGGCAGAGGTACTTGCAGTAGAACTTGCGATTCACCGCCGCCACGCCGATCAGGATCAGCGCATAGAAGACGTAATTCCATTCCCGCTGGAAGCGCATCGCGAACACCGTCTTGAACGGCTCAACCTCGGCATACCAGGCAGCCTCGGCGATCGACTGCAGGGACACGCCGAAGAGCAGGATCAGGATGATGTACTTGAGCGCCACCAGGCGCTCATGCACCGCATCGCTGAACTCCACCTCCGGCAGCTTCAGCTTGCGCGAGGCGATCAGGATCAGTTCCTGCAGGGCGCCGAACGGGCACAGCCAGCCGCAATACACGCCGCGGCCCCACAGCAGCAGGGTCATGGCGACGAATCCCCACAGAATGAACAGCATCGGATCGATCAGGAAATTCTCCCAGCGGAAGCCCTGCATCACCGAGTTCACGAAGGTGAGCACGTTGAGCACCGACAACTGGGCCAGGCCCCACCAGCCGATGAAGAAGAGCGTATAGACATGAAAGCCGTTGCGCACGTAGGTCAGCGCGTGGGGACGTTTCGCCAGCCAGTCCTGGAAGACGAGGATGAAGGAGAGGACGACCAGGCCGGCGACCAGCACGGCGATCTCGAAGGTGCGGTTCTGCCAAATGGCAATCCAGGCCGGCTCATCCTCGGGCGGAACCCAGCTGCCCGGATTGGCCGCCGGGTAGGCGCCGTCGCGCGCCTGCGCCCTTGCCGATGGCGAAGCGGGGCCCTGCGCCAGGAGCGGGGTTTGGCGCTGACGCTCGGCTCGCGCGGCCGTGCCGGACACAGGATGCGGCGACAAGGTTGCCGCCCTGTCCGCCTGCGGCTTCGCCGGTGCGACGGCCTCCGCCTTCTCCGTCGCCGGTGACGGCGGCGATGTGGGCTCAATCGCGGGCACGGCTGTCGCGGGCGGCGTCCCCCGGGCCGCCTCCGCCGCAGCGCCGCCGGCCGCCGGCCCGGATGAACCCGGCTGGATGCCGCGCGCCTCGGCCACGGCCTTCGCGGAACGCATCACCGTGGCGTTCTCGACCATCACCGTGATGGTGGCGCCGCTGATGCCGTCGATATTGACATGCCCGGGCCGGGCGGCGCCGATGATGATCTTGTCGAAGACGGACTTGCCGGAATACTGCTGGACGTAATGGTTCAGCCGTTCCGGCGTGATGCCGACGGCCAGGATCGGCTCGTCGTGATGCACGATGGCCAGTCCCGCGATGCGGCCCTCGGTATCGATGCCGACCAGGGTATTGATCGGCTTGCCCGAATAGGCCGGAATGCGCAGTACGTCGTCGGTCAGGAACAGATAGCCGATGACCTTGCCGGCCTTGTAGGCGGCGGCCGCGGGCGGCGCGCCTTCGAAGCCGCCGAAGCTCTCGGCGCCGGGGAAAATGTTGCGCGCTTGCGGGTACAGGGTGGGCAGATCCGCCGCCCCGGCCCAGCCGGCCAGGCTCAGCAGCAAGGCGACGAACAGTTGACGCAGCTTCGACATGACGCTCGGCGGTGGATGGACCTGCGATTCGGTTGCCCGCGGAGTGTAGCGGGATTGGCCGCAAAAAACAAAAGCCGCCGGCGCGGCTTTCACTTGAAGCGGCGGCGTGCCTACTCGGTGACTTCGATGCGGCCTTTCATTTCCGGATGCGGGCCGCAGGTGTAGGGAAAGACGCCCGGCTTGTCGAAAGTGCGCTGCCAGGACTCGCCCGGGAAAAAGCGCTCCGACTCGAAGCCGCCCGGACCGGTGAACAACACCGAATGGCTGACACGCTTCTCGCGGTTGGTCCACTTCACCGTGGTGCCGGCCTTGATCTTCAGCTCGGCCGGCTCGTACTTGTAGTCCCGGATGTCGACATGCGCCACCTGGGCCAGTGCCTGGCCGGCGAAAAAAGTCAGTCCCCACAGTACGGCGATCGCCTGGCTGCTCGGTCTCACACGCACCTCCAGAAATCAAAAACGGGGAGCCATCGCTCCCCGTTTGTCCGACTTGCGCCCGGCGCGTTCCCGGGACGAACCGCTTACTGCTTGGCCGCCGTGATGTCGGCCTTGGCGTCGATGCCCAGCGTGTAGCCGAGCGAAACGTGGTGGAAGCGGCCGGCAGTGTAATCGTCATGAATGGCGAAGCCGAAATTGTAGGTCTTGCCCGGGGCCATGACGATGTCGCCCTCGCCGCCGCCGGCGAGCTTGCGGGTAAACGTGACGACCCACTCGTCGCCCTTCTTCTCGCCCTTCGCGTCGACCAGGCCCTTGCCGCCTTCCATCACCCGCTTGTCGGCGACGTAGCCGTCGTGCTTGGCGCCCTTGCTGGTCCACTGGATCAGGTCGTAGAACTTGCCGGACTTGACGTCGCCGCCGGCGACGTACTTGGTCTTCTTGTCGTCCTTGGCCTCCGGCATGGTGCGGGCGTCCTGGTGGCAGGTCTCCCAGCAGCCGGAGAGGTTGGCGCGCTCGATCTTGTTGTCCTCGAGCATCACCGCCAGCTTGACCTGGTTGTCCTTGTCCATCTTCTCGGCGCCGCCGGCCGGCTGCTTCCAGGAGAAGCGCAAATAAAGATTGGTGCCATCGTTGGCGGCCTGCACGGTGACGGGAATCGAGCCGGCCTTGCCCTTGATCGGCTTGGGCTCGATTTTCTGGCCGCTCACCATCTTCTTGCCCATGTCGGCGGCTTCCTCGTCGTGGCAGCTGGCGCAGCTTTCGCCCTTCTTCAGGCCGCGGGCGCCGCCATGCTCGGTACCCTTGGTGATCCACTCGATGGGGGACGCGCCCGGGTAGAGCAAAGTAATCTTCTTGCCCGGCACCTTGCTCCAGTCGGGGGCGGCCATCGCGCTGCCTGCGCCCAGGGAGAGCAGCAGGCCGACGGCGGAAGCGGTAATGAGTTTCTGCATGGTCAGCTCCTTCGTGACAGGTTGAAATCGCTCGTGAGTATAAAACGCCGAGGACGCCCCCGGGATGACGAGGCTCACTCCTCGTCCTCTTCCTTCATGCCCTTCGGCTTCTGGTGGGCGATGCCCTTGTGGCAGTCGATGCAGGTGTTGCCGTCGCGCTGCGCCATCTCGTGCTGCTTTCTCGCCCGCTGCTTCTGCGCCTCCGGGTTCATGCCCTCGAAACCGTGGCAGTTGCGGCACTCGCGCGAGTC
>JAANMT010000437.1_pt1 | contig 44959 bp, 42 predicted proteins | sample 7279711 | NCBI WGS metagenome assembly JAANMT01 (sample SAMN14094538, study PRJNA606508) | bioreactor metagenome | isolation source: A lab-scale SPAN reactor treating ammonium-rich wastewater day 1 | place: Ireland: Galway | collected 2017-01-16 | reverse complement strand
ATGTCGCGGTCGCGGATGGCGATGAAGGCGCGGCCAATGCGCGTGCGGAACAGGTTGGCTGCGCCCAGCAGCATGAGAATGGTGACCGGCACGATCGGCCAGTAGAGGCGAAACGAGGTGTCGAGCGGCATGCCGAACAGGCTGGCTGGTGGCACGCTCAGGCCGCCCGTGCCGCCGGTGAACTTCAGGTTGGCAAACAGGAAGTGCGCGATGAACGAGGCTGCGATGGTGGCAATCGCCAGGTACAGCCCCTTGACGCGCAGCGAGGGCACGCCCACGACGATGCCGCCGAGCATGGCTACCACGCCGCCCGCCAGGATGTTGAGCAGGAAGGGCGTGCCCACCTTGGCCTGCAGGATGGCCACGGTGTAGGCGCCCAGGCCCATGAAGGCGGCCTGCCCCAGGCTGACCAGCCCGGTGTAGCCCGTGAGGATGTTGAGCCCCGTGGCGCTGGCCACATTGATGCTGACCAGGCAGGCGAGGTAGAGCCAGTAGTCGCTGGCCATGAAGGGGAACAGCACCAGCAGGGCGGCTGCCACGGCCAACCACGCCTTTTGCGTGCGCGAGTCGAACAGCGCCGCGTCGGCGACGTAGGTTTCCTTGAGGGTTCCGATGCGCATCAGAGTCTCTCTATCTCGTGGGTGCCGAACAGGCCGTAAGGGCGGACCATGAGGATGCCGACCAGCACGATGAAGGTGGCGAGCAGCTTGTATTCGCCACCCAGGTAGGCGCCGGCCAGAGCTTCGACCAGGCCGATGCACAAGCCGCCGATGAGTGCGCCGAGCACGCTGTCGAGCCCGCCGACGATCACCACGACCAGCACGGACAGGCCGAACACGCCCATGCTCGACGAGATGCCGCCGATCGAGCCGACGATGATCCCGGAGATGGCCGCCAGCATGGCGGAGGCCACCCAGGACAGCGAAAACACGCGCGGCACGTTGATGCCGACCGAATACGCGGCGGCCTGGTCGCTGGCCGTGGCACGCAGCGCCACACCGCCGCGCCAGAAGCGGAACACCAGCAGCACGGCGGCGATGAACACCACCGCAATCACCGCGCCCCAGAACACCTTGGGCGCCAGAAAGGCGTCGCCCACCATGATGGGCTGCGTGGGCATGAAGTCGGGCAGGCGGCGCTGGTCGGCGCTCCAGATCATCTCGACCAGGCCCACCAGCACCGAGGCCAGGCCCACGGTGACCATGAACACCGAGATGGGTGGCTCGCCCAGCAGCGGGCGGATCATGGTGCGCTCGATCACCGCTCCCAGGAGGCCGGTGCCGAGCACGGCCGCGGGAATAGCCATCCACAGCGGCAGCGCCATCATCGAGGAAAAGGTGAAGAACAGGTAGGCGCCGACCATGAGCATTTCGCCGATGGCGATGTTCACCACGCGCGTGGCCTTGTAGACCATCACGAAGGCCAGCGCTGCCAGCGCGTAGAGGCCGCCGCTGGCAATGCCCGTGAGGCTGATTTCAAACAGATAGGCCCAATCCATCATGCGGCTCCCTGTGCGCTGGTGGCGCCCGCCTGCAGCTTGCGGCGCAGATCGCCCACGTCGCCCGAGCCGAGGTAGGCGCGGTTGACTTCGGGGTCTGCCTGCACCACTGCGGGCGTGCCCTGCGCGATGACCTGGCCGAAGTTCAGCACCACCACATGGTCGGACAGGTCCATCACCATGCCCATGTCGTGCTCCACCATCAGCACCGTCACGCCCCATTCGGCGCGCACGTCGAGGATGAAGCGCGCCATGTCTTCGGTCTCCTCGCGGTTCATGCCGGCCACGGGCTCGTCGAGCATCAAAATTTCGGGTTGCATGGCCAGGGCGCGCGCCATCTCCACGCGCTTTTGCAGGCCGTAGGGCAGGGCCGCGACACTGGCGTGGCGGATGTGGTCGATTTCCAGGAAGTCGATGATGCGTTCCTCGATGTCGCGGCGCAGTTCGGCTTCTTCCTTGCGGGCGCGCCCCAGGTAGAACAGCGCATCGAACACATTGGCCTTGAGGTGGGCGTGCCGGCCGAGCTTGATGTTGTCGAGCACCGTCATGCCTCGGAACAGCGCAATGTTCTGAAAGCTCCGGCCCAGGCCCATGCGGGCGCGCTGCGGCGCGGGGATGCGCGTGATGTCCTGGCCCTTGAACCGGATGCTGCCTTGTGCGGGCCGGTAAAAGCCCGAGATGGTGTTGAACAGCGAGGTCTTGCCGGCGCCGTTGGGCCCGATCACGGCGGTGATGGAGCCCGGCTGCACGCCAAAGCCCACGCCGGACAGCGCCTTCACGCCGCCAAAGGCAAGCGTCAGGCCATCGACCTGCAGCAGGGGAGCGGCGGGGGTGCCGCCGGGGTTGTGTGTCGCCATCGCTCTCTACGGGTTTGTGCGAACCGAAAAATGTCTACTTTTACGTAGACTGTTTACTCATGAGTAGATTCTGGGCGCCACTCCCTATCCTCGCATTGGTGTTTTCCCGGTAAAAGACTTTCCAATAACGCCCCATGACCAAGACAACCGCCGCCAGAAAGACCCGAACCCCGTCTGCTGCCGCGTCGCCCTGGGCCGCAGCGCCCGACCGCGAGCAGCAGCGTGAGGCCAAGCGCCAGGCCGTGCTGCAGGCGGCGGCGGAGCTGTTCAACGAGCGGGGCTTTCACGCCACCTCGCTCGATGACATCGCGGCACGGCTCAACGTGAGCAAGCCCACGCTGTACTACTACGTGAAGAACAAGGACGAGATCCTGCTGCAGTGCGTCAGCAAGGGGCTGGAGATGACGCTTGAAGGCATCGAGGCCTCGCGCGCGGCGGGTGGCAATGTGGTGGACCAGTTGCGTGCCTGCATGCAGGCGTATACCGACATCGTCATGCAGCCTTTTGGCATGTGCCTGATTCGCGTCGGTGACGAAGAGGTTCCCGAGCCCAGCCGCACGGAGCTGCGTCGCATGAAGTCCGAGATCGATCACGCTTTCCGGCGCCTAGTGGCCCAGGGCGTGCAGGAAGGATCGCTGCAGCCGTGCGACCCGAAGATGACCGCCTTCGTGATCGCAGGTGCCCTCAGCTGGATCGGCCGCTGGTATCAGCCGGGCGGTGAATACACCCCCGAGCAGATCGCGCAGCAGTGCATTGCCACGCTGTGTGGCGGGGTTCTGCGGCGGGAGGAGGCGCCGGCCGGGGCGGTGGCCCCCAAAACCCCACGCAAATCGCGGCGCTCATCCTCTGCGCCGTTGGCCGGGAATTGAGCGCAGCGCAATGGCTTATGCCGCCTCTTGCTGCGGTTCAAACTGTTCGAGGGTTTTGAACAGCCGCTCCACCGTGGCCGATTCGAAGACGCCCTCCGGCCCCTGCGCGTGGATGTCGGTGAAAGGCGAGGCATAGAGGCGTTCGGCGGGCATGGCACCGTGTTCGGTCAGGTGCTGCACGATTTCGTCGATGAATTGCAACTGGTTGGCGCTGGCCTTGCCCGTGGCAATCAGGCCGGCAAACGCGGCGGAGGCGGCCTCGCGGTCCAGCCCCACCAGGGAGCGAATGAACACGATCAGGCTGCTGTGCAGCGCGCGGGCGCGCTCGATGTCGCCATCGGTGCCGCCCGCCTCGTGCAGCAGGGCTTCGAGCTCTTGCAGGTCGGCAGCCGTGAGGGCCTGATTGCGCCGCAGCTTGTGCAGCGCCAGCCGGTCTTCGTGGGCGCGCAAGAACACCCTGGCTTTGGCTCGGAAGCGCTCGAAGTCCACTGCGCTGGCCACCAGGGGCAGGTCCACCTCGGCGGTCTCGCCCAGGGCATCCTCAAAGTCGGTGTAGACCACCTTGCGGCTGCTTTTTTCGATGAGCTTGATGAGCGCACGCAGCTTGCGCCGTGCCTGCTCCAGCATGGGCAAGGTCACGTCTTGCCACCACTCATCACCTGCCACGGCCTCGATCAGCAGCAGGTGTTCGCGCACGCTGGGCACATTGGCCAGTTCCAGCAGGCTGCTGGCCAGTTGCTGCACCTTGGCTTGCAGGCGGGCCAGGGCAGGCTCGCTGCGCAGCAGGGCCAGTTGGGTGCCCAGCATCAGCGCGTCAAAGCGCTTGGCGTCCTCGTCATCGTCGCGCACCGCCGTGGGCAGGCCAGACAGGTGCTCGGCCACCTCGGCGAGCTGTTCGGTGCTGGGCCGCTTCCACGCACCTGGCTGCGCCCAGGCCTCTACCCAGCGGCGCTGGGGGCGCACCACGAAGTTGGCGAGCTGCATGCCCGCCACCATGCCGTGCAGCAGCGCGGCCGTGTCTTCGCGGATGGCGGCTTCGGTCAGGGCAAACGATGCGGCCGGTGCCTCGGCCACGCCGCCGCCTGCCAGGCGCTGGTCTAGCAGGCTGATCAGCTCTAGCCGGGCGTTGAACAGGCGTTGTGACAGCGGCTGCGCCAGCGCCCCATCGCTGCCCTCCAGCTCCTGGCTGAAAAACTCCAGGTTCTGGCAGAAGTCGAAGATGAAAAAGTCCTTCTTGTCCTGCCCCGGCCCATACAGCTCTTTGCACAGCCGCGTGCCGCGCCCCACCATCTGCCAGAACTTGGCCTTGGAGCGCACGATCTTGAAGAACACCAGGTTCACCACCTCGGGCACGTCGATGCCGGTGTCCAGCATGTCCACCGAAATGGCGATGTGCGGCGCACGGTCTTTTTGCGCAAAGGCGTCGATGAGCGACTGTGCGTATTCGGTCTTGAAGGTGATGGTGCGCGCAAACTCGCCCCGGTACTCGGGGTAGTTGGCATCAAAGCGTTCCTGGATGAACTCGGCGTGCCGCTGGTTCTTGGCAAAGATGATGGTCTTGCCCAACCGGTCGCCGCCCGCCACCTTGTGGCCGCGCTGCATCAGCAGGGCCAGCATCTTGTCCACCGTGTCGGTGTTGAAGAGCCACTGGTTGACGGCCTCGGCGCTCACCTCGTCGGGGGCCTCGCCACCTTCCTCGTCCCATTCCAGCGCGTCCCACTGTTCCTTTTCGTCGTCGCTCAGCTCGTCGTACCGGATGCCCTGGCGCTGGAACTTCAGCGGCACTGAAATCGCTTTGGGCGGGGCCAGGTAGCCCTCGGCAATCGCATCATCCAGCCCATAGGCGTCAGTCGGCACACCGCTTTCCAGGCCAAACAGGCTGTAGGTGTTGCGGTCGATCTCGTCCTTGGGCGTGGCCGTCAGGCCCACCAGCAGCGCATCGAAGTAGCTGAAGATGGCCCGGTATTTTTGGTAGATGGAGCGGTGCGCTTCGTCCACCACGATCAGGTCGAAATGCCCCACGCCAAAGCGGCGCTGCCCGCTGCCTGCGGCCTCGTTGATGAGCCCCATCATCGTGGGGTAGGTGGACACGTACACCCGCCCCTCGGTAGCGCGGTCGGTCACCAGGTTCACCGGGGTGGCGTCGGGCAGGTGGGCCTTGAAGGCGTTGACGGCCTGGTTCACCAGCGCCACGCGGTCGGCCAGGAACAGCACGCGCTTGGCCCAGTTGGCGCGCATGAGCAAATCGACCAGCGCGATCACCGTGCGGGTTTTGCCCGCGCCCGTGGCCATGACGACCAGCGCCTTGCGGTGCTGGTCACGCTCAAAGGTTTCGGCAATGCGGCGGATGGCGCGCTGCTGGTAGTGGCGCTCCACAATGCCGGCCGCAATGGGCAGGCTGGCCAGCGGCTTGCGCGTGCTTCGGCGTTGCTGCATCAGCTCCAGCTCGTCCCGCGTGTGAAAGCCCTGCACCGGGCGGGGCGGGCTGGTGGTGTCGTCCCACATCCAGTGCTCGTAGCCGTTGGTGCCGTAGATCACGGGGCGGTGGCCGGTGCTTTGCTCCAGGCAGTCGGCATACAGGCGGGCCTGCTGCTGGCCCTCTTGGGCACTGCGGTGGGTGCGCTTGGCTTCCACCAGGGCCAGTGGCCGCTCGCCGCTCCACAGCACATAGTCCACAAAGCCTTTGCCTTCGTTGTTGGGCATGCCCTGCACTTCAAACTCGCGGTCGTGCGGCTGGTCTAGCGCCCAGCCGGCTTCTTTGAGTAGCAGGTCGATGAACAGGTCGCGCGTTGCGGCTTCGTTGTAGTCGTGCGCGGTGGCGGGCTGCGCCGCGTTGGCGGCCTTGGCGGCGGCAATCTCGGCGCGGTAGCGGGCCAGTTCTGCGTCCAGCTCGGCATGGCGGGCGGCCGCTTCGCGCAGCGCGGCGTCGCGCTCGGCCAGGGCTTGGGCCTGTCTGGCAAGGGCCTCTTGCGCTGCCACCTGGGCGGCGCGGCTGGCGGCCTGTTCTTGCGCCGCTGCCGTGCCTGCTGGGGGTGGCAATAGGTCCACGCGAAACTGCAGCCCCGCCGCAGGCCGGTCGCCCACGCGGCGCGCATAGTGCTGCGCCAGCCAGAAGGCCACATGGAACAGCTCGCGCAGGGCGCTCTGCGCATCCTGCGCGGCCACGGGGCGCACATCGTGCACCGCCTTGTTGCCCAGGCGGCGAATCACATCCATCTTGGCGTGCACCGCACTGCCCACCAGTTGCTGAAAGCTGGGCTCGAACAAAAAGGCCGAAAGGTCTGCCTTGTACGGCATGCGCAGGCAGCCGCCCCGGCCCCCTTCGGCCTGGTACAGCCAGGCCACGGCCAGTTCCAGCGTGCGGCGGGCGTAAAAGCAGGCGGTGCGCGGGTCGGCGTGGGCGGCGGCCTCGGCGCGGCGGGCTTCGGCCAGCAGGTCGGGCCAGTCGGGTTGCAGGAAGGCGAAGTTGGACGTAGCGCTCAAGGGACTCCCTCCGGTGCTCAAACGGTTCTAAAGATTTTCTAAAGCTGAGAAACTGGCTGAAATCTTTAGGACAGGTTTTATAAGTCTTTGTTTTAAAAAGATATTTTCACGACTGATGGAAATCCTAAAACCTTTTGGGCGAAGCAGGGCTTTAGAAATCAGGCTGATGCCGTGAGATCGCATCGATCAACGCCAGCTTGAGGCTTTCGGAATAGTCCTCTTCATAGAGCAGCGACGCGATGACCTCCCGCAACAGATCCTTGTCCACCACATTGCTCGCCACGTACACGGCGATGTTTTCCATTTCCAGCACAAACCGTTTGACCACATAGTCGTAGCCGTTGAGTTCCAAGAAGTACGCGCCCAAGCCGATGGACGAGCGCTTGTTGCCGTCGTTGAAAGGGTGGTTCTTGTTGACCGAATAGACCAGGTGGGTCAGCTTGTCGGCCATCTCCGGGTAGTACCAGTCATTCTGTATGTGGCCCAGCACGCTTTGCAGGTGCTCCACGTTCTTGACACCACCCAAGCCGCCCGAGTGTTCAATGATCCACGCTTGCGTGCGCAAGGCGTGGGCCACATCAAAGTACAGGTAGCGCAAGCCCTCATGCTCGTCCATCTCAGCGGTCCTTCAAGCGCTTGAACACGGCCAGCGTGGCGGGGTCGCTCAGGCGGTCTTCCAGCGACTTGCTGGTCTCGCCCAAAAAGCGATCAAAGTCGGCTTCTGGAATGGACTGGATATAAGCCTCCAGCTTGTGGTGCAGCGCATCCCGAAAGCCCAGGTCGCGGCTGGCCATCTTGGTTCGTGCGTCCACGATGAATGGCTTGAAAAGTGGATGGCTTTCAAACTGCCCGAACAGGGCCGCCCCTTCTTGCATGCTGAGTTTTCGGCCCAGCCTCTTGAACTCTTTTTCAAGTTCGTGCGCCAAGCCTGTTTCTAAGCTGGCAATCAACGTCAATACTTCGGAATACATCGTGTCCCGAATGCTGTCTTTGGCTGCAAGCTTCAAGACCTGCCGGTATTCCGTGGCGTTCTCGCGGAAGATGCACTGGTAAATCAGGTTGGTGAAGCGCACGTACTTCCACTTGTGCTCCACCACAAAGTGGTCCAGCGCATCGGTGAACTGCTTGCGGTAGCTCTGCTCCTGAAACGTGGCCGTCAGGTAATGCTCGTCGCGCTGGTTGATGTACTTGGTGTGCCCGCCCGTGCGCTCGGCCAGCACGTCCATCACGATGTCGAGCAGGCGCGAGCGCACGGCCTTGGCGCGCTCGCTCTCCGTCAGCAGCATGGCCAGGTTGAGCACGGCCCGGAAGCTGAACACGCCCAGCAACGGTGCCTTGTTACCCTCATTGATGAGGGAGACATCCACTAAGTCTTTGAATTTCTTGAGGTTTTTCCCTTTGAGCAATTGGTAACCGTTGCCTTTGAGCTCTTCGCCATGGTTGCTGATGTAGCGCTCCACCGTGGCATCGCTCACCTCAAACAGGGCCATCACCTGCTGTTTGGTGAACACCGTCTGCCCCTGAAACACCACCCCGCCCAATTGCAGGTGCTGCTCTGCCGCCTGCAAGGCAAAGCGGTTGTTCAGGATGTTCTGGCGCTGCAGTTGTGCGGTGGTGAGGTCACTCATTTACAAGGCTCCGGTAAACGCCCGTTGCTGCAGCGAGGCAAACAGCGCATCGAGCGCGGCCAGGGCGCGGCGGTGGGTGGCTTTGGTGGCTTCGATGGACGCGATGCGGGTGGCGAAGGTTTGTTGGAGGGGGAGGGGGGGAACTTCTATATGGAAATCAAGCAGCTTGGCTTTCGATATGTTTGGCATTGAGCCAGCAGAGCCTCCAGCCAATTTCTGAACTTCTTGTCGCTTGGTTGGATAAGTCAACAGGCGATGAAGGTACGGTGGTATGACGGCTGAGTCCGCATTCAGGCGAAATCGAAAAATTAGATCCGACATCATCAAACGCGCTGGTGTTTGATTGACCAATGCGCACGCAGCGACCAATTCATAGGTGTTCTTCCGCGAAAACAGCAAGTCTCCTGGTTTCACCTCGATCGACTCAACTGGGGCAATGTCTGGAGGAAGCGCTTTGTTTTCTTCGGGCTTGAACTCGCAAGATGTAATGGCTCCGAGTTTGAGAACTGCCCACTCGCCTTCTTCTGCTCTGCGGTCTAAGCACACTGGACTCCAGCCGCTGTCAATTTTTTCTACGAGCGCGCTGAGTGGCAGGCGCTGCCACCCCTTCGGATTCGTCACCGGGTTCCCAAACATATCGAGAAAGAGGGACTGGGTGAGGCTGTCGAGCAGGGCCAGGGCGGTGCGGCGTTGGGTCCGGAGGGTTTCGGCTTGGTCGAGGATGGCGGCGATGCGGCGTTGTTCTTCCGGCGGGGGCAGAGGTACTGGATACGACCAGAACTCGCTCATCACCATGCGCGGCATCTTGGCGCCCGCCACCACGTTGGTGGCGAACGCTAGAAACGTGGCAGACCGCAGGAAGTGCGCAAGGTAGTGGGGCAGAACCTTGGATTCGTCGCACCGCAGCGGAACCAGCTCTGTGGTCGCGACACCGTCGTCGTCCGCGACGACGACTTTGTTCAGATAGGGGCGCAGCTTGCAATACAGCACGGTGCCTTTGTTAAACACGTAGGTGGATGGCCCCACTTCGTTGCGATCAAGCATGACCTTAGCCAGCACCTTGCCGCTGTGCGATTCGATTTGATCGAGGTTGAGTGCCCAGACGTCTCCCTCGTCCTCGGGAAGTGCGGTTTTGTGCGCGGCATCCAGCAATGAGCGCATAGGAGCGGTGGGGAAACTCACTTCAACATCCCCTCCAATACCCCCATCCCCCGCGCAATCTCGTTTTCCAGCGCCCGCAGTTCCGCCAAGATCTCCCCCGGTGCCCGGTGCTGCACCTGCTCGTGCACCACTTTCTTGTAGCGGTTGATGCTCAGGTCATAGCCATTGGCCTCTATGTCGGCCTTGGGCACGCAAAAGCTTTGGGCGGTGCGGGGGCGGTCGCGTTCGGTGCCGCTTCTCTGGCCCCAGCGCTCCAGCACGTCGGGCAGGTTGTTTTTGGCGTGCTCTGATTCTGATAGCTGGCTGCGCTTGTCCACAAAGCGCTGCAGGCCTAAAAGGCTTACATCCAGCAGGGGCTGGCGTTTGTCGTCCAGGCTCCAGCCGTCGGCCTGCATGTCGTAGAACCACACGTGGTCGGTGCCGCCGCTCATGGTTTTGGTGAAGAGCAGGATGGCGGTGCTGACGCCTGCGTAGGGCTTGAACACACCGCCGGGCAGGCTGATGACGGCGTCGAGTTTTTGCTCTTCCACCAGCTTGCGGCGCAGTTCTTTGTGGGCCTTGCTGCTGCCAAAGAGCACGCCGTCGGGCACGATCACCGCCGCGCGCCCGCCGGTTTTGAGCAGGCGCAGGAACAGGGCCAGAAACAGCAGCTCGGTCTTTTTGGTTTTGACGGTTTGCTGCAAATCCTTGGCGGTGTTTTCGTAGTCGAGGCTGCCCGCGAAGGGCGGGTTGGCCAGGATGAGGCTGTAGGCCTCGGCATCACCCGCCGCGCCTTCGGCCAGCGAGTCGCGGTATTCGATGGCGGGGTGCTCCACGCCGTGCAGCACCATGTTCATGCTGCCAATGCGCAGCATGGTGTTGTCAAAGTCGTAGCCGTGGAACATGCCGTTGTGGAAGTGCGCGTTTTGCGCGGGCACGCGCAGCATGTCGGGGTAGGTGCGGCGCAGGTATTCGCCTGCGGCCACTAAAAAGCCGCAGGTGCCCGAGGCTGGGTCGCAGATGGTGTCTTGCGGCGTGGGGGCCGTGAGGGCCACCATCAGGTCGATGATGTGGCGGGGTGTTCTGAATTGCCCGTTTTGCCCGGCAGAGGCGATTTTGCCGAGCATGTATTCGTACAGGTCGCCCTTGGTGTCGCGCTCCTCCATGGGGATGGTGTCGAGCAAATCGACCACCTTGGCCAGCAGGCCGGGCGTGGGGATGGTGAAGCGTGCGCCCGCCATGTGGCGCGCAAAGGCGCTTTCAGCCGCCGGGCCGCCCGAGGCCTGCAGCCCGCGCAGGAAGGGGAAGACCTGGTTGCTGAGCACCTCGAACATTTCGGCCGGGGCCATGTTCTTGAAGCGCGACCAGCGCATGGCATCAAACGGGCGGCCTTGCGCGTCCTGGCCCGTGGGGATGAGGTGGACGGGCTGGGTTTTCAGGCGCAGGGCCTTGTTGTCTTCGCGCGTCTGGTCGCTGTCGAGCGCGCGCAGGAAGAGCAGGTAGGTGATCTGCTCGATGACTTCAATGGGGTTGGCGATGCCGCCAGACCAGAAGGCGTTCCAGACTTGATCGACTTTGTTGCGCAGGTCACCGGTGAGCATGGGGCAGTGTGGGGGCTGTGGGGTAAGCCTTGGAGTCTGCCACGGGGCGCGGGGGCTTGAGCACTATGGGTAGATTTATAGGTGTTTTTGGCCTCTAGGCCAATACAGACAAGCGCTGACAGCTATGAATTTTGCTTTACCGGTGCGCTATCACCGGTGGCCGCAAGGTCGTCCAGAATGGGGCAATCGGGCCTCTGGTCGCCGTGGCAGCAGCGCACCAGCGACTGCAGGGTGCGCTGCATGGCCTGCATGGCGGCGATGCGGGCGGCCAGGTCGTCGATGTGGGTCTGGGCGATGCGTTTGACCTGGCTGCTGGCACGCTGCTTGTCTTGCCACAGGCCGAGCAGTTCGGTGATTTCGTGCATGGCAAAACCCAGGTCGCGGGCGCGGCGGATGAAGCGCAGCGCGTGCACTTCGGCCTCGGTGTACTGGCGGTAGCCGCTGTCGGTGCGGCTTACCGGCGGCAGCAGGCCCAGTGATTCGTAGTGGCGCACCATGCGGGCCGACACACCTGCGCGGCGCGCGGCCTCGCCAATTGCCACGGGCCAGCCTTGCGCGGTGGTCATGCCGCGACCTGGTAGCCTTCTTCGGCAATGGCCGCAGCCAGGGCCTCGCGCGGCTGGGTGCTGTCCACGTCCACGCGGTTTTGCGCACGGTCGATGCGCACCTGGGCCTGGGGGTCGAGTTCCTGGATGGCGTTGGTGACGGCGCGCTCGCAGTGGCCGCAGGTCATGCCCTGGACGTTGAACTGGTATTGCATGGGATGTTCTCCGGATAAAAGTGGATGACGGATGCCATGATGAACCCTGACACGGTGGCAGAGTCAAGCCGGTGTTGCATCATGGCCCTGTCGCCGCCAAGGTGGAAGCTGCACAGCGCTTGACCTTGCCATGCTGTCAAGGATTACTGTACCTGCCATGAACACATCGACCCTCCCCCTTTCCGAGCCGCACGCGCTGGACCTGTCCATCGGCGGCATGACCTGTGCCAGTTGCGTGGGCCGCGTGGAGCGTGCGCTGCGCAAGGTGCCCGGCGTGCAGGACGCCGCCGTGAATCTGGCCACCGAGTCGGCGCGCATCCAGTTCGCCGCACCCGAGGGCGGGGATGCCGCCATGGATGCGCTCTTGCGCCGCGCGGTGCGCAATGCGGGTTATGAGCCGCTCACACCCGCTGCCAGCGAGGCGCGCGAGCAGGATACTTCGCCCTGGGCGGGCTTCGCGCCGGTCGCCATCGGGCTGCTGCTCTCGCTGCCGCTGGTGGTGCCGATGCTGGGCGACCTGTTTGGCGCGCACTGGATGCTGCCGGCCTGGGTGCAGTTCGTGCTGGCCACGCCGGTGCAGTTCATTCTCGGTGCGCGCTTCTACAAGGCGGGCTGGCATGCGGCCAGGGCGCTGTCGGGCAACATGGACCTGCTCGTGGCCATTGGCACCAGCGCGGGCTGGGGGCTGTCGGTGTGGCTGTGGCTCTCGGCCCACCCGGGGCACGAGCCGCACCTGTATTTCGAGGCCTCGGCCGTGGTCGTCACGCTGGTGCTGCTGGGCAAGTGGCTGGAAACCCGCGCCAAGCGCCAGACCACGGCGGCCATCCGCGCGTTGCACGGCCTGCGCCCGGACGTGGCGCACCTGCTGGGCAAAGGCGGTGAGGTGGACGTGCCCATCGCCGAGGTGATGGTGGGCGACCGCCTGGTGGTGCGCCCGGGCGAGCGCCTGCCGGTCGATGGCGTGCTGCGCGAAGGCCAGACGCAGGTGGATGAATCCATGCTCACCGGCGAGCCGCTGCCCGTGGTCAAGGAGCCGGGCGGGCTGCTCACGGGCGGCTCGATCAACGGCGAGGGCCGCATCGTGCTGGAAGTGCGCGCCGTGGGCGCCGAGACGGTGCTGGCGCGCATCATCCGCCTGGTGGAGGACGCGCAGGCCGCCAAGGCGCCGATCCAGCGGCTGGTGGACCAGGTCTCCAGCGTGTTCGTGCCAGTGGTGCTGCTGATTGCCCTGGCCACGCTGCTGGGCTGGCTGTGGGCGGGCGTGGGTGCCGAGACGGCCCTGATCCGCGCCGTGGCGGTGCTGGTGATCGCCTGCCCCTGCGCGCTGGGGCTGGCCACGCCGGCTGCCATCATGGCCGGCACGGGGGTGGCGGCGGAGCACGGCATCCTCATCAAGGACGCGCAGGCGCTCGAAATCGCGCACAAGGTGGACACCGTGGCCTTTGACAAGACCGGCACGCTGACCGTGGGCCAGCCCCGGATGGCGGCGCTGGCGGTGGTCCCGGGGCTCGATGAAGCCGCCCTGTTGCGCGATACCGCCAGCCTGCAAAGCGGCAGCGAACACCCGCTGGCGCGCGCCGTGCTGCAGGCGGCCCGCGAACGCGGCCTGGAGGTGCTGGCCCCCGACGGCGTGCGCGCCGTGCCGGGCCGGGGCAGCGACGGCGAGGTGCAGGGCCGCAGCTACCTGCTGGGCAGCCTGCGCTGGATGGAGGAGCTGGGGGTGGCGCTCGGGCCGCTGGCCGAACGTGCACGCCAGTGGCAGGATGAAGGCTCCACGGTCTCGGCCCTGGTGCAGCGTACCGGGCAGGGGCTGGCACTGCAGGCCCTGATGGCCTTTGGCGACGAGCCCAAGCCCGGCGCGCGCGAGGCGCTGGCGCTGCTGCGTGGGCGCGGTATCCGCACCGTGATGATTTCGGGCGACAACCGGGGTGCTGCCCTGGCCATGGCGCAGCGCCTGGGGCTGGACGCCCAGGATGTGCGCGCCGAGGTGCTGCCCGGCGACAAGGCCGCGCAGGTGGTGGCACTGCAGCAGGGCGAAGGGGGCGCGCGCCGAACGGTCGCCATGGTGGGTGACGGCGTGAATGACGCCCCGGCGCTGGCCGCCGCCGACGTGGGCATGGCCATGGGCAACGGCACCGATGTGGCCATGCATGCGGCCGGCATCACGCTGATGCGTGGCGACCCGAAGCTGGTGGCTGCGGCGCTCGACATCTCGCACCGCACGGTGCTGAAGATCCGGCAGAACCTGTTCTGGGCCTTTGCCTACAACGTGGCCGGCATCCCCCTGGCGGCGCTGGGCTACCTGAACCCGGTGGTGGCGGGGGCCGCGATGGCGCTGAGTTCGGTCAGCGTCATGGCCAATGCCCTGTTGCTCAAACGCTGGCGCATGTGACAAATACGTAGCGAGCTGCCCCGCAGGTCTGGCAAACTGCAACGTCTTGTTGCACGTGCGGGCCTGTGGGCATGAGGGTGCAGCGCCCATGATTTCAGCAGATCCAGAGAGGAAGACACACCATGTCGCTTTTTTCGCTCATGCGGATGTTCACCATTCGTTTTCGCATGCTGGGGGCCATCGCCGTGGTGCTGTGCCTGCTGGGCATGCTGGGGGGGGCCGGGATGTGGGGCATGCTGCGCATCCAGGACATGAGTGGGGACTTCATGGCCAACGAGTTCGCCGAGGTCAGCCACCTGGGTGAACTGCGTGGCGCGCTGGGGGCGATTCGCCAGCACGAGAAGGACATGATCATCCAGTACGAGAAGCCCGAGGCGGTGAAGCAGGCCCACACCCGGTGGCTGGCCAGCCTGGACGAGTCGAAGAAGGTGGCGTCGCGTTTTCTCGAGGGGCCTGAGGACCAGGACAATGCCGTCGCGCGCAGCCTGGTGCAGCGGCTGGACAGCTACCGCGAGCAGTTCACGCATGTGGCACGCCAGCTGGAGGCCGGTGGCTACGACTCGGCGACCATCGCCAACCGCATGAGCGGCAAGGCGCTGGCCGAGTTCGAGGCGGCCGACAAGCTGGTGCAGGAGCTGGGCACCATCCTGCAGAACGAGGTCCAGGCCTCGGTGAAGGCGCAGGCGCAGGCGGCCACCCAGACCGAATGGCTGTTTGCTCTGGCGGTGGTGGTCACCGTTCTGGTCGTGGCGCCGCTGACCTGGCTCAACATGATCGCCATCTGCAAACCCCTGGCCGAGGCGCAGCGCATGGCGCTGGCGATTGCCGGTGGCGACCTGTCGCAAAAAATCCATACGAGCGGGCGTGACGAGGCGGCCGACCTGCAGCGTGCGCTGGCCGAGATGCAGCGTGGCCTGGGTGCGCTGGTGGCGCAGGTGCGCGATGCCAGCGGCAACATCGCGACGGCCAGCCAGGAGATCGCCAGTGGCAATCAGGATCTGTCGCAGCGTACCGAGCAGACGGCCAGCAACGTGCAGACCACGGTCAGTTCGCTTGAGCAGCTCACGGCCACGGTGCAGCAGACGGCGGCGTCGTCGCAGACGGCCAACCAGTTGTCGGCCTCGGCTTCGGGCGTTGCCTCGCGCGGCGGGGAGGTGGTGCAGCAGGCGGTGGCCAGCATGCACGAGATTTCAGCCTCGAGCCGCAAGATCGGCGACATCATCGGCCTGATCGACTCGATTGCCTTCCAGACCAACATCCTGGCGCTGAACGCGGCCGTGGAAGCGGCGCGCGCGGGTGAGCAGGGCCGGGGCTTTGCCGTGGTGGCCAGTGAAGTGCGCAGCCTGGCGCAGCGCTCGGCCGCGGCGGCCAGCGAGATCAAGGGCCTGATCAACACCAGTGTGGCCGCCGTCGATGGCGGCGTGCGCCATGTGGAGGATGCGGGCGCGGCCATGAAGGAAATCGTCGATGGCGTGCAGCGGGTGGGCGACATCATCGGAGAGATCAAGGCAGCCGCGACCGAGCAGTCGGCCGGCATCGGCCAGGTGAACCAGTCGGTGGGCGAGATCGACCGCATGACGCAGCAGAACGCTGCTCTGGTGGAAGAATCAGCCGCCGCCGCCGAGTCGCTGCGCGAGCAGGCGCAGCGGCTGTCGCAGGTGGTGCAGCAGTTCCGTCTGGCCGATGGGGCGTCGGGCCAGGGCCCGTCCGGCATGGGGCGCCCGCGCCTGCTGGCCTGACGCGGGGCGGGTTCAGCCGGTCAGCGTGGGGTAGTCGGTGTAGCCCTTGGCACCACCGCCGTAGAAGGTGTCGCGGTCGGGCGTGTTGAGCGGCGCATCCCGCCGCAGCCGCTCCACCAGATCGGGGTTGGCAATGTACGGGCGTCCGAAGGCGACGATGTCGGCGCCTGCGGCCACGGCGGCTTCGGCCAGCGCCTTGTCGTAGCCGTTGTTCACCATCCAGGCGCCCTGGCCGCCGGCCTTGCGGTAGATGGCCTTGAGCGATGCGTAGTCGAACGGCCGCTCGGGCAGCACGCGCAGGCCGCCGGTGGCGCCTTCGATGACGTGGACATAGGCCAGGCCCAGCGGGGCCAGGTGGTGCAGCAGGTAGTCGAACAGCTGCTGCGGGTTGTCGTCCACGATATCGTTGGAGGGTGTCACGGGCGAGAGACGGATGCCGGTGCGCTCGCCGCCGATTTCGTCCACGATGGCGCGCACCACTTCGAGCAGCAGCCGGGTGCGGTTGCGCACGCTGCCGCCGTAATCATCCTGGCGCTGGTTGGCACCGGTCTTGAGGAACTGGTCGAGCAGGTAGCCGTTGGCGGCGTGGATCTCGACCCCGTCAAAGCCGCTGGCGATGGCGTAGCGCGCCGCGTGGCGGTAGTCCAGCACGATGCCCGGCAGTTCGTCCAGGTCGAGGGCGCGCGGCTCGGAGGTGGGCGTGAACGTGGGCACGCCGTCCTTGATGAGCACCGTTTTGGCGTGGGCCCGCAGGGCCGAGGGGGCCACGGGCGGGGCGTTGTCGGGCTGCAGCGCGATGTGCGAGATGCGGCCCACATGCCACAGCTGCGTCACGATCTTTCCGCCCGCCTGGTGCACGGCGGCCGTCACCTTCTTCCAGCCATCGAGCTGCTCGGTGCTGTAGAGGCCGGGCACGTCGGCGTAGCCCTGGCCCTGCGGGCTGATGGCCGTGGCCTCGGTGATGAGCAGGCCCGCGCTGGCGCGCTGGCGGTAGTACTCCACCATCAGGGCATTGGGAATCGCGCCCGGGGCGCGGTTGCGCGTGAGCGGCGCCATGGCGATGCGGTTGGCCAGCGCCAGCGTGCCCGCACGGGTGGGTTCGAACAGGGACGGCATGGGGAGCTTTCAGGCGGTGTGCGCGGACGCGATGCCTGCAGGGTACTGCCGGGACGACCCCCGTGGCAATGCATGGCGGGCCCGTCGGGGCCGGGGAGCGCCCCAAAATCTTCATGGAATGGACGTTTTCCCCAGGCCTGGTGGGCGGCATCTGCTACCAAAAAAATGTCGCAGGCCTGGAGAGGCGGAGAGCCTGGCATCGGGGGGGCCACGGAGGGGGTGCGGCACAATGGCCGACCATGCACACCCGTCTTTCTCCGGAGCCGTTGGCGCGCACGCAGGCCCTGTGGCTGGCGCTGGCGTTGTCCATGGGGGCGGCGGTGTCGCTGGGCATCACGCGCTTTGCCTATGCGCTGCTGCTGCCGCCCATGCGCGCAGACCTGGGCTGGTCTTACACGCTGGCCGGGGGCATGAACACCATCAACGCGCTGGGTTATCTGCTGGGCGCCCTGGCAACGCCCCTGCTGCTGCGCCGCCAGGCCCCTGGCCGGCTGCTCTTGGGCGGTGCGGTGCTGGCCACGGTGTTCATGGGGCTGTGCGGATTCTTTCTCGATGCGCCCTCGCTGCTGCTGCAGCGGCTGCTGGCCGGTGTGGCCAGCGCGCTGATCTTCATCGCGGGCGGGCTCATGGCGGCGCGCCTGGGCGCGCTGGATGCGCCGCGCAGCGGCCTGCTGTTGGGGCTGTATTACGGGGGCACGGGCTGGGGCATCAGCCTCTCGGCGCTGCTCGTACCCGCCGTGTTGGCTGCCGCGCCGGGGCCCCACGCCTGGACCTGGGCCTGGTGGGCGCTGGCACTGGCGTGCGCCGTGGCCACGGCGGTGATGGTCTGGCCCGTGCGGGTGTTGCGCCGTCTCGATGCCGCCCCTGCGGCGCCCCTGCCCGCCACGGCGCCGGGTGCGCCGCAGGCCGATGCCCGGGCCGGGCGGACTTTCCGTGCACGCGATTTTGCAGCCGCACTGGCGGGCTACGCCATGTTTGGCGTGGGTTACATCGGCTACATGACCTTCGTGGTGGCGCTGCTGCGCGCGCAGGGCGTGGGGGGCGGCGCGGTGACGCTGTTCTACGCGCTGCTGGGCCTGGCCGTGGTGCTGTCCTCGCGCATCTGGGCGGGCTTGCTGGACCGCAGCCGGGGCGGCGAGGCACTGGCGCGGCTCAATGCCCTGCTGGGTGTGGCCACGGTGCTGCCCGCGCTGACGACGGCGTGGCCGGTGGCGCTGGTCTCGGGTCTGCTGTTCGGCGGCGTCTTTCTGTCGGTGGTGGCGTCCACCACCGCGCTGGTGCGGCACAACCTGCCACCGGCGCAATGGGCGGCCGGCATCAGTGCGTTCACCGTGGTGTTCGCTGCCGGGCAGATCGTCGGACCCACGGTGGTGGGACTGATTGCCGACGGCGCGGGCGGTCTGCCGCGTGGCCTGGTGTTTTCTGCCTGTGCGCTGTGGCTGGGCGCGCTGCTGGCGTGGCGGCAGCGGCCACTGCCGTAGCGCCTGCGATCAGGGAAAACCCACTGGCGGAGTAGGGATTTGGCGTTACATTTGTTGCAATAGACCGTTCGACGCTGGGTAACGCTGGGGTTGCGCCGTGTTCCTGGATCCTTGCGGGGGTCCGTTCCTACGAGATGCAGACCATGAATCGCTTTTCCTTTGTTTTCTGGCTGCGGTCTGGCATGGCAGCGCTGCTGCTGCCGATGCTGGTCCTGACCGCGCAAGCCCAGACGGTGGATGTCGAGGCCGCCGAACTCCTGGCGCGCAAGAGCCATTGCACCAAATGCCATGCTCCGGCCAGGGAGCGTACCGGCCCCGCCCTGAAAACCATTGCCGAGAAGTACCGGGGCCGCGACGATGCCGTGACGGTGCTGGTCAAGCACATCACCACGGGGCCCAGGATCATGATCGACGACGAGGAAGAGACGCACAAGACGGTCCGATCCGAGGATGAGGCCCAGATTCTCAATCTGGTGCGCTACATCCTGTCGCATTGAGTGTTTCCGTGGGCCTGCGCCCACACCCTGATTTCCATTGCCCGCCGAGAAAGGACCTCCCATGAAATCCCGACTGCTGATGACCCTGGCCTGTGCGACCTTCGCCCTGCCCGTGCTGGCCGACGATGTCACCTACCGCAAAGACATCCAACCACTGATCAAGGCGCAGTGCAGCGAATGCCACGGCAGCGATTCCCCGACCCTGGCGGAATTCCTGCTGGACCAGGAGAAATACAAGAAGGACAAGCTCGGCCCGCGCCTGGACAGCTATGCCGACCTGCTGCAACTGATCGGCTGGCCCGACACCGGCGCCTTCATGCGCCGCCTCGACGACGGCAGCAGCACCGGCGACAAGAAGCCCGGCAACATGTACAAGGAGCTGGGCTCGAACGACGCCGAGCGCGCGGCCAACCTCAAGCTCATCAAGGCCTGGGTGGGCGAGGGTGGATGGAACCTGAACCGCTGGAGTGCGCGGGGCGACGTGCCTGCCATCACCAAGGAGCAACTGGACAAGCTGAAGCTCAAATACTGATACGGTTTTGCCTTCCATCGGATAACGTCGTTGAGTCGCCTTGCCGTGCTACAGCACTGTCTGCGGCTCCCCGCCTAGTTATCCGATGGAATGCAAACCCGTATAAGCAGGTCTTTTCCATCCAAAAAGCCGCTGGATCACAGCGGCTTTTTTTGTGGGCGCGCCCCGGGTTTACTTGAGCAGGCCTTCGGCGCGCAGCGCGGCCTGAACGGCGGGGCGTTGCTCCATGCGCTGCTGGAAAGCGACGATGTTTGCCAGGCCCGAGAGGTCCACCCCCACATACTGGCCCCAGCGCGATACGGTGTAGAGGTAGGCGTCGGCCACGCTGAAGGAGCCCAGCAGATAGTCTTTGCCCGCGAGCTGCCGGTCCACCCAGGCAAAGCGCTTGGCCAGTTGCTCGCGCACCTGGGGCTTGTAGTCTTCGGGCGTGCCGGGCGCGAACAGCGGGCCGTGGCCTTTGTGCAGTTCGGTGCCGATGAAGGTCAGCCATTCCTGCAGGCGGTAGCGCTCCATGCTGTCATTGGCGGGCGCGAGCTGCTTTCCGGGCACCTGGTCGGCCAGGTACTGCACGATGGCCGGGCCTTCGCGCAGGCGCTCGCCGTTGTCCAGCTCCAGCACGGGAACGTAGCCCAGTTCGTTGATGGTGTAGAAATCGGTGCCGTCCTGCAGCTTGTGCGTCTTGGTGCTGGCCAGCACGGCGGTGAAGGGCAGGCCGGTCTCGTGCAGCACGATGTGGGGCGAGAGCGAGCAGGCGCCGGGGGAGTAGTAGAGCTTCATGGTTGCCATTCAGGGGTTGGAGAAATGCCGTGCCGCATATCGTATGCCGCATGCGATGGCTCTGCCCGTGCAGGGGTTCAGGGCGCGGGCCGGGTCAGGCGTTCGAGCTGGTCGAGGTAGTGCAGGGCATGGTCGCGCGAGGCGCCGCACATCTCGGCCGAGGGCTGGAGCTGCGCGCAGACGGCGGGGCGATCGGGGTGGCCGAAGATGCGGCAGCGCTCGTCCGCCCCGAGCTGGATGCAGCGCACCCCCGCAGGCTTGCCGTGGGGCATGCCCGGAATGGGCGAGCTGATGGACGGTGCGGTGCAGCATGCACCGCAGCCGGGGCGGCAGTTCATGTGCTATGGGTTCAATAGCTGGTGGCGCTTACTGTGCGGGTGCTGGAGGCTGATTTCATTCGAAATCAACTGCCCTGCAGACGCCCGGAGGCCCACAGCACCTGTTCGATCACGCCGCGCACGCGTTCGCGGTGCGCTTCCTGCACCAGGGCGCCGCTGTCGTCGAAGGCGCTGCCCGCCTGGCCCAGGGCGAAGGCCTTGGGCGCGAGCCAGCATTCGAGGTTGATGAGCAGCGGTGCCAGATGGCTCTGCGAGCGCAGGCCGCCCAGCGCGCCGGGCGAGGCGCTGAGCATGCCCACCACCTTGCCGCGAAAGGCGCGCGTGCCATCCTGCCAGACCGGGTCGCCCTTGACGGGGCTCGATGCCCAGTCGATGGTGTTCTTGAGCAGTGCGGTGTAGCTGCCGTTGTATTCGGGCGAGCAGACGATCCAGGCCGGGTGTTCGAACAGCACCTGCTTGAGGCGCAGCACATCGGCCGGGGTGCCGCGTGCTTCGAGGTCGGCGTTGTAGAGCGGGATATCGAAATCGGACAGCTCCAGCAGCGTGACGTCGGCACCGGCATCGCGGGCCATGCCGGCGGCGACCTGGGCCAGGCGGCGGTTGAAAGAATGCTGACGGGTGCTGCCCGCGAAGACGAGGAGTTTGGACATGCGGAGATTGGAGCACAGGCCTGCCGCAGGATTCCTGCGGCAGGGGCAAGACCCTGGTCGGGGGCGGTGTTCCACGTGAAACAGGCTCCTGCGGATGGCGGGAAGGGCTGCCCCCGGCGTCCGTGCCGCAAAGGTGGGAAAATCACCCCTTGCCTCCACGGGCGCCGGTTCGGTGCACTGCAGCGGGGCGGGCGATCTTCGCCGCTGTTTTTGACCATCGGCCCGTGAGGGCCTGGAGCCTTCCATGTTGTACCCCCAGGAATTCGATGTCATCGTTGTCGGCGGCGGCCATGCCGGCACCGAGGCGGCGCTGGCCGCCGCGCGCATGGGCAGCCGCACGCTGCTGCTCACGCACAACATCGAGACGCTGGGGCAGATGAGCTGCAACCCCAGCATCGGCGGCATCGGCAAGGGCCACCTGGTCAAAGAGGTGGATGCGCTGGGCGGCGCCATGGCGCTGGCGACCGACGAGGGCGGCATCCAGTTCCGCATTCTCAACGGCAGCAAGGGCCCAGCCGTGCGCGCCACACGGGCGCAAGCCGACCGCATCCTGTACAAGGCCGCGATCCGCCGCATGCTGGAGAACCAGCCCAACTTGTGGCTGTTTCAGCAGGCGGTGGACGATCTGATGGTGGAGGGCGACCGCGTGGTGGGCGCCGTCACGCAGGTGGGCATCCGCTTTCGCAGCCGCACGGTGGTGCTGACGGCGGGCACCTTTCTGGACGGCAAGATCCATGTGGGCCTTAACAACTACGCGGCCGGCCGGGCAGGCGATCCGCCGGCCGTGAGTCTGTCGGCCCGGCTCAAGGAGCTGAAGCTGCCGCAGGGGCGTCTTAAGACCGGCACGCCGCCGCGCATCGACGGGCGCAGCATCGACTTTTCCAAGTGCGAGGAGCAGCCCGGCGACGGCATGCCCGGCGGCGTGAACGAGGGCCAGGTGCCCGTGTTCAGTTTCATGGCGCATGCGTACGGAGGGGCGGCCATGCACCCGCGCCAGGTGCCGTGCTGGATCACCCACACCAACGAGCGCACGCACGAGATCATCCGCAGCGGCTTCGACCGCAGCCCCATGTTCACCGGCAAGATCGAGGGCGTGGGCCCGCGCTACTGCCCCAGCGTGGAAGACAAGATCAACCGCTTCGCCGACAAGGACAGCCACCAGATCTTCCTCGAACCCGAGGGGCTGACGACACACGAGTTCTACCCCAACGGCATCAGCACCAGCCTGCCGTTCGACATCCAGTACGCGCTGGTGCGCAGCATGCCGGGGCTGGAGAACGCGCACATCCTGCGCCCGGGCTACGCCATCGAGTACGACTACTTCGACCCCCGCTCGCTCAAGAGCAGCTTCGAGACGCGCCAGATCCAGGGTCTGTTCTTCGCCGGCCAGATCAACGGCACCACGGGCTACGAGGAGGCGGCGGCGCAAGGCCTGTTTGCCGGCATCAACGCCGCGCTGCAGTGCCGGGGCGATGCGCCCTGGCTGCCCGGCCGCGACGAGGCTTACCTGGGCGTGCTGGTGGACGACCTCATCACCAAGGGCGTGACCGAACCCTACCGCATGTTCACCAGCCGCGCCGAGTTTCGCCTGCAGCTGCGCGAAGACAACGCCGACATGCGCCTGACGGAAGCCGGGCGCCGCATGGGCTTGGTGGACGATGCGCGCTGGGAGTCTTTCAGCCGCAAGCGCGATGCGGTTTCACGTGAAACAGAGCGCCTGAAAGCGACCTGGGTGAACCCGCGCAACCTGCCTGCGGCAGAGTCCGAGCGGGTGCTGGGCAAGAGCATCGAGCACGAATACAACCTGTTCGAGCTGCTGCGCCGCCCGGATGTGGGTTATGCCAGCCTGATGACCCTGGATGGCGGCAAGTATGCGTCGCCCGATGTTTCACGTGAAACGCTGGGCGAGCTGAGCGCGCCGGTGGTTGAGCAGGTGGAGATCGCGGCCAAGTATTCCGGCTACATCGACCGGCAGAAGGGCGAGGTGGAACGCGCCGCGCATTTCGAGAAACTGCGCCTGCCCGACGAGCTGGACTACCTGCAGGTCACGGCGCTGTCGATCGAGGTGCGGCAGAAGCTGCAGAAGCACCGGCCCGAAACGCTGGGCCAAGCCTCGCGCATTTCGGGCGTCACCCCGGCGGCGATCTCGCTGCTGATGGTGCACCTGAAGAAGGGTGGTTTCAAGGGCTTTGCCCGCGCCGACGACGGGGTGGCCGCATGAGCGATGTGTTGATGGAGCGCCTGCGTGCAGGGGCCGAGGCGCTGGCACTGGGGCTGGGCGACGCGCAGCTTGCCCGCCTGATGGAATTCCTGGCGCTGCTGCAGAAGTGGAACAAGGTTTACAACCTCACGGCCGTACGCGACCCCGAGGAGATGCTCACACACCACCTGCTCGACAGCTTGGCCGCCGTGGCGCCGCTGCGCCGCCATGTGGCGCAGGCCGGGCTGCCCGCGCCCGTGCGTCTGCTCGACGTAGGTTCGGGCGGAGGCCTGCCCGGCGTGGTGTTTGCCATCTGCTGTCCCGAGGTGGATGTGAGCTGCGTGGACACCGTGGGCAAGAAGGCCGCCTTTATCCAGCAGGCCGCGGTGGCGCTGAAGCTCCCCAATCTGCACGGTGTGCATGCGCGCGTGGAAACCTTGACCACGCCGTTCGATGTGGTGTGCTGCCGCGCCTTTGCCTCGCTGGTGGATTTCACCAACTGGTCGCGCAGCGCGCTGGCGCCGCACGGTGCCTGGCTGGCGATGAAGGGCAAGCACCCGGAAGACGAACTGGCCGTTCTACCCCCCGAAATCGATGTGTTTCACGTGGAACAGCTCCAGGTGCCGGGGCTGGAGGCCGAGCGTTGCATCGTCTGGATGCGGCCGTCCACACAGAGCGGCGCAGGGCAGGGCGGAGTGGTCGCGTAAACTCGGGCTCCGGGCCGCAGCAGGATTGTGGTCCATCCAGCCTCCAGGGGAATCCACATGTTCGGCATTGCAGACTACGGCGCCTTCGTGGCCGCCATCGTGTTGTTCCTGGCCATCCCCGGTCCGGGGAATCTGGCGCTCATCACCTCCACTAGCAAGGGTGGCGTGCGCGGCGGGCTGGCGGCCACCTTCGGTGTGATCGCGGGGGATCAGGTGCTGATGTGGGCCGCGGTGGCGGGTGTGGCGGCTTTGCTGGCCACGTACCCGGCCGCGTTCAATGCCGTGCAGTGGCTGGGTGCGGCCTACCTCGCCTGGCTGGGCTTCAAGATGCTGACTGCCAAGCCCGGAGCCAAGCCCGTGCTGCACATCGAGCCGCGCCACTATTTCAAACAGGCGGGGCTCATCACCCTGCTCAACCCCAAGGCCATCGTGTTCTACATGGCGTTCTTCCCGTTGTTCGTCGATCCGGCGCGCCACCAGGGACTGCTCACCTTCGGCGTGATGGCCGCGACCATTGCGCTGCTCACCTTTGCCTACGGTTTCATCGTCGTCATGCTCACGCACCGCCTGGCCGAGCGCATGCGTGCCAATCCCCTCATCGCCCGCGTGCTGGAAAAAGTGGCGGGCGTGTTCCTCATCGGCTTCGGCATCAAGCTGGCGGTCTCTAAATGAACCATCCAATGACAACCATGCACGCGAACGATCAGACTGGTTTTGCCGCCGGGCCGCCCCAAGGCAAAACGCGGCCCCCTCGGGGGGCAGGGAGTGACACGCAGTGCACGACCGTGGGGGCAACATTCTGATGGCCAAGATTTTTTGCGTTGCCAACCAGAAGGGCGGTGTTGGCAAAACCACCACCACCGTCAACCTGGCTGCGGGCCTGGCCAAAATAGGCCAGCGCGTGCTGATGGTGGACCTGGACCCGCAGGGCAATGCCACCATGGGCTCGGGCGTGGACAAGCGCCAGCTTGCGTTGTCGGTGTACGACGTGCTGCTCGAAGAGGCTTCCATCCAGGAGGCCGCCGTTCTGTCGGACAAATGCGGCTACTGGGTGCTCGGCGCCAACCGCGAACTGGCCGGAGCCGAGGTGGAACTGGTGACGCTGGAACACCGCGAAAAGCGCCTCAAGGCCGCGCTGGTGCAGGCCCAGGGCGACTTTGACTTTGTGCTCATCGACTGCCCACCGTCCTTGATGATGCTTACGCTCAACGGGCTGTGCTCGGCCCACGGTGTCATCGTGCCGATGCAGTGCGAATACTTCGCGCTCGAAGGGCTCACGGATCTCGTCAACACCATCAAGCAGGTGCACGCCAACCTCAATGCCGATCTGCAGATCATCGGCCTGTTGCGCGTGATGTTCGACCCGCGCATCACGCTGCAGCAGCAGGTGAGCGACCAGCTCAAGGACCATTTTGGCGACAAGGTGTTCCACACGGTGATCCCGCGCAACGTGCGCCTGGCCGAGGCACCGAGCTACGGTCTGCCCGGCGTGGTGTTCGACCCGGCGGCCAAGGGCAGCCAGGCTTTCGTGGAGTTCGCCCAGGAGATGGTGGTCCGCGCGCAGCGCATGCCCACGACCGCGAAATCTGAAGCCAAATTGGCCTCTAGCGCTTGATGGATAAGCGCAAATAGCTATATAAATAATAGCAAATGAAGTCCTCCAATATCCTGCTGCTGCCCGGCTGGCAGAACTCCGGTCCGGAGCACTGGCAAAGCCGCTGGGAGCAGAGCCAGGGCTACCAGCGCGTGGAGCAGCACGACTGGATGCGCCCGCTGCGCGGTGATTGGACGGCGCGGCTCGAAGAGGTCGTGGTCGATGCCGACGGCCCCGTGGTGCTGGTGGCGCACAGCCTGGGCTGCATCCTTACCGCGTGGTGGGCCGCGCACTCGCAGAACACCGCCAAGGTGCGCGGCGCCCTGCTGGTGGCGCCGGGCGACGTGGAGCAGCCCGACGTGGCCGGCTACCTGCCCGGCTGGGCACCCGTCGCACGCCAGCGCCTGCCATTTCCCGCCGTGCTCGTGGGCAGCCGGGACGACCCGTACTGCCGCTTCGAACGCGCCCAGGCCCTGGCCGATGCCTGGGGCGCACGCTTCGTCGACCTGGGCGCACGCGGCCACATCAATGCCGAATCCGGCCTGGGCGACTGGCCCGAGGGTCGGGCCCTGCTGCAAACCCTCGTGAAAGATTGAAGAACATGGTCACCAAGAAACCCAAGGGCCTCGGCCGCGGACTCGAAGCATTGCTGGGCCCCAAGGTGGCCGAGGTGGTGGAGCAGGCCCAGGCGGCCGAGACGGGCCTGCCCAGCCAGTTGCGCCTCGACGAGATGGTGCCCGGCATGTACCAGCCGCGCACGCGCATGGACGAGGGCGCACTGTACGAGCTGGCCGAATCCATCAAGGCCCAGGGCATCATGCAGCCGATCCTGGTGCGCCGCCTGGCCGAGGGCGAGAACGCGGGCCGATACGAAATCATCGCGGGCGAGCGGCGCTTCCGTGCGGCGCGGCTGGCGGGACTGGAAAGCGTGCCCGTGCTGGTGCGCGACGTGCCCAACGAGGCTGCGGCCGCCATGGCGCTGATCGAGAACATCCAGCGCGAAGACCTGAATCCGCTCGAAGAGGCGCAGGGCCTGCAGCGCCTGATCCGCGAGTTCGGCCTCACGCACGAACTGGCCGCGCAGGCCGTGGGCCGCTCGCGCAGTGCGGCCAGCAACCTGCTGCGCCTCTTGAACCTGGCCGAGCCGGTGCAGACCATGCTCATGGCCGGCGACATCGACATGGGCCACGCACGCGCGCTGCTCTCGCTCGACCGCGCCGCGCAGATCACTGCGGGCAACCAGATCGCTGCCAAGAAGCTCTCGGTGCGCGAGGCCGAGGCCCTGGTCAAGCGCATCGGTGCCGAGTTCAGCCTCGTGCCGCAAAAGCCCAAAAAGGAAAAGTCGCGCGACATCAAGCGGGTGGAAGAAGAACTCTCCGACCTGCTCATGGCCGATGTGGAAGTGCGCGTGAAAAAACGCGTCAAGCGCGCCGGCCGCGTGGAGGACATGGGCGAGCTGGCCATCCAGTTCGGCTCGCTCGACGCACTCAACGGCCTGATCGAGCGCCTGCGCGGGCACTGAGCCCCGCCGTGGCGCACCGGCCACGCCCCAATCCGGCAGCGCGTGACATTGCGCACGCCTGCCGCCGTGACGTGCAATATTCTGGGTGAAAAATGGCCGGCGCAGGCCTACACTGCGCAGCGGTTGCCTGCTCAGACAGCTCCACACGGCGCGCCGCGCATGCGGCGCCAAGACCGGTGTGGCGTCGCTGTCCCGTGCAGGTGCTTTTCTCGCACTGGAGCCACCCATGACCACCTCACGCGCTTTCCTTCGTCCCACCGTGCTGGCCGCCAGCCTGTGCCTGCTCGGCTTGGCTGCCAGTGCACAGACCACCAAGGCCCCCAAGACGCAGCTGTGGATCGACCTGTCCACCGGCAGCATGGCCGGCATGCCCGAGATGGACATGCCCATGGGCGGTGGCCTCATGGGCATGGTCGGTGGCGGCCGTCCGGGCATGGGCAGCAACACCCACTACGGCATGGCGCGCACCATGGGCATCATGCCGCCGCGCGTGATCGACATCGCCCTGCACAACAGTCTGCGCCCCGGCGTGGAGGCGCGCCAGGCCATCCCGCCCGGCATGCGCATGGGCGAGAGCCTGCCGCTGCTGCCGCCCAAGGCCCAGCCCACGGTGCCGAGTGAGCCCGGTGAGCTGCCGCAGGAATACGAGCAGCAAAAACCCAAGGGCCGCATCCTGGTCTACTGGGGCTGCGGCAGCGAGGTGCGTGCGGGCCAGCCGCGCGTGATTGATCTGGCGCGCGCCAAACCCACCGACTTCGCCGTGGCCTTTGCCGGCCGGGCCGTGCCCGACCGGGGCGCGCGCGTGGGGCCGTCGCATGCGCTGTACCCGAACGAGCGCAACCAGGTGCAGCTTGCGCAGGGCAGCTCGCTCGTGGGCGAGCACCAGGTGCTCGGCGAGGGCGTTCCGGCCTCGATGCGCTTCACGCTCGGCAGCGGGCAGGACCTGATGCCTGCCATCGACCTGCGCACCACCGGAAAGCCGCAGGACAGCATGGGGACGAACTGGCAGCCAGTGCGCAACGCGCGTGCCTACTACCTGCATGCCATGTCGCACAGCGGCGACGACATGGTGATGTGGTCCAGCGCCGAGACGCCCGACACCGGCATGGGCCTGTTCGACTACCTGCCCAATGCCACCATCGACCGCTGGCTGAAAGAGCGCGTGCTGCTGCCGGCCGAGGCCACACAGTGCGCCATCCCCCGGGGCATCTTCGCCGCTGGCGCCGGCCGGGAATCCACCCCCATGCTGCGCATGATGGCCTACGGCGGCGAGAGCCACATCGTGCATCCTCCGCGCCCGGCCGACCCCAAGGCGCCCTGGGCGCCCGAGTGGTCGGTGCGTGTGCGCGTGAAGGCCCACACCATGGCGATGCTGGGCGAAGAGCAGGGGGATATGCGCGGCGGCATGCGCGGCGCGGGCAGCAGCGACATGCCGCCGACGGCCGAGCGCGAGGAGGGGGGCATGGCCCCGCCAGTGAACCCGATCAACGTCCTGCGAGGCATCTTCAGTCGCTGAAATGAAGGAACAACCCCCTGTGGCGCTGACGGTCCTTGCGCGGTGGCCGCTGGCCTGGGCAGCGCCTGCCCAAGGATCGTGAGCAGCGTGTAGCGCCATACAACTAAAGCAATGAACTGGATTTCTTGCGTCCCCTGGCCCCTGCCCGCCTTGCTGGCGTGGGGCGGCGCCTGGCTGCTGTTTGCCAGCCTGCAGCGCGTCACCACGCCGGTGTGGGCGCTGCTGCTGGCCTGCGCGCTGGCAGCGGCGGCCAGCGTGCTGGGCAGCAACTGGTGGCGGCGCGCGCTGATTGCAGCCGGCTTTCCGCTGGCACTGGCACTCACGGGTGTGGCGGCTGTGCCCGCCTGGGCCTGGCTGGTGCCGCTGGCCTTGCTGCTGGGTGTCTATCCCCTGAATGCCTGGCGCGATGCGCCGCTGTTTCCCACGCCGCACCATGCGCTGCAGGGGCTCGCGGCGCAGGTGCCGCTGGCGCCCGGTGCGCGCGTGCTCGATGCCGGTTGCGGACTGGGCGATGGATTGCTGGCGTTGCGCCGGGCCTATCCGCAGGCACGCATCGAGGGCGTGGAATGGAGCTGGCCGCTGCGCCTGCTGTGTCAGCTCCGCTGCCCGTGGGCGCGCGTGCGCCGGGGCGACATGTGGCGCGCAGACTGGAGCGGCTGCCAGCTCGTCTATCTGTTCCAGCGGCCCGAGAGCATGGCCCGCGCCGCCGCCAAGGCGCAGGCCGAAATGGCACCCGGCAGCTGGCTGGTGAGCCTGGAGTTTGCGGTGCCCGGTGTGCTGCCGCAGGCGCAGCTGCGCCTGCCGGGCGAGCGCGTGGTGTGGGTCTACCGCATGCCCATGGTGGGCATGGCGCAGGGCCGGGAGTAAGGCATGCGCAGGCAGGGTATGGATCAACAAAATGCATCGTTGCATTTGCTACATTCGTGGCTGGCTATTGAAAAAAACCAAGAAACCAACAGCCAGAGGAGATGCCGCGAGCGCAGCCACAGCGTGCCAGAGGGGGCGCGCGCGCCGGTGCGGCGCTCCTTGTCCGGAGATCCAAGGCCTGGGGCGTGCGCTGGCGGGCCGCGTGGGTTGACCGGAAGTTTCATGGTCCCAACCACCATCCAACTGCAAGGACTCCCATGAAGATCTGGCCACTGCCACACGCACGGCTCTGGGGCGCGCTGGTACTGGGCATTGCCCTGACCGGCTGCGCCAACATGCAAAGCCACGACAAGCTGGCGACCGAGATGCAATCCGCCGGCCAGACCAACGGCATTCCCGCCGCGCTGGCGCGGCTGGAGGCCTCGGCCACCACCGCCGACGAAAAGGCCGCGCTGCTCTACAACCTGGAGCGTGGCGAGCTGCTGCGCATGGACCGCCGCTACGAGGACAGCACCGGTGCTTTCCTGCAGGCCGACACCAAAGTCAAGGAGTGGGAAGAAACTGCCAAGACCAACCCCAGCAAGCTCATGGGCACGGTGGGCGCCGCGCTGATCAGCGAGCGCCTGAAGGTCTACGAGGGCCAGGACTACGAGAAGGTCTGGCTCACCACGCGCCTGGCGCTCAACCGCCTGGCCGTGGGTGACTTCGAGAACGCCCGCGTGGACATCAAGCGCACGCACGAGCGCGAGGCCATCATTGCCGAGTTCCGCGCCAAGGAAACCCTGGCGGCCGAGGAGGAGGCCAAGGCCAACGGCGCCACCTCGGGCAGCAAGGAGATCAACGGCTACCCGGTCGAAACGCTCAACGACCCCGAGGTGCTGGCGCTCAAGAACGGCTACTCGAACGCGCTGTCGCACTACCTGGCGGGCTTTCTGTACGAGGTGCTGGGCGAGTCCGGCCTGGCCGCGCCCGGCTACCGCAAGGCCATCGAACTCAAGCCCGAGACCGGCGTGCTCGAAGAAGGCCTGCGCGGTCTCGACAGCCGCACCAGCTTCACCTGGAAGCGCCGCCAGCGCATGACGGACGTGCTGTTCCTGGTCGAAGCGGGCGACGCCCCTGCGCGCAAGCCCAAGGCCTTCACGCTGCCGGTGCCCACGGGCCGGGGCCTGGTGACGGCCAGCATTTCCTACCCCGTGATCGAACCATCGAACGACCCGCTGCTGGGCCAGATCTCTGCCGCCGGCTACGACTTCAAGCTGGAAAAGGTGGTGGACGTGAACGTCATGGCGCGCCGCGCCCTGAAGGATGAGATGCCCGGCATGGTGCTGCGCGGCATCACCCGCGCCATCGCCAAGGGCGTGCTGCAGAACGAGCTGCAAAAGCGCGGCGGCCTGATCGGTGGCCTGATCGGTGCGGCGGCATCCGTCGCCACCGAGCAGGCCGACGACCGCATGTGGCGCATGCTGCCCGGGCGCGTGTACGTGGCGCGCGGCTACCTGCCGCCCGGCGAGCACCGCATCAGCATCAACGGCCGCCTGCTGGAGCAGCCCATCCAGGTCGAGGGGCAGTACGCCCTGGTGCCGCTGCGCATCTATCACAACAGCGTGCTGACCGGCAAGGTGGCCAGCGTGGGCCAGCTCCCGGTGGTGGCTGCCGCCGAGCCACCCCGGCCGGCCGTCGTCGAGGCCGTGGCACCCGCCAAAAAAACCACGCCCGTCCGCCCGGCGCGTGCACCCCGCCCGGTGGCCAAGCCCGCCATCGCGGCGCCCAAGCCAGCCGCCCAGTGAGGCACCGATCATCCCAACCCTGGAAGGAACCCACCGCATGACATCCCGCAAGACCCTGGCCGCCCTGTGCACGGCCCTCCTGGCGCTCACCGGCGCAGCCCAGGCCCAGCTGCACGACCCCGCCACACCGATGGCCGTGGCCTCCAAGGTGGCGCTGCGCGGCGAAGCCAACAACATCGCCGTGCGCGAGATGCGCCTGGTGCGCAAGAACGACATCCTGACCGTGCAGGCTGACCTGGCCAACATGGGCCGCAGTGATCGCACCGTGTTCTACCGCTTCAAGTGGCTCGACAGCGTTGGCAACCAGGTGGGCGATGGCGAATCGTGGAAGCAGATGGCGGTGCTCGGCCTGGGCCAGCAGACCGTCAAGAGCGTGGCGCCCACCAGCGCCGCTGTCGATCTGCGTCTGGAAATGAATGTGGAAACGCGCTGAACCGGCGCATCGAGAGGAGAAAACCGACATGAACTACAACACCCTGCGCAGTGCGCTCACCCTGGCCCTCGCCGCCGGCACCCTGACCCTGGCCGGCTGCCAGAACCTGTCCTCGCCCGTCATCCGTTTCGATCGCCAGGTCAACTACGGAGACGCCAAGGGCGTGGAACTGGTGACCAACGAATTTGGCTCCACCGACCTGCAGATGATTGCCGAGAAGATGACCGGCGGCCTGCTGGAAACCGGCATCTTCCAGGGCCGCCCCACGGTGACGATCTCCACCGTGAAGAACAAGACCAGCGAATACATCGACACCACCAACGTGATGAACTCGATCCAGACTGCACTGGTCAAGTCGGGCAAGGTGCGTTTCGTGCGCTCCATCAATGAAATGCAGGCCGGTGTGGACGAGCTGCAGCGCCAGAACCAGAGCGGCCTGTACAAGCAGGGCACCACCGCCAAGGTGGGCCAGATGACGGCCGCCAAGTACAGCATGGAAGGCGAGCTGACCAGCATCGTCAAGCAAAGCAGCAGCACCAAGGACGTGTACTACAAGTTCACGCTCAAGCTGTTCGATGTGCAGGAAGGCACGATCGAATGGCAGGATGAAAAAGAAATCCGCAAAACGAGCACACGCTGAGAAGGGCCATCACCATGCAACGCAGAACCACTCTGAGCGCGGCCCTGGCCGTGCTGGCCGCCACGTCGCTGGCCTGGGGCACCGCCGCCCACGCCCAGAATGCGGCGCCCAAAATCGCCGTCACCGACCTGGCCTACGCCCAGCGCGTGTCGGAATACTTCATGGCCGGAACCTACCAGCGCAGCGCCCAGATGAGCGCGCAGGGCAGCCACAGCGGGGGCTACAGCCATGGCGTGTATGGTGGCTCGGGTTCGCACTCGGGCCAACAGTCCATGCAGGCCTCCGAGCAGGCCAGCGGCACCTATGTGGCCGGGCGCTACAGCTACATCGAGCAGCGCGAACTGGGCGGCTACACCAACGACATCAAGGGCGCCATCCTGCAGGGCACCTACTTCCGCCTGGTGCAGGGCAAGGGTTTTGATGCCGGAAAGCCCCAGCCGAGCAAGGCCGAGCAGGTGCTCAACCAGGTGCAGGGCGGCAAGATGGCCCAGCCCGTGCGCCAGCCCGAGGTCAAGGACATCATCCACCGCATCAAGAAGGGCGAGTTCAACGGCGCCGACTACGTGCTATTCGGCGTGGTCTCCAGCATCGAGTTCACCGACGCGCTTTCGCCGCTGCAGGGCACCACCAGCGCCACGCGCCAGTACGGCCTACAGCTGCTGGCCGACTTCTCGCTGATCCACACCAAGACCTACGAGATCAAGGCCGCGTTCTCGGCGCAGGGCGAGGGCAACGACACCAAGATTCTCTCGGTGCGGGGCGATATTGCGCCACCCAACCGCTCCAAGGTGATGAAGGAGACCTCGCTGAGCCTGGCGCAGGACGTGTACCAGCAACTGGCCACGCAACTGGGTTACACCGACGCGCGCCTCTCGCGCGGCGTGCGCCCCGAGCCGCCCCCGATGCCCGGCGGCGCCCAGCCTTACCCCCAGCCGCAGGCGCCCCAGCCGCAACCGCAGGAACAGGTCATCATCCTGCGCTGACGGACCCATGCCAGCCATGGCGCCTGTGGGGCACCGGTGGAAGCATCAGGCCAGCCTTGTGCTGGCCTTTTTGCTGGGTGCAGTGTTCCTGTCCGGCTGTGCGCAGGCGCCGGGGCGGCCCGCGGTCGAGCGGCAAGAAGCCTCTGCAGTCACCTCGGCGTTTGACCTGCGCACCTTGCCCGGGAACGGTGGTGTGACGCTGCACGCGCTGGAGCGCGCACCACGCGCGGCGCCGCTGCGCTACCGCGTGATCGTCATTCCCGGTTCGGGCTGTGCGGGCCTGGGCGCCTGGGCCGGGCGCTACTTTGCCGGGCTGCTGCATGCCCAGGTGCTGGTGCTGCACAAGCCAGGGGTGCATCCGGGCGATCGCACCGCGCCCGGGCAATGCCCGCCGTCTTTTGTGGCGACCGATGCGCTGGGCGCCTGGCAGGCCCATGCACGCGCGGCGGTGCAGGAATGGTCTGCCCGCACAGGAGCCGGTGACGGGCTGCCCACCGTGCTCGCAGGCATCTCCGAAGGGGCCGAGCTGTTGCCCGGGCTGGCGCCGCTGGTGCCGCACCTGGCCGGGCTGGTGCTGATCTCGTCCAGCGGGCTGGACCCCCGCGATGCGGGGGCGTTGCAGGCGCAGCGCCTGGGTGTGCAGGCCGCATGGGCCGCACTGGAGCGGGCGCAGGCGGGCACCATGCCCGACAAAGCGGTGCTGCAGGGCCGCAGCCTGCGCTATTGGCGCGACCTGTGGCATTGGCCCCTGGCCCGGCCGCTGATCGACGGCCCTTGGCCGATCCTGCAGGTGTGGGGCGAAGCCGATGCACTGGTGCCACCCGAGGCCTACCGGCATTTCGGCGAGCGAGCCCGTCCGCGCGCGGTGCCGTTTTGTGCGCGCAGCCTGCCCGATGCCGACCACGGCCTGCAGAGCGGGGAGCGTGATGGCATGCAACAGGTCTGGGCCTGGCTGGAACAGTGGGCGCGCCAGCCTGGCGACGGCTTGTGCGCACCCCTGCAGCGCTAAGGGGCCTTTACGCCCCTGGCGCTTTGGCCGGCCGGATGAGCGACACCACCAGGGTGATGACCGTCAGCGGGATCACAAACCCCATCATCACCGTGGAATAGGTTTCCAGTGCGTCGTGCTGCTGCGCCGCCAGGATGAGGTAGGACACATAGGCCATGTAATAGCCCAGGAACACGGCGCCTTCCCAGCGTGCGATCTCCCGGCCCGACAGGAAGATGGGCAGGCAGGCCAGTGCCACGGCCAGCATCACCCAGATGTCGAACGCCAGCAAGGAGGGCGCCACGGCCAGGCCCGCACCGCCCGCCACCAGGCCCGACAGCCCCAGGCAGCCCAGGATGTTGAAGGTGCTGCTGCCCACCACGTTGCCCACGGCAATGTCGCGCTCGCCCTTGAGGGCGGCGGCCACCGACGTGGCCACTTCGGGCATGGACGTGCCCGCGGCCACGATGGTCAGGCCAATCACCAGATCGCTCACCCCCAGCGCCTGGGCAAATGCCACCGCAGAGGTGACCAGCCAGTCCGACCCCAGCACCAGCAGCCCGAGCCCGGCCGCGATCAGCGCGATCTGCACTGGCAGGCGGGCATCCCAGGCCCCGGCCGGAGGGGCGTGAAGTTCGGCGTCGAACTCTGCCTGGGCGGCCTGCGTCTCACGGCGCGATTGCACGACCAGAAACACCGTGTAGGCCAGCAGCAGGCCGAAGAACAGCCCGCCGTCGAGCAGGCTGATGCGCCCATCGAGCGAGAGAATCAGCAACAGCAGGGAAGCACCAATCAGGATGGGTACCTCCTGCCGGATCAGCTGCACATGCACCACCAGTGGGGCAATGAGCGCGCTCAGCCCCAGGATGAACAGCACATTGAAGATATTGCTGCCCACCACATTGCCCATGGCCAGACCCGTCTGTCCATTGAGCACCGCCCCGGCCGACACCGCCATCTCGGGGGCGCTCGTGCCAAAGGCCACGATGGTCAGCCCCACCACCAGGGGCGAAATGCCGAACGACAGCGCCAGCCGGGAAGCGCCGCGCACCAGAATGTCGGCCCCCACCACCAGCGCGGCCAGCCCTGCGGCGAACATCAAAAAATGCATCACGGAAGCACCCGTTTCATAGATCGAATGGACCCAGTGTGCCTGCGCTGGAACAGGGCCGTGGTGTGTGGGGGAATGGGCCCGGTTCAGCGCGGACGGTGCATGCGGAACAATTGTTCCGGCCCCACCGTGAAATAGTCGGCCGGTCCTCCACCGCGCAGGATATGCCCGGCGCCCGCGGTGTCGTACACGCCGTTTTTGAGCAGCGCCTGGTCGATGTGCACGGCCACCACCTCGCCCAGTATCAGCCAGGTGGGCACTGTTTCACCGTCGATGCCCTGCAACTGCAGGATCTGCGTGCTGCAGCATTCAAAGGTGACCGGGCTTTCGGCCACGCGGGGTGGGCGAACGCGGGTGGAGGGCAGGGGCGTGAGGCCGGTCAGGTCGAACTCGCTCACCTCGGGCGGCACGGCGGCGCAGCTCTGGTTCATGGCCTCGGCCAGCGAGCGCGTGGCCAGGTTCCACACAAACTCTCCCGTGGCCTCGATGTTGCGCAGCGTGTCTTTGGTGCCAATGCTGGCAAAGCCCACGATGGGCGGCACGTAGTTGAAGGCGTTGAAGAAGCTGTAGGGCGCCAGGTTCAGCGCGCCCGCGGCATTCTGCGTCGAGATCCAGCCGATAGGTCGGGGCCCCACGATGGCGTTGAACGGGTCGTGCGGCAGGCCGTGGCCGCTGCGGGGCTCATAGCTGTGGAAGGTGCGAAGGGGGGGTGTGGTGGTCATGGGGCGCTGCGCGGAGAGAAGCCTCCACCTTAGCGGTACTGGAAGGGGGCTGCAGGCGCCCGGGCGTCATTTAGCTATTGATTTCGTAGCTTTAGACGCAATCCCAGAAAGCGCCAGGCAGCGATTTTTCTGAGATTTTCAAGAAGCACCGGTTCAGCGCGGCGAGGGGCCCTCCAGATGAACCGATGCGGGCTGCAGCCTACTTCTGGAACAGCACCAGCTGCGTTTCCGTGGCTACCATGCCATCCCTGCCAGCGGTCATCGTCACCTCGTAGCGGGTGCCGGGTAGCGGCACCTGCGAGGTGAAGCTGAACGAAAAGTCACCGCTGCGATCGGCCTGTACACGCTGCGACATCAATTCCTGGTTGAGGCCAAACACGCCCACCAGCGTGCCCACCGCATTCACCTTGACATCCACCACCGCGCCCGGCACGGTGCGGCCGCGCACGACCACAGCGCCTCGGTCCACCGTGGCATGGTTGGCGTGGCTGGTCACCTGCAGCTGCACGGTGGTGGGCGCAGCGTTCACTTGCGAATCGACGTTGAAGGTCCAGTTCTGGCGCATGCCATTGCCCACCATGTCCCGGGCGGTCACTTCCACCGGATACCGGCCGGCGGGCAGGTCTGCGCGGTAGGTGAAAAACTGCGCAGTGATCTGTGCAGCGGACGTGACATCGCGTCCCGCGATCACGATGCGAACGCTTCTGGGGTCCACACCGACACCGCCGGCATCGTCAAAGGTCGCGGACACCGCGGTGGCCCCGCTGCGCGGGACCGTCTCGCCGTCGCGCGGCGACACATGGCGAATCACCGGCGGTCTGGCATCGGCGATCAGGGGTTGGGTCAGGGTCGAAGAGACTGTGCGCTCACCGACACGCAAGGTGGCCACTGCGGGCCGCGACGGCGCCAGGTTGTCCATGCGGCGGATGGTGTAGGCGCCCTCGTAAACACCGGGCTGCACCTCGCGCATCGGCACATTGTCGATCACGCCGGGAATGTCGAAATCGGCCCTGCCGCCCGGTGCGCCGTTGAGCGTGAAGCGCAATTCGGCGCCGGGCTCCATCTTGTCAATCGGGGCCACGGAAAAACGGTCGATCTTCAGGCCCGGTGGCGGCGCTGTGGGCGCGGCCCCGTCCCGCCGGCCGATGCCCATGGGAAGCGCGTAGTCGCTCGTGATGCTGCGGTTGCGCACCTTCAGCGTGGCGCGCACTGCGCTGCGTTCATTGATGCGGTCCTGGCGGCGGATGGTGTAGCTTCCCGTGTACACCCCCCGTTCGGATTCTTCGAGCACGATAGTGCGGGGCGCACCCTCGATCTTGAGTTGCACCCGGCCACGCGGCGTGCCCTCGATGGTGAACTGCAGGTCGGCGCCGGCCCGCAGGCCGTCGTCTGTCTCCACCTGCAGAGATCGCAACTCGGCAGCGGCGGGCTGCGCCATGACCGTGCCCGGAGCGACCATCAGTGCGGTGGCGGCTGGAAGCAGCAGAAAAAGGGCTGCGACCTGGTTGCGGATGTGTTTTGTCATGATGTTCAAACCCTGTCTGTGAGATGGGCCCACTGTGACCCAGACACAGGAATTTGAACGTAGGCGGGCAACGACAACGGCCCAGGACAAGACGCCGATCGCCTGTCAGGAAAACGCCCGGCACCCGCGTTCACTCCGTAGCGTTCGCGCGTGTGCTCTTCGTGGGCGGGGGGCGTCTTCGGGCCGCGCCCGACGAGCACCGCAGATGCGGCGGCCGATGCAGCCGGCCTGCCTGGCTTACTTCCTGGAACCGGCGCCCGGGTCCTCGTTCATCTTGCGGCGCACCACCACGGCAAATGTCACAACGCCGATCAGCATCATGGCGATGCCGGTAATGCTCATCAGGCCGTAGTTGGTGGTGAAAAGGTCATTCAAGAGTTTCATGCGGCTTCCCCAGGTTAAATACACAAACTGATTGTGGTTATTCTGCGGAAGGGGCGCCGACGGGCATTGATGCAAGTCAACGCCAAGGCCTGCACCAGAAAAGCAGGGCTGTCGGCCTGGGGCATCCGCCCGCAGGGGGTTGTCAGACTATCGACAACGCGCTGCGCCGCATCTGCCTAAGATGACCCCATGACAGCAACCACCGCCAGCGCTCCCGGACCCACCCCCCTGCGGCAGGACGCCCGCACCATCGGCCTCATCGGCCTGGCGCATGGCAGCTCGCACTTCTTTCACATGCTGCTGCCACCGCTGTTCCCGTGGCTGATTGGCGAGTTCGGTTTCAGCTATTCCGAGCTGGGCCTCTTGGTGTCGGTGTTCTTTGTAGTGTCGGGCGTGGGCCAGGCGCTGTCGGGTTTTCTGGTGGACCGCGTGGGTGCGCGCCCGGTGCTGTTTTTTGCGCTGTCGAGTTTTGCCACCGCCGGCCTGCTGGCGGGCACGGCGCAGGGCTATGCGGGGCTGCTGCTGGCGGCGGCGCTGGCGGGGCTGGGCAATGCGCCGTTCCACCCGGTGGACTTCACCATTCTCAACAAGCGCGTGTCTCCGCAGCGCCTGGGCCATGGTTTTTCAGTGCACGGCATCAGCGGCAACCTGGGCTGGGCTGCGGCGCCGGTGTTCATGGCGGGCATTGCCACGACCACGGGCTCGTGGCGTGCGGCCTGCCTGTGTGGGGCGCTGCTGGCCCTGCTGGTGCTGGCCGTCATGGTGTGGAACCGCGACGCGCTGGACGACCGCCAGGGCGCCTGGGCGCACCAAGCCCCTGGCGCCAAGGCAGTGGCCGATGAGCACCCCATGGCCTTCCTCAAGCTGCCGTCGGTGTGGCTGTGCTTCTCGTTCTTCTTCTGGAGCACCTGCGCTTTGAGCGCCATCCAGAGCTTTGCCAGCCCCGCGCTGCAGCAGATGTACGGCCTGCCGCTCAGCGCCACGGCCATGGTCGTCACCGGCTACATGCTGTTCGGTGCGGCGGGCATGGTGGTGGGCGGCTTTCTGGTGGGCCGCGTCGAGCGGCTGGAGAAGGTGATCGGCATCTGCCTGCTGGGCTCGGCGGGGCTGCTGGCGCTGGTGGGCAGCGGCTGGCTGCCCGGCGTGGCGGCACTCGCCGTGGCGGCTTTCGCCGGCCTGGGAACGGGCCTGGCCGGCCCTTCGCGCGACATGCTCATCAAGCGCGCCGCGCCGCCTGGCGCCACGGGCCGCGTGTACGGCACGGTGTATTCAGGGCTGGACCTGGGCTTTGCAATGTCTGCACCCGTGTTCGGAGCACTGCTCGACCGGGGCCTGACCGGGGGCATCTTCCACGGTTCGGCCCTGGCACTGGCGCTGGGCGTGGTGTCGGCGGCGCTGGTGGGCGGCGGGCTGGCCCGGCGCAAGTCCGCCGTGGCGAATATTTAGGCGTTATCGGGCTGAAACGATTGATGGGCAAGCGCCAGCAGCTATACAAACAATAGCATTAAATGCTCTGAATCCGCCCCGGAAAGCCGGGGTTTCACCGAAGCTCTCCTGCGCACACCACGGCCACGCGCTGCAGGTGGAACATCTCCAGATCGGTGCTCATGAAGAACGCCGCCTCCCAGGGGTTCTTCAGAATGAACGCGGTGCGGATCTGTTCATACACGGGCGACGACGGGGGCACCAGGTGCGCGCGGGTTTCCAGGATGGTGTAGTTCCATTCAATCGCCTGCTCGAAGGTGAACTTGGCGCGCTCGTCAATGGTGAAGAAGCAGCGCGGCTCGCGCTTGAGCACCTGGGACTTGAATGTGCCCGGCATGGAGATGAGAAAGACGTCATCGTCTTCTGACGTGAGAAACGCCAGCACCGTGGTGTGGGGCTGGCCCTCGGCCAGCGTGGTCAGCACGCCCACCTTGTTGTGGTGGTCTTTCTCCTCGACAGCCGCCAGCCGCTGCAAGGGCGTGAGCGGCATGTCGATGACGGGGCGGGTATCAAACGGGAAACCGTAGCCCGGCGCGCGGAACTCCTCCACCACCCGGGTGCCATGGATCAGCATGAATTCCACCGGCTCCACCGTGGCCCAGCTCTCGTCGGTGTGCACCACCCGGCCCTTGTACGAGGCCCGGTAGACGCGCAACTCGGCGTCCAGTTCGTCCACGCCCGTGCGGTTGTCCAGATGCAGGGTCACCAGCGAACCCACGGCCAGGGTATGGCCCTTGGGAATGAAGACCTGCAGCTGGTCGCTCCGCCGCGGATACACCACACCAATGTGGTGAACGATGCCCTGGGGCTGGTAGGAGGCCAGCACCCCCAGCAGTTGTTCGCCCAGATAGTCTTGGAGAGCCATGGAACGCCTTTTCTGTGTGCGGTGGGATGGAAGGCATTTTGCCCTTCCCGCGCCGTCGGAGGGTGATGGGGCGCAGCAGTCTGCTGTGCATATTGGTCATATTTTCAGAACAGTAAGTTGATAAATAGCCTATTTATCAATCATTCATAACAATTTACAGTTGAGTCCATGGTGAAGACGCCACAGCAAAGCGCCTCCGCCACGGTTCATTCACCTGTTTTTCATCATCGACCAAGGATTCACCATGACCTCCATCGCACGCACCCTCTCCATCGCCGCTGTAGCCGTTTTCGCCTCGCTGGGCGCCCAGGCCGGCGAACTGTATGGCAGCCACATCGAAGCCAGCTTCCAGTCCACCCGCACCCGTGCCGAAGTGCAGCTTGAGGCGGCGCAGGCGGTCACACAGTTCAAGAACTATGTGGTGGTCGAATCGAATGCAACGCCTTCCACGCTCGACCGCGCCACCGTGCAGGCCGAAGCCGTGCAGGCCGCGCGCCTGCGCCAGATCGCCGTGGGCAACCGCAGCTGATCGTTGACTGTCGCACACCAAGACCTTCCCCATCACACCTCTTCTGACCCAAGGACCCACCATGACCTCCATCGCACGCACCCTCTCCATCGCCGCTGTGACCGCTTTCGCCTCGCTGGGCGCCCAGGCCGGCGAACTGTATGGCAGCCACATCGAAGCCAGCTTCCAGTCCACCCGTACCCGTGCCGAAGTGCACGCTGAAGCGGCCCAGGCGGTCACGCAGTTCAAGAACTACGTGGTGGTGGAGTCAAATGCAACGCCTTCCACGGTGGACCGCGCCACCGTGCAGGCCGAAGCCGTGCAGGCCGCGCGCCTGCGCCAGATCGCCGTGGGCAACCGCAGCTGATCGCCGGTAACGCAGCCACCGCCCGCAAGACCGCCCATGACGCCCAGAGCCTTCACGCACCTTCCCGAGCTGGCGGGCCGGCTGACGCCAGCCGACGCCTCGGGGCTGCGCCTGACCGATGAGGTGCTGGCCGCCTGGGACGCGCAGGCGCGCGAGCAAGGCCTGCCGCCCGACTGGCGCCTGCCCGACGAGGAGGTCGAGCGATCGCGCCAGGCCGTGCTGGCCGGGCGCGACGGTGAAGACCTCTGGGTGTTTGGCTATGGCTCGCTGATGTGGAACCCCGGCATCCACTTCCGCGAAGTGCGCCGGGCCCGGCTCGACGGTTTTGCCCGCCGCTTTGCGCTGGCCACCACGATCGGCCGGGGCACGCCCGAATGCCCCGGTCTGGTGCTCACGTTGCGGCGCCAGGCTGGGGCCTGCCACGGCCTGGTGTTCCGCATCCACCACTCGCTGGTCGAGACCGAATCGCGCCTGCTCTGGCGGCGCGAGATGATCCGCGGCGGCTACTGTCCGGCCCTGCTGCCGCTGGACACCCCGCAGGGCGGAATCGAGGCGCTGGTGCTCACGGCCAACACCGCCCACCCGCAGTACTGCCACGATCTCTCGCTGCAGGACACCGCGGCCGTGATTGCGAGCGCCTGCGGCAGCATCGGCAGCAACCGGGACTACCTCGACCAGCTGAACGAGCAACTCGACCTGCTGGGCATCGAGGATGGCCATGTGCGCGAACTCTCGGACACGGTGCAGCGCACGGTGGCGAAAGCCCGGCACGAAAACCAAGATCGGCCTACCATGGCCGAGGTCTACGCACCGTAGATGGGCGGGCCCCGAAAGAACGTCCCGCAGACGTGCCTGCCGTTTTGCAGGCGTTCACCTCACGGAGAAACGCACATGTCCAAAGTCCTTGTTCTGTATTACTCGACCTACGGCCATCTGGAGACCATGGCGCAGGCGGTCGCCGAAGGCGCACGTTCCACCGGCGCCACGGTGGATGTCAAGCGCGTGCCCGAGACGGTGCCGCCGGACATCGCCAAGAATGCCCACTTCAAGCTCGACCAGGCCGCCCCTGTGGCCACCGTGGCCGAGCTGGAGCACTACGACGCCATCATCGTCGGCGCCCCCACACGCTTTGGCCGGATGCCCTCGCAGATGGCCAGCTTTCTCGACCAGGCGGGCGGCCTGTGGGCGCGCGGCGCCCTCAACGGCAAGGTGGGCGCGGCCTTCACCTCCACGGCCACGCAGCACGGTGGCCAGGAAGTCACGCTGTTTTCCATCATCACCAACCTGATGCACTTTGGCATGGTCATCGTGGGGCTGCCCTACAGCTTCCAGGGCCAGATGACGCTCGACGAAGTGGTCGGTGGCAGCCCCTACGGCGCCACCACCATCGCCGGCGGCCAGGGGCAGCGCCAGCCCAGTGCCATCGAACTCGACGGTGCGCGCTACCAGGGCCGTCTGGTGGCCGAAACCGCCAACAAGCTGTTCGGCGCCTGAAGTTGTCCGGGCCTGCGCGCGGTCAGCGCGGCAGCGCAAAGACGGGCAGCTGCAGGTCGAACGCGATGGCCGCCAGGCGTGTGGCGATGACCGTGAACAGGCCCGCCGCAAACGCCCCGCCCGTGGACATCTTGGCGGCCCGCAGCAGCAGGTACACCGCAATGCCAGCGATGGCTGCCGAGGCGTAGATGTCCTGGCGCAGGATGAGCGGCACCTTGGCCGAGAGAATGTCGCGCACCACCCCGCCGCCCGCGCCGGTCAGCGTGCCCATGAGGATGGTCACCAGGGGCTGGCAGCCCGCCTTTTCTGCCACCTGCGCGCCCGAGATGGCGAACAGGCCCAGGCCCAGCGCATCGGCGATGAGCAGGGCGTCCATCGGGATAGGCAGGAAGTGCACCCACACCAGCGTGGCGGTGACGGCGGCCAGAATCGTGTAGATCGGTCCGGAGTCCTTGATCCAGAAGATCGGATAGCGGCCCAGCAGCACATCGCGCAGGGTGCCGCCGCCCACCGCCGTGATCGATGCGAGCACCACGATGCCCAGCAGATCGAGTTGCGCACCGATGCCCGCCAGGGCTCCGCTGGCCGCGAAGACCGCCACACCAAACAGATCGAGTGCGTAGAGGAGCACGGGTAGAAGGCCAGGAGCACGCCACAGAGCGCGCGCCGATTTTGAATCAAAAGTGCCTGCAGCGCAATGAAATCGGGCGCTCGCAGCTATCTTTGCGATAGCGTTCTGTGCTCAGAGGGCGAAGATCTTCCCCGGGTTGAGAATGTTTTTCGGGTCCAGCGCCTGCTTGATGGCGCGCATCATGTCCACCGTGCCCTGGCCGGCCTCGTCGAGCAGGAAGCCCATCTTGTGGATGCCCACGCCGTGCTCGCCCGTGCAGGTGCCGCCCAGGCGCAGCGCACGCGCCACGAGCTGGTGGTTGAGCTGCTCGGCCGCTGCGCGCTCCTCGCTGCTCTCGGGGTCGATCAGGTAGCCCATGTGGAAGTTGCCGTCGCCCACATGGCCGACCATGAAGTAGGGGATGCGGCTGGCCTCGGCCTCCTGCACGCTTTCGAGCACGGCCGTGGCCAGTTGCGAGATCGGCACGCAGGCGTCGGTGGTGATGGCGCTGCAGCCCGGACGCGTCTGCAGGCCTGCGAAGTACGCCATGTGGCGCGCGCTCCACAGGCGCGTGCGCTCCTCGGGGGTGCTGGCCCACTCAAAGGCATTGCCGCCATGCTCGGCTGCCAGTTCCTGCACGGTTTCGGCCTGTTCTTTCACGCTGGCGGGCGAGCCGTGGAATTCCATCAGCAGCATGGCCTCTTCGCGCAGGTTGAGCTTGGAGTGTGCGTTCACGGCGCGCACGGTGTTGGCGTCGATCAGCTCCACGCGCGCGATCGGTACGCCGAGCTGGATGATCTGGATGGTGCAGCGCACCGCGTCGCCCACCGAGGGAAACGAGCAGACGGCCGCCGAGATGGCCTCGGGCAGCGGGTAGAGCCGGATGGTCAGTTCGGTCATGATGCCCAGCGTGCCCTCGCTGCCGACCATCAGGCGTGTGAGGTCGTAGCCTGCGCTGCTCTTCTTGGCGCGCGTGCCGGTGCGGATGGCATCGCCGCTGGCCGTGACCACTTCCAGCGCGAGCACGTTCTCGCGCATGGTGCCGTAGCGCACGGCGTTGGTGCCGCTGGCGCGCGTGGCGGCCATGCCGCCAATGCTGGCGTCGGCGCCGGGGTCGATGGGAAAGAACAGCCCCGTGTCCTTGATGGCGTCGTTGAGCTGTTTGCGTGTGATGCCGGGTTGCACCGTCACCGTGAGGTCTTCGGCGTCAACGCGGAGCACCCGGTTCATGCGGTTCACGTCGATGCTGATGCCGCCCTGCACGGCCAGCAGGCGGCCTTCGAGCGAGGAGCC
>JAANMT010000436.1_pt1 | contig 45018 bp, 36 predicted proteins | sample 7279711 | NCBI WGS metagenome assembly JAANMT01 (sample SAMN14094538, study PRJNA606508) | bioreactor metagenome | isolation source: A lab-scale SPAN reactor treating ammonium-rich wastewater day 1 | place: Ireland: Galway | collected 2017-01-16 | reverse complement strand
CTCGAACCCTCTGCTCAAGATCACGGACATCGCGGCCGCGGCTTCCGTGGCGCGGCGGCGCGGGGCCATCACGGTGGTGGACAATACGTTTGCTACCCCCTGCCTGCAGAATCCCCTCGAACTGGGGGCCGATATTGTACTGCACAGCGCCACCAAGTATCTGGGCGGGCACAGCGATGTCGTGCTCGGGGCGTTGATCACAAAGAACGATGAACTCGCACAGAAAATCGCCTTCAACCAGAACGCCAGCGGCGCGGTGCCCGGTTCTCTGGATTGCTATCTGGTGCATCGGGGCATCAAGACGCTGGCCGTGCGCATGGAGCGGGCCTGCGATAACGCGGAAAAGGTCGTCACGTTTTTGACCGAGCACCCCAAGGTGAAGAGCGTTTACTACCCGGCCCTGGCCCAGCACCGCAATCATGATGTGGCCCGCAAGCAGATGAAGCGCTTTGGCGCGATGATCAGCTTTGAAATCAAGGGCAGCGTGGCCGACGGCGTGAAAGTGGTCAGCGGGCGCAAGGTGTGGACGCTGGGCGAAAGTCTCGGAGGTGTGGAAAGCCTGCTGGAGCATCCGGCGAGCATGACGCACGCGAGTATCCCCGCGGACATGAGGAAGAAAATCGGCCTGGATGACGGGTTGATTCGCCTCAGCGTGGGCATTGAGCATCCCGACGATCTGATCGAGGACCTGGCCGAAGGACTCGACAGCTACTAGCAGCGATGACCCATTCTTCTTGAGAACGGCCGCTCGCAGCTCAGTTCGATTCCTGCAACTCTGTCCAAGGCACATGGCTCAACGATCCACCATCCTTCGGTTGGCTTCCCGCGGCTCTGCGCTCGCATTGACGCAGTCGCGTTGGGTGGCCGCGCAGCTTGAACGCCTGCACGCCGGCCTTCGTATCGAGCTGGTCGAAGTCAAAACCAGCGGCGACGCGAAGCTGGGCCAGTCCCTTCAGGCCATCGGCGGCAAGGGAGCCTTCACCAAGGAACTGGAAGACGCCCTGCTGGAAAAGCGTGCCGACTTTGCGGTCCACTCGCTCAAGGACCTGCCCACGCAACTGCCTCCGGGTCTGGCCCTGGGCTGCACGCCGCCGCGCGAAGACGTGCACGACGTCCTGATCCTGCGCCAAAAGCAGCCTGCCAACGAGCTGACAGAAGACCCCTTCAAGCTTCTGCCGCCAGGCGCGACGGTGGGAAGCTCCAGCCTGCGGCGGCGCGCCCAGCTTCTGGCTCGTCGCAGGGACCTCAGGGTTATCGAGTTTCGCGGCAACGTCGAAACCCGGCTGCGCAAACTCGAAGAAGGAAAGGCCGATGCCACCCTGCTGGCGCTGGCGGGTCTCAAGCGTCTGGGCCTGATGGGCGCAGACCGGGCTCTGCTGGACCGCTTTGGCGTCTTCGTCCTTCCCACGCGCCTGTGGCTGCCGGCTGTAAGCCAGGGATGCCTGGGCGTCGAGATACGCGAGAATGACAGGGCACTGCGCGAACTGCTGGCACCTCTTCATGACGCGGGGACATTCGCCGCCGTCGAGTGTGAGCGGGCATTCCTGCACGCGCTGGGTGCGGGCTGCACGGCGCCCGTAGGCGCTCTGGCTTGGGTGCCCGAGGGCAGTGAAGTGCTGCTGGAGGGTGCCCTTTTTGCCGAAGATGGCTCATCCGAGCGCCGCGCCGTGAGTCGAGGGCATATTTCACAGCCGCGCCTGGTGGGGGAGCAGGCCGCGCGGCAGGTGCTGGCGGCCCGATGACGCGTCGGGCTGCATGCCAGTTCTTTTGCAGGTGTAAGCAAAGGGTGATGGAGTACTACTAGTTGATATCGCGGGGGGCCTTGATTTAGACTCCCCCTTCCCCCGCAGCCGGTGGCTTACCCCAGTTGGCGGATTGAACCCGCCTGGAGAAAAATCATGGACAAGAAAGTTCTACCCATTGTTGCTGTGTCGCTGCTGGCCTGCTGTGCCCTTATGTTGTCGGTCATCGGTGGGGTGTACGCCTACAACACTTTCGCGGGGTCAGCCCAGACGGTCCACGCCGCGTCGGACCAGGGGCCGGAGTGGACTGTGACGCCGGTTCGTATTGACCAGAACAACGACTACATTGTGGTGATGGCCAAGATGAAGAACCCGCTGGACGATGCCACGAACCCCGAGACGCTGCAGATGGCCTGCTATCAGCTTCGTGCCAAGGGCGGCGACGGCAAGGCGGAGCTGTTCTTCGTGGCGGCCCGTACGGTGACCTACGACCTCAAGCTGGAGTGGGTGAACCACCAGCAGCTTGGCAACAGCCCGGAAAAGCTGCGCCCCTTCGAGATCAAGAAGATCGTCGAGAAGAAGTAGAGCAAGCCAGGGCAAAAGAGATTGACAGGGGCACAGCCTGGCTGTGCCCCTGTGACTTTGGGGCCATGCGCGCTTGTTGGCCCTGTCACATCGGCATCATCGGGCGGGAAGAGGGCTTGCGCCGAGGCTTGCGGTGCATATTCTGTGGGGATAAGAAGTTCCAACAGCGGTTGGGCGCTTGCGGTTGCTGGCGGGAGTCAGCGGCGCCGCTGCACGTGGAACCCAGTGGTTTGGAGCCAGAGCAATGACCAAGTATCGCTCGTTCGATGAAGTCCTCAAAGAACTCGACATGGACGAAGACGAGTTGAAGAGGCTAGTCAGCGAAGGCCAGATTCGGGCGTTCCGTGACGAAGACCGCATGAAGTTCCGCGCTGAAGACGTCCAGAATCTGGCGTCCACGCGTCAGGCGGACGTCGGCGAGCAGCAGGTAGACTTGGGCGAGACCCAAGTCGGTGGCGAGGGCCTGCAGGTCGTTGAAGAAGAGACGGACGAAACGCTGCTCGACCTTGGCAATCTCTCCGGCGACAAGGACTTCGAGGACACCGGCGCCACCAGCGTTCCCACGGTGGAGCTGGGTGATGTCGGCGGCGGCGAGGATCAGGACGCGACGCTGACCGAAGAGTTGGTTTTCGACGAAACCGATGAACTCGGCGGCCTTGACTTCGGCGAAGGCCAGGACGCTGACGCGACCCAGAAGATTGAGACTGGCAACCTCGACCTGAAGGAAAACGAGGACCTCGGCCTTCAGACTGAACCCGTGGACCAGCTCGACGAACTCGACGAAGCCCAGGAAGCTCCGGCGCAGATGGCGCCTCCGCCTTCACGCGTCTCCGGCCCGCCCATGGGCATGCCTGGCCCTGTCCAGATTCAGGAGCAGATCAAGTACGTTGAGATTGTTCCCAACGAGACCATCGTGTGGAAGGTGCTCACGGGCGTCACGTTCATTCTGTTCCTGTTCGGTCTCTGCACCTTCCCCGCCATTGGCATGGTGCGCGCCGACGACGTGCTGAGCAGTTTCTGGGGTAACATGGGCTACACCATGCACCTCAAGGGCAAGAACAACGCCGGTGACATCCAGACGTCCGTTTACCGCGTGGACCTCAGTGCCCCCAATGCCCAGAACAAACCTATCCCCGTTGCGGTCGGCACCGGGCCCAAGCACATTGTTTGGGCCGGGCAGGATGTGATCCGCAAGTTCTCGGGCGAAAGCCTCTCCAGTGGCTCCGGCACTGACAGTGGTGACGGCGCGGCAGCGCCGGCTCCCGCTCCCAAGACGGAGTAGCGAAGCCGAAGTCGAAATGCTGGGCCCTCCCTCGGGAGGGCCCTTTCTTTTGACACATGGCCCACAGAGATTTTATATATTTGACGTTTTCTGAAATTGTGCTAACCTGAACCAATCGGGGAAAAGGGTTTGCCCATGCCCAGCGTACTGCTGATTGACGACAACCGGGCGGTCACCGAGATCATCCGGGCGCTGCTGCAGCGCAACAACTACGCCGTGGAAATCGCCAACTCGCCCGCAGCTGCACTTGATGCCCTGCAGCGCAGCCGCTTCGACGTGATTGTCTGCGATGTGATGATGCCCGGGCAGGATGGCTTTACTCTGGGCCGCAACATCAAGTCAACGCCAGCCACGGCGGATATACCCATCGTCTTTCTGACCGCTCTGGACACTATCGAGGACGAGTTCGAGGCCTATCTCAGCGGAGCTGCGGCCTACATGGTCAAGCCGTTCAAGGCGCGGGATCTTCTGGGAACCCTTTCCTCCGTGCTCAGCGGCCAGACCGCGCGCAAGGGCACCAGCCAGGGCCGCCTCTCGGTATTCCAGGATGGCCTGCGCGTGCTGGCGGCCGTAACAGATCGCGCCAACCGGCGCGCTGTGGCTGATGCGACTCGCGATGCCGGCATCGACCTTGATTTCAGCGAGTCCTTTGACGAAGCCCTGCAGCGCCTTGATCGCGAGCGTTTCCAGATGCTGATCGTCGATGCGCGGCTGAACGGCTTTTCAGCCTCCGCCATGGCCGACTACATGCGCTACTTCGCTCTCAACCTGCCGGTGATTGTGCTGGGGCAAGGCGAGCCGCGCCCCGGCTTTGTCTATGTCTCGGCCGAAGGCAAAGCCGCAGCAGCGTTGGCCCAGGCACTCAAGCAGGTGCTGCAGCATCGCGCCTGAGCCTGTCATGGCTATGATGCGGCCATGCCGGACCTGCCCGATGTCTTTATCACGCGCGCCATCCCTGAAGCCGCTCTCCAGTTGCTGGCTTCGGCCCTTCCAGGCCTCAGGGTTGCGGTCAATCCGCGTGACGCCAACCTCACTCCAGCCGAAATTGCGAGCATGGCCGCAGGTGCTCAGGGCCTGATCTGTACTCTTGCCGACGATATCAGCCGCGCCTTGATTGAGTCCTTGCCTCGCCTGCGTGTGATTGCGACCTACGCCGTGGGCACCAATAACATCGATCTCGCGGCGGCGCGCGAGCGCGGCATCGTGGTCGCCAACACGCCTGATGTGCTGACGGACGCCACGGCCGAGGTGGCGGTGGGGCTGATGCTGGCCTGCGCGCGGCGATTCATCGAGGGCGATGTATTGACGCGTCAAGGTTCGTTTCGGGGCTGGGCGCCACTCTTTCATCTGGGGTTTGGGGTCTACGGCAAGACTGTGGGAATTGTGGGGGCGGGGCGCATCGGACTGCGCGTGGCTCGCACCATGAGGCACGGCTTTGACTGCCGGGTGCTGTATACGGCGCGCAGAGCGCATCCCGAGTTTGAAGAGCAGGTTCAGGCCACACGTGCAGACGTGAACAGTCTGCTGGAGCAGAGTGATTTTGTCTCGCTGCATTGCCCCCTGACGCCGCAAACGAAGCACCTGATCGACGGGAGCCGCCTGGCACGCATGAAGCGCAGTGCCTTCTTGATCAATACGGCGCGTGGTCCTGTCGTGGACGAGTCCGCATTGGTTGAGGCCCTCAAAGCAGGTCGCATTGCGGGGGCGGGCCTTGATGTGTTTGAGCAAGAGCCGGCGCTGGCGCCGGGGCTGGCAGGTTTGGGCAATGTGACGCTGCTTCCCCATATTGGAAGTGCCACGGTCGAAACGCGCCAACGCATGGGCCTGATGTGCGCCCAGGCCATAATCGACGTGCTGGGCGGCCGCGAGCCGGCTAACCGCGTCGTCCCAGGCTGACCACAATTTTCCACTCTTCGGGGCGTACAGGTTGCACGGAAAGGCGCGAGCCCTTCTGGAGTACGGCCATTTTCTCGAGACCGGGAGCAGCTTTCAGGTCCGCGATCGTCACGATCTGGCGGAAGCGCTCGACGAATCGGATGTCGACCATGAACCAGGTTGGGTTGTCCTTCTTGCTCTTGGGATCGAAGTACTCGTGCCCTTTCCTGAATGCGAAATGGTCGGGGTAGGCGCCCCGGCAGACTTCAGCCAGGCCCGTCACGCCCGCAGGTTCGGCATTGCTGGCGTAGAAAAGTACGCCGTCGCCGATCTTCATATCATCGCGCATGAAATTGCGGGCCTGGTAGTTGCGCACGCCCTCCCAACTCGCGGTGCCGTCGCGCTCCAGGTCGTCAATGGAATAGGCGGAGGGTTCGCACTTCATCAACCAGCAGCGCGTGGGCATAATTCACCATGGCAATACACAAGCGAGAGATTCAATCATGACTGACTTTGCTCTTCCACATTCCGTGGAGGAACTGCGGAATTACCTGCGTGGCGAACTTGCACGCTGGGAGCAGAAAGCTCAGGAAGCGGAGAGTTTCTTGGCGCGACAACGTTTGGCAGTTTTCGAGGAGTTTGAGTTGCCGCTGCTTCGGCAAAGCCAGAGATTGCAGGCTTTGGGACTGCACGATGAAGCCCGGCAGGCGCTTCAGCTGATCGACGCGGTTCGTAGTGAGGCCCAGCGCATCTCCGGGCGACTTTCGGTTGTGCCAACACCTGCCACGACCGGGGCGGCCGACGAAGGTGTCGGGGAGCTCGAATCATTCCCGTCATCAGCCCATGAACCCCAGCCGGAACCCTGCGTGCCAGAGAGCAGCACGCCACCAGGCTCTCCGCTAACCTGTGATATCGCAGCCCAGCCCGCTCCAGAGGACGTTTGCTCTGCGATCTCTGAAAACCCTCGTGCTGCCGTAGACGAACTCTTCCGTGAAATGGAAATGCTGAGTGCTGCCGCGCCGGAAATGGATCACGAGGAACTCAAGCTGCGTATCGAGGTATTGGGTGCCAGAGGGCGTCTGCTGCAGGAAGACTATCCGCAGCTCCGCGGACAGAACACCCAGATGGGCGACCGGCTTCACTGTACGTTTGGGGGTCTGACAGCACTGGCGAAGAGACATCTCAACCCGGTGAGGATATTTGTTGAGTCCGTCAATCAGAACAAGAGCCGGCAGTGGGCAAAGTTTTTGGAGCGCAGTGAGGGCGACCTCCAGGAGCTGCTTGACCGCCGCAAGGCCAGTCAGACAAGGGAGGCGGAACAAGAGCTCGCCCAAAGGCGGCGCAAACAAGCAGAGGATGAAAATGCCAGGCAAGCTGCCCAGGCCCGTGAGGACGTGCTGGATCTGCTTGAGGCTCCCGGGGATGCGCAAGACAGCTACTGGCAGGAAGACCTGCGGGATGCCGTGAGGGAGTACCACCGCTGGTCGCCCAACCAGACAGACGACCAGTTATTGTCGGCCCTGCGTGCTCACCCCGACTTGTTCAAGGCGGGAGGCGAATTCCGCTGGCTGCGCAAGAAACTCAGCCCCAAAGCCTCGGAGAGCGGTTCATTCGAGCCCGTTGAGCTGCTCCCCGGTCAGGGCCGCCAGACGGTGCAAACCAACACTCGGGCATTTGACCAGTGGCGCGGCTATCTGGAAGGCAAGCGCGCGGCGATCGTGGGCGCCTCACGCCGCGAAAACAGGCGCGAGCAGTTGCAGAAGTTCTTCGCGCTTTCGAGCCTGGAATGGATCGAGAACGAACGTACGGAGGCCGCCAACACACACACGCTTGATCAGCGAATTCGAAACGGGCGCTACCACATCGTTTTCTACCTGGCGCGGTTTTCCAGCCACTCGCTGCAGGATTGTGCCAAGTCTGCCTGCAAGCAATCGGATGTGCCTTTCATCGTCATCGAGCGCGGCTACGGAATCGGCGCGTTTTGTCGCGCGATCGAGCGCGCCCGCGGCTTGTTGCCCATCGACGGTCCGGCCGCGTGAAACGCACAGGCGCGGAGAGCTGGCTCTCCGCGCCTGTCGCCGCGCCGCGGGGGGACGGACGGCTAGTTCTTGCAGGGCTGGCAGGGATCGGGCTTCTTGACTTCCCAGTGTCCGCCGCACTCCCGCTTGACCATGCGGGTCTTGTAGCAACCCTCGACGAAGACCTTCTCGCAGACCGTCTTGTAGTGGCCGGGGATAACCTTGCAGACTTCCTTGTTCACGTAATGGCCCGGCACCACCTTGCACACCTCGCGGTCTTCGTAGCGGCCGGGGATGCACTTCTCGACCATTTTCTTCTCGTAGTGCGCAGGCACCCACACGCACTCGTTGGTGTAGTAGATCCGTCCGTGGCAGTCTCGGCGCGCCACCCGCCTGGTCACATGCTGGCCCGCGACATAGACGGTTTCCTCCACCATTTCCGTGCGCCCGGGAATCCACACGCGCTCGACGACCTTGACGTGCTTCTCCGGTACCCAGACGCGTTCGATGGTCTTGACGTGCTGGTCCGGCACCCAGACCTGCTTTTCCACGGTCGTCCAGTGGCCCGGCTCAAAGTACCGCTCCTCCACCATTTCGTAATCCACCACCCATACGCGCTCCTGACCGATGCCCCGATCGTTCGAGCGACCGTTGTCGCGCCGATCGTCGTCACGGCCGTGGCTCTTGCCGCGCCCGGAGTCTCCCACTTTGACTTCGACGGACTTTCCGCGGTTGTCCTTGTTGACCCGCACCGAGACTTGCGCCTGAAGTTGCCCGGCTCCCAGGCCGAGCATGGCGACTCCTACTAGAACTGCGACTGGCTTGAACATGACTTTCTCCCCTGGCTGGCTTTCGGCTCCCGCGCAGCAACTCTGCTGCTCACCAGTGAGATGCTATCCCGGCCCCGCAAGTTCCGCATAACTCATTATTTTGAAACAACTTATGTGCATAATCTCTGGCAGATGCTGCCCGTTTTTCGGCAGCCAATACTTCCCGCCTGTTTGCCTTCCAGGGCAGCGCAGCATTCAATACCGCCCGCACCTTTGATAAACCAACCCCATGGCTCCCAAACCTCCGAAGAAGGTGCTGTTCACCCAAGCGCAGATTGCCCAGCGCCTCGATGCCATGGCGGCGCAGATTCTCAAGGACTACAAAGGAAAGAGACTGCTCTGCCTTGTGGTCCTGCGCGGCGGATTCTTCTTTGCCGCCGACCTGATTCGTCGCATCGCTTCTCTGGACCCCGAGCTCGATTTCGTAAGGCTCACGAGTTACGTGGGGGCGCGTTCGGGACGCGCGCCGGTGTTCCGCGGCCAGCTTCCTTCATGCAGCGGCTACGACGTTCTGGTCATTGAAGACCTGGTGGACACCGGAACCACTTTGTCCACACTGGACCAGGCCATCCGGGCCCAGGGGCCGAACTCCCTTCGTTACGCTGTGGCCGTGGACAAGAAGGCGCGTCGCCAGGTTGAGTTCACCGCTGACTACATCGCCTTTGACCTTGAACGCGACGTCTTTCTCGTGGGCTACGGCATGGATCACGAGGGCAAGTTCCGCACGCTGCCGGACATCCGCGAAGCGGCGCAGTGAAGGCGCGGGTCAGGCGCGCCTTGGGCCATTCAGGAAGTGAACCATGAAGGCAGTCATTGTTCGTGAACACGGCGGCGTGGAGAAGCTGCTGTTTGAAGAGGCCGACAAGCCGCGCATCAAGGCCGATGAGGTACTGGTGGCGGTGAAGGCCGCGGGCATCAACCACCTGGATCTGTGGGTGCGCAAGGGAGTCCCCGGCCACAAATTTCCCCTTCCGATGATTCCCGGTACGGATGTCGCGGGGGATATTGTCGAGGCCGGGCCGCTCGCGACGGGATTCAAGGCAGGCGATCGTGTCGCTGTCATGCCGGGCTTTGCCGATCCCTTGACCGAGCATTCGCTCAGTGGCCAGGATCAACTTTCGCGCGACTACGGCATATTCGGCGAAACGCGAAACGGAGGTTGCGCCGAGTTCATGGACGCTCCGGCGCGCAACCTCATGCGCCTGCCGCCGCACATGAGCTACAGCGATGCTGCTGCCTGCCCTCTCGTGTTCCTGACCGCCTGGACCATGCTCAAGAAGGCCGGCGTCAAAGCCAATGACCTGGTGCTCATGCACGCCGCGGGCTCCGGCGTCACGAGCGCCGGCATCCAGCTTGCCAAGCTGCTGGGTGCCACCGTCATTGCCACGGCTGGCAGCGAGGAGAAGCTGGAAAAGGCCCGCAAGCTGGGCGCGGATTTTCTCGTCAACTATCGCCAGGACTGGGTGGAAGAGGTCAAGAAGCTCACCTCCAAAGGCGGCGTGGACGTGATTTTTGACCACGTGGGCCCCGATACTTTTGATGGCGACATGAAGCTGATCAAGTGGGGCGGCCGCTACGTTACTTGCGGCAGCACGACGGGCGGCGAGGTCAAGCTGAACCTGCGTGCGCTTTTTTTCAAGCGCATCAGCCTGATCGGCTCCACCATGGGCCCCAAAGCCGATCAGATCGAGGTCTGGAAACTGCTGACCTCCGGCAAGGTACGCCCCGTAGTCGATCGCGTGTTTGCCATCCGCGACATTCGCGAGGCCTACAGTTATGTGGAGTCGCGCCGGGCCTTTGGCAAAGTCGTGCTCGACGCGACACAATGGTAGGGGTCAGGCCGCATGTTCCTTTTCGGCGCTGTCGGGGCCGGCTGCAGCCCTGCCTAAAGCATGAGGCACGACCATGTACTGCCAGATCATCAAGTTTGAGGCACGGCCGGGCGCTGCCACGGAAGCTGCCCTCAAGAAGTACATCAAGGCCGCGAGCTTCAACCCCGGTTTTGTACACGGCAGTTTCTTTGTGCCGGAGGCCCTGCCTGACGGTTCAGTGCCGCCGGGCTTTGCCATCGGAACCCGCGAGCGGACTTACTTCGTGCAGCTCGTGTTTCGGACCTCGCGCGACATGCTCAAACACGTTGAGCTTTACCACGGCGATGACTTGAACCTTCTGCCCATGCCGCACCACTATGTTCTGGGCAAGTACATTGAAGACCCGGGCGTCGAGGTTGAAAACCGCTACCAGTCCTGAGCCAGATGACAGACAGTCCGTGCCGGCGAAATGGCAATTGACGGGCGCGCGGGCAGGTGCTTGAAACTTCAACGGCAGGGGGCGGACCACCATGGCATATCAACTCATCTCGGTTTTGCGCGATACTGAGGACTCGCGTCTTGCGGTCATTTCGCTCAAGCGACCTGACGTCAAGAACGCCATCAACAAGGCCATGGTGGCAGAGTTAACCCGGGCCTTTGACGACCTGCGCGAAGGCGGCGAAACGGGTTGCGTGATCCTGACCGGTGAAGGTCCCGATTTCGCGGCCGGCGCCGACATCGCCGAGCTACGCGAGCGCAAAGCTCTGGAGTCCCTGGCGGCGATCAACAGTGCGCTCTTCGCCCGTATTGAGGGTTTTGCCGCCCCCGTTATCGCCGCCATTCGCGGCTACGCCCTGGGCGGCGGTTGCGAACTCACCCTGGCGTGCGACATGCGCATTGCCTCCGAGACAGCTCAGTTCGGCCAGCCGGAGGTCAACCTGGGTATCATCCCCGCTGCCGGCGGCACCCAGCGCCTGCCGCGCATCGTGGGGCTGGGCCGCGCCAAGGAGCTCGTGCTGACCGGCGCCATCATTGACGCGCAGGAGGCACTGCGCATCGGGCTCGTCAACAAGGTGGTGCCCGACAGCGAACTCATGGGCGCGTCACGCAAGATGGCCCTGACTATCCTCAAGAAGGGCTCCCTCGCGATCCGCATGGCCAAGGCGGCTCTGAACCAGAGCGCGCGCATGAATCTCGACAGCGGGCTGGCCTTCGAAAGTACGGCCCAGGCGCTGCTGTTCGAGAGCGAAGACAAGATGAAGCGGATGACGGACTTCCTGCAAAAGAAAAAGAAATAGCGGCTCGGAGCGGTCGTTCTGGGTTCCGAGTTCTGAATTCAGAGCGAGGTTGGTCTTTCCTTCAGAACTCGGCACTCAGCGTTCAGCACTCCATGATCACCCACATCGCAGTCTTTGGCGCAGGTACCATGGGCCACGGCATCGCTCAGGTGGCCGCCCAGTCCGGTTTCAAGGTCGCCCTGTACGACATCAAGCAGGAATTCGTGGACAAAGGCCTGGCCAGCATCCGGAGCAACCTCGACAAAGGGGTGGAGAAGGGCAAGGTCACGGTTGAGCAGCGTCAGGCTGCTTTGGGTAACCTTCGCGGCAGTGTCGCGGTACCGGATGCCGCCAAGGGCGCGCAGCTCGTGATCGAGGCCATTCCGGAGAAGCTCGAACTCAAGCAGGGGCTGTTCAGGGAACTGGACGGACTGTGCAGCCATAAATCCGTCTTTGCCAGCAACACCTCAAGCCTGAGCATTGCCAGTATTGCGGCCGCAACGAAGAGAAGCGACCGTTTCGTGGGCATGCACTTCTTCAACCCCGTGCACATCATGAAGCTGCTGGAGGTCGTGGTCACGGGTCAGACCAGCGCGGCCACCTTGACCACCGTGCAGGAGGTGGGCGCGAAGCTGGGCAAGGATTGCATCGTGGTCAAGGACTTCCCTGGCTTTGCCACCAGCCGCCTCGGCGTCTGCCTGGGTCTCGAGGCCATCCGCATGGTTGAGCAGGGCGTGGCCAGCGCCGCCGACATCGACAAGGCCATGGAACTGGGTTACGCGCACCCCATGGGGCCGCTGAAGCTGACGGACCTAGTGGGCCTGGACGTGCGCTTGAACATCGCCGACTACCTGCACGGCGAGCTGAAGAGCGATGTCTTCAGGGCGCCGCAGCTCATGCGCGACATGGTCAAGGCTGGAAAGCTGGGCAAGAAGAGCGGCGAGGGCTTCTACAGATATTAATGTGGAGTCAGCCTGCCGGCCTGAGTGCGCCCTGGCGCCGGGTGGCGCTTGCGGTCGGCGGCCCAGCGGGATAGATTCTCATTGCCGCATCTTCCCCGATGCCTGGCGCTCCCCGCGCCCAACGGACTGACTCAACATGTGGACTCGCGCAGGAACAGCACTGGTGCTGCTGTCGTTGTTTGTCTGGTCGACTCAGGCCCAGAAGGTCGAGGCCAAACCTGCGGCTCGCGTGGCCGCGCTGATCAAGGCCAACGACGCCGACAAGAACGGCAAGATCGAATTCAAAGAGTGTTTCAGCCGCGCCAGGAAACTGGAACGGGAGTTACACCAGGCCCAAGATGCCGCGCGGCGCGCCGCGCTGGAAAGGGCCACTCCGGATGTGTTGGCACCGGCGGATTTTCTGGCGGGTGACGTGAATGACAACCTCTCGCTTTCCCGAGAGGAGCTGGAAGCCTTTCTGGCGGCCAAGTCAGGCGGGCCGGCGCCAGCAATGAGCGAAGCCGATGAGGACACCCTTTTCAAGGCACAGTGGGAGGACTCCTGGCCTGATCTGCTCAAGCGCATGGACGCAAACCGCGACAGGAAGCTCTCGCTGAGCGAGCTGGCGCCGCGCTTTCCGCGCGAACTGACTGCTGAAGAGTTCGCGGCGGCCGATGCCGGACAGGATCAGTGCCTCGATTTCTCCGAGTTCTACGCGATGCTCAACGCCCGGCGTGCGGCCGGCCTGCGCGTCACGCACCTGGTCAATGGCTGGTGGGTGAGCGAAGCCGCTACCGTCGAAGATCTTGAGGACGAAGAAAGTCCCAGTGTTGGCGGCCACGCCTCGGAGGAGTGGGTGTCCGACGAGCCCAAGGTGGATCCTTCGGACGGAGAGGCAGGCGATGAAGCCAAGAAGGGCCCCGCGGAAGACCGAAAGACCGGCGTGCGCTCCCAGCCCGGGCTCTCCAAGCGCAAGCTGGGGCCCGGAACCTCGCTTCTCTACAGCGTGGAGTGGGAAGGCAGCCCGGATCGGGACGGTAAGTCCCGGACGATGCAGCGATTCGAACGCTACGACTTCATGGAAATCAAATCAAAGCAGATTCGCTGGCGGACCAGCTCGTGCTACTCCGATGGTGACACCAACCACGGTTCAGGCGGAGAGCACAGCTACCAGGTTGATTACACTTCCGCTTTGGCCAAAGCTGCGAAGGTCAAGTGCGAGCGAAGTGTCATAAGCATCGGCGACGACAAATTCGAGGCCTATACGGTAGAGCCTGCCCAAGCTGCAGCGACCACGGTAATCCTTGTAGGCGGTGTCGAGGTCATTGCCAAGCATTCGGGAACTTCGCCGGCATCCCGCCGAACGTTGCTGCGATTTGTTGACAACCCTGATGCGCCCCGGAACTACAAGCCTGCTGCGCCACTGGAGAACCGCGCCAAGGACGGGCTCTCACCACGACAGGTCAGGGCAGGCCTGAAGCTGCTATACTCGCTGCCGCTGGGTGGCGAAAAGGTTGACCATCTGACCAGCTCCACCTGGATGGCGAGGCTCAAGACCGGCGATTACAAGCACGCCATTGTGGAGATCGTGGCGCGCAGCAACGGTCAATGCCACATGCGGGCGCGTGGCTGCAACGAAGACGCGGACAGCTCCACCAAGGGCTGGGATGTGCGCGGGCAGTTCAGCGAGTATCAATTCAGCGCCCATGCCGGACATGCGCGTCTACGCGTCCGGCAGGTCGGAACTGTAGAAGTGGGTGGCGAGCGCTTTGAGGCCTTCTCGTCGCCTGATCCTCAGGCGGAGTCCGGGGGTTCCGTCGTCTATATTGTCATGGACGGCGTTGAGGTTGTTTACCGGCGCCTCGACGGCGCGGGCAAAACTCTGGAGGAATTGACGGGTTTCGTCGACTCAGAGTAGGCCGGAAATCATGCCGGGGCGGCCGTCAGACCGCCCCGGTTTCGTTTTGCCCAGGCCCGTCAGGCGAGGTCATAGGCGATAATGTGGCTGCCGCTCATGTAGGCTTCATCGAATCGACTGCCTGGCACCGGCTCCAGAGTTTCGGCGTTGAAGCGCTGGAGGGCGGCCGTGGAGGGGTCGGGGCAGAAGCTGATTATGAACTCCTTGCGGTCCAGCGTCTGGGTGATGCCCAGCGGGCGTCCCATATCGACGGACTTGACCAGCTTGCGTTCCTTCAGGTTCCAGAATGTGACGATGTTGCCCGTCGGATTGGTGGCGCCCACCACGCCCGTCGCCTCATGAATGCTCACGCTCAGGGTTTCCCCGATCATCTTGGCCACCACGTCGGCTGGGTTCGACATGGACTCGGCCCCCGCACCCGCAGGGCGCAGCGTGATGCCGCCCTGCGCCGTCGCCTGGTTGGGTACGCCGTCGCGCGGGGCTGAAACGACGACCAGATCCTTGGCCGCGCTGATTGCGAGGTGGCCGGCGTTGAGTTTGTCGTTGGGAAAGGTCACCCGCTCGATCAGCTTCTCGGTCTTGATATCCACGAAGGTTACACTGGGGGCTGCGGTCTCCCCGCTGCTGCCAAGCGCCGCGCCGCCGTTGGTGATGACCAGCGTCTTGCCCTCGTCAATCATGTGGCAGTCGTGGGGAGCCTCGCCGAAGGTCGGGAACTTGCCAAGTTCCTTGAAGGTCTCGCCGTCGCGCACGACGATCACGCCCCGGTAGGTGTCCATCTCCGTTTCGGTGCCATAGAGCAGCTTTCCGTCGAGCGAATAGGCGCCGTGCCCGTAGAACTTCCGGCCGTCCACCGTGGGAATCGTAGTCAGGACCTTGCCGGCCTTGAGGTCGACTTCGCAGCAACCTTTGCCCTGCTTCTCAAAGAGCACCGCGCGCTGGGGCTTGACGGGGTTGGGCGACACACCATGGGCCAGAAAGGTGAGGGGGGTCAGCTTGGCGGCGAGCCTGGGTGCATCAAGGTTGACCACACTCAGGTAGAAGGCCTGCTTGCCGTCCTGCATGCCGCGCGCAGCGCCGATGATCGTGCCCTTCTTCTGCACGAGAGGCGAGTCCGGCTTGCGCGGCGTGTCGGGCTTGGGGCTGTTGGCGCCGTCCTGGGCCAGGGTGACGCCGGGGGCCGAGTCGCAGCCAAAGAGCGTCGAGAGTGACACACCCGCCACGGCCAGCGAACAGCGAGCCAGGAAGTCTCGTCGAGAAAGGGTCATGGGCACCTCGCTTTCCCCGCTTTGCCAAATTAGCAGGAGCAGGCAGAAGCGTGTAGGGGCCCCAACGAAACCCGGCCCGAATGTCGGGCCGGGTTGCTTGAAACGTGAAACGAATCAGTCGCGCCGCGAGTGCTCACGTCGGCCGCCGCCGCGCCCGCCGCGATCGCGCCCACCGCCGCCGCCGCGTCCGAGTTCAGGGGTGTACTCCTCGCCCCGGTCCTTGAGGATCACGGCCTTGCGGCTGGCCTTGACCTTGCCGGTGGGGTCCACATTGATGATTTCCACCTCGATTTCGTCGCCAACCTTGACGACGTCTTCGGGCTTCTCGACGTAACCGTCGGAAAGCTGGCTGACATGGACCAGTGCTTCCTGTCCGACGCCGAACTCCACGAAGGCGCCGAACTCGCGCATGCTGGTGACGCGGCCGGATACGCGCTGGCCGACTTCGGGCTTGGTCATCATGCCGCGAATCTTGTCGGCGGCGTCCTTGGCGCCGGTGGCCTCGGTGCTGAAAATCTTGACCGTGCCGTCTTCCTCCACGCTGATGACCGACTTGGTGGCTTCCTGGAGAGCGCGGATGTTCTTGCCGCCGGGGCCGATCAGCATGCCGATCTGTTCCTTGTCAATCTTGACCGTCTCGTAACGCGGCGCCCACTTGGAGAGATCGCGACGCGGTGCGGGCATGGCCTGGTTCATCTTGGAGAGGATGTGCAGGCGGCCGGCCTTGGCCTGCTGAAGGGCCTTCAGCATGACCTCGAGGTTCAGCTTCTTGACCTTGATGTCCATCTGCAGGGCGGTGATGCCGGCATCGGTGCCGCACACTTTGAAGTCCATATCGCCGACGTGGTCTTCATCGCCGAGGATGTCCGTGAGCACGGCATAGCCGTTGTCGGCAGGATCATCGACATTGAAGTCCACCAGGCCCATGGCTACGCCGGCGACGGCTTTCTTGACCGGCACGCCGGCGTCAAACATGGCCAGAGAACCGCCGCACACGCTGGCCATGCTCGAGCTGCCGTTGCTCTCAAGGATGTCGCTGACGATGCGGATTGTGTAGGGGAACTTGGAGAGGTCCGGCAGCATGGGGCGCAGGGCGCGCTCGGCCAGGGCGCCGTGGCCGATTTCGCGGCGGCCGGGGCCGCGGATGGGCTTACACTCGCCCGTGCTGAAGCTGGGGAAGTTGTAGTGCAGCAGGAATTGCTCTTCCTTGCTTTCACGCAGGCCGTCGATGAGCTGGGAATCTTCGGACGTACCAAGTGTGCAGGTGACGAAAGCCTGGGTTTCACCGCGCGTGAAGGTCACACTGCCGTGGTTGCGGGGAAACGGCGACATTTCGATGGTGATGGGGCGCACCGTGGTGAAGTCGCGTCCATCGACGCGACGGCCTTCGCGCTTGATCATCTCGCGCAGCGCCTTGTACTTGAACTCGCCGAGGATGGCCGAGATGGCCTTGGCCTTTGCGGCCAGCTTGGCGCGTTCTTCGGGCGGAGTGGTTTCCGAGACGGGGCACATCTCGACAATGGCCTGGTGCTTGATGTCGTCGAGGGCCTCAGAGCGCTCGTGCTTGCCCGGGGTTTTCATGGCGGTGTAGAACGCCGGGTAGTAGCGGGCCGTCACTTCCTTGAGCAGAGCGGGGTCATGACCCTTGGGCGGCGTGTACTCTTCGCGCACCACACCGGCCTTGGCGCAGAGGTCAAGCTGCAGCGCGCACAGGCGCCTGATTTCATCGTGGGCGATGCGCAGGGCTTCGACAATCTGCTCTTCGGACAGCTCGTTCGCCCCGGCTTCCACCATGCAGATGCCGTCGTTCGTGCCAGCTACCATCATGTTGAGCTGGCCCTTGTCGGCCTGCTCGTAGTTGGGGTTCACGATGAACTGGCCATCCACCATGCCCATGCGTACCGCGCTCACGGGGCCGTGAAAAGGCACGCCTGAGAGCATGAGAGCCGCGCTTGAGCCGTTGATCATGAGCACGTCGGGGTCCAATTCGGGGTCCGCCGACATCACCATGCCCTGGATCTGGACTTCGTCATTGAAGCCTTCCGGGAACTGGGGGCGCAACGGGCGATCCGTTACGCGCATGGTGAGGATTTCCTTCTGTGTGGGGCGGGCCTCGCGTTTGAAGAAGCCGCCGGGCAGCTTGCCCGCCGCGCTGGTTTTCTCGCGATAGTCCACTGTCAGCGGAAAGAAGTCGATGCCGGGACGGGGTGCAGCCGTCGTAACGGCGACAAAGACCGCGGAGTGATTCTCACGTACGAGCACGGCTCCTGCGGCCTGCTTGGCCAGCCAGCCGGTCTCAATAGAGATGTCACGGCCGCCGACGTTGAGTTGAACGATGTGTTTCATGGTCTCCTGTGACGTTTCATGGGTTCAGGCCGTCGCCTGAACGGGTTGCGCGAGCCGCCGCTGCGGTCGATCGCGCTCTTGGTGAGTTCGAACGGTGGGAATCGGCTTGCCCTTGCGCGGGCAGAGAAGTCGGGGCTTGCGCACAAGCCCGGGCCTCTGTGTCCGCTCAACTGCATGACCCGACCCAACCGGGGGCCGGCCGGTCTGCCCGGCTACCGGCCCCAGTGCTTCTTCGCACCCGCGAAAAAGCACAACGGCATCCGCTACTTGCGGATGCCGAGCTTTTCGACCAGTTTCTTGTAGCGGGTTTCATCCACGCGGTTCAGGTACTTGAGCAGTGCGTTGCGCTTTCCCACCATCATCAGCAGGCCGCGCCGGCTGTTGTGGTCCTTCTTGTGCAGCTTCAGATGCACTGTCAGGTTGTTGATGCGTTCCGTCAGGAGCGCGCACTGCACTTCCGGCGAACCGGTGTCGCCCTGCTTGGTGGCGTAGCCCTTGACGAGCTCCGTCTTCTTCTCCGATGTAATCATGTTTTCCCGTGGTCCTCAGGCCTGCACTGGCGCCGCCGGAAGCACCCGCTTCCTGGGGCGTGAATTCGGGCAAAAACGCTAACAACCGGCCTCTGCCTGTCAAGGAGGATGCCTGGAAGAAGAGCCGTAAGTAACTGGACATGGGCCACGCCTGGGCGCTTCAAGGGGGTCGAGTATCCGGTCCCGGATGTCCTGGCCCATGCACTGCATTGGATGCCGGCCAGAAACTGCATCGAATACTGCGGCAGCACGGTGGACACGCGCAAGCGCATGGCAGTCAGGACCAAAGCCGCCTCCAAGTCAAGGAAACCGGCTCGCTAGGGGGCGACCCATGGTGTAGGCTCTACACATGGGCCTGCGCCTCTTCTTGCTTGTCGCCCTGTGGGGGTCAACCCTGTGGGCCGATTTCAAAGTCTCGGGCGACTGGCTCGAGATTGCACAGCCCCACTTCCGCGTGGCCTTGCCCGATGGTTTCGTGCAGGTCACGCCGCGTACCCCACTCCAAGACTGGAACTGCGTCATGGCCTGGGTAGGGGAGGACGCCGCCGGAACGGGCTTTACCTCCTCTTTCCATGTGACGCACGAGACGCTTGCGCCGGACTCCGACCTGAGCGGGCAGTTCCGGCCCCGAACGCCTCCGGTTTCATTTTCTTGGTATCGCGAAGAGTGGCAGCATAGGGACGTCTGGTGCAGCCGCGCCGTCCACGAAGACTCCGGCGCACTTGGCGTGATTCTGGCGGCCTATGTTCCTTTGTCAGATGGCACGCTGCGGATGGAAGTAGGCGGCCCGCTGCAGCGCGAGTTGTCGGTGATCAAGTTGTCGCGATGGCTCCTGCGCAGCCTGGAAGGAAGCAGCCACTGGCCTAGCACCGGGACGTTGGCGGCATCCCAGGTTGAAGCTCTCGGTGGGAGCGTCATGGATCGCCCACGCTACGGCGAGGCCTTTGCCCACTTGGAAGGCACCACAGTTGCCTCGGCCGTGAATGATCTTCTGCTTGCTTCTCTGGTGGTTGCCCTGATTCCCGGGTTCGTTCTAATGATCATGTTGGCTGCACGACGCCGTGAGGAGCCCACGCCAAGGGCGCGGCTGGTACACCATCCCTTGCTCCCTCCCCTGGCTGCGGGAACGGGCGGGCCGGTTCCTCCCCCAGGCACCTTCCATCACAGGCGCGGCAGCGCCTCCTCCAAGCACTAGCCTGCTCGAGATGCTTCATGCTGCGACTCACCATACTTCTGATGATGCTTGCTTCGCCTCTGGCTGCCGTCGAGGTCGGGGATGTTGCTCCCGAAGTGACGTTTGCTAAGACCTGGAACATGCCGGAGGGGCAAAGGCGCCTCAGCGACTTCCGTGGCAAAGTAGTCATGTTGGAGGTCTGGGCCACTTGGTGAGGCCCCTGCGTGCGAGCTGTACCCCACCTCGTGCAGGTGGACCACAACTACAGAAATCGTGGATTCCAGATCGTGGCCGCAAGCGAAGAAGCGACCGCGACCATTGACGGCTTTGTCCAGGGTCACGGTGCCACTTACCCTATTGTTCAGGCCCGCGGTGTGCCGCGCCTCTTTGGCATTCCCGGCTATCCCCACGCCTACATCATCGACCGCCAGGGCAAGGTCATCTGGCGCGGCCACCCGGCCAGCGTTACCAATGGCATGATTGAGGCCTGGCTGGGTGGCACGGCGTTGCCTCCAGGTTCCGCCGCGCCCGCCGGCGGCACTGGTACGGGCTGGACGGTGCCGCTGATGGTGGCTGTGCTGTTAGGGGTGCTAATCGTGTTGTTGCTGGTGCGCGCCTTGACGGGGCGCAAGCCCGTCGCGGCAAACCCTTATCTCGTCGCGCCGCCGCTTCCGATGGCTTCGGCGCCGGGGGCGGCAGGTGCCGCGCAGACGCCCCCCGAAGAAGGCGGCTGTCCTCGGTGTGGAGCGCCTAGACGGGAGGGGCGCAAGCGCTGCATGTCCTGCGGAGCGGACCTTGCCTGAAGGTCCGACGCGAAAGTGAGCCAGAAAACGGGACGGTGCTTGCTCTAGCGGGGTTTCGACAGCATCATGCGCGGCCCAATCAGGCAAGAGGAGCCGCATGGGTTACGATCCGCGTTTGTTTGAACGCATCAAAGATGCGCTGATGCGCAAGACCGGCTGGAGCGAGCACGATGCTCTCGGCGGTCGCACCTGCGTGGTGAATGGCCGTGACTTTGTAGGGGCTGTTGAGGATGGCTTGATTGCCCTGTGTGAGAAAGAGGCGCTGCAGAAGCACCTGGCCCTCAAGCACTGCTCGCAGTTCGCCCACAAGAACAAGATTGTGGAGGGCTGGGTCAAGGTCTCCATGGACGCGCTGAAGACCGCCAAGCAGCTTTCGCGCTGGGTTGAAGCAAGCTTCAACTACGCCATGACCATGCCTCCGCCCGCAGCCAAGCCTGCGAAGAAGAGCGCGCCCAAGAAGTCGGCCAAGAAGCCGGTCAAGGCTGCCTCGAAAAAGCCGGCCAAGAAGAAGTGAGGCCTGTGACTTCGCTGATGTTGAAAGGGGGCGGCGCTGGCCGCCCCTCTGCATTGCGGCGCCATGGAATACTCTGCGGGCGACAGCCGTTATGCGTAAGTAAGGAGAGCGCCATGAAGTACGTCTACATCATCATGTTGTTGTTCCTTGTGGGCGTAACGGTTTACGGCGTATGGGCGCGTGAGCGGCCGCGCCAGCAGGGCCGCATCACGGGCGACTTCAAGGCCGCGGGTGACGTGGCCGGTGAGCAGGGCGCCCGCCTGTTTCTGGCCGTGGACCGCAACCCCGGCTACTGAGCCTCCTGCGTCTCGCTGGTGCAGCGAGTGGAGCAAACGCCGGAAATCACGGAGGCGGTCAAACAGAACAAGGCGGTCGTTTCGTGCGTGTACAACGGCTGGGAGCCCAAAGAAATCCTCGCGCAGCTTCCCGAGGGGTTCAACGAACGTTCATGGGCCGCCGAGATTGTCGATGGCAAGATCGTGAAGCTTGCGGCCGGCGTGCCCGAGCGCATCATCAAGGCCTGGCTGGCCCACGAGCCCGCCCCGGTGCCTACACCGGACGACGCGGATGCTCCAGAAGGCACTGCTCCTCAGGCTTCACCTGCAGTAGAATAGCCAAGGGCCTCTACGGGAGAACGACATGAGCCGTCTGGCTCTCTTGGGCATGTTGTCTCTGATTGCCGCGGCAAGTGCGCAGCCTCTTGCGGCTGAGCGAATCGCGGACTTCAGCGAAACCGTCTACCTGCGCGACCACGAAACCATCCGCTACCGCTTGCCCTTGACCTGGGGTGCGGCGGACTCGGCCCAGATTCGAACCTACGTGCGGGGGTTCAATGCGCCGCCGCGTGTGCGCGTACTGGACAGCAACTATCGTGAAATGCGCGAACGCTCGGATACCAGTGGAGACTGGATTGTCGATGTCACTACGACCGGCAGCAGCAGCCACCCCCGCTTCTACGTCGAGGTGGACAGCGAATGGCCCGGCCACTGGGGTGACTTCGAGATCCGCATTCAGGTGGACGTGGAGGATGGCAGCGGTGCTTCGGCCGACGTTGAGTTTGTGAAGTACTTCTTTGACTATGAAAGCGGCGGCCAAAGCGATCACTATGATTGTACGACGGGGGAGGCGCAGTCCTGGTTCCTGGCGGCGCTGGGCGGGCTGCTGGCGGCGGTGTGGCTGGCGCGCCGAATGGTGTTTGTGGCCCGTTGACGTGTCAAGAAGTGGCGGCCGGGGTCCGATAAAAAAAGTTGGAACATCGGTTTGACAAACCCCGGGTGTGGGGTAACTTTCGGGTGTTCAGTTTCTGACACACCCCCCGGTTGCAGGAACTGAGGCGTTCCGGGTCCTATCAGGATCAGGGCAGCAATCCCTCTCACGGAGAGGGTGAGACTGCGGGCCCGGACGCGGGCGTTACCCCTCGCCGATTTCAGCGCCTCGCTTAGGCCGCGCTGAAGGAGGCCAACCCAATGCGAAAGGAGGTGGTCCATGGTTAACTTTGAAGGCCATAAGCGCAGGTGGCTCGGCTAGCTGTATTCCGGCAGGTGTATGGCGCCTGCCGTGTTTGAGCCGACGGGCTCCAGCGATGTCCCGGAGCCACCCCTATGCGTAGAGATACGCTGAACCGGCGGACCGCAAGGTCCGCCGGTTGCGTTGTGGGTGGGGGCTGCGCGCTTGTAAATCGCTCGCCGGGCCGCTAAACCATGCTAGTCCTGGAGGTTGGAGCTTTGAATTACTTCAGCCTGATACTGTATAGCGCGATCATTTTTTCCGTAGCGGCGGGCGCCTTGACCCTTTCATCTTTGCTTGGGCGCAAGCGCCGCTCGCTGGTCAAGGATGATCCCTATGAGTGTGGCGTGCCGCAGTTGGGCGAGACCCGTACGGAGTTCAACGTTCGGTTCTTCATCATCGCCATGCTGTTTGTGCTGTTTGATATTGAGGCTGTCCTGCTGGCGCCCTACGCGATCCGCTACATTGACCTCGGGATGGAAGGGCTGGCCGAGGTGGGGGTCTTCGTGATCGTACTCGGCTTTGGCCTGCTCTATGCATGGCGCAAAGGGGCGCTGGACTGGAACACTCCTCTGGGAGTGTCGCGCGAGCACTGGTTGCGTATTCAGCGCGAGTTCATGCACGAAGACAAGCCGGAGAAAGCCTCGGAAGAGGCTCACGAGACTGCCGGTGCCGGCCACGGTCACGGGCATTGATGCGGTGCACGATCAGGGGCATGAGGAAGCGTCATGGGTCTTGAGCAGATGATTCCCTCGCTGGCCGGCGACGGTTTCTTCACCACACAGGTGAACCGCGTGATTGGCTGGGCGCGCAAGAACAGCCTCTGGCCCTATCCCTTCGGCACGGCCTGCTGTGCCATTGAGATGATGGCCACGCTGAATTCCCGCTATGACCTGTCGCGCTTCGGCGCTGAGGTGATCCGCTTTTCGCCGCGCCAGAGTGACCTGTTGATTGTCTCGGGCCGCATCACGCTGAAGATGATGCCGGTGCTTACGGAAATCTATCAGCAGATGGGGGAGCCCAAATGGGTGATCTCCATGGGTGCCTGCGCCTCGACGGGCGGCGTATTCAACACCTACCCGCAGATTCAGGGAGTGGACCAGTTCATCCCGGTGGACGTCTACATCCCTGGTTGCCCGCCGCGTCCTGAAAGCCTGATTGACGCCTTGATCAAGATTCAGCAGATCATCGACGGTCAGGCTGAACGCCACGAATTCACCAGGCCCGACCGCCCCGTTGAGGCCGGCGTCGTTGAGCAGGCCAAGAAGAACTGACCATGAGTGACCCCGCCAAGCCCGCTCCCGCTGTTCCCGCTGCCGCGCCCAAGAAGCCGCGTCTGGCGGAGAACGACATCGACCATGAGTTGCTCAAGCGCAAACTGGGCGACCGGCTGCTGCGTATCGAGGTGGCGTTCGACCAGACGGTGCTGCATGTTGCGCGCGAGCGCCTGCTGGAAGTGCTCCGCACCCTGCACGACGACGCCGAACTTTCATTCAAGATGTTCACCGATGTCACGGCCGTCGACAACCTCAAGCGCGAGGACTTCGAGCCGGCCCGGCGCTTCAAGGTGGTTCACATCGTCTATTCGCTGGAGCACGGTAAGCGCCTGCGGCTTGAGACGCTGGTACCCGAGCAGGACCCGACTTGTCCCTCTGCGGCCCCGATTTACAAGGGAGCGGCCTGGGTCGAGCGCGAGGTCTATGACATGTTTGGCATCGTTTTCACCGGCCATCCCGACCTGCGCCGTGTGCTGACGCCCGACTACTACGAGTATCACCCGCTGCGCAAGGATTACCCGCTCACGGGCAAGGGCGAACGCGACAACTTCGTGCGTGCTGAAGAGCTGGCCTGAAAGTCCTGCACGTACACAATAGGGCGGCCTTGGGCCGCCCTTTGTCATCGTACGGCATTGGCGTAGGCGCCTCCGAAAGTCCCTCCCTTGATGCTCAAGACGATGACGCGGCTTGCGCGATCCACCGAAAGCGTGACGCTCTCCTGGCCTTTGCTTTGCTCAATCAGTCTGTTCAAAGTGTTGCGGTCTGTGACGTCTTGGCCGTTGTAGCTGAAGACGAGATCCCCGACCTGCAATCCCGCCTTGTCCGCTTCACCGCCTTTGTCCACTTTCGAGATGCGCACGCAGTTGGGCGCCTTCAATTCCAAGCTGTAGTCGGATTCTCCCGAGCGCAGCGTGAAGCTGTGTTCGCGCGAGCGATACTCGCCGGCCTCCGCCGTGAGCTTCGATTCGCCGGCGGGCACATAGCTTATGCGCGCAGAGCCGCGTTCATCGCAACGCGCAGAGTACGAGTTCTTGCCGTTCACCAGCGTCACCCGGGCCCCGGCGGCCGGCTTGCCGTCAGGCAGGCTCACCCGCAGCGCCAGCGTGGCCAGGTCGCGCACCGCGATATCTTGAGTGGTGTCGCCGACGCCGAGTTTCACGTTCATCGTGTAAACGACCGTGCGCTGCTGCGCCACAAGCTCCAGCACGTAGTTTCCCGGCAGTGCGGGGCCGGCGCGGAAAGTTCCGTCCGTCTTGACTACTGCAGAATAGTGGCTGTTGCTCTCGGCTTTGCCGGCTTCGGGACGCAGACGTAACAACAGACCTTCGGGTGTTCCGGCGCCGGTCACTTTGCCCTGGATGAACGAGGCTTCGGCAATATCCAGCGTGAGCAGGTTGTCGCCTTCAACCAATGTGGTGTTCTGGCGTGCCCACGCACCGCCCCGCGCGAAGTAACGAATGGAGTATTCGCCGGGCTCAAGGCCGGTGAAAATGCGCACGCCGGGTTCCTCGGCGGGTAGGGCCGTCGGTCGCTCATTGCGGCCCTTGCGCTCGAATATGACGTTGACGTCCGTGATTGCATCGCCGCGCGGGCTGCGGAACTTCAACGTGACCCGCGCGCCGGCGTTCAGCGAGAAATCCTGCTTCGTTTCCCCGGTTGCCAGCGCAATCTCGCGCGAATCAGAGCGTGAGCCCAGCGAGATTCTCACGCTGTAGCGCCCTGGTGCCAGCGCCTCAAAGCGGTAGCGCCCAAGGCTGTCACACCTCGCCAGAACGCTGCGGGGCACGGCCGGGTCAAACTCCGTTTCGTCCGGATTGTCGCGGTCTTCGAGCGGCTCCAGGCGCACGGTGGCCTCCGGCAGAGGGTTCTGACGGGTGTCGCTGACAACACCTGCAAGCGCAGCCAGTCCGCTGAAACTGAAGCTGACTTCGGCGCCGACATCGGTGATGTCAATTTCCTGTCGCGGGGATTCGCCCACACCATCCACGCTGATCCACACCGTGTGCCGCCCGGGCTTCACGCGCACTTCATAATGTCCATCCATCGAGAGCACACGCTCGTTACCCGGTTCGTTGGGAAGGTCCGCGCGCAGCCAATGAACGCGAAAGCGGGTCAGGGGCTTGCCGTCGGCGCGGCTGACTTTGCCCTTGAGCAGGCATTCGCGGCTGAGCAGCAGCGTCACGTTATCGCCGCAGCCCACGCGTGACAGGCGCGCTGTGCCGCCGCTGACCGCCGAGGCCGATAGGTCATAGGAGATCGCGCTGTTCAGGCCCGAAATGGTGAAGCGCCCGTCTAAGCCGCTTGCCACGCTGCGCTGTTGAGCACGCAGGCGCTGGATGTGCAGCTCTAGTTCGGAGAGTTCTGTTTCAAAATCAGGGTGATTCCGGGGCTGGTCCCGCTGATCTGCTGGTCGAGCGACAACGCGCGCGCCCTCGACGGCCTGACCGGAGCCATCAATCACTATTCCCGAAATCGAGCCCGATGTGTCAGACGATTCCGGCGCAACGGCTTGTTCATTCTTTGCCGCGGGGTCCTTGATTGCCGGCGCCCTTCCGTCAGGCGCGGCTTCGTCACGCCGCGAGCCCGACGCGCTACCGTTGTCGCGATCTGAGCTGCCTGTCTCACGGTCTGTGATGGGCCTTTTGCTGCCTGCGCTTTCGTGCGAGGTGTTGCTTCGAGTGGGCAAGTCCTGCGCGGAGAGGTCGCGGTCGTTGGGAGTGTTGGCGCGCGGGTTTGGGCCGGCGGGTGTCAGCAACAGGCTGTAGGCTGCCAGCATCAACGAGAGAATGGTGACGGCCAAAAGGGCGAGGTTGACGGTGTTGGGGCGGCTAGCAGCCATGGCAGATACTCCGGGAGTTCGTAGCCTCGAAAATGGGCCTGCGCTCAGCGCACGGCGCTTTCGCCGTCAATTCCGATCTGCCCGCCCTTGAGGTTGAAGGACTGAAGCTGGCCGTTGCGTTCAATGGTGATAGCGACCTCAGCGCTGCCCTCATATTTGCGGCGCAGGCGGCCCACATCCTCCCAGTTGTTCACTTTCTCGCCGGCGTACTCGATGATCAGGTCGCCGGGGGCCAGGCCGATGCGCGCCGCCTGGGAGTTGGGCGTTACGGTCGTGATGCGCGCGCAATTGGGCGTTTTGAGCGAGACAGCCGCTTCATTGACCCCCGCCCGGATGTTGACGGACACAGCCGGGGCGGCCAGGCGGCTGGCCGTAACGCGCAAGATGTAATCCCCGGGATCGATGAACGTGATCTCGGCCAGGCCCTGGGCATTGGCATTGGCGCCAAAGCGCTTGCCCTGGGCTGATTCAAGCATGGCATAGGCCCACTGCGCGGGTTTGCCCGCTTCGTCGGTGATGCGAACGGTGAGCGATCCGCCGGTGTTCACCGTGAAGTCAAAACTGTTCTCTCCGATCACCAGGCTGCGCTTTTCGCTGCTGACCTTGCGCCAGTCCTGCCCAAGCAGATCGATCGTCCAAAGGCCGGGCTCCACGGGTCCCAGGCGGAACGATCCGTCTGACTTGACCTGGGTCCAGCGCCCGCTTCCCCAAGCCATGTTTTCATCCTCGCCTTCCTTGACAAGCCGGAGAGAAAGGCCTGCGATGGAACCACCGGAACTGCTTGTAATGCGGCCCCCCAGCATCGCGCTCTCCGGCAATTCGAGTTCCAGTGTTTGCTCGCCGGAGGTCAGTTTCACCTCGCGGCGCAGGGAGGGGTAGCCGGAAGCCGACACCGACATCGTGTAATCGCCCGGTTTGATACCCGAGAACGTGGCAGTCCCCGGTTCGCGGGCCAGATGGCGCTCCGCCTGGAGCCAGCGACCGTCCTTGCGCCAGAAGTAAACCTGTTCGGCCTCCACGGGCTGGCCGCGTGTGTTACGGAGTTTCAAGGTGAGGGTGGCGCCGGCGTCGAGCGTGAAGTCGAGCGTGTTTTCGCCCGCGCTTACCGTAATGGTACGTGTGTCGCTGGACTCGCCGTAGCGGGCTGAAAACGTGTATTCCCTTGGGGCTAGGGAGTCGAGCCGGTAACGGCCCAGAGAATCCGTGCGCGCGGAACTGCTTTCGTCTTCCCAGTTCCCGGCAGAGCGCCGGTCCATGGAGCGCGAGCGAGCGTCTCCGCCGCTCGAAATGCGCGCGTTGGCCAGGGGATTGCCGGACGCATCGCGTACCGTGCCGCTGAGAATTGCCGCCTGTTCCAGGGTGAACACCTGCTCAACCGCAGAACCCTCGACCGATATCTCTGTCGGCTGAGGCTGGTAGAACCCCGGGGCGCTCAGGGCTGCCATCAGCGCGCCGCCATCGCACTCCATCGTGAAACGTCCGTCTGCGGCGCTGAAGCTTCGTTCCCGGGCTTCCCACTCAGCGTTGCGGCGGTAAAGCCGGACGCTGAACTCGCTGATGGCCGCTCCGTCGGGGCCCGTGACTCGACCAATCAGAAGCGTATGCGGCTTCAGAATCAGGCGAACATTGTCGCCCGCAGCGGCACGCCGCAATTCCGCCCGCCCCACTGCGTCGAGCTGAGCCGAGAGGTCGTAGGCCAGCCGCGGATCCAAGCCCGTGAACCTGAAGCGTCCCTCGGAATCGCTGCTGGTACTGCGCGTTTCCCGTTGCAGCAAAGCGAAGTAGCGGTTGAGCGCGTCGCGGGCCTCCGCGGGCTGGAGTGAGCCCACATCCGGTACGTCGGCGTTCAGGTTGGATCGACGCGCCGTAACGACGACCCCCTGAACCGCCTTGCCTTCGTGGTTCAGGACCAAACCCGTGAGCTGGGCATCGCCCTTGTCCGTGGGCACGACGGCCTCGGGCGGTGTCGTAGTTACGCCCGCTACCGGTTTGGGCGCGGCATCCCTTCCGGGCACTGGCGGCTCATCGCGCGTTGGGAAAACTGGGTCGGGCCTTGTCGGTTCAGCATCAGGGGACGTGCCTTCCCGCGAGGCGCTTTCGGGGGCCGCGGCCTTGCCATTGCCGCGCGCGGCTGTGGCGGCAGAATCAGACGGGCGGATAAAACCGTAGACGCCAAAAAGCAGCGCACAAATCGTGACGGCCAACAGAACGAGATTGAGCCCCGAGAAACGGTTGGCAGACATGGCAACCCCAATGGCAGTCGGAGGTTAATACGGTTCAGTCAGGCTGCCGGTTCCAATAAAAAGGGACCTAAACCCCATAACGAGCAAGGTAGCTCCGGACATCTATCTTTCGGGCGGTGCTTTCACTTGACATGTATCGCACGCTGCCAAACACGGGACGTGTGGGGCCCCAGGGCCGGTCAAAGCGCCCCAGACACCAGAAAATGCCCGAATAGCTGTTGGGGTCGCGGCCATCAAGGGCATAGCGGTTGTTCAGTTCGATCATGACCTGCAGAGCTTCCTGCGGCGAGGCAGTCCACTCCAGGATCTTCTTGCCCCACAGCATGCGCAGATAGTTGTGCATCACTCCGTCTCGACGCAGTTGGCGCTGCGCGGCATTCCAGAGTGGGTCGTGGGTCGAGGCCGAGTCAAACTCCGCCAGGTTGTAGAGGGTCTTGCGTTCGTCTGAAGCGTGCTCGGTCAGGGTCTTCTGTGCCCAGAGGGGCAGGCTTTGGAAGCGGTCGTAGTGCTCCTCGCGCGTGCAGAAGTGGTATCCGAGTTCGCGCCAGGTCACAATCTGATCCAGGAAGGCCTCCGCGCCCTCGCTCATGCCCCAAAACCCTGCCCGCTTGCCTGTGGCGCGTTGCCCAAGCCTTGAGGGTTCCCAGCCCTCGGTTCTTGCCAGGCGTTCCAGTACTTCGTGCGTGCCGATCTGTCCGAAATGCAGATAGGGTGAGAGTCCGCTGGCGGGATTGTCATCGATCTCGTTGCGGCCTTCGGTGTAGCGGCCCAGGCCTGTGCGCAGAAAACGCTGAAGGCGCGCGGACGCCGGCGTGCTGCCCCCTTGGAGTGTTGGTGCCACGCTATGGTCGATAGGAAGCTCCTCCAGCCGTACCCGGCGAAGCTGAGCCCTGGGCCAGTGACGAGGCAGCTTGTCGTCAATCAGACTCTCCCCTGCGGCTTTGGCGAGTTCCATCGGATGCGCCAAGGGTGTCTGAGCCAGGCAGGCCTTGAGGTTCTTCTGCATGAACCGGCGAAAGGCGTAGGCTGAGGGCCAAGTGCGGTCGGAAAGGCTCAAAGGCAGAAGGCCGCTGCTATCCACCGCTTCAAGGATCACTTCCAGCTTCTGTCCGGCGGTGCGCACCATGTGCGGGAGAAAGAAACAGGGATAAGCATCTGTCACCACGGCACAGGCTGATTTGGACAGCGCGACGAGAAGTCCTTTGCCCGCGTCGGGTACCGGTTCGATGTAGGGCCAATAGCCCGGGGTGCCTTCCCGTTCCGCCATGCCGTCGATAATGAAGCGGTGGATCCTGTCGCAGGCCCAGGGATAACCGCAGCGCAGGGCCTCCAGCACAAGAAGCGGCTTGTTCAGCTCGCGGGCAAGTTCGGCGGCGCGCTGGAGGGCGAAGTTGTAGCCAAGGCGGCGCTGCGCGATCATCCAGTAGAGCACGTAGCGGCCGTGCCGCGAGACGGTGCCGGAGTTGCAGCGCAAGATGCGGGATTCCGGTACCAAAGGATTTCAGCGGTTGGTGTTCACGGAACCGGTATCGAGGTTGATGACCGTTACGAGTTCACGCGGCTTTTCAAGGAACACGTCGTACACAACGATCGTGAGCGCCGGAGGCGAGTAGCTCAGCTCGTACGTCAGGTCGTACTTACCCTTGACGCGGGACTCGCTCAAGCCCAGGTCGCCCAGGCTGGGTATGGCTGGAAGCTGAATGCCGCGCGCGTAAGCACCCTTGGCATGCTCCATGATCATTGTGGAATGGGCCCGCGCCTCATTGGCGCGGTCCAGGGGATAGCGGTTGACATCTTCCGGGTCCTGGAGCACCAGGATCAGCGTAATCAGGACGGGAAGGCCAATGACCGTACCGACGATGCCCCAGAACACCGCCTTGGATCCCTTTGTGGGAAGGCTGCTGCTGTCGGCTGCATAGGCGACGCCGCGGCGGGGAGCGGCGCTGCGACCTTGTGGCTTCTCCGAGAAGTCAGCGTCAATTTGTATGGCCGGACGCTGGCCGGAAGCGCTGGAAGATTTCCCCGGTTGTGGCTTGCTGCCCGCCATGGATTGCCCCAGAGGGTGGTTTGATTCTGCATGGCCCGCATGGCAGTGGCAACAAGCAGGGCCAAAAATGCTGGGAGAGGGCCTGGGCCCTCTCCCGTGTGCGTGTCCGACTGCGGACTTCAAGCCATGCGGCGGCGCCTCAGACTCCAGGCCGCGACCAGCGCCAGGGGCAGCCAGAGCCAGGCGGTGGAGCCTGCGGCATCTGCGCTGCAACCGCCTCCTCCGCCGCCACTGCCACCGCCAATGGTGAAGGTTGACCCCACGCCCTGCACCGTGAAGTTGAAGGGGTTCTCGTCGGGGTCGTCGCTGCTGATGCTGATTGAGAAGCTGAAGGAGTTCAGGGAGGTCGCCGTGACGTCCACACCGAAGGTCGTGGAGGCGCCGGCGGCCAGGGTAAGTTGTGCTGGCTGCGCCACCACGGCACTGCAGTTCATCGTGCCCCCCGCAGCCACTGGCGCAGGACCGGTCAGGTTGAGGGGTGCGTTGCCTGCGTTCGTGATGGTGAAAGTCAGGCGCACCGGGGAATTGATGTTCAGGCTGCCCGCGGCGGCCTGGCCGCCGTCGGCCAGTTGTGCGCTTTGAAGCCGCACGCTGATGTCGGGCAGGGTGCCGCCAGTTCCGCTGACGTTGATGATGTAGGCAGGTTCATCGACGTCGTTGCTGACCAGTGTCATGCGGAAGCCAAAGGCACCGACGCCTGCCACGCTGTAGTTGATGGTGAAACTGGTGTTGGAACTGGCAGGAATCGCGCTTCCGGGCGCGGAAGTCACAGCAACGCTGCAGTTGGAGATGTTGGACAAAGCCACGGCCGGTGTGCCCGTTAGGTTCAGAGCCTGGTTCCCGAGGTTGGCCACAATGTAGGTGAGTTGAAGATTGACGCCGAAGGCCACCGTTCCCTGGTTGTCGGTGCTGCCCGAAGCCAACGAGATCCCCGCTGGGCGCTGGACTTCGATTTCCGGCCCATTGACCACGCCTGTTCCGCTCACCTGAAACGTATAGGGGTTCTCGTTGGAATCGTTGTTCGATATGGACACTGAGAAGCTGAAAGCCGATGCGCCGGTCGGCGTGACGTTGACGCTGAAACTGGTGGTGGAGCCCGCCGCGATGGTCGAAGAGGGCGAGGTGCCGATGGTGGCTGTGCAATTGCTCTGCCCGCCGAGGCTCAGCCCGCTGATCGTCAGCGCGGCCGTGCCGAGGTTGGCCACGGTCCAGCTGAAGCTGGTCGGGCCGCCCAGCGCGACTTGGCCCAGAGCGTCACTTCCTCCCGAGGTCACTGGCGAGGCGCCGCGGCTGACATCAATCTCAGGGGCGGCGGTGGCCGCCGCTGTGCCCGTCACATTGACGATGTAGGGGTTGTTGGCCGCGTCGCTGTTGGCGATCGTGATGCGGAAGCTGAAACTTGCGGCAGAGGGAGTCACCAGAACCACGAAGCTGGTCTGGCCCCCCGCCGCCACGCTGGAAGCTGGCTGGCTGGTCATGCTGACGCTGCAGCCGCTGAGGTTGGACAGCGCAACGAGTGGGGAGCCCGTGAGAACGAGCGTTCCAGTGCCAGCGTTGCCAATGACGTAAGAGAAGGAAGACCCGGCGCCAAGGGAGAGTGCGCCGAGGCTGTCCGTGGCGCCGTTGCTGATGGTGGTGCCAGTGGGCCGCTGAACGTTCATGCTCGGTGTACCGCCGGAAGAGCCGCCGCTGCCCGCGATCGTGACGCTGTAGGGATTGGCGCTGGTGTCGTTGCTGGCAATGGAGGCCTGGAAACTGAAGAAGCCGACGGCCGCCGGGACAATCTGAAGGGTGAACGACGTCGAGTAGCCGCCGCCGGGCAGGCTCGAGGCAGGAGCGGCTGTCAACGTGGCGCTGCAGTTGTTGAAGGCCGAAAGAGCAACCAGCGGGCTGCCGGTGAGATTGAGTGTGGCCGCGCCGTTGTTGAAGATGTACCAGGTGAAGGCCTGGCCGCTGCCGGTGCTCATCGTACCGATGTTGTCCGTCGAGCCGTTGGCAATGGGCGTGTAGGCTGGACGCTGCAGGCTGAGGCTGGGAGCCGGAGGGACTGCATTTCCGGAGATGGTCCAGGAATACACCGGGCTGACGGGCTGATTGGTGTTCATGGAGACCGTGGCCGAGAAGGGGCTGCCTGCGGTGGTGGGGGTCAGGCCGAAGATCACCGTAAAGTAGCCTCCGCCCGGAATGCCCGAGTACCCGGTGGCCGGCACGATGTATTCCACAACGCTGCAGTTGGATATCGGCGAGATGCTCAAAGTGGGCGCGGAGGGAAAGCGCAGGGCATAGCTCGCCGTGTTCAGGCAGCTGACGCCGTAATAAAGGGTAGCCTGCTGGCCCACGGTCAGATTGCCGCGATTGTCGTTGCCGCCCGAGGGCACGGGCGCCGTCAGGACCATGAGGTTGGGATCGTAGACTTTGACGTCGGCCTTGGCGCCCGTGCTGGAGCCGTAGGGCACTTCGTTGTCTTCGCACTCGCCGTAGTCGGACGCGAGGCTCGGGCTGCCTCCGCCGTTGGCAGCCATGGCGCCGGAGGTGTGCGAAGCGGTGTCCCACAGGCGCACGCGCACGCGGCAGTGCGTGCCCACCGCGCCAGCCGGAATGTTCACATTGTAGGTGTTGAAGCTGGTATTGGAGCTTCCCGGTGTGGCCACCCGGGCGGCAAACGCCCCGTTAGGCGCAGCTGAACTGTACCCGGCCCAGATGACCCTTTCGCCGGCGTCCCACTGGCCGTCATTATTGAAGTCCATCCACACGGCGAGGTCGTTGGTGTTCTGGGTGCAGATGACGGCGACCTTGATCTGGGCCGTTGAGCCCTTGATGAAGTTCAGGAACTCGACGCCGTCGTCTCCTTCATCAGCGGTGAAACCGCCGGCCACCACCTGCGAGGCCAGATAGCCATCGTCGCTGACGGAGAAGCCTATTGCGTCGATGCGAGTGCCCTGACTCTGATCCCAATGCGCGCAGGTCGGGTAGGGCGAAGGCGCATCTCCGTAATCCTGAGCTGCCAGTCCGGCTGCGCACAGGGCGCCAAGGGTGAATGCCAGCGTGAGCCTGAACCGAGTCATCGTGAACTCCCTGATTAGAAGGTGCCCGAATTCCGCAGTGCGCCCGCCCGCAGGTCCCAGGGCGCGTGCTCGCGGCCTGGGACCTCTTCCCGCTGCGGTTGTCCCGCGATCAGTGTAACTGATTCGATTCAGTGTTGGAGAATCGGCCGGATAATGTGTATCGTGTCAGTTACAAACTTCCGGCTCCGTATTCAAACCAAGACGACCATGCCCAAGTCCCCGCCTGCCGACAGCTACTCCAATGCTGCCATCGTCGCACGACTCCACGGCTTGCTGGAGTCCCACTCTCAGGCCGAAATCGCGCGCAAAACCCACACCCTGCGCAACAACGTCAGCCGATACATGCGTGGGGCCAAGATCCCGCTCGAGTTCGGCGCCGCGCTGGTCAAGGGCCTCGGTGTCAATCCCGCCTGGTTGCTGGTGGGCGAGGGCGCGCCCATGCTGAGCGACGTGGCGGCCTCTACGGTGAAGGCCGCCGAGGACATGCTCGAACTGGTGGAGGCCATGAACGCTGTTTCGCGCATGCAGTTGGGTTCGCTCACGGGCAAGCACCACCTCAAGGTGCTGCGTGAGCTGTCCGACGCCCTGACGCGACACGAGAAACTTCGCGTCGAGCTCAATGCGCGCACCGCGCCCATCTTCAAGCAGATTCTGGCGGACTACTGGAACGCGCTCCAGCGCTGGGATTTTGAGCGTGCGGATGAGCTCTCCCGAGCTGCCTCCCAGGTTGCCCGCCTTTCCGACGACGAGAAACTGGCCGAGGAGTACGACCGTACGCGCGCCTATCACGCCTACCTGACGCACGATGAGCAGCAGGCCGTTTCCATGCAGCGTCGCATGTTCCAGCGCAATCTGCCCAAGGGTGCGCTCCTTGATGAACGCTCGATGCGCGATGCTTACAACTTCGCCACCACACTGCAGGGCTCCAGCCGCATGGCCGAGGCCCGGCGAGTATGCCTGGCCGTGCTGGCGATGATGCCGCCCGAGGCCGAGCGCTGGCCCATTGCCCGCTTCATTACCGCGCTGCTGGGGTTCGTGGAAACGGAACTGGGAGACATCCGCGCGGGCCTGGCCCGAGTGCAGGCGGCCTTCCCCCAGCCGGACGAACGCATGCGGCCCTCACAGACCAGCATGCTGATCCACTGCCTGCTCTACGCGGGGGCCATCAGCTTTGAGGCGGCCTGCGCCATGGGCCCCATCTCCACGGCGCACAGCCAGGGCATGCTGGTGCGGGCGCTGTGTGAGGACACGCGGCCTGCGCTGGAAATGGCCTGTCGGATCTTCATCGGTGCCGGTGAGAACTCGCTGCCCGAAGGCCAGCTCATGAGCCAGTTTGCCCGGGCCATGCTCTTGGTCTACAGCGGCCAGTCCCGCGAGGCCGTTCGCCAACTGCTGCAGGGCCCCTTGCGTGAGGCGCGTCAGAAGGCGCGCAACCTGACGGAGCGCTTTGACATGGCCGTCTTTGCTGCGCGCAGCCAGAGAGCCCTGGGGGACCTGAGGTCGGCCCAGGCCACCTTGCTCGAGGCCGAGAGAATTTTAGGCGAAGCCCCGCCCGGCGTCATTGTGGGCCTCAACGGGCGCGCCCTGTTCTATCGCAACGCGCTGGAAAGCATCGACCAGGACGCCAAGGGTCCGCAGGGGGCGCTTCGCAACTCTGCGCGCGAGTTTTTCCGCTTTCACTTCGAGCGCGGCTACGGCTGCTTTGAAGGGCTTTCGGCGGTTTGAGGCTTGGCTTCTGTTACGGGGATGTCGGCAATCAGCAGCGGCTTGCGCCGGATGGCACCCGCTACCAGTACACCAGCCACCACCATGCACAGGCTCAGAAGTTGGCCGCGCGTGATCAGCCCAAAGACAAAGCCCAGTCCCGGCTCCGGCTGCCGGAACAGCTCGGTAGCGGTGCGGATGACTCCGTACAAGATAAGGAAGGAAGAGGTCAACACGCCCACGGTCTTGGCGCGGCTGCGAATCACAATCATGAGGATCAGCAGCAGCAGACCGTCGGCCAGAGCCTGGTAGAGCTGGCTTGGGTGCCGCGGGTCAGTGACACAACGCCATACAAACTGGTACGTGGCGTTGGGTTCATTGCCGACGGGGAACATGTTGGCCGGGCGGTCGCGCAGCACTTCGTAGCCCTGGTCGACCGCGGCGGGCTTGAGGTAGGCTACAACCTCGCCGGGTTTGGTAACGTCGCGGACCAGCTCAAATGTATCGCCTGCCCCGTTGGCGTAAACGGGCCGGGACAGATAGCCGCGCAACCAGAAGCGCATGGCCCAGGGAAGATCCGTGGCCCTGCCCCAGAGTTCGCCGGCAAGAAAATTGGCTACGCGGCCCAAGATTGTGCCAAAGGCGATGATGATGGTGCCCTGGTCCAGGATGTGCAGAAACGGCTTCCTGATCCAGCGAGACCAAAGCCAGAGGGCCACAACCGCGCCAATGATGACGCCGTGAATGGTCATTCCGCTGGCGTTGGTGATCAACCGCGAAGGTTCTGAGAAGAAGTAATCGGGGTTATAGAAGACAGCCTCGCCGAGGCGGCCGCCAAAGGCGGCTCCGGCCACGGCCACGAGCACCGTGTCGAGGCAAAGGGCGGGGTGAATGCGCAGCGAACCCCGCTTCTGCCACCAACGCAGGAGCAGGATCGAAACGACAAACACGGTGAGGTAGGCGAGGTAGAAGGCGTCAAGAATGACGAACCCGTCGGATCCGTAGCTCACGCCTTCGAAGAAGGTGAAGCCGCCGTCCTCCCAGGCCAGGATGGTTGTGGTGTATTCGGGATTAGAAATGGCCGGGTGGTCAAGCATGCTGCTTATCTAAAGGGCTGGAAGCCCGCAACGCAAGAAGGGGAGGCTTTTGGCCTCCCCTTCCGTTGCCTGCGCAGGCTTGGGACAACTACTTGCACTGGGCTACCGGAGGGACCTGCGCAGACGCACACTGAAGATCAGTGTTCCCAGTACAGCGAGAAGAACGAGCATGAAACTGCCTTCGGCTGCCGTGCTGCATCCGCCGCCGGAGTTACCGGTACCACCGCCGGTGCCCAAGGTCGAGACCTGCAGGTTGAAGACCTGGGTCGCGTTGGGAGAGACGCCGTTGGTGGCCGTGATGGTGACTGTGGAGGAGGTGCCGGCGTCAGTCGAGGTCGGCGTGCCGCTGATGGTGTTGGTGCCGGCGTTGAACGTGGCCCAGGCCGGCAGCCCCGTTACGGTGATCGTCGGCGTCGGGTTGCCGATGAAGGTGATCGTGTAGTTATACACGTTGCCAACAACCACGCTGGTGACGGGCAGGCTGGTGATCGTCGGGGGCGTGCCGTCCACCGTGAAGCTGAACGTTTGCACGGCGTTGGTGCCAAAGCCGTTGCTGGCGGTGATAGTGATGGGGCCCACCGTGCCGATGGAGGCGGCGGGCGCTACGCCCGAAAGCGTGTTGCCCACCAGGGTCAGCCAGGCAGGGTTGCCTGCGACGCTTAGCGTCGGGGTGGGTGTGCCCGTGGCGGTGATTGCATAGCTGAAATTGCTGCCGACGGTCACACTCGTGGGAGGTGTGCTGGTGATGGTCGGCGCAATCGCGCTGACCGTAATCTGGAACTGCTGGGTGTCGTCCGGCGCCTGGCCGTTGGTGGCCGTCACGGTGATGGTTCCAGTCGTGCCGATATCCGCCAGGCTGGGCGTGCCCGAGAGCGTACTGCCGGTCAGGGTCAGCCAGGCAGGGTTGCCCGATACGCTGAACGTCGGTGCCGGGTTTCCAGTGGCGGCCAGATTGTAGGTGTAGTTCACGGAAGCCAGCGCTGTGGTCACCGGTGTGCTGGTGATGAGTGGTGCAACACCGTTGACCTGGATCTGGAAACTCTCGACGGCGTCGGGGTTCCAGCCGTTGGCTGCTGTAATGCTGATGCTGGTGGACAGGCCCATGTCCGAGGCCGAGGGCGTGCCACTGAGAACACCCGTGCCCGCGTTGAACGACAGCCAGCCGGGCAGCGTATTCGTGCTGAGCGTGGGTGTCGGAATGCCTGTGGCCGCCACGTTGTAGGTGTACATCATGCCGACTGTGGCCGTGGTGGGCGCATTGGACGTGATGGAGGGCGCCACACCGCTGACGGTGATCTGGAACTGCTGCGTCGCGTCGGGCGTCTGGCCGTTGGCAGCCGTGAGGGTGATAGTGCCCGTGGTGCCGATATCAGCCGCGCCCGGCGTGCCTGACAGGGTATTGCCGGTGAGGCTGAGCCAGGTTGGCAGGCCTGAAGCCGTCAGGTTGGGCACGGGTGCCCCGGTGTAGGTGATGTTGTAGTTGTACTGCGTGCCGGCCGTGGCCGTGGTGACAGCCGCACTGGTGAACTGTGGCGGTACGCCGCTGACGGTGATCTGGAACTGCTGGGTGGCATTGGGGGCCGTGCCGTTATTGGCGGTGATGGTGATCTGGCCCGTAACACCGACATCGTTGGCACCGGGCTGACCTGACAGGGTGTTGCCGGTGAGGTTGAGCCAAGTGGGGAGGCCGGTGGCTGTGAGTGTGGCCGTGGGGATGCCCTTGATCACGATGTTGTAGGTGTAGTTCTGCAGGGCCGTCGCTGTGGTGACGGCGCTGCTGACAATCGTGGGGGCGATGGGCCCCATCAACTCGTGAGCACCGATGTCAGCCGAAAGGCCCTGCGGGCGGGCGTTACCAAAGATGTCCGTGCTGACGGTGGACGTCTGGTTGGCGGGATCGAAACAGGGAGAGGTGCTCTGGAGTCGCAGGTCAATCGTGCCGGTGGTGCTCACGAGTTGGGGATTGGCGTTGGAGCCGTTGGTATCACGGCCGGAAGCCTGCCACTGGGCGAACGTGGCAAGAGTAGCCTGGTTGCAATGCGTGGCGGCAAACCAGTAATTGAAGTTACAGGTGGTCGGTGCAAAGGTTGTGGAAGTGAGCTGCAGGGCCGGAACTGCCGCGTCCGTGCAGACCACGATGTTGTTGTTCACGTTGTGGAGCGCGAACGACGAACTGCTCGCATAGGCGTAGATGGCGCCTGTGGTGGCAAATGTTGAGTTGTGCAGAATCGTGTTGTGCCGGATGGTGCCCGAGCCGCTGGCAGGGTTGCGCACCGTGATGGAACCGCCGGTGTTGAGCAGAAGTACGCCACTGGACGTCGGGTTGCCGGAGTTCGTGAAGCAGCCCCATACGAAGTTGTTTTCAATCAGGAGGTTGGTGGCATATCCGCTGTTCTGGCCCATGAAGGCGATACCGGGGCCATCAGGGATGTCGCGCACAATGCAGCGGCGAATCGTGATGTCCGTGGTGTTCAGGTTGAAGGGCGTGGTGTTATTGCCCTGCATCATGATGCCGAAGTTGGGGCCGCCGAAGACCTCGATACCTTCCACAGTCACGTACGAGTGATTGATGACCAGGCCGCCTCGGCCGGTCAGACCGGTGGCGGAAGACTGACCGATCAGAACTGCGCCCGTGGCGTTGCCCTGAATCTTGGGCGTCTGGCCCGCGGCCGCGCGCAGCAGAATCGTGTTGGTCGCGGAGACGCCGGTGATTGCGATGACAGCGGTACCGGAATCGTTGCTACCGAGGCTGTAGGACGGGTTGCTTACGTAAGTCGCGCTGTCGGTGATGAGCAGGGTAACAGGTCCCACGACACCTACCTGCTCAAGCGCATTGAAAGCCGCGCCGATGGATGAGAAGTCGCCCGAAGTCTGGTTGATCGTGTAAGTCCCGGACATTGGGGCAGGCTGCACGTTGATCGTCACGTTCACGTTTGTGGTGTTTGTGCCGTCAAACAGGGCGACGGAGTAGGTGAACGTGCCCAAGGCTGTGGGCGTGCCCGTCCAGGTGAGCTGGTAGGGCACGGCCGCGCTGGCCTGGGACGTGGGCGCTGTTACGCCCGGTGCGGGCGTCGTGGAAGTGATGGTGATGGAGATGTTGGGGTCGTTGGCGTCGTCGGCCATGAGGAAGGCGTTCGACAGAGGCGTTCCCTGCGTGGCCTGGTAAATGCGCGCGGCATTGAACCCCGAACCGGTGGCCGTGGTGAGTGTGGGTGCCGGGTTGCCGCCGGGCATGAACTCGTCAGCGCCGATATCCACTGACGCGCCTTGGGGGCGAGTGTTGCCGTCGATGTCGATGGTCAGGCCCGACGTCTGACCCGTGGGGTTGATGCAGGGGGAGGTTGACTGGAGATGCAGATTGGCTGTCGTGGGCGTGGTGTCCACAAGCAAGGGGTTGGCGCTGGACCCACTGACGTCGCGGCCCGTGCCCTGCCAGGTGGCAAAGGGCGTGAGCGTCGCCTGGTTGCTCTGAACCGTGGCAAACCAGTAGTTGAAGTTACAGTTGGCGATGGTGGGGGCGTTAGTAGTTGAGTTCAGATAAATTGCCGGCAAGGTCGCCGAATTCACGACCACAATGTTGTTGTTCACGTCGTGCATCGCATAGGCCGTCGAAGCGGAGCTGAACGCCATGCCAGCCGTGTTTGCCAGTGCACCCGTGTGCAGAACGGTGTTGTGGCGAATGATGCCGTTGCCCGAGGCCGGGTTGCGGACGGCGATGCAGCCCGCTGTAACGTTGATGCCCTGAATCACCGTCGTGGCGGGCACCGTGTTTGTGAAGCAGTTCCAAACGAAGTTGTTCTCGATGATGCCGTTGGTGAAGTACGCCGAGTTCTGACCGAAGTAGGAAATGCCAGGCCCGTCCGGAATGTCGTGGACGCGGCACCGGCGAATGATGTTGTCCGTCGGCATCAGGTTCACCGACGAAAGGCCGTTACCCTGGATCAGGATGCCGAAGTTCGGGCCCCCGACGACTTCCAGGCCTTCCACCGTGACGAACGACTGCATGATGCCCAGTGCGCCTCGGGCCGTGAATCCGATGAGTCCGGCGCCGCTGGCGCTGCCTGTAACGGTGGGCGTCTGTCCATTGGCCGCGCGCAATGTGATGGTGTTCGTGGCTGAGGCGCCAACGACCGGCGTGACGGCCGTGAAGGCTCCGTTCAGGCCCAGGGAGTAAGAGCTGTCAGAAATGTAGTTGGCGCTGTCCGTAATCGTGAGCACGACGGGACCGGCCACGCCCAGAGTCTCAAGAGCGTCAAAGGCGGCGCCGATGGAGGCGAAGTCGCCGCTGGTCTGGTTGATCGTGAAATTGCCCGAGAGGCGTACCACCATGCTGCCGGACGAGAGCGGGTACGTGGTATAGTCCGTCGAACCCGACCATGTCACGTCGGCAGCGGCCGCGACGGAGATGTTCATGTTACCTCCCATCGTGAGCGGGCCCGAATAACTGATGGCAAGCAACAGAGGAACGGGCGTACCCGTCGCTACGGTCTGCAAAGGAGCACCCGAGAACGTCACCGTACCGGAGCTAAACACACCAGTCCCCAGCGTTGTGTCGCCTGCGTCCACGGCACCATTGGTGTTGGTGTCGCGCACCAGCTTGACGTTGGAGATGGCGGCGTCGCCGATGGTGCCGGTGCGGGTGAAGGTAATCGAGTTGAGGTTGGTCGCCGACCCGAATGCATTGGCGCTCATGTTGAGAACGACCAGGTCGGAAGCGGTTGCAGGGAGCGCGCCGGCGGCCGGGGCCGTGCTGGTGAGAATGACGCTGTTGCCCGGCGGCAGGTAGATGAACTGCACGCCGAAGTTGCCACCCGAGGTGGCCGCAGCGGCGGCGGCCGTGCCGTTCTGGTAGACGCGGCTGCGGACCTGCTCCGGAGCGGTCACGGCCGTGGATGTGGACTGCGTCCAGCCGGTCGTGGAGCGGGCCGTGTACACCCAATCGAGAAGGAGGGTGTCCGTGCCGTTGTAGACGAAGGGCGTCGTGAGGTCGAATCGGTACCAGGTGTTGGTGCCGGTGCCGGCCGCCGTTGAAGGCGTCATGTTGGCAGGGCCAAATCCGTTGACCAATGTACCGGTGTAATTGGTGTCAAAGGAGGAGGTCAGAGCGTTGACGGCCAACGTGGTGTAGGCGAATCGAATCTGCATGCCCGAGAAGGTCGGCGTGCCCGTCGTCAGCGTTGACCCCGATGTACGGATCGCGACGATGGTGGAGTTGGCCGGCAGGTTCAGCTCGGATGATGTATAGGCCGACTGAAAGCGGCCAAATCCCGCACTGTAGTTGAAGGGAAAGGCGTTTCCGCTTCCCTCAACGCCCAGTTGGCGCACAAGCTGAGCGCTAAGGCTGGACCCACCCAGCGTGACTGCCGCCAGAGCGAGAACAATCGCTGCGAATCTGCTTGAAAACATGTCATTCCTCCGTTTTCAGTCGTGCAATCGACCGAAAGCCAAGATGCCCGCAATGGCGGGTCCATCTGTCCGGGAGAGCTGTCGCCTCCGTCGCGACAAAGGGCCAGTCCCGGGGTTAGTCCCAGTGACGAAATGCAATGCAAGGTCCGTGCCACCAACATGAACAGGCGGTCATATGGCTAGAAATGAAGAGAAACAGCCATTTATTCCAGCTTATGGCGTTAGTTTCACCGGAATTGTTTGAAACCAGATACATCACGGAATTCTATGCGACATATAGACGCATCATGATGCATCAATATTCGTCGATCTGCGCGGCCGCCAGCCCTGGCAGGCGAGATGAAGTCGCGTTTTCGGGGTCATGCCGACAGGCGATTGAGGGTGCGATGATGGAGCGCTGTAAACGCAGTTCGCCAACCGGACCAGCGGCCGGTGGGGCTGGCCTTTGGTCCGGGAACGTTTTCACAGAGTTTGCCTTGAATCAGCTGGGCGTATCGGGATGTGACAGGCGTTCCAAGTCCAGAAGGTTGCGCCTTACGCGCAGTGCCGGGTCGCTGGCTGTGTATCCCAGCTTCTGCGCGAGTTCCAGCCCTTCGCGAGCAAGGACTACGGCGTCGCTGGCGCGCCCGACTGCGCTCTCACATCGTGCGAGCGCCACAACCGCCTTAAAGAAGTCGCGGTCGCCCGTGAGGCCCCGCGAGCGCAGGAGGCCTATAGCCTCGCGCAAAGGCTCCAGTGCTTCAGCCGCGCGCCCGGAGTCCACCAGGCACTCGCCGCGCGAGACTTTGATGCTTGCAAGCGCCGCAGCGTCGCGCTGGTTCAGTGCCTGCTCGGCCTCCGCGAATAGCTTCTCGGCCTCCGCTGCACGCCCCTGATGCCAGAGGATCCAAGCCCGCATTTCGCGGCATACGGAAACCAACATGGGGTTGTTCAGGCGACTGTGGTACTTCTCGGACTCCTCAAAGGCGGCGAGGGCTTCGTCGTGGCGGTCGAGGTCTACCAGCAGGTGACCACGGTTGGCGAGGTCGGTCGCGAAGGTGTTGAAGTCGCCGACCTCACGGGCCAGCGCGCGGCATTCATCGGACACCCTCAAGGCGCCCTCGTAATCACGCATGAGTTTGAGCATGAGCGCGCGGTTGCCCAGTGCATGAGAGGTGGATCGTTTGTCTCCGAACTCCCGGAAGAGCTTCTCAGCGCGCTCCGAAGCCTCGAGGCCTTCACGGTACTTGCCTGCGCGGTGCAGGATGTTGGCGCGAGTGACAAACTGGAAAGCCTGCCCTATGCGGTCTCCCAGCTCTTCCAGCATTGCGGCTGACTGTGCAAGCAATTCCACGCCTTTGTCCTGGTTGCCCAACCTGGAATGAATCTGGCCCAGGCGACCCAGAACGCGAGCTTCGTTGTGTACGTCGCCGATCTCCCTGAATCCGGCGAGCACCTCCTCATAGAGTGGCAGGGCCTTCTGATTGTCGCCTGCTGCGAAAGTGAGCCAAGCCACCTGATTCTGGGCCTGCACGCGTACGCGTGCCGCCCCAAGGCGCTGGGCGAGGCTCAGGGCTTCCTGGGCGAGCTGCATGGCCCTCTTGCTGTCACCCGACTCGCCGGTGACGATGGAATCCAGGGCCAGCATGCGTGCCCGGTCTTCACTGTCGTCGCGGCTCATGGCCTCCAGGGCGCGCGCGAGTACTGGTTGCCGCAGGTGGCTTGGGCCACGGATTCGAAGGAGGTGGGCCAGGACAAAGGCGACGCGGCAGAGCAGCCCCTCGAGTCTGCGGCGCCCTTCGGGGGTGCTGCGCGCAATGGCCGCGATCAATGCGCCCTGCGCCGCCAGCAGGTTCTCCCGCTCCAGTTCGAGCCGGTCCAGTGCCTCTAGAGCGGAGCGGCTGAAAATCCGTTTGTCCCATTGCTCGCAGTAAGTCAGGTAATACTCGGCATGTTGCAGCGCCAGTTCTTGCATTTCTTCGCTGCCCGCCCAATCGGCCAGTTTCAAACGGGCGTATTCGGCCATGGTGTCGTAGCAGCCAAAGCGTGTTTCGCTGCTTGTGTCCCACGAACGAAGCAGGCTTTTGTCGCGCAACGACTGGATCAGATCGATGACGGCCGGAACATCCCTGCCGGCCGCCAGGTGCAAGACCCGCTCAGCGGCCTCCAGGAAGAAGCCGTCACGAAATAGGCTCGTCTGGGCAAAGGCCTGCTGCTCCACCGGAGTGAGAAGGTGATAGCTCCAGTCAATTGTCGCCATGAGCGAACGCTGCCGCTCGCTCAAGTCACGCCGGGTCGTGCGCAGAAAGTCGAACTTCTGATCAAGCCTCAGGAGCATCTGCTCCGGCTTCATGATCGAGACGCGCGCGGCAGCAAGCTCGATAGCCAGTGGCATGCCCTCGAGTATCGAGCAGATTTCGCCCACGGATGCCGCGTTACGGTCATCCAGATTGAAGCTCAGGTTGGCCAGTCGCGCGCGGTCAACGAACAGCTGCACGGCGTCGAACTCCTCCAGTTGCGCGCGGGTCAGGGAGGCCGAGGCCTTGTGCGCCGGGAACGTCAATGGTTTGAGCTCCATGACGCGCTCGCCCTCGACTCCGAGCAGGGCCCGGCTGGTCACGAGCAGGCGTGTTCGGGGCGCTCGCTGGGCCCAGGTCGCCACCGTGGCCTTGGCCGCGTCTACAACCTGCTCGAAGTTGTCCAGAATGAGCAGGGAGTCGCCGCGGCTTTCAAGAATCGAGGCAATAGCGCTTTCAGGCGGCTCACTGGTGGTCAAGGGCACGCGCAGGGCTTGGGCGACGGCGTAGGCTACGCCCTCAACATTGCGCGTTTCAGTGAGATCGGCAAACCAGACGCCGCCATGCAGGCGGTCGAGCAACTGCCAGCCTACCTCTTGTGCCAGGCGCGTTTTTCCTGTGCCGCCGGGGCCCAGCAGCGTGGT
>JAANMT010000435.1_pt1 | contig 45222 bp, 31 predicted proteins | sample 7279711 | NCBI WGS metagenome assembly JAANMT01 (sample SAMN14094538, study PRJNA606508) | bioreactor metagenome | isolation source: A lab-scale SPAN reactor treating ammonium-rich wastewater day 1 | place: Ireland: Galway | collected 2017-01-16 | reverse complement strand
CCGCGCCCGCGTCCTCGGCCAGGCCCAACTGCGCGCGGAGCTCGGCGGCGAGTTCGGCGTCGCTTTCCAGCGCGCGTACGGCGCGCCGCAAGGGGCGGCCTTCCGCGTCTCGGGACAGGACGGCCGCGTAGGGTTCGGCGCCGCGATGCGCGCGGAGGTGCCGGGCGACGGTCTCGGCGTCGCGCAGCATCTCTGCGAATACTTCGCGGCGGCGGGATGCGTCGCCGAGGTTTCCGGTGTAAAGGTTCGAGAGGCCGCGGCGGAATTCCTCGTCCGCGTCGTAGCGCCGCTGCAAGGCCGCCGTCAGGTCGCCGCGGCGTTCGCCGAGCTCGGCGAGACGGTCGATCAATGTCCCCGCGTCGGCGGTCTCCAGGCCGGCGCCGAGGTAGACGCCGGCGACAAGGTTGAGGGCGGCGCCCTGCCGCTGGGCCGTCGGCATCTCGTGCTCGGCGTGGGATTGGGAAAAATCCACCTGATAAAAATAGGACAGGGCCTCCAGGCTGATCAGGCTGCGCAGCGACTCGACGTGCTCGCCCGCCGCGTCCCGCGGCATGGACTGCAGGGCCAACTCGGTGCTGGTCTCGACCAGGAGGGGCAGCGCCCGGCCGCGCCGCTCGGCCGGCATGGCGCGGAACAAGGCGCGGGTCGCCAGGAGCTGGCGGAAGGACCCTTCGCGGTCGTTGTCGAGCATGGCCAGCTGGGCGCGAACGAAGCTCTCGAAATATTCCGGGAAGGGAGGGCTGTTCGGGTTGATGGCGCTGCGGATCCGGGTCTGCTCCATGCCGCTCAGCATTTGGTGGAAGTAGTCGCGCAGCAGGCCGCGGTCCGCCTCGGAGTGGCCTTCGCGGGTCGGCTGGGAGAGAAGGGCGCTCAGCGTGCAGCTGATGTCGAACAGCATGCGGGTCTTGGTGCGCACCGGCTCGTCCAGCCGCGCGGCGTCTTCCGGCGGCGGGGTGAATTCCGGATTGGAAATGGCGGTCAGGGCTTCTCGGCCGATTTCCCGAGCGCGGGTTCGGATCCGTTCCTGCTCCGCGGGATCGGTCGTGGACATCAGCTGTGCCGCCAGGAAATTCAGCGCCATCCGGTAATAGCCCGGGTTGGCGCGGGCCCGGGTGAGCGTGTGGTCGATGGCCGCCGGCAAGAGCGAGAGGTCGGGGCTGCAGTCCTCGCGGCCCGCGCAGGCCGCGGTGATCGAGGTCAACGACTCCCGGCCCCGGGCCGAGGCCAGGTCCCGCGAACGGCCCACGACCTCGGAGAGGCGACGCAGCTCCGGGCTGATGCGGATCTCGTCGAGGCGGGATCCGCCCGTGTCGAGGCCGCCGCCCGGAGGCCTGCCGAAAGATCTGAAAAGTGGAGGTGTCATCCTATACCCTTAAAAAAATTATTCGTCTCCGCGGCCGCCACCCGCATCGCCCCTCGCCGGAAAGCGGAACCGGCTGTCGCCGCCGCCGCGCCTGCGGCGCCGGCCGGTCGCGGGTTCCGCGAGGGGCGGCGGGGTGTAAGCGGGATCGATCCAATGCATGACCTCGATCGCGAGCTCGCGCGCCGTATTCCAAGCGGTCGCAGGGTGCGCGCTGCGCTGCTGGATGAAGGCCTCGAGGGCGATTCGCAGGGAATTGACGTTGCGCGAGCGCAGGCGGCGGTAGGACTCGGGTGCGCCGCGCAGCTCCTCGAGCATGCCGCGGATCGCGGCCTCGGCCTGGGTCGGGCGCGTCGCGGAGCGCAGGGCCTGGTAGTGGCTGTAGAGGGCCCGGGAGACCAGCCAGTTGCGCTGCGCCTCCTCCATGGTGCCGAGCAGCGTGTCGAAGCTCCGTTCCAAACGGTGGAAGTTTTCCTCGAGGGCCGCCGCGCGCTCCGCGCCGATGCGCGGCGCGAGCTCTTCGACGCTCTCGCGGACCCGCGCGAGGCGGACCCGCCAGAGGCTGACCTGGGAGGCCGGCGGCTCGGTGCTTTGCGGCTGGCTGCGCAGGACCTGGATTTCCTGGATCAGGGCGCCCAATTGGGCGAGCGGCGCGTCGAGCGCCGCGCGCGCCGTCCCGTCGCCCGCGGCCCGGACGGGCAGGGTGCGCTGGTAGCGTTGCAGGGCGGTCTGGAAGACGCCGAGGTTGCCCAGGATCGAGGGGCCGAAGTTCTCGCCGCTGGATTGCACCAGGAGGCGCAGCTGGTCGCTGTCGTGCAGCGCCTGGCGGAATTCGGAGAGGAAGGAAGTCAGTTCCTCGACGCTCAACTCCGGCGGCCGCGCGGTGAGACGGTCGTAGAGGCTGTCGAGGCGGATGTAAAAGGGCTGGCCGGCCTCCTGGCCGATGGCCAAGTCGTTCAAGATCTGGGTTGCTGCCGTGATTTCGGTCTCGAGGGCGGAAACCGAGCCGGTCAAGGTCTGTATCTCGCGCTGCAGGGCCAGGAGGGCCTCGCGGTCGGCGGTCCCCGTCGCGGCGTCGCTTCCGCCGGCGTCCGTGCCGGCCGTGCTCGAGGCATCTCCCGACAAGGCTGAAGAGGCGTCGCGGCTTCCGGCGTCGCCCTCGGGACGCGCGGCCCCGGTATCGGGCGTCGCGGAAACTTCCGGCGTTTCCCTCAGCAGATCGTCCACCGAGCTCTCCAAGGCGCGCAGGGCCTCGCGCGGGGCGGGCGCGGCCTCGGGCTCGCGCCGCGGACGAGGGGCGACTTCCTCGGAAGATCCGTCGGCGCGGTGCCGGCGTCCGACCGGCGGATAGATATCGAAGCGCAGGCCGAACATCACCTCGCCGCCGTTCCAGCCGACGCCGCGGGCCGGATCGGGCATCTCGAAGGCGGGGGTGCTGAAGCCGCCGCCGGGGGAATAGAGGAAGCGCGCGAAGGCGGAGATGCCGAAGAAATCCGAAAAGGGGACGGAGGCGGCGATCTCGGCGCCGAAGGTGAAGGCCGCGCCGGAGAGCGGGCGCATCTGGCCCTGGATGTCCTGGCTTTGTCCCAGCAGGGCGCGGACGCCCAGCTCGAAGGCGCCTTCCAGGTGGAAATAGCGGTGCGCGGGCCAGATGCCCTCGAGGCGCGCGGTGCCGCTGACGTGGTCGCTGAAATTGGTGTCGGCATGGAGGCCGAAGCCCAGGAAGGCGTTGGGCCGATAGCTGAAGAGCAGTCCCCCGCGCACCGGAAATCCGGCCGTGCCGGCGGCGAGAAAACTCGATTCGAGGGAGAGACGCACGGGAGCCACCGCAGGCCGCTCCGAGGCCGCGGGGGCTTCGGCGGAGGCTCGCGTTGGATCGGAAGAGTGGGGCAGGGACCCCGAGGCGGATCCAGGAGGCAAAGGCGGTGTCATTCGACGTCTCCACGCGTGCCCCCGTGGATGGCCGGTTTATCGTCCGAAATCGCGATAGGTTGCGTTATAGGACCGAATTAGGGTACCTAGCCCCTGCCGAAGCGTCAGGACCGGTTGCCAAAAACGGCGGAGAAGCCCGCAAACTTAAGCGGGACCTCGCTCCGGCGCCCCCTCCGGTGGGCCGCAGATAGGCGGAAGCCGCCGGCTTGGCAAGGTTTTTATGAACGTCGTCCTCTGCCAACCCCAGATCCCTCCCAATACCGGCAACGTCGCGCGGCTCTGCGTCGCCACCCGGACGCGGCTGCACCTGATCCGTCCCCTGGGCTTTTCCACCGACGACGCCCAACTGAAGCGCGCCGGCTTGGATTATTGGCAACACCTGGAAATCTTTTATCACGAGGATTGGGAGGCCTTCCTCAAGGCCCAGCCCGGGGCCGAGCTGTATTTTTACTCGAAGAAGGCGCGGCGGCCCTATACCGCGGTTGCCTATAAGGACACGGATTTCCTGGTCTTCGGTTCCGAGACCCAAGGGCTCTCCGAGGCGATGCTGAAGCGTTACGCCGACCGGCTTTGCACGATTCCCATGTGGGGGCCGACGCGCAGCCTCAATCTGTCCACCTCGGTGGGCGTCGTCCTCTACGAGGCTTTAAGGCAAGTGCACGGGGGATTTCGCGAATTTTATTGAAAGCGCGGCTTGGCGAGAAAATCGACCGGGACCAGGCTGAGCTGGGTGTCGTCGAAGTCCACGCGGTAGAAGGCGCCGTAGAAGCCCACGAAGTCGCCGTGGCGCAGGTAGGCGACCTGCTGGTGGGCGAGCTTGCGATAGGTCTTGTTCATCGGGCGGTAGACCTCGGTGGAGCCGCTGCGGCCCAGGTTGGTCAGCCAGCAGCTGCCGTCTTGGTTGATAAGTAGCCCGGCTTGGACCGCCGAACTCAGACCGACGACGTTGCGGAACTCTTCGATTTCGAGCAGGTAGTTGGGGTTCTCGCTGAAATCGACCGTCACCGCCCCTTGGCTCTCGGCCAGCGAGATGCTGAAGAGGGATTCCGGGCATTTGGAATCGAAACCGCCGTCCTGCTCGTGAAAATTCATGGAGTGCATTTCACTTTCTTTCTTTTTCATGTTCCTTCTTGCCCCACAGACCGGAACAATCTTTTTATCGTCGCGCTTTGCGATAAGTTGCCGCGATCCTTTGTCTTTTTTCTAAGGGTCGGAATTCGCCCAAGATTTTTGTACAGGGCAGGAAATGGCTCGAAATTTTGCCGGGATGCCGGGGTTTATTCCAGGCCTTGGGCGGCCTTAAAGCCCTTCATCCGCAGCTCTTGCAGCGTGGCTTGGGCGGAAGGGTCCGAACCGAGCTTCACCAGGGCCTTTTGCAGCTCGGCGCCCAGCTCGGCCGAGCCCGGGCCGGGAAAGACCACTACCGGGGCGCTGGAGACCTTCGGCGATTCGGCCGCGGCGGCCAGGCCCGCCACCCAGGCGGTGCGCAGGCGCATGACGTTGGCGTACTCGAATTGGTCGAGGAGGATGAGGTCGGACTTTTCGCCCATGCCGACGGCGCGGAGGGCGCCGACGGGGTTGCGCAGGGGTTGAATCGAGAGTTGCATCCCTTGCAGCTGGGGGAACAGCTGCTTGGCGACGAAGTCGGGGCTGAAGGGGCGCTGGGAGAGGAGGGTGAGGGGACCGCTCGTCGGGAGCGAGGCGCCCTTCTTGCCCACGATGAAGTAGCGATCCGTCCCGTCGCCGCTGGGGAGCTGGAGGGTCTTGGCGATGACCGTGGCGCCCCAACCCGGGGCGTGTTGCAGGTAGGAGTCGAGGCTGAGCACCGCGGCGCCGGGCTTCCGCGCCTTGACGAAGTCGAGGCCGGCCTGGGCGTCGGAGATATAGGCGACGGTCGCCTCGATCTTGCCGCCGCTGGCCTTCTTGAGGGATTCGGCGAAGGCGTCCAGCAGGGGCTGGGCGGCCTCTTGGCTGCCTTGGCCTCCCGGATAAAAGAAGAGCAGCTGGAGCGGCGCGGCCCGGGCGGCGGCCGAGAAGGCGGTGAGCGTGAGCAGAAGCGCGAGCGCGGCGAGTTTTTTCATGCGATGTCCTTAGATTAAATTTCCCAGGGCTTGCCCCGTTCCTCGCGGAGGTACCACTCGCAGAATTTCGCGAGGCCCGCCTCGATCTTCACCTGCGGATCGTAGCCGAAGGCCCGCCGCGCCAGCGAGACGTCCGCGAAGGTCGCGAACACGTCGCCCGGCAAGTAGTCGGCGTGGCGGCGTTTGGCCTTCACGCCGAGGATCTTTTCGAGATGGGATACGAGTTCGAGGAGGGAGACGGTCTGGGATTCTCCGAGGTTAAAGACGCCGAAGCGCGGCTTGCCGAGCGCTCCCTCGATCGCCCAGCGGGTCGCGCCCAGGATGCCCGCGACGCAGTCGTCGATGTAGGTATAGTCCCGGCGGCTGCTGCCGTCGCCGTAGAGGGTGATCTCGCGGCCGGCCAGCATGGCGCGGGTGAACTTGTAGATCGCGAGGTCGGGGCGCTGGCGCGGGCCGTAGACCGTGAAGAAGCGCAGGTTGGCGACCGACATCCCGTGCAGGTGGTAATACGTATGAGCGATCAGCTCGCCGGCCTTTTTGGTGGCGGCGTAGGGAGAGATGGGGTGGTCGACCGGGTCGCTCTCGGAGAAGGGCAGCTTGGTGTTGGCGCCGTAAACGCTGCTGGACGAGGCCGCGACGACGGCGCGGATCTTCAGCTCGCGGGCGACCTCGAGGACGTTGAGGGTCCCCGTGACGTTGACCTCGGCGTAGAGCCGCGGGTCGGCGATGGAGGGCTGCACGCCGGCCATGGCGGCCAGGTGGACGACGGCGTCGAAGGGCTCGCGGCTCATCGCCTTGCGCAGGACCTCGGGGTGGCGCAGGTCTCCCTCGACAAACTGAAACTGCCCCGCGTCCGCGGCGAGGCCCTGCACCTGGGCCAGGTTGTGCCGTTTTTTTTCGACCGAGTAGACCGGGGCCAGGTTGTCGAAGCCGACCACGCGGTGGCCTTGGCCGATCAAGGCCTCGGCCAGGTTGGAACCGATGAAGCCGGCGGCGCCGGTGAGGAAGATGTTCAGGGTGCCGTTCATGCGAGGCTACTTTGCGGTGAAAGGGTTTCGCTGTCCACGAAAAAGGCCCTATCTATTTCGGTATCTCGCGCGAGAGGCGGGACTGATAGAAAAGCTTGTCGCGATGCTTCGCCTTCGCCATCAATTCTTCCCGAAAGTCCGGATGCGCGATTTGGATCAAGGCGGCGGGCCGCTCCTCGTCAGTCAGGCCGAAGAGGTTGACCGCGCCGTACTCGGTGACGATGTACTGGGCGTAGTGGCGCGGGGTCGAGACGATGGAGCCGGGCGGGAAGGCGTGGACGACGTTGGAGTAGCGCTTGCCCTCGTGGGTCACGGTCGACTTGATGCAGAGGACGCTGCGGCCGCCGGGGCTGAAGAAGGCCCCCGAGACGAAATTGAGCTGCCCGCCGACGCCGCTGTACTGCCGCTCGCCGATCGCCTCGGAGCAGACCTGCCCCGAGAAGTCCACCATGAAGCCGGAATTCACCGAGACCATGTTGCGGTGCCGCGCGATCACCGCGGGGTCGTTCACGTAGGAGACCGGCGCCGCGAGGACGCGGCCTTGGTTGTTGCCGTTCCGCTCGTCGAGGAAGTCGTAGAGCCGCTGCGAGCCCAGCGCGAAGGCGAAGAGCGTTTTGCCCTCGTGGAGTCCCTTGCGAAGGTTGCTGATCTTCCCCGATTCCATCAGGGTGAGAAAGCCGTTGCTGACCAGCTCGGAGTGGACGCCGAAATCGCCCAGCTCGCTCTGGGCCAGGTACCGCGCCACCTGGTCGGGGATGGCGCCGATCCCGAATTGCAGCGTGTCGCCGGAGCGCAGCAGCTTGACGACGTTTTCCGCGATCTTCTTCTCGACTTCGGTGGCCTCCGCCTCCGGGACCTCCAGCAGGGATTGGTCGGATTCGACCAGGGCGCTCAGCTCGTCGACGCGGATCTTGTTGTCGCCCAGCTCGGGGAGGCCCCGCACCACCGGCATCCGGGCGTTGACCTCGGCGATCGCGAGGCGCTCGGGGTCGCGCGCGGCCTTCAGGAATGGAATATAGGCGGCCTCGGCGTCCACGCCGAAGGTCAAGCAGCCCTCGGCGTCCATCGGCGAGAGCGTTGTCATCACCACGCGCGGCGGAAAGCTCTCGAGCCACTTTTCGAAGCCGTTGAAGGGCAAGGGCTGGTAGGAAATATTGAAGCCGCCTTCGTTGAGCATGCGCTCGATGGGGCCGAAGTAGCCGCTGATCGCCGCAATGCGCGGGTCGGTCAGGCAGGGGTAGGGGAAGGCGAGCAGGCCGGTGAAGAGTCTCAGCGACTTTAGATTTTTTAGTTCACTTAATTTCGCGAGTAGGGTACGAGGCTGTCCGGCGGCAATGGAGGTGCTGAGATAGTCTTCCGGCCGCAGCTTGGTTAAGAATTCGTCGAGGCCGATTTTCTTCTGAAGGTAGATCTCGGTGGGATTCATAATTAAGAACCTATTTTAAAATTTAAAATTCTTTTATAGAATTTTGATATATAAAATCTAGCTGATTTTGCCGAATTAGGAATTTTTTATAAGTAAAATCAGCTAGTTGAGGTTGTAGATCCCGGGTGGCACAGAGGATGCAATCTAGTCTTGGCGTGCGTCGAAAAAAAGATGCCGCTGAGGAAAGAAAAGCTCCTCAGATAAAACAAAATACAAAGTGTGCCCCCGGGTCGGAGTAGATGGAGAGAAATCGAAGTCTGCTCTGACCTCTTTTTTATCCCCCCTTTTTCTAATCCCCGTGAAGTTGATTTCGGAATATAGCCCTAGATGGTCTTGGCTCGAAGCATTTTGCTCTCGACGCCATGGGTCTCTCCCACTCTAACCTTGCCTAGCGGGTCCGGTATCTCCAAAATATAAAAATAATTCTTAATTTTGTTATATATTTCATAATTTAAAATTATATATTTTGTAATACGGTTTCTAAATCTAATAAATTCCATAGGTTAATTATTCGAATGGAGTGGCATCGACCTTGCTTATATCTATTCTCACAAGGCGCCCGAAGGGGCGGAAGGAAAGGAAGGATCGAAATGGAGAACATGATTAAGATCGAAGATTTCCTGAAGCTGAAAGAGCTGGTCGATGCCAACACCGAGGCCACCCCCGAGGTCGAGGTGGCCCCCGCCGAGGTTGTCGATTTCGGTGCCTTCCGCCAAAAGACCCAACAGAAGAAGGCCCGCCGCGCCAAGGCGAAGGTCCAGGCCCTGGATATGATCAAGGTCGTCCACGGGCTGATCTGCGATTACGAGGATCAGATGATGGCCGTCGCCCACCAGCTCGATCCCCAAGAGTGGTCCGAAAAGTACTCCACCAGCGCCTTCGAACAGATCCGCGACGACATGCGTCGTCTCCATGCCTTCGTCCATTCACTCCAAGTCGCCGTCGAGATCCACGGCGCGGCGACCTTGGCGGAGGCCTGCGAGATGATCCGCAAGTCGGGCAACGAAGAGCTCGTCATGACCCTGGACTACCTCCTGCAGAGCGACTACCTGGGCTTCCAGGCGATCCGCAATGTCCTCGAGGCCGTCTACCTCAACGAGGAAAATCACTTCTTCAACTCGCAGTCGCTCTGCGAGACCTGGCAGCAGTTGGCCGCCGCCGGCTTCAACCACAGCATCGAGCCCATCGCCGCCCTGTGCTTCCAAGAGGCCCTGGCCATCTAAGTTAAGGAGCCTTGGTTATGAAAAATCCTTGGGAAGTTTTAGAGATTTGAATCCGCCGGTTTTAGGCGCAGTTTTGAAAATTGGTTGGGAAAAAAGCAGGGCGCACCCTAGGGTGCGCCCTGCTTTTTTGAGGTTCATTGGTATTTAACGAAGTCGGATCTATTCGTCCTCGCAGTTCTCCGGATCGATCACACAGGGATGAGCTTGCAGAGGGGCAGGCGCCAACTCGTAAGTCGGGACCTTCTGGATCTGGATATCCCCGGCCGGGAAATAATGCGGGCCGTCGTCATCCCCGTCGTCGGTGGGTGCCGGCGAAGGGATCGGGTTTTCCGGAACCGGCTGCACCGCCGGCGGTTCCACCTCGGTGATCGGAGGAAGATCCCCCTCCGCCATCCCGTCGGCACAGGCCGTCGGCAGCAGACAGAGCGAAGCCAAAATCAACAAATGACGCCATTTCATTTTCGTCTCCTTTTTCGAGCACGTTGGAGTGCTGGTGGAGATGCATTACAAAGGGGGTGCCAGATTCGAGTTGTTTAATATCAAGGGCTTAAGGGCGCGGCGCGCGAAAGATTGGAATCTTTGGAAGGAGGGGGAGTTCAGAATATTCTAGGATTGTAGGGGCGAACCTACAAAGAAAGTCGATCTAGCTAATGCCGCTGGGGGTTCCATTCCCAGGGATAAGAAATATGCGAGAGGGGGGACTTGAACCCCCACGACCTTGCGATCGCTAGACCCTGAATCTAGTGCGTCTGCCAATTCCGCCACTCTCGCGAAAGGCGCCCAGGGTTTATTCATTCCCGCGGGCTTCGTCAACGTGATTTTCACGCCGTTTCAATATCTTGCTTGCGAAGCCGGGCCAGGCATCCTACTTTACGGCCCTGTGAGAAAAAAGCAACGGCGCAGGGCCCGCTCCGGCCCCCATTCCCCTAAAAACCAACCTCGTTCCAAGGCCCCTGAAAAAGGCCCCGGCAAGAAAGGCGCCGAACCCCCTCCTCAATACCTGGAAGGCATTCTCAAGATTCACCGAGATGGTTTCGGCTTCGTCCTGGCCGAGCAGCCGGGCGTCAACGACGTCTTCATCCCGGGCCGGCGCATGATGGGCGCCATGAACGGCGACCGGGTCATCGCCACCGTCCGGGTCAACCCCCGCGACGGCCGCTTCGAGGGGGCCATCACCGAGATCAAGTCCCGCGGCACATCCTGGGTCATCGGGCGCCTGCAAAAATCCGGCTACCAGACCGTGGCCGTCGTCTCCGAAAAGGGCCGCAGCACCGAGTTCCTCGTCCCCTCCAAAAAGCTGGGCGGCGCCGAGATCGGCCAGAGCGTCGGGCTCAACATCGTCCAATACCCGGAGGAGGGGCGCCAGGGCATCGCCGAGGTGGTGCAGATCTTCGCCGAGCGCGGGACGCCCAAGACCGAGACCGACATCGTCATCCTCAAGCACCAGCTGCCGCGGGAATTCCCCGACGAGGTCCTGCGCGAGGCCGACGACTGGCAGCGCCGGCGCGATATCTCGCTGGGCCAGGGCCGCCGCGACCTCCGCGACCTGCCCTTCGTCACCATCGACGGCGAGACCGCCAAGGACTTCGACGACGCGATCTGCGTGAAGCCCGAAGGAGACGGCTACCGCCTGTGGGTCTCCATCGCCGATGTCAGCCATTACGTCGTACCCGGCAGCGCCCTCGATCGCGAGGCCTTCAAGCGCGGCACCTCGGTGTATTTCCCCGACCAGTGCATCCCCATGCTGCCCGAGGCCCTGAGCAACGACCTGTGCAGCTTGAGGCCCAAGGAAGACCGCCTCACCTTCACCTGCGAGATGCTCTACGACGCCCAGGGGATGCCGAAGAGCGCCGACGTCTACAAGAGCGTGATCCACTCCAAGGCCCGCCTTACCTACAAGCAGGTGGCGCGGGCCCTGGTGGACTTGGTGCCCGAGGTGCGCGAGCCGCTGACGCCGCTTTTGCCCATGCTGACCGACGCCCTCGAGCTCTCGCGCAAGATCCGCCGGCAGCGCTTCGGGCGCGGCAGCATCGACTTCGACATGCCCGAGCCCGAGATCCAGATCAGCTTCGAGGACGGCAGCATCGAGAACATCATCAAGGCCGAGCGCAACGAGGCGCATTTCCTGATCGAAGAATTGATGATCGCCGCCAACGAGGCGGTGGCCCGCTTCATCACCGCCCGCCGCGTCCCCGGCGTCTACCGCGTGCACGGCGAGCCCGACCCCGAGAAGGTGAAGAACTTCCAGATCCTGCTGCACAACCTGGGTTTCAACATCTCCTTTCCCCCCAAGCCCAAGCCGGGCTTCTTCAACAAGGTCCTGCACCAGGTGGCCGACCACGCCGAGCAGCGTCTTATCCAGCACATCCTGCTGCGCTCGATGAAACAGGCGGTCTACTCCCACGAAAATCTCGGCCACTTCGGCCTGGCCTCGACCTGCTACACCCATTTCACCAGCCCCATCCGCCGTTATCCCGACCTGATGGTCCACCGCGTCCTCCAGGACATCTTGCTCCGCGAGGCGCCGCGCTCCGAAGAGGCGAAAGAGGCCCGCACCCTCGAGCTGGCCAATATGGCCGGCCATTGCAGCCGCCGCGAGCGGGTGGCGATGGAGGCGGAGTGGGAGGCCGTCGACCTGCAGAAGGCCCTGTTCATGCAAAGGCACGTGGGCGAGACCCTGCGTGGAGTGGTCTCGCGGATCGCCAAGTTCGGCTTCTTCGTCGAGCTCTTCGACTTCTTCGTCGAGGGCCTGGTGCTCTTGGAGGACCTCGAGGACGACTACTATCTCTTCGACGAGAAGAAGCACCGGCTGCGCGGCCGCAAGGGCGGGAAGGTCTTCAAGATCGGAACGGAGGTCACCGTCAAGGTGGCGAAGGTGGACATCGAGGCGCGGCAGGTGCTCTTCTCCCTGGAATCCTGAACGGGGAAATCTAACTCCTTGACTTTTCAAGATTTCTTTTTATAAGCCTGAGTATGGAGCTGTTTGCCGTCCTCCTGCTCGGGATATATTTTTTCATCTTAGGGATTTTGGCGATCTTCGGTTTGCATCGCTATTACCTGACCTATCTCTACTACAAGCACAAAGGGCGCCTGCCCCAGGACGTGCCCGCTTTCGAGGCGCTCCCGCGGGTGCCCTTCGTCACCGTCCAGCTGCCGATCTACAACGAAAAATACGTGGTCCAGCGCCTGGTGCAGCAGATCTGCGCCCTCGACTACCCGCGCGAATGCCTCGAGATCCAGCTGCTCGACGATTCCACCGACGAGACCCAAGAGATCGCCAAGGCCGTCGTCCGCGAGTACCGCCAGCTTGGCCACCCCATCGTCTATTTGCACCGCAGCAACCGCAAGGGCTTCAAGGCCGGCGCCCTCGACGAGGGTCTCAAGGTCGCCCAGGGCGAGCTGATCGCCGTCTTCGACGCCGACTTCCTGCCCGAGCCGGACTTCCTCAAGCGAATGGTCCCTTATTTCTTCGCGCGGCGGAAGTACGGCATGGTCCAGGCCCGCTGGGGCCATCTCAACCAGGATTACTCGCTGATGACCCAGGCCCAGAGCATCCTGCTCGACGGGCACTTCGTCATCGAGCACACGGCGCGCAACCGTTCGGGCCGCTTCTTCAATTTCAACGGGACGGCCGGGATCTGGGACCGCCGCTGCATCGAGGCGGCGGGGGGCTGGCACTATGACACGCTGACCGAGGACCTCGACCTTTCCTACCGCGCCCAGCTCAAGGGCTGGAAATTCCTCTACGTCCCCGAGGTGGTCGTCCCCGCCGAGCTGCCCGTCGACATGAACGGCTTCAAGGCCCAGCAGCACCGCTGGGCCAAGGGGTCCATTCAGACCGCCAAGAAGCTCATGCCGCGCATCTGGCGCAGCGCCCTCTCGCCGCGGGTCAAGATGGAGGCGAGCTTCCACCTGCTCAACAATTTCGCCTACGTGCTGATGGTGGTGCTGTCCTTCTGCATGCCGCTCTCGCTCTACCTGCGCCACCAGCTGCGCCTGCAGTCGATCCTTTGGATCGACCTGCCGGTCTTCCTGTTGGCGACGGTCTCGATCGCGTCCTTCTACGTCTGCTCGCAGAAGGAGATCTATCCGGATTGGAAGAGCCGCCTGCTGTATCTCCCGCTCAACATCGCGTTGGGTATCGGTCTCGCCATCAACAACACCAAGGCGGTCTTCGAGGCCCTGTTCAACCGCCAGAGCGAGTTCACCCGCACGGCGAAATACGCGATCGCCAAGCGCTCCGACGCCTGGCAGCACAAAAAATACCGCAGCTCCTTCGGCGTCATCACCTTGGTCGAGGTATTCCTCGGCCTGTATTTTTCTCTGGCCGTCGTCTACGCCTTTGCCCACGGTCTGTGGATGTCCCTGTACAGTTTGCTTTTCTTCCAAATCGGTTTTTTCTACGTCGGTTTTCTCTCGTTATTTCAAGGCCGTCCCAACGTGGCCCTCGCGCCTTCCTTGAGCGCGCCCAGCGTTTCGGTCGACTAAGCCTTCGCCGCGTCGCCGGCGCGGGCAAAAACCTTGACAGGCTTTTCACCCCCCGTCATCATGGCCCCAATTTATGAAGAAAACTTTCGAAGTCGTCCTGCTCAACCAAAAATTCCAGCTCAAAAGCGAGTCGGACGAGAAATACGTCCAGCGCGTCGCCGATTACGTCAACAAGAAGCTCTTCGACATCCAGGAAAAGACGAAATCCGTCTCTTCTTTGAACGTCGCGCTGCTTGCGGCCTTGAACATTGCCGACGATTTCTTTAGAATCAAGACAACCGACAAAGGAAAGGTCGGGGAGGCCCGAGCCAAGGTCCGCGAGATCCTCGGTTTGATCGACCGGCAGCTCGGACATTGAGTATTTCGCTCTTTTACAGCCGATTTGGATTTCCCTGCCTTGTTCGCGTTTGGTGCTTTATAATGATTTAGAACCTAGCTGATGAGAACGGGAGCTTCCGCTAACGGCGGTGAGCAAGCCCGCCGACCTTCGGGCCGCATGCGGGAAGCCTAATGCCGTGATTGAAGCGCCCACCTATTTTAAATAGGTTCAAATCTCGCAGCCCCACACGACAGAAGGTGGGGAGAATTTTGAAGTCCCGTCCTTGGCCTAATCGGTCCGGGGGCGGGACTTGAAATTGAGTCGGTTGAAACCTCTGAACGAAATTGCTTGGAATATTTGCAGCTTGCATTCGTGTTGCTTGAATCCGGTTTAGATTTTCTTGAATCCTTTCGTGCTTTTGGATCGATGTTTGTCTGTCGCTGAGCGTCTGGCCCCGCCTCCTTGAGCGGTTGCCTTTCGTTTCGTCCTTTCGACCCACCTCGATTTCATCGACCACAACCTTTTTTCGAGCCACGGCAATGAACCCTGCCGCCAAAGAGAGCCTGCGCCGCGCGATGCTGGAACGGCGCGGCAACCTGTCCGCCGAGTTTCGGGAGAGCGCCGCGCGGGCCGTGGAAGAGCGGCTGTTTTCCCAGCCGGAGTGGGCCGCCGCGTCCCGAGTGGGGCTTTACTGGGCCATCCGCGGGGAGCTGCCGACGCGGGGGATCTTCCATCGGTTGAGACGGGCCGGGCGTTCCGTTTGTCTGCCCAGACTGGGCGCCTTGGGCCTGGAGTTCGCCGAGGTGGGGGACGAGTTGGCCCTGGTGCCCGGGGTCTGGGGTATCCTCGAGCCGGGTCCTCGGCTTCCGGTCGTCCCGATCGAGGCCTTGGAGCTCCTCTTGGTGCCCGGCGTCGCCTTCGACGTGAGGGGCGGCCGCTTGGGTTGGGGGCAAGGCTATTACGACCGGGCGCTGCAAGGTTTTCGCGGCCGGCGCTGGGCCCTGGCCTACGATTTTCAGGTTTTGAAGAGCGTTCCGACGGACGAGCGCGACGAGGCCGTCGAGCGTATCGTCACGGAACGGCGCGTGATCGATTCGAAAGGCCGGGCCTAGGCTTGCCGGGCCCGGGAACGAAACGGGGGACGCATTTCGGGAGGGAACCGTGATCTGGACTATTCTGGCGGCCGCGACCGCCTTGCTAGCGGGCTTGGCCCTCGGCGCCTTGCTTCGGAAGAAGATCGCCGAGGGAAAGATCGGCTCCGCCGAGCGGGAGGCCGAACGCCTCCTGGCTGCGGCCGAGGCGAGGGCGGCGCAGCGCCGCAAGGAGGCCGAGCTGGAGGCCCAGGGCCTGAGGCTTCAGGCGGAGCGCGAGATCGAAGACGAGGTCCGCGGCCGCAAGGCCGAGCTCGAAAAGATCGAGCAGCGTCTCTTCGCCCGCGAGGAGGGCCTCGAGCGGAAATCCGAGGGGCTCGAGCGCCGCGAAGGCGAACTGGAGGCCCGGGAGCAGGGCGTCCGGGAGCGGGAGAAGGCCGCCGAAGAGCTATTAGAGAACAACCGTCACTTGGTCGAGGAGTCGCGGGCGGCGCTGGAGGGCGTGGCCCGGATGACGGCGGAGGAGGCCAAGGAGCGCCTGGTCAAGATGGTGGAGGAATCGGCCCAACTGGAGGCCGGGCGCCGCCTGCGCCAGATCGAGGAAGACACGCGGGCCAACGCCGACAAGAAGGCGCGCCAGCTCATCACCCGGGCGGTCGAGCGCCTCGCGGGCGAATGGGTGGCCGAGAAGACCGTGACCGTCGTCCACCTGCCCAACGACGAGATGAAGGGGCGGATTATCGGCAAGGAAGGACGAAACATCCGCGCCCTCGAACAGCTGACGGGCATCGACCTGATCATCGACGACACGCCCGGCGCGGTGATCCTCTCGGGCTACAACCCGGTGCGGCGCGAGGTGGCGAAGATCGTCCTCGAGCGGCTATTGCAGGACGGACGCATCCATCCCGCCCGCATCGAGGAGATGGTCGGCAAGGTCACGCGGGAGCTGGACGTCCAGATCCAGGAAGCGGGGGAGGCGGCCTGCTTCGAATTGGGCATCCACGGCCTGCACCCCGAGCTGATCCGCCTGTTGGGGATGCTGAAATTCCGCACCAGCTACGCGCAGAACGTCCTGGTGCATTCCATCGAGGTCGGCTTCCTTTGCGGGACGATGGCCGCCGAATTGGGGATGAATGAAAAGATGGCTCGACGCGCGGGCCTGCTTCACGATATCGGCAAGGCGGTGAGCCACGAGGTCGAGGGCTCGCACGCGATCATCGGCGCGGACTTCGCCAAGAAGTACGGCGAGGATGCCCGGGTGGTGCACGCCATCGCCGCCCATCACGAGGATGTCCCGCAGACCACGGCCTTGGCGCACCTGGTCGACGCGGCCGACGCCTTGAGCGGGGCGAGGCCCGGGGCGCGCAGCGAGGTGCTCGAGTCCTATGTCAAGCGGGTCGAAGACCTCGAGCGCATCGCCAAGTCCTTCGACGGCATCGAGAAGGTCTACGCGATCCAGGCGGGGCGCGAGGTGCGGGTGATGGTGGACCACGACAAGCTGAACGACGCGCAGGCGGCGATGCTGTCGCGGAACATCGCGCGCAAGATCGAGGAAGAATTGAGCTATCCCGGGCAGATCCGGGTGACGGTGATCCGGGAGTCCCGGGCCGTCGATTACGCGAAATGAAGGGATTTTCATGAATTTATTGTTCATCGGGGACATCTTCGGCGAGCCGGGCCGCCACGCCGTGCAGGACTTGCTGCCGGGCCTGCGCCGGGAGCGCAAGATCGACTTCGTCGTCGGCAACGGCGAGAACGTCGCCCACGGCAAGGGGATCACCGCCAAGACCGCCGAGCAGCTCTTCGCCGCGGGCATCGACGTCATCACCACCGGCAACCACGCCTTCGACCAGCACGAGGTGCACGACTACTTCAAGCGCCAGCCCAAGCTGCTGCGGCCGGCCAACTACGCCGCGGTCTCGCCGGGGCGGGGTTGGGTGCTCGTCGAGGTCTACGCCGGCGTCAAGCTGGGCGTCGTCAACCTGATCGGGCGCATCAACATGGAGCCGGCGGACTGCCCCTTCGCCGCGGCCGATCGCGCCTTGGCGGAGCTGAAAGGCCAGGCCGACGTCGTCTTCGTCGACATGCACGCCGAGACCACCAGCGAGAGCCGGGCGATGGGGTGGCATTTGGACGGTCGCGTGGCCGCGGTGATAGGTTCGCACACCCACGTCCAAACCGCCGACGAGGAGATCATGCCGCGCGGCACCGCGTTCTTGACCGATGCCGGCATGACCGGTCCCTATCGCTCGATCATCGGCATGCGGATCGACAACGTCCTGCGCAAGTTCCAGACGGGGATCAAGTCGCGCTTCGAACCGGCGGACGGGGACGTGCGCTTCTGCGGGGCCCTGGTGGAGATCGAAGAGTCGAACGGCCTGGCCCGCAAGATCGAACGCATCCAAATCCGACTGTAGGGGCCGTTCGCGAACGGCCCCTACAGTCGGATTTTCCTTTTTTCACCTGGCTATCTCAGCTCTTATTGGGTTGGGCCGAATCCTCACAGCTTTGCGGCCACATGTGGGGGCGTTCTTCCTGCCACCCCCGCCCCTGGCCGGGGGCGATATGTCCCAGCGGGGACACGGCCCGGCCCCCTCAGGCCGGGGGCCAGGCCTCCGCCGAAAAGCCGATATTATTGGATGCCTCAAGGTGATCGGCTTTTCAGAGGGTCCCGCTTGGGGACATATCGCCCACGGCTAGGGGCTTGTGCTTGGATCGTGGATCTTGTTTCCCTGCCGATTGAAAAGACCCAATTCCTTGGATTTTTTTTTGGTGAACTGGCTTTGATACCAGGACGATTGACACCCCGAACCCCCTTATCTATGGTCCATTTTCATTATGTCCTCGCTGGAACAACTCAAAAAAGGCGCCGTTGAAATCATTTCCGAGGCCGAGTTGGCCAAAAAATTGGCCTCCGGGAAACCGCTCCGCGTCAAGGCGGGCTTCGATCCCACCGCGCCGGACCTGCACTTCGGACACTTGGTCCTGCTTCGCAAATTGAAGGCCTTCCAGGATTTGGGTCACCAGGTCTGCTTCCTGATCGGCGACTACACCGCCGCCATCGGCGATCCCTCCGGACGCAATGAGACCCGCCCTCCGCTCACGCGGGAAGAGATCGAAAGAAATGTCCAAACCTACAAAGATCAGGTTTTCCGCGTCCTCGATCCCGGGAGGACCGAGGTGCTCTATAATTCCTCCTGGCTGGACAAACTGGACGGCCGGGGCATGATTCGGTTGGCCAGCCGCTACACGGTCGCGCGCATGCTGGAACGCAACGACTTCGAAAAGCGCTACAAGGCGGGGCATCCCCTGGCCATCCACGAGTTTTTGTATCCCTTGCTCCAGGGCTGGGATTCGGTGGCGATGCGGGCCGACGTCGAGTTGGGCGGCACCGATCAAAAATTCAACCTGTTGATGGGGCGCCACCTGCAGCACGAGGAAGGGCGGGAGCCCCAGGTCGTCATGACCCTGCCGCTGCTGGAAGGCCTCGACGGCGTCGATAAGATGAGCAAGTCCAAGGGCAACTACATCGGCGTCACCGAGGCGCCCGACTCGATGTTCGGGAAGATGATGTCGGTCTCGGACGCCCTGATGTGGCGCTACTTCGAGCTGCTGACCGACCGCGGCCTCGAAGAGATCCAGAAAATGCAGGGCGAGGTCGCTTCGGGGGCTCTGCACCCCAAGGCCGTCAAGGTCGGGCTGGCGAAAGAGATCATCTCCTATCTGCACTCACCCGCCGATGCCGACGCGGCCGAGGCCCACTTCGAAAAATCCTTCTCTCAGCGCCAGGTCGAGGCGATCGGCGACGTGACGCTTTCGCTCGGAAAAAATACCATCGTCGCCTTCCACGCCGTCAAAGAGGCGGGCTTCGCGGCCACCGGCAACGAGGCCAAGGCCAAGATCAAGGGCGGAAGCATCCATGCCGACGGGCAGATTCTGAAAGACCCCTTCGCGGAATTGAAGGACGAAGGCGCGGGGATTCTCCTGCAAGGCAAGATCGACAAGAAACGCGTCGAGCGGCGGCTTTTTCTAAAGACTTACTAATCATTTCGAAACCGATCCCGCGTTTTAGGAGGGGTGTCCGCGCGGGGGCCTCGACGTCCGCACCTTGCGGGGACGATGGGGTGCGGCGCGGACAGGTCCCGTTTAAGCGGGCGGAGACTACGAAGCGACGCCGCTCGAAGCTCCGCTGAAAAACGCCGGAGGTTCGCCGTCGGTCAAGGCCCAATCCAAGATGTCGTGGGCCTCCTGGCTGGTGACGAGGTCCCCGGCATGTTTTTCGCCCAACTCGCCGCTGTGGGCGATGACTACGTCGCGAAAATCTTGGAGAATCTGCTTCGGGATCAGCTGCAGGTACCGCTTCATGAGCTGGGGGTTGCGATCGGTCAATTCATAGATGCTCGAGACGATGCTGCGGATCACGTCGTTATACGAGTGATGCGCCCGGTCGACGTCGTTATGGCCGCTCCAAATCAATTGGTGAAGCTCGGAGGTGTCTCCCGTGCGCACGGCCTTATCCAGCAGGTCCAAGATCTTATTTTGTAAATCTTTCCCTCCCGGGCTGAGTCCCTCGCGCACCTTTTCCAAATTCCATTGTACGGAGACATGAGGCTCGAGAAATGTCGCAAGCTCTTCCTTGGTAGGCTCCGAGGGCAAATCTAAGGTTTGTTTCAGCAAGACCGACAGTTCCTTCATAGAGTATTCGCCGTAGGGCTTGTCCGCGAATTGTTCCGCAAAATACGGGTCCACTTTTTTGAAGAATTCGAGCAGCATGGCGGACTTTTCCGCGGAAACGGGCAGCCTTAGGTCGGAAATGTCCTCCTCCGAAAGGCCCGAGTCTTTCAGGGCCTGCTCGATATCCTTTTCGGAGACGTCGATCTTTGCCTCGCTTAATTGCGAGCGCAGGCGTTTCGCGAAAGGGGGATTCTCCTCTTTCGCGGTTTCGAATTCTTCCCTGGCCTCGCCGAGGCTTTGCTCGGCGCCCTCTAAGTCCGCCTGTTCCAGAGCGGTCTCCGCCTCCTGAATCTCCTTTTCGACGGCTTTTTTTTGGTCGCCCTCTTTCACATTGGATTCCAGCTCGTCGCGTAGCTCTTGGATTTCCTTTTTCAATGCTTCCCGCGCCGGCGCTTGTTCGATCTCGAGAGAGAGACGGGTCTCCAACTCGCCCAACTCCATGCGGAGGTTTTCGATCATGGCTTCGCGTTTTTCAGGAGAAAGGTTGGCGCTTTGCAAGGCGAGTCCCTTTTTTTCCTCGATGGCCTTGAGGACCTCCTGACTGGCGCCCTGACTGCGCGCGAGGCTCGCGAGCTTGTCGATTTCCTGATAGATGTCCCCGCCGGCCGTTTCGCCCGCCGCGGCCGCCTCCATCTCCATCCCGAAATCCTCGTAATCGCCGAAGTCCTCGGTTTCCAGACCGTAATCGTCCGTAAAGTATTCCTCGTTGCTTTGGATGGATTTTGGTGGCGGGGGCGGGGCTTTGAAACTGTTATCCATGGGGCTATCCTCCTTGCCGGCGATCCTGGGGACGCCGGACGATGCTTAAATCAAGCAAAGGCAATGCCAGCGGATCCCGGCAAAATATGGCCGGAAAAACATAGGGTTGAAATCCAAGGTCGAGAGAGGTTTGCAAAATTTGCAGCATAGGATCCCCGGAAACGTGTGCTAGCGGATGCCATGTGCGTGGGGCAGAAACCAAATTTTATGCCTCGCTTTCGAGAAAGGCGACGCAAAAAAACGGGCCCCTCCGAGGAGGGGCCCGTCGCCGCCGCTTGAGTTGGGTCCAAGGGCGGAAGATGCCACGATGCAAAGCGGGGAATAGGGGCCCCGCCGTTGGAGAAAATTAGGCCGAGGGACGCAGGCTCTCCAGGCGCCGGTGCGCGTTGGTCCACAGCGCTCCGCGGTTGAACTGCACCACCCAGGTCAGGTCCTGGTCTTGCAGGAAGGGGTTGCTCAGCAGGCTCGTCTCGATCTCGGCCATCAGGCGCGTGGCCAGCGAGAGCTTCCGCTCGGCGTCCAAGAGCTCGGAGCTGCCTTGCGCGAGATTCAGGAGGTTTTTTACTTGCTGGAATTTTTCTTTCATCGTCATGGCCTGCTCCTTTTCGAACATCCCGTCGCGGGATACTGCGTAGTTAAGCAAGTCGCATGCCGTTTTATAAATATAATAAAATCAATATATTATGAAAGGATTTCGCTATAAAGATGCAATATTTGCAAACATTATTAGAAAACCGTGCAAAATCGTTCTGACCGGAGGCCCAGGGGGGACCGGTCTCCCGGCGAGACAGGGGAAGGCTTTCCTGATAAGGTAAATTAAGTTGGGGTTCCGGGAAACTTCACTCTCGGTCAAGCCGATATCCTCGGGAAGGAGATACGGCCTATGTTCGGCTTGCGTTTTTTTCACGCCTCTTTGCGGCGCTCGACCCCTCTGGCATTGCTTCTCTTGATGGCTTGTTCCGGATCCGCGACCTTGACCGGTCCCTCCGCGCCTGAGGGGCCCGGCGGCGGCGCCTTGGATGCCCCTGCTTCCGGAGGCATGGCCACCACGATGGCCGCGGCGCAACCGCTCACCGCGGGTTTTCCCGCCCCCGAGCAGGATCCCACCGGAAAATTCTTCACCGTTAAAATCATCGAGGAAAAGCCGGTCTGCCGTTTACTGGGCAAAGATGTGGTTCAATACAAGATTCGGGGTCTCGTGACTCCGGCGTGGACCGAAGAGACCCCAGAGAATCTCGCGGAGTTTTTGGCGATGGGCTCCCTGCGCGTGGTCGACCAATTGAACGGAAAGTACCTTGAGTTGCCGCTCTCGAGCATGGCGACCTACGACGAATTCGGAATCAAGACTCACAAGCTTGGATATTTCGAATTCACCCTCGTCAGCTCCGGCCAATATCACCTGAGTCTGTATCCGCTTCAGCCCGTGTCCACGACGCCCGTCGAGACGCCGTGGACCGCCTGTCCCGACTCGGAATGCGCGCCGACGAAGCAGACCGTGAAAATCTTCGCCAAGACCGAATCGGGAGATCTGACGAAGGCCGGCCTGCTCGCGGGCGTCATTCCCGTTTGCCAAATCGGCGGCGGGGCCCTGGACTGGCCCGCGGAGGAGTAAGGTTCGACGCCTCCCACTTGCCGGGGCTCGACTCTTGTTTCGCCGTCCCCGGCCTGCGAGACGCGGCCGCGCCCGCCTTCAAGCTCCGGCGTTGAGTTTCAAACCCAAGTATTTCGCCAAGACCGCCTTGCCCTTCGGGATGCGGTGCCGATCCATGCGCATGTAGAGGCTGCGCAAGCTGATGCCCAGGTCCTTCGCCGCGGCCTGTTTGTCCATCCGCGCGCGCCGCAGGGCCTCGAGAATCAGCTGCCGCTCGGCGCCCTTCTCGCCTCCGGCGGTCGGTAGCTCCGCGCCCGCCGCGGGCTTGGCGATCGAGAGAAAGGCCGGCGAGATCGGGCGCCCGCGGGCGAAAAGCAGGGCGTTGCGCAGCACCGATTCGAGCTGGCGGATGTTTCCCGGCCAGGGGTGTTGCAGCAGGACTTCGAAGGCCTCGTCGCTCACCTCGGATACGGGCAGCTTGAAGTCCCGCGAGATCTTCTCGAGGAAGTGATTCACCAACAGCGGGATGTCCTCGCGGCGCTCGCGCAGCGGCGGCAGGCGGATCGTCAGGCCGTTGATCCGGAAGAAGAGGTCCTGGCGGAACTTCTCCTCTTCGACCAGCTTTTCCAAATCCTTGTTCGAGGCGGTGACCAGGCGAACGTCGACCTTCACGCTTTTCGATGCGCCCAACGGGCGGATCTCGCCCTCCTGCAGGACGCGGAGCAGCTTCACCTGCATGGACGGCGACATGTCGGCCACCTCGTCCAGGAAGAGGGTGCCGCCGTTCGCCTGCTCGAAGAGGCCGACGCGGTCGCGGTCGGCGTGGGTGAAGGCGCCCTTCTTGTGGCCGAAGAGCTCGCTCTCGAGCAGATTCTCGGGGATGGCGCTGCAATTGACGGCGAGGAAGGGCTTGGGCTTGCGGCCGCTGTTGAAGTGCAGCGAGCGGGCGATCAGCTCCTTGCCCGTCCCCGACTCCCCCAAGATCCACACGGGGATGGGCGTCTCGGTGACGTGGTCGAGCAGGTGGAAGACCTCCATCATCGCGGGCGACTGCCCCACGATTTCCTCGTAGCCGTAGCGCAGTTGGTCGCGGGCCTGGGCCAGCTCGTCGGAGAGCGCCTCGATGCGCTTCTCCTGGCTCGCGACGCGGTCCTCCAGCTTGAGCTTGGCCTCTTTCAGCTCCGCGATCATCTCGGCCTTCTCGATGGCCAGCGCCGCCTGCGCGGCGAGGGCGTTTAGAATGGTCACGTCCTCTTCGCGGAAGCAGTCCGGGCGGTAGCGGTGGTCCAAGTAGACCGCTCCCTTGATCCGGCCGTCGATCTCCAGCGGGACGACGAGGATGGACTTGAGCTGGAAGGACGCGACCGATTTCTTCGATTGCAGCCTCGGGTCGAGCTGGGCGTTCTCGGTGAGCAGGACGCCCCCTTGCTCCATCGCCTGCCGCACCGCCGTCATCGAGATCTTGAAGTCCTCCTTCTGCAGGGACTGCCGGTTGAGCCGGCGGGCGGCCTTCATCTCGAAGCCGGCGAGGGGGCCCGATTTCGCGCCGTCCTCGCGCAGCAGGAGGAAGCCTCGCTCCGCGCCGCTGATTTCGACGGCGGCGTCCATGACCCGCTCGAGGATCTCGGCGAGATCGTGGCGTTTGGAGATCCGGCAGCTGATCTCGACGAAGCGGTGGAAACGACGGTCGTCGCGGACGGCCGCCTCGGCCGGGAGCGGCGCCGCGGCGGAAGCGGCAGGGCGGGGGGCTGGGGTCTCGACGGCGGCGCCCAAGGCCTCGTCCAGGCTTTGCACTTTGCGGTTTTTTTCGAAGTCCATCTTCATTTCCTCCGGGAGTCGGTTTCGTATTTGGGAAAATTCCGAAAGGCAGCGGCCTTGAAGTTTTCTTGCGGTCTCGGCGAGCCCCTTCCGCCCCGCGGCGGCGGCGAGCGCGTGGAAGAGCTCGGCCCTGGCCTCCGGGACCTCCAAGTCCGCGATCCCGCGGAGCATGGCCTTCCAGGCCTCGGGCTCCGGCGGCGGCTCGAGGCCGGAGAAAATCCGGTCGAGGACGCGGGCCTGGACCTCCAGCCAGGGCGAGGCGGAGGCCAAGGCGCGCGCGCGAAGCTCCGGCCATTTCGGCGGCGGCGGACCGCCGGCCTGCCGCAGCGCCCGGCAGCGTGCCAGCGCCCACTCCGCCTCCCAGCGCGCCATCGGGTTTCGCGAGGCGGCGGCTTTGCGGAGGGCCGCTTGCAGGAAGGACTCCGCCGCTTCGAAGCGGAAGTCGAGCAGGGCCGCTTCCCCCAGTCGCAGGTACAGCTCGCTTTCCTGACCGAGGTCTTGAATGGATTTTCTCGCTGTCTCCAATTCGGTGAAGAGGCGGGCGGCCGGGTCGGCTTGCCCGGCGCGAACGAGAAAGTTCGCCCGAAAAAATTTCGCGAGGAGGCGGTCCGTCCTGTTGCCCAGGGCGGAGAGGATCGCCTCCGCCTCCTCCATCCGCGAACGCGCCGCCGCGTATTCGGAGGCCTCGAGGGAAATCAACGCGGCATTCAGCCGGTAACGCGCCCACTGCAAGACGCTCCCGCTGCGCTCGCAGGCCCCCAATGCCGCGGCGATGTCCGCTTCGGCCGGACGCAGGGCTCCTTCCTCCCGGTGCAACATCGCCCGCCACTGCAGGGCCACGGCCTCGGCCTGCGCGTTGCCCGCGCGGCGGTAGCAGTCGAGCGCGCGCTCGAGGTGGGCGCGGGCGGCGGCGTAGTCGAGACGGGCCCGCGCCATCTCCGCCAGGCGCTGCTCGGCCTCGCCGCGAAGCATCGCGTCGTCTCCGGCCAGGCGGAGCGCGGTCTCCAGGTGGCACGCCGAGGCGTCGTAGTCGCCGCTCTCCTGGGCCAGGGCTGCGAGGAAGTTATGCGCGCGCGCCTGATAGGGTCGGTGCGGCGGGTGAAGCTCGGCGTCGGCGGTCTCGAGGCAGTTTTGAAATCGCTCCCGCGCCTCCGCCTTCCGTTCCATGCTGAACAGGACCAGCCCGGTGTAGAAACAATGCTTGGCTCGCTGCAGGCGGGTCGCATCGTCGGGACGATCCTGGATCCACCGGTCGTAGGCCGCGAGGGCCTCGTCCATCCGGCCCAGGCGGTAGAGGAGGGGCGCGACCTTGCCTTGGATCAGGTAGCGCTGCTCGCCCGTGCGAGCGAGCGGCCAGAGGCGGCGGTAGAGCTCGACGGCCTCCGCCTCGCGGCCATGGCGGGCCAGGACATCGGCGGCTGGAAAGCCCCAGGCCAGGGCCGTCTCGGGCTCCGGCGCGGCGAGGGCCTGGCGGGCGATCGCCGGCGCCTCGGGAACGGCCTGAGGCTCGTCGCCGGCGCGGCGGAGCAAGAGGCGCAGCCTGAGGCGGTGGGCCCGCAGGCGCGGCGTCTCGGGCAGCTGCGCAAGCAGGGTCTCCCGCAGCGAGGCCTGTTGCAGGCGGGGCAGCGCCTCGCGGCCCTCGTTCAAGAATCCCCGCTGCGTCAACTCGAGGCGCGCGTCGGCTAAGGCCGCTTCGCCTCCCCCCCACTCGGCGGCCGCTTCTTCCCAGGACGGCGGGAGCGGGTCGGCCGTGATCAGCGCCAAGAGCTCGGCGGCGGCCTCCGAGAGCCGCGCCGCCTTGAGTCGCATCGCCTCCGCGAGGCTGCGCGGGACCGTTGGATCCCCGGCGCCCGGACGCAGGGCGGCGCGCAGCGATTCCAAAAGCAGGAGCGGGTTCCCGCCGGAGTCCTCGGCCAAGCGCCGGCGCCTGGCTTCGTCCAGGCGGCCCTCGAGATCGGCGGCGGCCGATAATTGAAGGGCCATCGCTTCGGAGAGGGGAGGGAGCTTGAGAAGGAGCGTCTCGGGCGGCCCTCCCGCCTCGTCGGCCAACTCCGGCGCGGCGTCCGAATCGAACTCGATAACGCGGCGCAGGCGCGGCGCGCGGCGGCGCAGGATCTTCAAGAAGGCCGCCAGCTCCAGGCGTTCCTCCTTCGGCCAAAGGTGAAGGTCGGGCAAAAGGACGAGGGTCTCTTCGGCGTCGAGCGAGGCCCATTCCGCATCGGAGAGTTTCAGCCAGTGTTCGACGGCGGGCTCGAGTTTTCGAAAAAAGCCCCGCCACCAGGCCCCGGAATCGTTGCTTCCGACCGTCCGCAGGCCCAGGCCTTCGAGTTGCGCCTTCCACTTCACCTCGCGGAGGAAGCGGCTGCGGCCGATGCCCGCGGGGCCGCAGAGGCGTATCTCGCCCTTGAAATTCCAAAAGCTCCGCCACTCGGCCTCGCGGCCGAGGAAGGGCAGCGCCTCCAACATCTCCGGCTCGCTGCCCGGATCGGGGAGTGGGAGCGGCTGGGGTAGGTGCTGGTTGAGGTATTTCAGGCCGCTCAGCGCCGAGCCCGGCCGGCGCGAGGGCTCGGGCTCGAGGCAGCGCTCGATCCAGCGGCAAAAATAGTCGGGCAGGTCGGGGCGGCGTTTTTCCAAGCGCTCGGGCGCCCGCCGGAAATCCGGCAGGCCGGTCCCCGCGGCGCGATAGGGGAGCTTTCCGGTCAGGGCCTCGTAGCAGGCCGCTCCCGCGGCGAAGAGGTCGGCGGCCGCGCCGTACTCGCCGAGCCAGGTCTCGGGCGGGAGATAGGCGAGGGTGCCGCGCGGCGCCCCGGCGGCGCCGCTTGTCGCCTGGCTGGCCAGGCCGAAGTCGAGGATCTTCAAATCGCCTTCCGGCGTGACGCGCAGGTTGGAGGGTTTGAGGTCGCGGTGGAGGAGCTGCTGCGAGTGCAGATAGTGCAGGCCCTGGAGGAGCTGCGCGAGCAGGAGCGGCCAACGCTGCGGCGGGATCTCCGCGGCGGCCTCGTCGAGCGACCTGCCCGGCACGTATTCCATCGCGTAGCAGGGGCCCTCGGGGAAATAGTCGAGGACGCGCACCAGCCGCGGGTGGGCGAGGCGCGAGAGCAGGCGGACCTCCTCGCGCAGGCCGGATAAGGCCGCGGGCTCCAGACCTTCCTGCAGAAATTTCAAGGCGACCTCACCGCCATTGGCCTTGGAGCGGGCGAGGAAGACGCGGCCCATGCCGCCCTGGCCTAATTCTTTAAGAATTTCATAATCAGCAGGCGCTGGTAAGAAAGAGATGGACACCTGCAGATTATGCAAAAATTGCCAGGCTCTGCCCACGGTAATTTTGGAGTTTTCGCAAAAAGAGAGGATCCCCCACCATGGGGGACCCTCCTTAGGCTAGGGTGGGTTTCTAAGCTCTAGCGACGCCGCGGGAAGCTGGCGCGCAGCATTGGCAAGGCGAGGAGCAGGATTCCCGTCAGCGCGGAGACTGGGCCGGATTGGGGGCTGAGGGCCTGCAGGGAGCAGCCCGAACCGCTCACGAAGGGGTTGCCGCTGAAGCCGACCCGCGAGTCCTCGCCGCGCGATCCGGGCCGCGGGGTCTTGTCGACCAGCGGCTGCGAGTCGGAGGCCTCCTCGATCCGGCAAAAGCTGTCGCAGCCGTCGCCCGTGATCGTGTTGCCGTCGTCGCAGTCCTCGCCGGACTCCACCGCGCCGTTGCCGCATTGCTCGGGGCCGGGCAGGGGGCCAATCTCGGGCTTGTCGAGCGGGGCCAGTTCGTGTCCGGGGTCCTGGCCCGGGTTGACGGGGCCGTAAGCGGGTTTGTCCACCGCCTGAAGCTCCGGAACCGAGTCGACTCCGGGCACATGCCCCTCGGGGTTTTGTCCCTCGAAGGAGGGGCCCTCCTGGGCCTTGCCGATTTCGGGGCGCTGCTTTTGGAAGGGGACGTCTTGGGTGGGCGCGTCCGCGTTGTACATCCCGCCCTCGCAGTCCGCCGTGCAGTTGCTGCCGCCGTCGCAGGCCTCGCCTTCCTCGACGATGCCGTTGCCGCAGATATTGGCGAGGACCGGCGTCTGGACTTTGGAAACGACGGTCAGGGGCGCGGGCGCCTGGGAAAGCTCGGCCCGCGCCGGGACGGTCGCCGCCGAGAACAGGCCTAGGGTCGAAATCGAAATCATCGCGTACTTGAACATGGGATCCTCCTTAAAAGGGCCCGCCAAGGGGCTTGCCGGATATAAAAGCAAGGTCGGTGCCAAATAATTTATTTAATAAAAACAGTAAGTTAATAAAATCATGCGATTAAAATTAGAATATTTTGAATGCTCTTGTGAATTTTTGTCCGGATGCTTTTTTCGCGCCTTGGATTCGGAAAAAAAACCGGGCGCCCAGCGGGCGCCCGGAAGGAAGGTGTAGAGGGAAAAGAGTCTTGGATGTCTATCCGTCCCAGTTCATTGGGACAGTGGATTAGTATTTCCCCCATGTAGAGGGAAAGAGCTCTGGGATGCTTATTCGTCCGTGCCCAGCTGGCCGGCGTATTCGCCCGTATTGCAGATCCAGAAGGGGATCACCTCGCCGTTGGCCATGAATCCGCCCGAGTCGCCGGTGGGCCCGTAGATCGAATTGGGATCGAGCAGGCTCAAGAGCTCGACCAAGCGCGCTTGGATGTCCTTGAAGGCGCTCTCGGTATCGCCGTTGGAGTGGTTCAGCGTGCTCTGGATCGCCTCGGCCAGGGTCGGGTCGAAGAGGCCCAGGAACCTCAGCAGCTTGCCGTCGATCGGTTGGGTGAATTTCCCCTCCGAGAGCAGGTCCTTGAACTCCTCGATCGTCATGTCGCCGTAGCCCGCCGCCTTCAGCGCGTTGAGCAATTGGCTCTCCGTGCGCCCGGTGGCGGAGAGCAGGGCGTCGAGGATGGCCGCGCCGTCCATGCTGCCGCCGGAGGCGTCGGCGGCGCCGTTCAAGGTGACGCGGTCGCGGATCGATTCGGGGATCTCGCCGTTGACGTACTCCTCGTTGACGTTGACGTTGGCGTTGTAGCCCTTCTTGACGATGTAGGTGTCCTTCGAACCGTCGCTGTGCGTGACCTCGACCACGATCTGGCCGTCCAGCCCGGTGCGAAACTCCACCTCGTCGGAGGGTTTCACCGAGATGTTGGCGTCGGCGTAGACGTGGTGGGTCTGGTCTTCGCCGGGCTGGGCCCAAAAGTCCACGGTCTCGCCGGCGAATTCCGGCTCGTAGACCAGGCTGCCATCGGGCTGCTCCACGCCGGGGATGCTGGCCTCGGGTTTGCCGCCTTGGGCGGAGCCCGCGACAAATTCGCCCCAGGCGGCGATGCCGGCGGCGTCGCTGACCTGAGAGGCCTCGGGGGTGCGGATCTCGATCGTGTCGCCCGCGGCCGGGTCGAAATCGTGGACGAAGTAGACCGCCTCGGTTCCCGTGGCGGGATCTTTCACGACGATCTTGACCACCTCCTCGGGCGGTTGGAAGCGGGTGTCCGTGGTGTGCTCCACCGTGACCTGGGCCGAGACCGGAAACACGTCGAGGATGATCTCGTTGCTCCAGATGTCGTGGGTGCCGTTGCCGGTGAAGCCGATCTGCGACTGGGCCTGGGTGTAGACCCAGTTGTCGAGGGTCCCCGGCATGCCGCCGAACTCGTTGCCTTGAGCGCCTTGAGCTCCCGGGCCGGCCGGACCTCCCATGCCGCCCATTCCTCCCATGCCGGGATCCCAGCCGGTCTGACCCTGGCCGAGTTGCTGCTGGGCCCACTGAAGCTGCGCGAGGAAGGAGTTCCACTCCTCCTGGCTGGGCTGCGGCGTGTTGGGGTCGCCGGCCATCACCGCGTTGTAATAGGCGGTGGCCTGCTCCAGCCATTGAACCAGGGCCGGGTCGGCATAGCCGCCCAGGGATTTGGTGGCCGGTCCGCCGGGGCCGGCCAGGGACTTGGAGCTCACGGGGTTGTTGCCGATACGGGGGTGGGAATGCGGGATGCGTTGGGTTTCCATTTTTATCCTCCTGAAGCGGGCCTCTTCGCGGCGCCGACGGAGGAAGGAAAAGCAAGCGGCGGGCCATGTGGCTGGAATTTAAAAATTGTATAGTTTCAAATTGTTACATAGGTAGCGGAATTAAAATTGAATATTATGAATAATAATTGTGAATTATTTTCGTATTTTTTGAATTAACGAGGAAACGCTTCGGGTCGACAACTGTCCCGCCTCCCGATACGATAAGCTCTCTATATGAGGAGTGCGCGTCCTTTCACCTTGGGAATCTTAGCCGTCTGTCTCTGGCTGTGGGGCTGCGCCGGGGCCCAGGCCCCCGGCGGCGCGGCGAATCCAGGCGGCGGCACGGTGGGCGGGGGCGGCTCGCCCCTGGGCAGCGGCGGGGCGGCCCAGCCGATGGACTCGGGCTTCTCCGGACCGCAAAAGGACATCCATAACATCCACTACGTGATCCGTGACGGACGCGCCAAGGTCTTGTGCCAGGCGGGAGAAGGACGATCGAAGGTTAGCCTCGAAGGCTTCCTGCTCAGCCAAATGCCCTCGGGCGAGACCTACAGCGCCGTGGGATTTTTGCGGATCACCGACAAGCTCGCCGGCCGCTATCTGGTGACCCACACCTCGGCGGATGCTGACAAGCACGGATTCTTCCAGGCCGAGCTCAAGGTTGACTCCGGTCTGCAAATCGGTTTCGATTACAAGCAGTCTTATGAGGGTCCCTTGGACACCTTGCTGCCCGTCGAGGAATCGCAAGGCTTGTCCATCGTCCTCACGGTCGTACCCAAGCCCGAGCTGGCGGTGGAACAAGGACCGCGCGCCGATCTGCCCTGCATCGAAAAGACCCCCGAATTCGGCATCCCCCAAGAAGCCGCCGCCGAATAAACCGCTTAAGCGGAAATCCCCAGATATTTTGCCAGGACCGTCTTTCCCTTCGGGATCTTGTGGCGATCCATCCTCAAATACAGGCAGCGCAAGGTGATGCCCAGCTCTTCGGCCACCGCCGGTTTGTTCATGTGGTGGCGGCGCAGGGACTCGAGGATCAGTCGGCGCTCCTCGGCCCTCTCCTGGGCCTTGGGGTTTCCGGCGGCTGACGCCGAGGGGCCGCCCGCGCGGGGTTCGGCGGGCGCGGGCAGGTTGAGCAGCGGCGCGGTGATCGCCTTGCCCTGCGCGAAGAGCATCGCGTTGCGCAGGACGCTCTCCAACTGCCGGATATTGCCCGGCCAGGGATAGGCGACCAATTTTTCATAGGCCTCCTCGCTCACCTTGCAGGGTTCCAGTTTGAAGGCCTTCGCGAGCTTTTGGATCAAGTGGTTCACCAAAAGAGGGATGTCCTCCTTGCGCTCGCGTAGCGGCGGCAGCCGCACGGTGATGCCGTTGATCCGGAAGTAGAGGTCCTGGCGGAACTTCTCCTCGTCGACCAGCTGCTGCAGGTCCTTGTTCGAGGCGGTGACCAGGCGGACGTCGATCTTCACGGGCTTGTTGGCGCCCACCGGCCGGACCTCGCCGTCCTGCAGGACGCGCAGCAGCTTGACCTGCATGCTCATCGACATGTCGGCGACCTCGTCCATGAAGAGCGTCCCGCTGCTCGCGGCCTCGAAGAGGCCCGGTTTGTCGCGGTCGGCGTGGGTGAAGGCGCCGCGCTTGTGGCCGAAGAGCTCGCTCTCGAGCAGGGTCTCGGGGATGGCGCTGCAGTTGATCGTCACGTAGGGGCCCTTCTTGCGGGAGCTGTTCTGGTGCAGCGAGCGGGCGACCAGCTCCTTGCCGGTGCCCGACTCGCCGAAGATCCAGACCGGGATCAGGGTGTCGGTGACGTGGTCGAGGACGTGGAAGAGCTCCATCATCCGCGGCGACTGGCCGATGATCTCGTCGTAGCCGTAGCGCAGCTCGTCGCGCACCTGGGCCAGCTCGTCGGAGAGCACCGCGATGCGCTGCTCCTGGCTCTCGACCTTTTCCTCCAGTTTGGCGTTGGCCTGCCGCAGCTCCGCGATCAGCCGCGCCTTTTGCACGGCGAGCGCGGCCTGGGCGGCGAAGGCGCCCAGAAACACGATGTCCTCGTCGCGGAAGGCGTTGGGCGCGTAGCGGTGGTCGAGGTAGATCGCGCCCAGGACCTTCCCCTCCAGCTCCAGCGGCACGGCCAGGATGGATTTGAGCTGGTACTGGACCACGGACTTCTTGGTCTTCAGGCGCTCGTCCAGCTGCGCGTTGGCGGTGAGCAGGGTCGAGCCTTGGTCCATGGCCTGCCGCACCGCGGTCATCGAGATCTGCAGGTCCTCGCCGGCGAGCGTCTTTTGGTTGAAGTGTCGCGCGGTCTTCACCTCGTAGCCGGGGAGCGGCCCCTTCGGCGCGGCGGGATTCTCGAGGATCAAGAAGCCGCGCTCGGCCCCGGTGAACTCGATCGCCGCGTCCATCACCCGCTCGAGGATCTCGCCCAAGTCGTGCTTGCCCGCGATCTGGCGGCTGATCTCGCTGAATTGGCGGAAGCGCTGCTCGGAGAGGCCGGAGGGCTCGCTCGTGGCGGCCGGGACGGAGGTCGCCGCGGGGGGAGGGCCTGATTCCGCCGGGGCCGCCGGCGGCGGGGCCGTCGCGGTCTCGGGCTGCGAGGCGGCGAGCAGCTCCAGCAATTCGGCGTCGAGGGATTCGGGCGGCGGGTTTTTTTGCATATCCATTCGCAGGACCTCCGGTTGGGCGGCGCAGAGGCGCCGCCATTCGTCACAATAATCTCGCCACAGGCGCGCGGCCGCGCCGCGCAGTCCGCGGCGCGCCAGAAACAGCGCGGTGGTCTTTAAAATCTCGACGCGTAGCGCGGGGAGTTCGACCTCCCGGAGCGCCTCCAGCAAGGGCGGGAGTTTTTGGGGGATCTCCCCGGCCTCCGCGGCCCAGCAGGCCAGGGCCCGGCGCATCAGCGGGTAGAGCGGGCCCTCGAGGTTCTCCAGGAGTCGCAAGGTCGCGGCGAGAGCGGCCTCGCGCTGCCCAAGCTTGCCTTGCGGCGCCAGGGAGCGGCACAGGGCCCAACTCAAAGCGAGGCGAGCTTTCGGCTCCGCCGCGGCGCCGACCTCGGCGAGGGCTTGGCGGAGCCGGATTTCGCCCGCGACGACCTTGTTTTGGCTTAAGTCCAGCTCGCCGCGCCGCAGGGCCAGCTCCGCCTTCCAGGCCGGCGTCGCGCCCGGCTCGGCCTCCAAGCGCCGCAGCAGCTCGTCCGCGCCCCTCAGCTCTCCGGTGAGCGCGAAGAACTCCGCCCGGTGCAGGCGCAGCAGGCGCAGGTCCTCGGCGCTGCCGTAGACCTCGAGGACCTTTTCCGCGCGCTCCCTGTCGGCCCAGGCGCCTCCGTAGTCGCCCAAGTCCGCCGCGATCAGGGCGCGGTTCTCGAGGGTGCGCCCCCACTGCAAAATCGCGCGGCTCTCCCGCGAGAGCCGCAGGGCCCGCTCGATCAAGACGCGCGCCTCGCGGGGTCGGCCGAAGTCGCGGGCCCACAGAGCGAGCAGGTGCTGGGCCACCGCCTCGGCTTGGGCCTGCGCGCTGCGGGCGAAGGCCTCGCGGCAGGCGCGGAAGTGCGCGAGAGCCGGGGCGAAGCGCAGCTGGCCCAGCTCCAGCTCGCCGCGGCGCTGCGCGACGTCCCCGGCCAGCAGCGGGTCCGAGCCCGCCAAGGCGGCGGCGCGGTCCAGGAGGCCGCGCGCGGCCTCGGCCTTTTCCGCCCGGCGGGCCAGCGCGGCGAGAAAATTCAGGGCGCGGGCGTGATAAGGATGGTGCGCGGCGTGGCGTCCCGCAGGGCCGACCCGCAGGCAGGCCTCGAAACCGGCGCGGGCGGCCTCGCTCCGATGGGCCGCGAAGTCGACCATCGCCGTGTAGAAGAGGAATTTCAAATATTGCAGCCGGGTCTCGTCGTCGGGGCGGTCCTCGAACCATCGCTCGTAGGCTAACCGCGCCTCGTCCAGGCGTCCGAGGCGGTAGAGCAGCGGCGCCATGCTGCCCTGAAGCAGGTAGCGGTCCTCCGGGGAGGCGGCGAGGGGGAGCAGGCGGCGGTACCAGGCCAGGGCGGCCTCGGGTTCTTCGCGGGCCTCGAAGTATTCGGCGGCCTTCAGGCCCCAAGTCTTGGCGAGCGCCGCGTCGCCCGCGCCGAAGGCCTGCGCCGCGATCTCGACCGCGCGGGCGTCCGGCTGCGGAAGGGCGGGGGCGTCTTTCATAAGCCGGTCGAGCCAGGTGCGATGGGCCTCGCGCAGCGCCTCGGGCTCGGCGCATCGCAGCAGCGTCGCGCGAAGCGAAGGCTGCGCCAAGGCGCGCCGCTGCGGGCGCTCGGTCTCGCCTCGCAACCAACCCTGGTTTTCCAAGGCGAAGAGGACGGCCTCGAAATCCCCCGCCTCGCGGGGCCAAAGCTCGCGCAGCTCCCCCAGCTCGGCGGAGTCGCCGCGGGCGAGCAGCAGGGTCAGCCAGCGTTGCGCACCGGCGGATAAATCCCGCCAACGGCGGCGGCAGGATTCGGCAAGCCGTTCCGGCAGGGCCTCGGGCCCTTCCGGCTCCGCGGCGAAGTCGCTCGCGAGGCCCCGGCGCAGGGCCTCGATCAACAGCAAGGGGATACCGCCGGAGGCCTGGACGGCTTGGCGGATCCAGTCGTCGGACAGAGGGACTTCCAGGGGCGCCGAGCGCAGGAGGGCCTCGCTTTGCGCGGGGCTCAGCTCGGGCAGCTCCCGCGTCGCCGCGCGCGGTAGGGCGTCGAGGGTCGCGCGCAGCGGGTCCATTTCGGGCGATCGGTAGTCGCGGTTCCCATCGAGCAGCAGCCGCAGCGAGGCGCCGGTCTTGGGCCAGAGGCGCAGCAGCAGGGTCAAGGATCGCAAAGCCGCCGCTGACCAGAGGTGGACGTCCTCGCAGGCCAGGACCGCCGCCTCGCCGGGTCGCCGCGACAAGAGGGCTTCCAAGGACTCCGGCACGGAGGCGCCCCGGGCGCTCTCGGGAAGGCCGAGCCGGCCCGGCACCGCCGCCGGCCAATCGGCCTCCCGCTGCGGCGGCAGCGCCAGCCAGGCGCGCCCGCGGAGCTGGAGGCGCCACCGCAACTCCTCCAGGAGGCGGCTGCGCCCGCCGCCGGTGCCGCCGAAGACGGCGAGGATCTCCGGTTTTCCGGCCCCCGAATCCGCGAGCAGGGCTTGCTCGAGCTCGGAAAAGAGGCCTTTCGGCCTCTGGTAATCGAGGCGTGGCGGCAAGACGGCGCGCCTGTCTTCGGCGAGCGCGGGGACGAGCGCGACGCCGTGGCGCCTCAAGTATTGCAGGACGGCGAGGGCCGAGGAGGGTCGATCGGCGGGAGAGGCTTGCAGCAGCCGCGCGACGAGGTCGCCGAGCCAGTCCGGGATTTCCGGACGCAGCCGCGCCAGGGCGGGGGGCGTGGGCAGCGCCGCGGGATCCGTCGGCGGCCATTGCGGGTAGGGCGCCTGGCCGGACAGCAGCTCGTAGCAGATCGCGCCGACGGAGAAGAGGTCGCTGCGGGCCTCGTAGGCTCCGAAGAAGGCCTCCGGCGCCAGGTAGGCGAGCGTCCCGCGCGGTCCCGCCGCGTCTTCTGCCTCCCCGGCGAGTCCGAAGTCCAAGAGTTTCAAGCGGCCGTCGCGGAGACGGAGCAGGTTGGCGGGCTTGAGATCGCGGTGCAGGACGCCGCGCGCGTGGAGGTATTGGAGCCCCGACAGCCATTGCGCCAGGAGCGGGACCGCGGCTTCCGGCGCGGCCTCGAGCCCCGCCCGGTCGAGGGGAGAACCTTCCAAAAATTCCATCGCGAAGCAGGGCCCCCGAAGTTCCGCGCCCGCGCAGACCTCCCCCGCCTCCCGGTGGAAGTCGTAGATCTCGACCAAGTTGGGATGGGAGAGACGCGTGAGCAGGCGAAACTCTTCGGCCAGGGCCGAGGCGTCGCGAAAGGCGAGCAGCGACTTGAGCGCGACCGGCCGCTGCCTAAGCTCGTCCCAGGCGGCGTAGACGCGACCCATCCCGCCTTCCCCCAGGACCCTTTCCAATCGATAGCGCTTATTCAATTCAAATTATTCCTTTTGAATATTATGCATAACCTTTTGGAAGCGGGTCACGGGGAATTTCGCCGGCTTTTCCGGTTTTTCCCCTTGCGTCGCCGGGGCCCCTATACTATCCAGCGCTCGTCCTTCGAACCCATTGATCTTGCTACTAAATACCCTTCGGAGTGCCCCTTGCTCGAGAGATACAGCCGTCCCCAAATGGTCCAGATCTGGGAGCCCCAGGCCAAGTTCCAGCGCTGGCTGGACATCGAGGTGGCCGCCTGCGAGGCCTGGGCGAAATTGAAAAAGATCCCCGCCCAGGATTTAAAGAACATCCAAAAGAAGGCCCGCTTCGACATCGCGCGGATCAACGCCATCGAGGCGATCACCAAGCACGACGTCATCGCCTTCGTCAGCTGCGTGGCCGAGTTCGTCGGGCCCTCGGGGCGCTTTTTGCACATGGGGCTGACCAGCTCCGACGTCCTCGACACCTGCCTCGCCATGCAGCTGCGCGACGCGGGGCGGATCCTTTTGCAAGACCTCGATCAGCTGCTCAAGGTCCTCAAGCGCAAGGCCCATCAATATAAAGAGACCGTGCAGGTGGGGCGCTCGCACGGGATCCACGCCGAGCCGATCACCTTCGGCCTCAAGCTGGCGATCTGGTACGACGAGATGAAGCGCAACCGCGAGCGCCTCGCGCTGGCCATCGAGCAGATCGCCTTCGGCAAGTGCTCGGGGGCGGTCGGGACCTTCGCCCACGCGCCGCCCGCGATCGAGCGATACGTCATGAAGAAGCTGGGGCTGAAGCCCGCGCCGGCTTCTTCGCAGATCGTGCAGCGCGACCGCCACGCCTTCTACTTCGCGACCCTGGCCGTGATCGCCGGCACCGTCGACAAGATCGCCGTCGAGGTCCGCCACCTGCAGCGCACCGAGGTCCTGGAGGCCGAGGAGTATTTCTCGCCGGGCCAAAAGGGCTCGTCGGCGATGCCGCACAAGCGCAACCCGATCCTCTCGGAAAACTTGTCGGGCCTGGCGCGCCTGATCCGAGGCTACGCGGTCTCGGCCTTCGAAAATCAGCCGCTTTGGCACGAGCGCGACATCAGCCACTCCAGCGTCGAGCGGGTGGTCGGCCCCGACGCGACGGTGACGCTCGACTTCATGCTGGGGCGACTGACGCACCTGCTGGAAAACCTGGTCGTCTACCCCAAGCGAATGCGCGAAAACCTCGAGAAGCTGGGCGGCCTTGTGCACAGCCAGCAGGTTCTGCTAGCCCTGGTCGAGTCGGGGATGAAGCGCGAGGACGCCTACGCCGTCGTCCAGCGCCTGGCGATGCGGGTCTGGGAGACCCGGGAGAATTACGCGGCCCTGCTGAAGCAGGACGAGCAGGTCCGCAAGCATTTAAGCCCGAAGGAGATCGACGCGATCTTCGACCTGAGGCACCACCTGAAGCACGTGGGGCATATCTTTAAGCGGGTATTCGGGGCCTAGGGACGAGAAATTATGAAAGCCAAAGTCACGGTCAAACTGAAAAACGGCGTCCTCGACCCCCAAGGCAAGGCGATCCTCAACTCCGCCCACGCCCTGGGTTTCGAGGAGGTTCGGGACGTCCGGGTCGGCAAGTCCTTCGAGATCGACCTGGGCACCCAGGATCCCAAGCAGGCCAAGGAGCGCCTCGCCCAGCTCTCGGACAAGCTGCTCGCGAACACGGTCATCGAAAACTTCGAAGTGGAGATCCTCTAAGCGATGAAAGTCGGCGTCGTCGTCTTCCCCGGCAGCAACTGCGACCATGATCTCTACCACGTCGTCGGCAAGATCATGGGTTTCGAGGCGGTCTACCTTTGGCATAAGGACGCCGACCTGAAGGGTTGCGACGCGGTGGTAATTCCCGGGGGTTTCTCCTACGGCGACTACCTGCGCTGCGGGGCCATCGCCAAGTTCTCGCCCGTGATGCAAGAGGTCCAACGCTTCGCGCAGGAGGGCCGGCCGCTCCTCGGCATCTGCAACGGCTTCCAGATCCTCACCGAGGCGGGGCTCTTGCCCGGGGCCTTGATCCGCAACCGTTCGCTCAAGTTCCTTTGCGATTATACTAATATCCGCGTCGACAGCGTCGAGACGCCCTTCACCCGGAAGGCGGGGAAGGGGGCGGTCCTCAAGATCCCCATCGCCCACGGCGAGGGCAATTACTTCATCGACGCCGAGGGTTTGAAGAAATTGGAAGGCGAGGGGCAGGTGGTGTTCCGCTACGTCGACGCCCAGGGCGAGGCGAGCGAGGCGGCCAACCCCAACGGCTCCTTGAACAACATCGCGGGCGTCTGCAACGCCCGCCGCAACGTCGTCGGCCTGATGCCGCACCCCGAGCGGGTGAGCGAGGCGCTGCTGGGTTGCGAGGACGGGAAGAGGATTTTCGAGAGTTTGCTGGCTTCGTAGGGAAGCGCTTCGACATCATGACCAAATCACTGCTACAACAAGCCCAAGAATTCGGCCTCAGCGAGGCGGAGTACGGCCGCGTCCTCGAGATCCTCGGACGCGAGCCCAACTTAGTCGAGCTCGGCATCTTTTCGGTGATGTGGTCCGAGCACTGCAGCTACAAGAGCTCGCGCATCCATCTAAAGAAACTCCCGACCGACGGCCCCCAGGTCATTCAAGGTCCGGGCGAGAACGCCGGCGTCGTCGATATCGGCGAGGGCTGGGGCGTCGCCTTCAAGATGGAGTCGCACAACCACCCCAGCTTCATCGAGCCCTACCAGGGCGCGGCGACCGGCGTGGGCGGCATCCTGCGCGACGTCTTCACCATGGGCGCGCGGCCCATCGCCAACCTCAACTCGCTGCGCTTCGGCGCCGCCGATCACCCCAAGACCCCCTTCCTCGTCCACGGCGTGGTCGCGGGCATCGCGGGTTATGGCAACTGCATGGGCATCCCGACGGTCGGCGGCGAGGTCTTTTTCGACGCCTCCTTCAACGGCAACATTTTGGTCAACGCCATGACCGTCGGCCTGGTCCGCAAGGACGGCATCTTCAAGGGCCTGGCCGAGGGCGTCGGCAATCCCGTCATGTACGTCGGCTCCAAGACCGGCCGCGACGGCATCCACGGCGCGACGATGGCCTCGGGCGAGTTCGACGAAAAGAGCGAGGAGAAGCGCCCCACCGTGCAGGTCGGCGACCCTTTCACCGAAAAGCTCCTCCTCGAGGCCTGCCTCGAGGTCATGGCCCAGGACGTCCTGGTCGGCATTCAAGACATGGGCGCCGCGGGGCTGACCAGCTCCTCCTTCGAGATGGCCTCGCGCTCCGGCAGCGGCATCGAGATGGACCTGGACAAGATCCCGGTCCGGGAAGAGGGGATGACGCCCTACGAGATGATGCTCAGCGAGTCGCAAGAGCGCATGCTGCTCGTCGCCAAGCGCGGCTGCGAGGACAAGGTCGTCGCGACCTTCAAGAAGTGGGACCTCGACGCCGTGGTCGTCGGCCGGGTCACCGACGACGGCTGGATGCGGCTCAAGAAAGACGGCAAGGTCGTCGCCGAGCTGCCCATCGCCCCGCTCACCGACGCGGCGCCGCTCTACGACCGCCCGCAACGGCCCGCCGATTTGAAATCCCGCCAGGCCCTCGACTGGAACGCCTTGTCCTGGCCGCAGGACCCCGGCGAGACCCTGCTGAAGCTGCTCGGCTCGCCCAATCTCTGCAGCCGGCGCTGGGTCTACCGCCAGTACGACCACATGGTCATGACCAACACCATCATTCTGCCCGGCGGCGACGCCGCGCTCTTGCGGGTCAAGGGATTGAAGAAGGGCGTCGCGGTCACGGCCGACTGCAACAGCCGCTACTGCTACCTCGACCCGCGGCTCGGCGCCCAGCACGCCGTGGCCGAGGCCGCCCGCAACATCGCCTGCACCGGGGCCAAGCCCCTGGCCGTCACCGACTGCCTCAACTTCGGCAACCCCGAGAAGCCGGAGATCATGTGGGAGTTCGCCCAAGCGGTGCAGGGCATGGGCGAGGCCTGCCGGGCCTTGGATACCCCCATCGTCAGCGGCAACGTCAGCCTCTACAACGACACCAACGGCGTCTCGATCTTTCCGACGCCGACCATCGGCATGGTCGGCCTGATGGAAGACGTCTCCAAGCACGTCACGGCCTGGTTCAAGCGGGCCGGCGACGCGGTCTTTTTATTGGGCGAGCTTGCCGGCGGCCTCGGCGCCGGCGAGTACTTGAGCTTCATCCACGGCAAGACGGCGGGAGAACCGCCGCCCCTCGACCTCGCCCGCGAAAAGGCCCTGCAGGACTTCCTCCTGAGCTGTATCGACCAGGGCCTGATCCGCTCGGCCCACGACGTCTCCGACGGCGGCCTGGCCGTCGCCCTCGCCGAGGCCTGCCTGGTCGATCCCGCGGGGGCGGCCGGCGTCGAGATCTCCCTGGCGCCCGGCCTCGAGGGCCGAAAGCTCGCCGAGCTGTTCTTCGGCGAGGGCGCCTCGCGCATCCTGGTCTCGGTCGCCGCGGAGCAGGCGGCCACCCTCGAGCAGCTGGCCGCCGCCGCGGCGCAGCCGCTCGTCCGTCTCGGCCAGGTCCGCCCGGGCGCCTTTAAGCTGGGACCTTATCTCGATTTGCCTATGGACCGGCTGCGCGGGGTCTGGGAGGATGGTTTCGAGAAGCTCTTGAAGAGGAACTGATCTATTTATGTGCGGAATCGTCGGCATCTATAACCACCCCGAGGCCTCGCGGATCGCGTATTTGGGGCTCTACGCCCTCCAGCACCGCGGCCAAGAGGCCGCGGGCATCGTCACCGCCGACGGCGACAAGCTGCACGCCCATCGCCACATGGGCCTGGTGGCCGACATCTTCAACCAGAGCAAGCTCGACAAACTGACGGGCAAGAACGCCATCGGCCACGTCCGCTATTCCACCTCCGGCGCCTCGCAGCTGAAGAACACCCAGCCGCTGGTCTTCGATTACTCGCGCGGCGAGATCGCGATCGCGCACAACGGCAACCTGGTCAACGCCCAGGCCCTGAAGGGCGAGTTTGAGGCCCACGGCTCGATCTTCCAATCGACCACCGACACCGAGGTCATCATCCACCTGCTGGCCTCCTTCCACGAGAAAGACCTGATCGGCCGCATCATCGGTGCGCTCAAGCGGGTGGAGGGCTCGTATTCGCTGCTCATCCTCACCAAAAGCCGGATGATCGCCGCCCGCGACCCCTACGGCTGGCGCCCGCTGGTCTTGGGCGATTTGAACGGCAGCCCCATCGTCGCCTCCGAGACCTGCGCCCTCGACTTGGTCGAGGCCAAGTTCGTCCGCGAGGTCGAGCCCGGCGAGGTCCTGGTCTTCGACGCGGAGGGCATGAAGTCCTACAAGCCCTTTCCGGTGCCGAAGAAGAAGGCGATGTGCATCTTCGAGCACGTCTACTTCGCCCGCCCCGACAGCACGATCTTCGGCCGCAACGTCTACGACGTGCGCAAGGGCTTCGGCCGCCAGCTCGCGAAGGAGCACCCCGTCGAGGCCGACATGGTGGTGCCCGTCCCCGACTCGGGCGTGCCCGCCGCCCTGGGCTACAGCGAAGAATCCGGCATTCCCTTCCAGCTGGGCCTGATCCGCAACCACTACGTCGGCCGCACTTTCATCGAGCCCAGCGACTCGATTCGGCACTTCGGCGTGAAGGTCAAGTTGAACGCCGTCAAGGGGCTGGTCGAAGGCAAGCGCATCGTCCTGATCGACGATTCGATCGTCCGCGGCACCACCTCGCGCAAGATCGTCAAGATGCTGCGCGACGCGGGCGCCAAGGAGGTGCATTTCCGCATCAGCTGCCCGCCGACCAAGTGGCCCTGCTTCTTCGGCATCGACACGCCGGACCGCAAAGAATTGATCGCCGCGACGCACAGCCTCGACGAGATCCGCCGTTACATCACCTGCGACACCCTGTCTTATCTCTCGATCGAGAACCTGTTCTACTTCGACAAGGACCACGACGAGTGGTACTGCGACGCCTGCTTCTCCGGGAAGTTTCCGGTCTCCCTGACCGACTATCCCAACGCCAATTCCGAGCGCGAGGTAAAGGTCTAATCTCCCGATAAATATGGAGATTCCAGGGCTGCACGCTATTTCGGACTTTCCCTTTACAATTATTTGTTACTTCCTTAGATTCGCCGCATCCAAAGCACCATCGCTCCCGTATACAGGGAGTTTCCTAAACAAAACCACTCATGGAGGAATCTATGTCGAAGGTGTCTAAGAACAAAAAACTGTTATTGGGCTCGGCCTTGGCCGGTCTCGTGCTCTCCGGACCCGGCCTGTCCGTGACGGCGAACACCCAATCGGGGGCGAAGTTTTTTCAGACCGCCGAGATGACGGTCGGCTACCGTCAGGCCCGCGCCGAAGAGAAGAAGGCCGAGGCTGCTGCGGACAAAAAAGCCGCCGCGACGACTCCCGCCGCCACGCCGGCCCCAAAGAAGGACGGCGACAAGCACTGCGGCGGGGACAAGAAGTGCTCCGCTGACAAGAAATGCTCGGGCGACAAGAAATGCAGCGGCGATAAGCAGTGCTCGGGCGACAAGAAGTGCAGCGGGGACAAGAAGTGCTCCGGCGACAAGCACTGCAGCGGGGACAAGAAGACCGACGCGAAGGACGCCAAGGCGGCTCCCGCGACCGACGCGAAGAAGACCGACGCCAGCAAGGGTTGCGGCGCCGGCGCCTGCGGCGCGGCGAAGTAATCGCGCTCCGCGCATTCCGTGCTTCGAGGTCGGTCGGGGCGGGCCCCGGCCGGCCTTCCTTATTTTTAATTTAGGTGGGCCTTTATGTCCTTGGCGGGGATTAAAAATCTAGGAGTCGGCCTGGGCCTGCGCCGCGGGAACGTCGACGACCTCTTGGCCCGCCTTCCCGCCGAACTCGACTGCCTTGAGATCGCCCCCGAAAACTACATGAAGACCGGCGGCAAGCTTTACAGCCAGTACCGCGAGCTGGCCGAACGTTACCCCGTCGCGATCCACGGGCTCAGCCTCTCGGTGGGCAGCCTGCATCCGCTGTCTCGGAAGTTTCTCAAGGAGCTGAAGGTTTTTTTGAAAGAGGCGAGGGCGCTGTGGATGAGCGATCACCTCTGCTACTCCTCCGTCTTGGGCGCGCAGTTCCACGACCTGCTGCCGTTGCCCCTCTCTCGCGAGGCGGTCCGCCACGTCGTGCCGCGGATCCGCCAGGTGCAGGACTACCTCGAGATGCCCTTCGCGATCGAGAACGTCTCGTATTACGCCTCCGCCGGCAAGGACGAGATGGCGGAGTGGGAGTTTCTGCGCGAGGTGGCCGAGCGGGCCGACTGCTCGCTGTTGCTCGACGTCAACAACATCTACGTAAACGCGGTGAACCACGGCTTCGACCCCTACGAGTACCTCCGCGATCTCCCTTACGAGCGCGTGCTCCACATCCACGTCGCGGGTCATATTCAATATCAAGACTTCCTCTTGGACACGCACGGCGCCCCCGTGATCGACCCGGTCTGGGACCTGCTGCGCTACGTCGCGAAACGGGCCCGGCCCAAGGCCGTGATCATCGAGCGCGACCACAACCTGCCGAAGCTCGAGGAGAGCCTGGCCGAGGTGGCGACGGCGAAGCGGATCTTCGCCGAGGCCCGGGCGCCGCGGCCGGCCCTACGCGCGAGCGAGCGCGGCCTGCGGGCGGCGGGAGGCGGGCGATGAGGCTTGCGAACCTGCGCCAATCGGAAAACTTTTGGGCAAGGATCTGCTTCGACGGCGGCTATCGGCCCAAGGGCCGCTACCAGGTCTACCGCGAGCTGGTGACCGAGCGCATGGTCCAGACCGTGCAGAATATCTCCCCGGTCGCCCGCTCCTTGCTAAGCGAGAAGGAGTGGTGGCGGCTGCTCTGGGCCTTTTTGAAAAAGTCCCCGCCTCAGTCCGAGATCCTGCGGGAGCTGGCTTGGGAGTTGGCCCAGTTCTGCAAGTCCAAGCCGCATCCCCTGAAGAAGAAATATCCCTATCTCGGCGAGCTGCTGGAATACGAGTACCTCGAGATCGCGATGCGCTTCGCGCCCGAGGACTCCGGCAGGGCCGCGCGCGGCAAGCTGCGTCTCAACCCCGCCCACGTCCTGGCCGAATACCGCTGGCCGGTCCACTTCATTCGCGAGGACTTCCGCGATCCGAAACGATTGCCCCAAGGCCGCTACCACCTGCTGCTCTGGCGCGAGCCGGAGACCCTCGAGGTCAAATTCATGGAGGTCAACCCCTTGGTCGCCGCCTTGATCCGCCGCCTCGAGAAGGGTCCGGGCAAGCCGGAGGCCCTGCTGCGCGCGGTGGCCCGGCAAAGCGGCCTGAAGGCCGGTCCGGAGTTCCTGAACGAGGGCTGCTCTCTCCTGGAAGAGCTTCGGACTAAGCGCGTATTGAAATAATTTCAGCAAAAATCAAGCCGCCCCGACGCCAGAGGCCGGAGCGGCTCGATCCGATTCGGTCCCGTTTTAGCGCGGGTTTCTTCGGAACCTACCCGGAGCCTTGAATCGGAGTAACATCCATGGGGCGAGGCCGAGGCCCAAGGCCAGCAGGCCGGCCAGTGCCGCCGGATCCGCCGAAGCGGCTTGCCGGTTCAGCGAGCAGGCGTAGCCCTGGCAGCCGGTGGCTCCGTCGCCGAAATCGCCGGAGCCCTGCAGGCAGGTCGGGCCGAGCGGTCCGCCGCCTTGTCCCGAATCGTCCCCGCCTTCCTCGCAGGCGTCGCCGACGCCGTTTTGGTTGGAGTCGGCTTGATCCGGGTTGGGCGTTTGGTCGCAGTTGTCCGCGTCGTCGCAGACCCCGTCCGCATCCGTATCGGTGCAGCCCGGAGGCGGGCAGTTCGGGATCGGCTCGTGGGCGCAGCCGACCTCGACGTCGCAGGAATCGGCGGTGCATGCGTTGCCGTCGTCGCAGCTCAAGACGGCGCCTTCGCAGAGGCCTTCGGCGTTGCACTGCTCGTTTTCCGTGCACGCGTTGCCGTCGTCGCATTCGGCGCCTAAGTCCGGGGTGTTGGAGCAGGTGCCCGCGATGAAGTCGCAGCTGTCGATGGTGCAAGCGTTGCCGTCGTTGCAGTCCTCGTCGCCGGAGCATTGGCATTGCGACAGGTCGTTGAGGCATTGCCCCGTCTTGGGATCGCAGCTGTCCTCCGAACAATCACGTTCGTCGGCGCAGGATTTCGGGCTTCCGCTTTGGCAGCTGCCCTCGGAGCAGACGTCGTCCAAGGTGCAGAGATTGCCGTCGTCGCAGGCGTCGGTGTTGTTGGTGGGGACGCATTCCCCGGTGCCGTTGCAGGTGTTGTCGGTGCAGGCATTGCCGTCGTCGGTGCAGGCGGTGCCCGCGGGATCGTTGCAGCTGTCCTTGGCCTCGTCGCAGCTGTCGGCGCATTCGCCGCCGGCGGCGCAGGGGTCTCCCGCGTGGACGTTGCAGGCACCGGAACCGCAGGTG
>JAANMT010000434.1_pt1 | contig 45306 bp, 37 predicted proteins | sample 7279711 | NCBI WGS metagenome assembly JAANMT01 (sample SAMN14094538, study PRJNA606508) | bioreactor metagenome | isolation source: A lab-scale SPAN reactor treating ammonium-rich wastewater day 1 | place: Ireland: Galway | collected 2017-01-16 | reverse complement strand
CCCAGGGCGTAGCGCTCGCACAGGTGCCCCGCGAGGTACTCCGAACGGTAGGGCTTCAATTCCTTGGTGGGGAAGGGCTCGATCTGCCGCAGCAGCGTCGGCACGAGGCCCTTCGAGGCGCAGAGCAGCTCGTCGTCGAAGAAATCGTCCCGCTCGCCGCGCGCCGGCTCCCAGCGCACCTTGCGGACCTGCTGGTTGTTCTCCCGCACGTAATAGTAGTGGCCGGCCTCCGCGGTCCACTGCGTGTGGGTGCGGGCGTCGAAGGTCCAATAGGGGAGGTAGATCGAGCGGATTTTGCCTTTCTGCCAATATTTTTTCAGGTCGGAGGGGGCGAACCAGTGACGGCGGATCCAGGCCCGCAGGCCCTCGGCCAGCCGGGCGGGATCGACGGCGAAGGGTAGGACGCTCTCCGGGCGGATCGCGTCGGCCTCGAGCTGGGCGTCGCCCAACACCATGGGGTGGTCGCAGAAGGGGCAGTTCATCGCCGAGACGCGGTCGTTGGTTTGGGTGACGGCCCCGCAGGACTTGCATTGGATGGAGGCGAGCTGCAAGCCCCAAGACTGGGTCTTGACCCGGCTTAAGAAACTCTCGAAGGAGTGCTCCTCGACGGCGGTTTGCGCCGACTCCGGCACGGCCTGCTCCGCGCCGCAGTAGGGGCACTTGAGCTTTCCGGCATGGGGATCGAAATTGAGGAGGCCGCCGCAGGTCCCGCAGGGGTATTTCTCTGCCGAGGAGGTCGGGGGATTTACCCCCGCGCCGGCGTCCACGGGATTCTCGGACATCGCTAACCCCGGGGTTTACCGCAGTGCGGGCAGAACTTACCCTCGGCGGGCAGGGCGCCGCCGCATTCCACGCAAAACTTGGCGCCCGTCGTCGCCGCGCCCGCCGCTCCGGCGGCCGCCGCCGGGGCCGCCGCGGACTGCGCGGGGTTGGCCGCCGCTTGCTGGCCGGCCGCCATGCTTTGGGCCATCTGGTTGGCCATCGCGAAGCCCGCGCCCATCGCGGGCCCGATGCCCGCCATGCCGCCGGGGTTCTTGGCCGCTTCCTCGATGGCCTGCGCCGTCTGGAATTGGGTGTACTGTTGCAGGTTGCCGACCACGCCCATCTGCGTGCGCTTGTCGATCATCTTGTCGACCTCTTCCGGGAGCGAGAGGTTTTCGACGATAAATTTCACCAGCTCGACGCCGTGGGTCTGGAACTCGGGCTGCAGCTTGGCCTTCACCCCGGCGGAGAGCTCGTCGTAGTGCGTGGCCAAGTCCAAGGCGGGGATGCCCGAGGTGGCGACGAAGTCGCTGAAGCCGCTGACCGCGATGCGCTTGAGCTGGCCGGTGATCTCGTCGGTGGTGAAGTGGCCGTCGGTGCCGACGATCTCCTTCATGAACAGCGCCGGGTCGGAGACCTTGATCGAGTAGATCCCGAAGCCGCGCAGCCGGATCATGCCGAATTCTTTGTCCCGCAGCATGATAGGGTTGGTGGTGCCCCACTTTTGGTCGACGAACTGCCGGGTGCTGACGAAGTAGACCTCGGCCTTGAAGGGCGAGTTGAAGGCGTAGGGCAGGGAGAGGATCTTGGTGATGATCGGGATGTTTTGGGTCTGCAGGGTGTGCAGGCCGGGCTTGAAGACGTCGGCGATCTGGCCCTGGCAGACGAAGACGGCGTTCTGCCCCTCGCGGACGGTGAGCTTGGCGCCCATCTTGATCTCGTTTTGGTGGACGGGGAAGCGGTAGACCAGCGTGTCGCCGGAGTCGTCGGTCCACTCGATGACCTCGATAGCCTGTTTTTTGAGAAAATCGATAATGCCCATGGCAGCCTCCTGGTGTTGGAAAGGGAATCATGGGCATTTTCACGGCCAAAAGCAACATTTCTCGCGGGCGGTCGATCAAATTCTAGATCTGCTTTTTGAAAAATTCATTCCGGGGGCCCAATGCATCGGAGCCGTTATGGTTCAGGGATTTGGGAGACCTCGGGATTTTACCTTTCTTTCCCGACATTCAATGGAATTGCCTTGGGGCTCCGCCCCGGGCGCGGCTTCGCCTGCGCCGGAGACGGCCCTGCTCTTGGCCCGCGCCATGGAAAATACCGAGCGGCCGGGACCCCTGAGTTGCGCCTTAGGAGAGGGCGGCGCGGGGAGCCTGCGCGAGGCCTGGGAACGCTTGAGCGCGAGCGAGCGGCGGGAGATCCAAGGTCGGCTGGGCGAGGGGGCGGTGGAGGAGATGCTCAGCCTGGCGTCGGAGCGCGATGCGCGCGCCCTCGGAGAAGGTTTGATTTCGCTCGGGATTCGCTTGGAGAACGCGGAGAGGCTGGACGCGGCGGCGGGTGTCTTTGCCGTCGTCGCAGGGGCCCTTCGCGAAGGGCCCCTACAGGGGCGCGCCAGGGCGCGGCTTGACGCGATTCTCGGGCGCGGTGCCGTCCTGCCCCGCGTGGAATTCCTCGGCCGTCGTTTGGCGGCGCAGGCCTCCGATCCGGCGATGATCGCCGGCATGGCCGGGGCCGGCTTGGCCTTTCGCATGACGCGCCTCGCGGCCTTGAGCCGCCTGAGCGCGGGCTCGGGATTTTTCTCCCGGCCGCTAATCGCACGGGGCCTGGCGAACCTCGCCGGCTTCGGCGTCGAGTCGGTGGCCTTCACCGGCACGGTGCGTGCCGCCAACGCCGCCCTGGGCCGCGCGCAGGATTGGAGCGCCCAATCCCTCTGGCACGAATACGCCGCCGGGACCCTGACCTTGGGCGCCCTCAAGCTGACCGGCGCCCTGGCGCGCCTCGGCGTCTCCCGCATCGGCCCCAATCCCTCCATTCTGGGAAGATTCACCCAAGCGGCCCTTCCTCAGGCCGCGCTCTTCGGCGGGATCCTGCTCAGCCACGACCTCGAGGCGCGGCTGGGTCTGCGTCCTCACGTCGACGGCGCGACCTCGATCACCGACGCCTTGGGTACCTTGCTGCAATTCCACGTCGGCGGCCGATTGGCGCGCGAGGTCTCCGGGCCACGGCTTCAGCGCCTCGAGCAGGAGCTGGAGCGGCGGGCGACGGTCTTGGAGGCCGACGGCGCGCGGACGCCGCGGGTGGCCTTCCAGCGGCCCCTGCGCGACTATGTCCCGGAGCGTCTAGTCTCTTGGGCGCGTCGACTCGGCCGCCTCGGCCGGGGCGCGGCCTATGCCCCGCTGTGGACGGTGATGGGCGTGGGGTTCGGCGGCGGCTTCGGCGGACCGCCGCGGCGTATCGTCGAGACGCGCACCCTGCGCGTGGAAAACATCCCGGTACAGGTGGAGATTTTCCACCGGAGCGAGATCCCCCGCGATACGATTCGCCGCATCGAGGAGGGACTGCGCCGCATCTTCGAGGAAGGCGTTTCCCCCGTCGATTTCGACGGCGAGGCCGAGAACCTTGCGGGCGATCGGCATTTCATCCTGCAGCGGCTTCGCAACGGCGGTCCCACGATGCGGGCCCGCTTGGAGATCAGCGCCTTGGGGACGCTTGCGCGCTTCGAGATCACGGAGGCAGGAAAGCGCCCCTACGTGCTCGCCCCGGAGCCCGCGGAACCCGAAGGGCCCGCCGAGGTTTCCGCGGCAGAGCCCGAACCCGCTCCGGAGGGCGCGGAGGTGGAATCGGTTTCCGAAGCGCCCCCTCCCGCCATCGCGGTCTCCGAGGCCTTGCCCAGCGCGGCACCGGCTGCTGAAATCCCCACCCGCCTGGGAGTCGCGGTCCCCGAGCTTCCTCTGGAAATCCTGGGCCAAGTTGCGGAGGCCTGGCAGCGCTTCGAGGCCCCCGCTGTCCGGGATTTGGACCGGATTCGCGAGGTCTTTCCCGAAGCAGGCCCCATCCTTAGCCACCTCGCCGAGCTTCAGGCGGGAGGAGAGCCCTGGGGAGAGGTGCGAGCCCGCGCGGGCGACATCCTGCACGATATCTTTTCCGATACCGGGATTGCCGGCAGCGCCCGCGCGGAGATCTGCCTCCGTCTCCTCGAGGCCCTGCAGCGCCCCAACCGGCGGAACGGCCCGGATAATGTATTAAACAATTTGGAGGCCGCAGCGCAGCGTCTTGCGGAGCTGCGCGAGGAGACCCTGCCCGGTGAGCTCCCCGAGCCGGCCACGATTCCATCGCCCGCGGACTACGATCCCGCGGCGATCACGGGCGTCCCTCCCGGTCTGCGCCTGCGTCCGCCGCATCATCGCCTGATCGGCGTCAGTCCCTGGGTGCAGCAGTTCGAAATCATTCCAGGCTCTCAACACCCTGCCGATTCCTTTGAGCGGGAGGAGGTTCGAATAGGCGCCGCTGAGGAAGCGCTTGTGACACACTTGTTTGAGAAAATTCGTAATGTCGAACCCTGGGAGGCAGGGCAAGAGGTATTTTATTTCCTGACCGAGCGACTCCGGGAATGTGAGGACGGGGACCTATCCATTCCCCAGTTTGGTGGAATTCTCCTTGGGGTCCAAGACCTCCTTCAGCAACACAGATTGTTGGGTCACGAGATCATTCCTGAACCGGTTGTAGCTGAGAAAGGCATTGGATGGCTGGAAGTCGGGCCAAACGAGCTGCTTTCCACAGCATATTCAAGAATGGTCCTCCGAAGCTGGATGAGAGGAAGGGATAGGATCTTCTTGGGTACCTTGGTGCGAAAATTAATTCGTACTTGGGACGGACGGGATGATCGCGGGATCGTAGACCCTACGCCCCGGGGCCGGGAGCGGTCTCGGGGAGGTTCGAACAGTCCTCCGGCTCCTGCCGCGCCGCATGAAGGCCCCCTCACGATCGCTTCAGTGGTTTCCAACCTTGATTCCGAAAGCGGTTTATCAGGGCTTCGCGAAACTTCTCCAAGGGACTTAGATCCGGTTGAGGAACCCATGTCGGAACCGAAACCCGCAGAGGCGGTGCCGGCGGCATTACCCGAGTCCCTAGTCCCCAGGAGCGAATCCGATGTTCGTTTTCTCGGCGAAGGACCGGCAGTGGCGGAACGCCCCGAGGCGCCCGGCCGTCCGCAGGCTGATTGGGGCGAGGTGCGCGCCCGCCTTGAAATGCTGGGCGCCGAGATCCAACGTCTCGAGGCGCGAGATCCGGAGCGCGCCGCAGCGGCGCGCGGACTCTATCTTCAGATCCGAGCCCTGCGCCAGCAGGGCGTCTCCGCGCCCGGCGCCATGGAGGCCGCTCGCCTCCTCTCCGAGCATCTGGGGCGCGGCACCAGCCTGCGCAACGTCGAGCGCGACCTCCGCGCCGCCTCCCGTTCGCGGATCTTGGTCCGCCTGGCCGAGTGGCTGGAGGCGGGGCCCGAGTGGGGGCCCGTCGTGCGCCGCGCGATGAACTTGTTCCGAGAATTGGTCCCTGCCCGCGCTTGGAGTTTCCGCCGCAGCCTCAGCGCCCTCGAAGTCCTCGAACGGGTCCTGCAGGGCGATCCGGCGAGGCTTAGCCCGCAACAATGGATGGATCTCTTCGACTCGTTCGAGGCGAGAATCCGCCGCGAGGCGCCCTTCGCCGAGGTCTTGGCCGAGCTTCGGGCCTTGGAACGACGCTCCCGCCCCGCCGCCGTCGCGGCGCCTAACTCCGAAGCCGTCGTCTCGGAGGAGGCGCCTCGCGTCGAACGCCGTCCCACCCTCCTGCCGCCCCTCGCGCCGGTTTTCTCGGAGTTGGAAATCACGGCTCCCTTGATTTTGCCCCAGGGGGACGGAGGCTATCGGCAGGTTTCCGTGGAGTCCTTCTCGACCGGCCTCGTTCCCGGACAAGGCCTGACCGGGCTCTTTTCCCGTCCCGTCCGCTCGGAGCAGGGGCCGCTCGAGGCGATTTCGCATCGTTCCGAAAGCTCCGTTGAAATCGCTCCCCTGAGAATGACCCCCGAATCGGCGCCGGTCGACGAGCTGGAGGCCTTGCGGGAAGATTTGACGGGCCTGTCGCGTCGCGAGGCCGTCCTTCGCGTCCTGAATTGTCTTGAGCGCCGTCTCTCCTTGACGATCGGCGATCCCCTGGCGATGGCCGCGGAATTGCGGCGGCAAGTCCACCGGCTGCCCGCGGATTTTCTGCCGCGGCTGCGGGGCGTCGTCCGCGAACAAGGGCTGGGTAACGAGTCCTTCCTCAGCGGCGAGTCTTTGAACGGCCTCGGCCTGAATCGCCGCGAGCGTCGTGCGCTGGCAAGCCAAAGCCGGATTCGCACCTTGGATCAATACCTCGCCCTTCTGGAAGGCATGGCCCCTCGAGCGGCCGCCGGAGGTGCGCCCGCGGGTTGCACGGCGCCTCGTTCCTCGCGGCGCGCGCCGGGTCGGGCCGCCCGGCCGGAGCCGCGCGAAAGCGAGGCCCCGCCGCCCTCCGCAAGTCCGGGAGAGCGCGCGGACCCCCCTCAACCCGCCGAAGCCTCGTCGCCGCTCGCCGTGGAACTTCCTTCCTCCGTTCCCGAGCCGGAGTCTCTTCGGCCTCCCCTGGCCGAAGAAGTTCGGGCGCCGGAAATCCCGCCGACGGGGGAGGCGGAACAAAATGCCGCGGCCGTCTCGGCGGTCCCCGAGGTCTTGAGCGCCGCGGCTCGCGCTTCAGTTTCGGAGCCGGCGCCTGTCGCCGACGTCGAAACGCTTGAACGGCCTTCACACCCTCCAGAGATCGCGACGCCGATCGAGGTCGCGACCTTGCCCCCGGGCGAAGCCCGTCCGACGCCGCCGCCTTCCCGTCCCAGCCCGATTCCAGCGCGTCCCCCGCGGCTCGCCTCCTGGATCCCCGAGGGATCCGGCTTGCCGGTGGCGCGCATCGAGGGCTACCTGCGCGCCAACGAGATGCAGCGCCGGCTCATCGTGCCGCCGACCTTGGAGGAATTCGCCGCCGCGCGCGCCGCCCTGGAGAACCGTTTGCCCGGCGCGGAACCCGGGGAGGCCGAGTCGATCCGCGCCTGTCTGCGCTCCTTGGACGAGGCCCTGCGTGAACCGACGGCGGAAGAGATCCAGGCCTTCAACCGCGTCTCCCTCGACGGCATGAGCGAGACGGCGCAGTCCCGCTTCGCGGCCCTTTCCGAAAACGCGCAGCGCGGCCTTTATTTGCTCCTCGTGGCCCTGCCTCAGGCGCAGCGGGGAAATCTCGCGGCGTTTTTGGCGAATCCCGAGGCGCTTCGCCTGCGCGGCGGGATGGAGGAGGTGCTGAGCGGCGTGGCCTTCCTGCACGATTTGGGGGTCCGCGGCTACGAGCACGGCTTCGTGCCGGTGCCCGGCAACGCGAAGTACCTGGGCCTCGAGGAAAACCCCGTCCAAGGTACCCACGGCGAGTATCAGGAGGCCCTGCGCACGGCCCTCGATCCGGCGGTGGAGCGGGTGTGGATGGGGGCGCCGTTGCGGATTCGCTGGCATCGCCTACCGCTGGAGCAGCGGGAGTTCATCGAGCGCGAGGTTCGTCCGCTCTTCGAGAACCGCGGCTACGATTACACCCGGCAGCAGGCCTCCGAGGTGGACCAGGTCTATCGGACCGTCGCAGGACGGCGGCGCCTGGCCGAGGTCAAGGTCTCGCGGCGCTCCAACTATTCCCCGGGACCCGAGGAGATCGGCAAGATTTTGCTGCAGGTATTCCGCCACGGCCTATTGGTCCGCCAGCACGACTTGGAAGGCATGGACTACCGAATCACCGCGCCCAGCGTCGATTCACGGTGGATCCTGCGGCTGCGGGAGATCCTGGGCCGCACCGGCGTGCCTTGGACCCTGACGGTGCGCGAGACGGCCGCGGGCCGGGAGCAGGTCTTCGAATCCGGGATGAGCGCGCTGCGCGGCGGCGGCGCCTTGTCCGCCCGGCGCCTGCGTCCCTTCCCTGCGGCGCCCGGCAGAACGGAGGCGGAGCCTCCCGCCGGCGCTCGCGTTGAGACCCCGGGCGAGGCCGAGCCCTGGAGCGAGGCCATGGTGGATTTCTTGAACCTTGGTCTTGAGGGGCCGCAACGGCTTTCGCGGCGCCTCAATCGGGAGGCCAGTCAGGCGCAGTTGATAGCGGACCTCCGCGTCATCCAGCAACGGGCCTTGGCGGAGGAAATCGAGGTCTTCATGGCCGGCGAGGGAGCCGCCTTGCCGGAGCCGCGGCAACGGCGCATCGCGGAGTTGCTCCGCCAATTTCGCCTTCATCAAGGCGAGACGATGAGCCGAAACCGGACCGGGATCCTGTTCGAGATCGCCGCCCTCGCTGTCGGGGAACGTCTGACGGCCGAGGAGCTGAGCGCCGGAGGCGACGCCGCCATCCGTGGCGTGGAGCGAAGCCTGCGCAACAACCGGGGTATGTGGCTCTCCAGCTTGGCGAATTGGAGGGAATCCCTCGACGCCCTCGAGGCCCTCTCTCGCGAGATGAGCGCGGCGGAGTTGGAAGAAAGCCTGTCGGAGTATTCCGCGGACCGCGTCGTGGATATCTCCACGGATGTCTTGGGCCGGGGCGGCTTGAGCCTGCGTGAAATGCAGGCTGCCATCGAGGAGGGCCGGATGAACGTCGAGGTCGAGGTCCATGACGCCGTCCGCGTGATCGTCGAGCTTTACGACGCCCTGCGCGGGGAGTTGAGGCTCCGCGAGGAATAGGGCAGGAGTTTTCCTTTCAAATCTTGATCCCCGCCTTGGCGAGCAAGGCGCCATAGAGGAAATACACCCCCGCCATGACGGCGAGGCCCAACGGCATCGCGACCGCGAAGGGAAGGTGCTTGAGCAGGAGGGGCAGGATCAGAAAAAAGGCCAGCGAGGGCACGACCATCCAGAAGACGCCGTAGGAGAGGGCCGAGACGCGCTGGACGTCGCGAGTGTCGTAGTAGAGCCAGATCATGGCGAGAACGGCGGTCACCGGCAGCGAGGCGATGATCGAGGCGAACCAGGTGTGGCGTTTGGCGATCTCGGAGATAGCGGCGATCAGCAGGGCGGAGATCAGGGTTTTGAGTAGGAGGTGCATAGTGTGACGGAGAGGTCCCCCTAGGCGCTGTTGCATACGCTGTAGGCGCCGTTCGCGAACGGCGCCTACGGAGGTCGCTATTGCGTTGAAGCTCTAACCACCTCGTTCGCCGATGGACCCTACCAACCCAAGATATACGCGAACATCAACGGCGCCACGATGGTGGCGTCGCTCTCGACGATGTACTTCGGCGTTTCCAGCCCCAGCTTGCCCCAGGTGATCTTTTCGTTGGGGACCGCGCCGGAATAGGAGCCGTAGCTCGTCGTCGAGTCGCTGATCTGGCAGAAGTAGCCCCAAAGCGGCACCTCGGGGCGTTGCAGGTCCTGGTGCAGCATCGGCACGACGCAGATCGGAAAGTCGCCGGCGATGCCGCCGCCGATCTGGAAGAAACCCAGCGAGTGGTTTTTGGTGAGCTTGGTGTACCAGTCGGCCAGCTCGATCATGTACTCGATGCCGGTGCGCACGGTGTGGACGTTCTTCACGTCGCCCTCGATCACGTGGCCCGCGTACATATTACCCAGGGTCGAGTCCTCCCAGCCCGGCACGAACATCGGGAGGTTCTTCTCGGCGGCCGCCAGCAGCCAGCTGTTCTTCGGCTCGATCTGGTAGGCGCCCTTCAATTTTCCGGACAACAAGATCTTGTAGAAAAACTGGTGCGGGAAGAAGCGCTCCTTTTTGGCCTCGGCCTCCTGCCAGGCGTCGACGCAGATCTTCTCGATGACCCGCATCGCCTCGTGCTCGGGGATGCAGGTGTCGGTGACGCGGTTCAAGTGCCGGTCGAGTAGGGCCTTCTCCTGCTCGGGCGTCAGGTCGCGGTAGTTGGGGATGCGCTCGTAGTGGTCGTGGGCGACCAGGTTGTAGACGTCCTCCTCGAGGTTGGCGCCCGTGCAGCAGATCCCGTGCACCTTGTCCTGGCGGATCATCTCGGCCAGCGAGAGGCCCAGCTCGGCGGTGCTCATCGCGCCGGCGAGCGTGACGAACATCTTGCCGCCCTTGTCGAGGTGCCGCACGTAGCCCTCGGAGGCGTCCACCAGGGCGGCGGCGTTGAAGTGGCGGTAGTGCTTCTTGATGAATTGCGAGATGGGACCGGTCATAAGGGGATTCCTATCGAAAGTGAAATTTAGGGAGATTTAGGAAGCCGGGGCGGGAAAAGTCAAGCGGATCGCGCCGCGCGGGCCTCGGCGCCGTTTTCCTGCGGCTTGGCGAAGTCGGGCAGGTCGGAGAGGTAGTCCTCGAACTTTTGCTCCTCCTCGCGGCGCCGCGCCGGATCCCAGCCCAGCTCGTCTCCCATGATCTCGAGGACGCGCGGCAGGGCGCGGCGGGCGGAACCGATGTCGAGGAAGGCCAGGCGCGTGCGGCGGGCCAGGACGTCGGTGACCGTGTAGCCCATCTCGCGGCGGATGCCGTAGAGCACCTCGGCCTCGAGGTAGGGATGGGCCTCGGCCAGGCGTTGGCCATAACCCTCGCGGGCCAGGGCTGCGACCTCGCGGGCCAGGGCCCCGTAGGCCTTGGCCAGGTGCCGCGCGACGTCCTCGGGGAGGCCGAATTCCTTCTGCAGGCGCTCCGGCAGGTCTTCGGAGAAGCCGACCGCGCCCATCAGCGGCACCACCTCGCTGCGCGAGGGGCCGAGCGGCGCGAGGTGCCCGACCTTGATCGCGTGGTCGACCGCGTCCAACGCCATCTTGCGATAAGTGGTCCACTTGCCGCCGGTGACGGTCAGCAGGCCCGAGTCGCTGACGTGGACGATGTGGTCGCGCGAGAGTCCCGCCGTATCGGAGGCCTTGGGGTTGGAGACCAGGGGCCTAAGGCCGGACCAGGCGGAGAGCACGTCCTGACGCGAGACGGGCACGTCGAAGTACTGCTGGATGTGGCGCAGGATGTACTCGATGTCCTCATCCGTCGGCTTGGGATTGCTTTCGATCTTGGCCGGGTTGTCGGTGGTTCCCACCAGGGTGTGGCCCAGCCAGGGCAATAAGAAGAGCACGCGCCCGTCCTCGGTCTTCGGAATCAACAGCCCCGTGGCAGGCGGCGAGAAGCGCTTGTCCAAGACGATGTGGATGCCCGAGCTGGCGCTGAGCATCTTGGGCGCCTTGGGATCGTCCATCTGCCGGATGTGGTCGCAGAAGGGGCCGGTGGCGTTGACGACGACCTTGGCCTTCACGGGGAAGGCCTCGCCGGTGAAGCGGTCGCGCGCTGTGGCGCCGACCAGGCGGCTGTTTTCTTTGCGCAGGTCCGTGACCTCGACGTGATTGAGCACGGTCGCGCCCTGCTGGATGGCCGTCATCGCGATGGTGACGTTCATGCGCGCGTCGTCGAACTGCCCGTCGTAGTACAGCACGCCGCCGCGCAGGCCCTTGGCCTTGAGCATGGGAAAGCTCTTCTTGGCGTCCTTGGCGCGGAGGTAGCGGCTGGGCTTGAGGTTGGACTTGCCCGCGAGCCAGTCGTACATCTTGAGGCCGATACGGTAATAGGGGATCCCGAACCAATTGTAGAGCGGCGTGACCAGCGGCAGGGGGTGGGCTAAGTGCGGCGCCAGCTTGATGACCGTGGCGCGCTCGTGAAGGGCGTCGCGGACGAGGTTCCATTGTCCCTTGTCGAGCTTCTTGACCGCTTGCTCGAGGTAGCGCACGCCGCCGTGGATGAGCTTGGTGCTGCGGCTGGAGGTGCCGGAGGCAAAATCGTCGCGCTCGACCAAGGCGACCTTCAGGCCGCGGGTCGCGGCGTCGAGGGCGATGCCGGCGCCGGTCGCGCCGCCGCCGATGACCAATAAATCGAAGTCTCCGGTTTTGAGCTGTTCCAACAGGGCCTGGCGTTGCATGGCCTCGGACTATCGCAAGGGCCGGCCCAGGACAAGCCCTAAAATCCCAGGATCGCCCAGACCGCCAGATGGTCGCTGGCGGTGGAATTCGCCATGTTTCCGGCCTTTTCCAGGCGAAACTTCGAGGAAAAGTAGATGTGGTCGATCAGCTTGTAGGGCTCCCAGCTGGGCATGCTGTAGACCCTCTCGGTCGTGACGGCGGGGCTTAAGCCCGTGGCACGGGAGAATTCGCCCAAGAGGTCCTTGAGGTCGCGGTCCTCGTCTTGGCGGCCGGCCTCTATCCGCGAGGCCAGGTTGAAGTCGCCGCCGGCGATTTTGAATTCGGCGGGGTCGGCCTTGACCAGGCGCCCGAGGTTTTTCAGCTGTTCCTCGCGGGTGGCGACGGCGAAGGCCTCGAGGTGGAGGTTGTAGAGCGAGAGGGTCTCGGGGCCGAGCTGGATCGTGAGGTGTTGGACGATGCGGTCGAGGTAGTACCAGTTGTACCAGAAGGGGTTCTCGTCGGGCTTGGGGAATTCGATCAGCTGCTGGGCCGTGATCGGGAAACGGCTGAGCACCGCCTGCCCCGAGACGACCTGGGCGAAATGCCCGGAGGGCGGCCAGTAGGGGAAGGGGACGTACTTGAGATTCCAGGTGACGACGTAGGCGCCGTGGCGCATCCCGAGCTTCTCGGCCAGGTAGCGCATCTGGTCGATGCCGAAGCTGCGCCGGGAATTGAAATCGACTTCTTGAAGCAGCAGCAGGTCGGGCTTGAGCTCGGCCAGCCGTGCGGCCATTTCGTCCAAGTTACGCAAGAGCTCGGCGCGGTCGGCAACGGCTTCCTTGTTGTTCTTCACCCCCGAGCCGTAGCCGATGTTGTAGCTGACGACGCTCAGGCGCTCGGGCAGGGCCGTCGGCGGCGCCTCCCGCGGCCCGGGGAATTGCAAGATCCCGGCGCGGGGGAATTCCTGCTCGGTGACGGCCGGGCGCAGCGAATAGGCGAGGAAGAGGCCGAAGAGCAGGGCAAGGACGCCGACCAGGTAGAAGAGGCTGCGGAGGAGTTTTTTCATAGGCTGGGGTGGGATGTTTAGGGAAGAGCGCGGCGCCTGGCAAGGAATCTCGAATCGCGTCTATTTCGGCGGGGACAGGGCATCGATCTTTGCGGCCAGGATGAAGTCGTTCTCGCTCAAGCCTCCGATCGCGTGGGTCCAGATCGTGACCGCGACCTCGCGGTAATGGACGCAAAAATCGGGGTGGTGGCCCTCGTCCTCGGCCAGGCGGGCCATTGCGTTGATGAAGTCCATGGCTTGGAGGAAGTTTTTTAACCGGAAGGCTTTGTGGATGCGGCCCCCCTGCAGCTCCCATCCGGAGACCTCTTGGAGCATCATTTGCAATACGGGGCCCTCCAGCTTGGGGATGCCGCCCTCGCAGGGGACGCATTTCTTCTTTAAGAGCTCGGTCATCAGCCACCTCGTTTGGTCTAGCCAGTGCCGCGACTTTCGACTATACACCGCGGGATGCGTCCCGCAAAGATCCTTCCCGCGCTGCTTTTCTTCCTGGGGATCCTGGTCCAGGGTTCCGTGGCCGTCGCGGCCTCGGCGGTCCTTCCCAATCCCGACGAAAATCTCCCGCCCTTGCTCGAGGCGACGCCCCCCCGGCCCTACGAGGTCTTGACCCCGCTCGGCGCCGGCAAGAAAGACCTGCTCGAGGCGCGCCTCCAGCTGCGCCGCGAGGGCGCCAAGGCCCAGGCCGAGGCCATCTTGCTCTTGGGTTGCGAGTCCGGCGGGATGGCGCGGAACGGCCTCACCTTCTATCGCAAGGACGCCTACTGCCGCGGCCTGGCGATTCGTTACACACAACCCTAGAAAAATGAATGTGAAGCTATTTGCGAAACAAGCCGAGCGCGATCGGCACCCGCGCGATGCCGGGGATCGAAAGCGTTAAGCCGCCCGCCTTCGCGAAGAATTGGGTGGAGGAGCCGCCGTCGAGATTCAGGGCGTTCTGCAGGCCGGCGCCCCCGTCCTTCTCTTTTTTGGCGAGCAGGGCGGCCAGGCGGTTGATCTCGACGCTGCCCTCCGAGACGATGAAGACCAGTCGGCCTTGGCGGTCGATGCCGACGGCCGATTTGGGCGAAATTTCTTCCTTCAGCTTGGGTGTCTTGCCCGCCACCACGAGGCGCGGGCCCGCCTGGACGCCGCTGTCCCAGCTCAAGATTTGTTCCTTGTCGAAGGACTTCTGGATGCTGGCGCGATCGCCCTTCAGCAGCAGCGAGGCCCACCACGAGATCTTTTTTGGCGGATTCTTCAGCTTGCCCTCTTGCAACACCAAGCCCAAGGGGCGCTCCTCCGTATCGAAGAAATTGGCGTTGATCGTGGCCAGGGCCTTGGCTTTTTCGGCGAAAGTCTTGACGGGCAGGGCCGGACTCTTCCAGTCGCGGGCGTCGAGCACCTTCACCTGGTAGCGCTTCAGGTCGATCTTGAGCAGGTGCAGCTTGGCGCCGTCGGCCTGTAAGATCGAATAGTCGAGCCCTTCCTCGAGGCTGCGGTAGTCCAAGGCCCGCGCCTCGCCGGCGGCGAGGCCCAGCAAGGACAGCGTTAGGATCAGGCGGAAAAGCAGCGCGTTCATTGGTCGACGAGGACGTGGCAATTGCCGCTCCACAGCGCGTACTCGGTGGTGGAGCCCAGGATGAACTCCATCAGGCGGCCGTGGCCGCGCGCGCCCATCATCAGGACGTCGTGGTTGTGCAGCTTCACGTACTGCGGGACCTCCTGGTGGGGGTTGCCCTCGGCGTGCTCGTATTTCGCGACGATGGTGTAGGCGTCGAGGTATTCCTTGGCCTCGCGCAGCACGGCCTCCGAATCCTTCTTGTCCTTGCCGACGTGCAGGACGGTCAAGGGAAGCTGCAGGTCGCTGCAGAGCTTGGCCGCGGTGGCCAGGGCCTCGCGCGCCTGGGAAGAGCCGTCGTAGGCGAGCAGCGGGTTCTTGAAGGCCTCGAAGCTGTGCGTCACCACGAGGACCGGCGTCTTGGCCTTGCTGACGACGCGGTCGGTGGTGGAGCCCAACAGTTCCTTGTCCAATTCGTAGTTCAGCCCGCGGCGCCCGAGGATGGTCAGGTCGTGCAGCTGGGTTTTTTCCAGGATCACCTTGTGGACGATGCCCTCCGCGATGCTCTCGTGATGGGCGATGCCCGCGTCCTCGCAGGCCTTGACGAAGCCGGTCAGGATGTTCTTGGAGCGTTCCTCCATCACTTTTCGGGTCTCTTCCAGAAGATTCAATTGCGGGATGAAGGCCATGGCCCCGGAGATGTCGTACATCAGGGGGCCCTCGAGAGTGAGGATGTCCTGGACCGTGAGGCCGTGCAGCTTGGCCTTTAATTTCTGTGCTAAATAAAGGGCGGCATTGATCACGGAATTGTCGGCGGAGCCGCCATCGAGACATACGAGTATATTTTTGTACATTTTAGCTCCGATGCTGGATCTATTTGGAAATGATATAGTTTTTAACGCGGCATGTCTTGTCAAAAATCGCAACTCTGTGCTACTTAAACCGAAGTTCGGGGTACGCATGGATCCAAAAAAATACCAGCTCTTCATCAACGGAAAAAGCTACGATACCCGCGGCCTTGATTTGGCTTTCAATCCCCACAACGGGAACGTCCTCGGCAAGGTGGTCTTGATTTCCGAATCCCTCCTGCACGAAAAGTCCAAGGACGACATGGAAGACACCGTGCGTATCCCCCTCGAAGAATTCTGCCGCGAGTAAATCCTTAAACAAATTGAGAAGATTCCAAACAGGTTGGACGGAAGCCGGAGCGGGGAAGATTGGCTAAGACGTAACCTTCACGAACTCTTCGTCTTCCTTAAGAGAGTCCAGTCCGCGGGTGACGACGCGTTCCCCGGCCTTCAGGCCCTTGGTCACCTCGACGAGGCCCTCGAAGCCGCTGCCGGTGACGATCTCGCGTTTTTCGGCGACCTGGCCGCGCACGACGTAGACGAATTTTTTGTCGCCCTCGCCGCGAATCGCCGCGGGCGGGACCATCAGGGCGGGATGGGTCTTGTTGGCGATGGCCAAGTGCGCCACGCCCTCCATGCCCGCCTTGACGCGCATGCCCGGATTGGAGAGGCGCACCCGCATTTCGAGGGTCTTCTTCTGCGGATCCAGCTCGGCTCCAATGAAAGAGATCTCGCCGTCGAAGCTCTCCTGCTTCAGGTCGTTGACCGTGACCTTGACCTGCATGTTTTTTTCGATCCTGGCGATGTCATCCTTGGGGATATGGAGGGTCAGCTCGATGGGATCGACGCGGACGATGTCGACTAAGGGTTCGTCGACCTTGACCATCGAGCCCTCGGCGACGTGGACCTTCGAGACGAAGCCCTCGACGGTGGCGAGCAGGGTGCTGCCGGCCAGCTGCCGCTCGGAGAGGACGATCTCGGCCTTGATGCGGTCGACCTTGGCTTGATTGAGGGTTTGGCGGCTCTCTTGTAATTCCGGACTTTGAGCCGCAACGGCTGGAGTCCGGGGCGATCCTATGCCGCGCCTGGCGTTGCGGCGCACCCCGAAGGGGCGGCGGATCGGGAATGGGGTGTTTTCGGTGGCCTCGGGCGTCGCTAGGGCCTCGGGAGTGGCTTCGGCATTTTGGTCGGCCGGAGCTTCCTCGCCGCCGGCGCCCGCGAGCGCGTCTTCCAGCTGTTGGGCCTCGCCCGTGTCCTCGAGACCTTCTTCGTCAGCCGCGATGCCGGTGGCCTTGGAGTCGAATTCGAGCTGGGCTTCGGCTTCCCTGAGCTCGGCGCGCTGCCGCTCCAAGACGTAGGGCAGCTTCTCGTCGTCGATCTTCATCAGGGCGTCGTTGACCGCGACCTGTTGCCCCTCAATGACGGAGAGGGCCTGGACCCTGCCGGTGAAGTCGCTTTTGACCACCAGGCGCTGCGAGGCGGTGAAGGTTCCCGGAATTTCGATGCCGTCGGGGATGTCGCGGGAGACCACTTCGGCGACGCCGACCGTAAAAACCTTGTCATTGGGTCCGGGGATGTCTTTCTTGCGACCCTTCCCGCAGGCGGGGAGCAGGCAGAGGCAAAGAAGGAGGGGGAGGGCCGCGGAAAGGATTTTTCGCATAGGGGTTTTTAAAGGGAAGGCCGATGAAATTGCAATCGAAAACTAGCGGCTAACCGTGCGGGAAACTTAAAGCTTTTGTCTTGACAGCGGTGGGGGCCGGGGATAGTCCGTCGCGAGCCAAAGAAAGCGCCCAATACCCATGGAAAAATTAGTTTCTCTCGCCAAACGACGCGGTTTCATCTTCCAATCCAGCGAGATCTACGGCGGTATCAACGGATTCTGGGATTACGGCCCGGTCGGAGTCGAATTACGAAACAACATCAAGAGCTTCTGGTGGCAGCGCATGGTCCGCCTGCGCGACGACGTGGTCGGGGTCGACACCTCGATCATCTGCCACCCCCAGACCTGGGTGGCCAGCGGCCACGTGGCCAGCTTTTCCGACCCCATGGTCGACTGCAAGACCTGCAAGGGGCGCTTCCGCGCCGACCACATCGAGGCCATCCAATGCCCGCAAAAGCCCTCCCTCACCGTGCAGGCCTGCGCGGGCGACAAGAGGGGCCCCGGCGAGTTGACCGAGGTGCGGCAGTTCAACCTGATGTTCGAGACCTTCGTCGGGGCGCTGCGCGACGACTCGGCCCGCGCCTACTTAAGGCCCGAGACCTGCCAGTCGATCTTTACCCAATTCAAAAACGTCCAGATCGTCTCGCGGCAGAAGATCCCCTTCGGCATCGCGCAGATCGGCAAAAGTTTCCGCAACGAGATCACGCCGCGCAACTTCATCTTCCGCTCCCGCGAGTTCGAGCAGATGGAGATGGAATTCTTCGTCAAGCCCGAAGAGGCCGAGATGCAGAAGTGGTACGAGTACTGGGTCGCCGAGCGCTTCCAGTGGTTCAAGGATCTCGGGATCAAGCCCGACAAGCTTAGGCAGCGCATCCACAGCCAGGACGAGCTCGCCCACTACGCGAAGGGCTGCGTCGACGTCGAGTACGAGTTTCCCTTCGGCTGGTCCGAGCTCGAGGGCATCGCCAACCGCAGCAACTACGACCTGAGCCAGCACATCAAGACGAGCGGCAAGGACTTAAGCTACTTCGACGAGACCACCAAGGAGAAGTACGTCCCGGCCGTGGTCGAGACCTCGCTGGGCGTCGATCGTACCCTGCTCACCGTCTTGGCCGACGCCTACGCCGAGGACGTGGTCGAGGGGGAAGAGCGCGTCGTGATGCGCTTCTCGCCGGCGGTCGCGCCCTACAAGGTGGCGGTCTTCCCGCTCTCGCGCAAGCTGGCCGAGCCCGCGATGGCGCTGGAGAAGTCCCTGCGCAAGCGCTACGTCACCGACTACGACGACGTCGGCAGCATCGGAAAGCGCTACCGCCGCCACGACGAGATCGGCACCCCGCTGGCGGTGACCTACGACTTCCAGTCGGAAGAGGACAAGCAGGTGACGGTGCGCGACCGCGACACGACCAAGCAGGAACGGATCGCGATCGACCGGCTCGAGGATTATTTGAAGGATCATCTGAAGCTGTAGAGGTATTCCCCCTATGCCAAGACCCTGGGTCTATTTTTTCGGAAACGGCAAGGCCGACGGCAAGAGCGACATGAAGAACCTCCTCGGAGGCAAGGGCGCCAACCTGGCCGAGATGAACCTGCTCGGCCTTCCGGTGCCGCCCGGTTTCACCATCACCACCGAGGTCTGCACGGCCTTCTACCAAAACGACAAGAAGTACCCCGAGGGCCTCGAGGAAGAGGTGAAGCAGGCCCTGGCCCAAGTCGAGGCCATCATGGGCGCCAAATTCGGCGACGCCAAGCAGCCCCTGCTTCTGTCGGTGCGCTCCGGCGCGCGGGCCAGCATGCCCGGCATGATGGACACCATCCTCAACCTGGGGCTGAACGACGAGACGGTGAAGGGCATCATCGCCCGCTCCGGCGACGAGCGCTTCGGCTACGACTCATACCGGCGCTTCATCCAGATGTACTCCGACGTCGTCCTCGACGTCGACCGCGAGTTCTTCGAGCATCAGATCGAGGAGCGCAAGGAACACAAGAAGGTCCGCCTCGACACCGAGCTCAGCGCGCAGGACTGGAAAGAATTGGTCGCCGTCTTTAAGAGACACGTTCTCCAGATGACCGGCAAGCCCTTTCCCGAGGATCCCAAGGACCAGCTCTGGGGCGCGGTCGGCGCGGTGTTCAGCTCTTGGATGAACAAGCGCGCCATCGAATACCGCCGCATCAACGGCATCCCCGAAGAGTGGGGCACCGCCGTCAACGTGCAGGCCATGGTCTTCGGCAACATGGGCAACGACTGCGCGACCGGCGTGGCCTTTACCCGCGATCCTTCGACGGGCGAGAAGCGCTTCTTCGGCGAATTTCTGGTCAACGCCCAGGGCGAGGACGTCGTTGCCGGGATCCGCACCCCGCAGCCGATCAACGTCGTCGGCAAGAAGCACGACAACTCCGCGCTGCCCTCCCTCGAGGAGGTGATGCCCGCCTGCTACCGCGACTTGGTCGACATCTACCAGAAGCTCGAGAAGCACTACCGCGACATGCAGGACATCGAGTTCACCATCGAGAAGGGCAAGGTCTGGATGCTGCAGACCCGCACCGGCAAGCGCACCGCCCAGGCCGCCGTCAAGATCGCGGCCGACATGCTCGCCGAGGGCCTGATCGACCGCAAAACCGCCGTCCTGCGCGTCAATCCCTCGCAGCTCGACCAGCTTCTGCACCCCGCGCTGGATCCCAAGGCCAAGCAGCTCGTCATCGCCAAGGGCCTTCCGGCCTCGCCCGGCGCGGCGACCGGCAAGGTGGTGTTCTCGGCCGAGGAGGCCCAGCACCAAAGCGAAAAGGGCGAGAAGGTGATCTTGGTTCGGCTCGAGACCTCGCCCGAAGACATCCACGGCATGCACGTCGCCGAGGGCATCCTCACCGCGCGCGGTGGTATGACCTCGCACGCGGCGGTGGTGGCCCGCGGCATGGGCAAATGCTGCGTCACCGGCTGCGGCGACCTGGCGATCAGCTACAAAGAGCGGCGCATGAGCGTCGGCGAGCACGTCATCCAACAGGGCGACTGGCTCACGCTCAACGGCTCGACCGGCGAGGTGATTCTGGGCAAGGTCCCCACCATCGAGCCCGAGCTCTCCGGCGACTTCGGCGCCTTCATGAGCTGGGTCGACGAGTTCCGCAAGCTGAAGGTCCGCACCAACGCCGACACCCCGCATGACGCCAAGGTGGCGCGGCGCTTCGGCGCCGAGGGCATCGGGCTGTGCCGCACCGAGCACATGTTCTTCGAGGGCGAGCGCATCGACGCGGTCCGCGAGATGATCCTGGCCGACGACCGCAAGGGCCGCGAGAAGGCCCTGGCCAAGATCCTGCCGATGCAGAAGGGCGACTTCAAGGGCATCTTTCGCGAGATGAAGGACCTGCCGGTGACGATCCGCCTGCTCGATCCGCCGCTGCACGAGTTCCTCCCGCACACCGACGAGGAGATCCAGCAGGTCTCCGAGAAGATCGGGTTGCCCTTCGAGCGCATCAAGAAGAAGCTCGAGGCCCTGCACGAGTTCAACCCCATGCTCGGCCACCGCGGCTGCCGCCTCGGGATTTCGTATCCCGAGATCTACGAAATGCAGGTCCGCGCCATCATGGAGGCCGCCTGCGAGCTGGCCAAGGACGAGGGATTCAAGATCATCCCCGAGATCATGATCCCGCTGGTCGGGCACGTGAACGAGCTGGCCTACATGCGCAGGGTGACCGCCGAGACCTGCGAGAGGGTCTTGAAAGAGAAGGGCGTCCAGCTGACCTACCTGATCGGCACCATGATCGAGCTGCCCCGCGCTGCCCTGACCGCCGACCAAGTGGCGCGCGAGGCGGATTTTTTCTCCTTCGGCACCAACGACCTGACGCAGACGACCTTCGGCCTCTCCCGCGACGACGCGGGCAAATTCTTGCCGGCCTACCTCGAGAAGAAGATCCTCCCCGAGGACCCCTTCGTCACCCTCGACGTCGAAGGCGTCGGCACCCTGGTCAAGTACGCCGTGGAGCTTGGCCGCAAGACCAAGCCCGACCTCAAGGTCGGGATCTGCGGCGAGCACGGCGGCGACCCGCGCTCGGTGGAGTTCTGCCACCGCATCCATCTCGACTACGTCAGCTGTTCCCCCTACCGAGTCCCCGTCGCCCGCCTGGCGGCGGCCCACGCGGCCCTGAAAGAAAAGGAAACGAAGTGATGCGTTCTTTGAAAAAAATCTTCCTCGCGGCCTCGCTCCTTTTCCTCGGCGCCTGCGGCGAAAACTCCATCTTCATACCCATTCCCTTGACCTTGAATCCCTTGGTGCTGGCCAACCCCATCGCCATGGTGGCCAGCAACGCGGCCCAGCGGCTCTACGTGGTCAATTCCAACAACCTGGTGCTGTGGGAGGACGCCTCCTTCGTGATCCTCGACATCTCCAATCCGGCGAATCCCACGCCCCTGGCGGTGATCTCGATCCCCAATTTCTCCGGCAACATCCTGCTCGACGAGGCCCGCGGCTTCGTCTACCTGCCCAACCGGCAGAGCGCCGCCGAGGCCGACCTGATCGACCAGGTTCTGCGCATTCACATCAACGAGGCCTCGCCGACCTTCCTGCAGGTCGATTTCTTCGACTCCGGCGAGGACCCCTTCGGCGGTTTCTTCGACGGCGTGGATTCGCTCTATGTGACCGCCTCCAGAGAGGCCCTGCGCTACGACGTCAACAACATGCTGGGATTCAGCAAGGTCGACCTGAGCGTCACCACCGCCGCCGGCCGCGAGATCTTCGCCGACGACACCCGCGAGCTGGCGCTCAGCCCTTCCGGCAACAACCTCTTCGTCACCAATCGAACCGACAACATGTTGATCCTCAACGTGAACGAAATGACGCCGCCGACCGTCGCCGGCGTCACCGACCTGGGCACCGAGCCGGTCGATTACATCGTGGTTGGCACCAACTCGACCCGCGGCGCGGCCCGCGACTCCAATTTCGTCTACGTGGTCGACGGCGCGCCCGCCAACCTGCGCATCCTGACCGACGCCGGATTGACGCCGGTCTCCGGCCCGCCGCAAGAGATCACCACCGGCTCGCTGCAGGTGGCCGCCATTCCCATCGGCAACGACCCGGGCGAGGTGATCATCGACGAGCCCAACGCCCGCGCCTACGTCAGCAACACCGGAGACGACACCGTCTCGGTCATCGACCTCAATTTGCAGGCCGAGATCACCCGCATCGCGGTCGACAACAACCTGCCGGTCAACTCCGATCCGGGCGACCAGCCCTTCCCCATGGCGATCGCCAACGTCGGCGGAGGCAACTTTCTCTACGTCGGCAATTTCGACAGCAACAACATCACCGTGATCGACGCGGACGCGCTTCAAGTCGTCTTCGCCTTCCCCGACATCGAGCCGGACGACGAGGAAGACGAGAAAGAAGACGACGACAACGATTTCAGCGGCGAGTTCAGCCCCGGATTCACCGGAGGCATTTGATCAGGAAGGGTTCCCATGTTCCGAAGCTTTCGCAGATTCCGCATCGCTCTCCTGGCCCTGGTCCTCGCGGCCGCGGCTTCGGCCTGCACCGGCAACAACGAGGAGGACAACCTGATCTTCCCGGCCATCGTGACGATCGACTCCGATTTAGGCCGGGTCTTCGTCATCGACAACCAGGACAACGGGCTCAACCTCGTCGATGCCAACACCGACCGGGTGATCCTGTTCGGGAAGGACGACGAGTCCCTGCTCAACGACGAGGCCCCTCAGCTCTTGCCGGGCTTTCCCTCCAATGGTGTCGCGGTCTCGCTGTCCGGCGGCGTGTCGCGGCTCTTCGTGACCGGCGGGGGGGCCACGGCCACCAACCAGATCACCGTCCTGGACTTCGACGACGTCAACCTGATTCGCGCGGCCGCCTTCTCGCCCATCGCGGTGGCGGGCGCCAACACCGATGCCCTGGTCGGCCTGGCCGTCGACGCGGCCGTGGGTCTGCTCTTCGTCTCGAACGCCACGACGGGCCAGGTGCACGTCTATAACGTGAATACCGGGGCGGAGGTCGCCGATTCCCCGGTCGCGGTCGGCGGTATTCCGGGTAGGATGAACTTCGATCCCGACTCCGGGCTGCTGGCGGTGAGCAACGCGGCCAACACGGCGGTGTCCCTCATCGACGCCTCCGATCTGGCCTCGGGCGCGCAGACCGTCGACGTCGGCATCCTCACCCGCGACGCGGCGCTGGCCAGCAACGGCGCGGGGACCCTGCTCTTCGTGAGCGGCTCGCAGGTCAACCAAGCCCGGGTCTTCGACTTGGATTTGGCGAATCTCGCCGCATCGACGCAGATCTTCGCCTTGAATCCCAACGCCCCCGATCAGCCCATCCCCGACCCCAACTTCGTCCCCGGCACGATCAACTTCGTGAAAGCGGCGCCCTTGAGCGACGGGAGGCTGGCGGCTTTCTTCACGCTTTCCACCGGCGACCTCCTCGAGCTCGACGTCTCCGCGGACCTGGCGACGGTGGTGCCCGGCATCACCCTGGTCGGCGCCGTCAGCGGCGAGGGCCTGGACTACCTGCAAGACGCGAACGGCAACGCCACCAAGGTCTACTACGCCTCCCCCGGCGTGGGCACCCTGACCATCGTCAACGCCCTGGACAATCAATTCATCGAGCAGATTCCTTAAGGACGCGGCCTCACAGCATCGAAAAAACCCAAGATGCTGTATTCCGTCAGGAACTTGACGCTACTAATGGGTGTTTTTGCTATTTACAGCCCCCCGGCCCCATGCTAACCCTAGGGCAATTCCAGGCCCCGCGAGAGGGCCTCCTTCCAGGTCAAAAATAGCTCTTAATTCAATAGTTTATGGCTTAGTGTGCGCGGAGTTTCCGTTTGAAGATCAAGCGACTCGAAATTCAAGGCTTTAAATCCTTTCCCGACCGAACCGTCATCGACTTCCAGCAGGGCATTACCTCGATCGTCGGCCCCAACGGCTGCGGCAAGTCCAACATCGTCGACGCCATCCGCTGGGTCATGGGCGAAATGAGCGCCAAGCACCTCCGCGGCAAGGCCATGGAAGACGTCATCTTCGCCGGCAGCCAGACCCGCCCGCCGACCAACTTCGCCGAAGTGACCATGGTGATGGGCAACGAGGACGGCCGCGCGCCGGCCGCTTACGCCAACTATTCCGAGATCGCGGTGACGCGGCGCCTGTTCCGCTCGGGGGAGAGCGAGTACCAGATCAACAAGACGCCCTGCCGGCTGCGCGACATCTACGACGTCTTTCTCGGCAGCGGCGTGGGCACCAAGGCCTACTCGATCATCGAGCAGGGCAAGATCGGGCAGATCATCACCTCCAAGCCCGAGGACCGGCGCATGATCATCGAGGAGGCCGCCGGCATCAGCAAGTTCAAGAGCCGCAAAGAGGCCGCGCTGCGCAAGATCGAGGCGACGAAAGGAAACCTCCTGCGCTTGGCCGACATACTGGCCGAGCTCAAGCGGCAGATCAATTCCATCGACCGCCAGGCCCGCAAGGCCGAGCGCTACAAAGAGATCGAGACCGAGCTGCGCGACCTCGAGCTGCACCTGTGCAGCCACGAATACCTGGCCTGCGCCGGCAGCCTGGGCGAGCTCGAGCGCGGGCTGAAAAATTCCGAAGAAAACGAGGCCGCTCTGGCCGCGCAAGTGGCGCAGCTCGAGGCGCAGCTCGAGGCCGACCGCCTCGAGCTGGTCGAGCAGGAGCGGCAGCTCATGAGTTTGCAGGAGGTGCTCTATGAGAAAAACAATTCCGTTCAGCTCCATCAGGCCGGCGTCGATTACAAGGGCCGCGAGATCGAGTCGCTTGGCAAGCAAAACGAGGCCGCTGCCAAGGAGATCGAGACGGTCAAGGGCCGGGTGACGGCGCTGGACGCGGCGATCGCCGCGTCCAACGAGAACCAGGTCGGCATCGACCTCGAGCTCGCCACCGCGCAGGAAAACTTCAACCAGCTCGAGACCTCGCTGCTCGCCGGCATCGCCGAAGAGAAAGAAACCGCCCTGCAGGTCGAGCAGCTGGGCCACGAGACGATCGAGTTGCTCCAGCGGCTTTCCGAGCGCAACAGCCGCAAGGAGGGCCTCGGCCGCCGCAAGGTCGACTTGGTCGGCCGCATCGGCAAGGACCAAGCCGAGATCGACGAGATCGACCGGTTGCTCTCCGGGCAACAGTCCCAACTGCGCGCCTTGCAGGAGCAGTTGGGCGAGGTGAAGCAGTTCAAGCTCGACCTGGTGAAGCAAAGCGATAGCATCTTCGGCACCATCCTCAAGCAGCGCGAAGAGCAAAAAACGGCGGAGGCCCGCCTCGCCGAACTCAAGGACAAGCTATCGTTGAAGCGTTCGCGCCTGACCTCCCTGGAGGAGCTGGAAAGAAATTTCGAAGGCTATAAAGACGGCGTCCGCAACGTCATGCTCAAGCGCAGCCAGCTCGACCCGACCAGCTCGATCTACGGGACGGTCGCCGACATCGTCGAGACCGAGTCCTCCTACGAGATGGCGGTCGGCGCGGTGTTGGGCGAGAAGCTGCAGTACGTGGTCGTCAAGAGCCAGGAAGCCGGGGTCGAGGCCCTGCAGTACCTCAAGACGCAATCGATGGGGAGGCTGAGCTGCATCCCGGTCGAGCTGCGCGACGAGGGCGACGAGGGGCATTTCCCCTACGGCGAGGAGCAGGGCGTGCTGGGCCCGCTGAAGCAGTTCGTCCGCGTCAAGGGCGACTACGACCGCGTCGGCCAGTTCCTGTTCGGCGATGTGTATCTGGTGCAAAACCTCAATCGTGCCCTCGAGCTGTGGAACGGCAACGGCCATCGCAAGACCCTGGTCACCCTCGACGGCGAGGTGGTCGACCCCTCCGGCGTCGTCTCGGGCGGCTCGCGGGAGAGCGGTGCCCAGGCCATCCTCGAGAAGAAGCGCGAGATCAAAGAACTGCGCCAGCAGGTGCACGAGCTGGAGGCCCAGGTCCGCGAGCAGGCCTCGCAGGTCGAGCGCTGCGTCTCGCGCATCCAGATGCTCGAGCAAAGCCTGGAGGCGCTGAAGCGCGACTCCCACAGCGAGGAGCTCAAGATCGTCCATCAAGAGCAGGATCTAAACCACCTGCAGACCGAGATCCGCCGCCTGACCGAGCGGCGCGACAAGCTCTCGCTCGAGATCTCTGCCGCCATGCAGGAAGAGTCCGACCTGGTCCAAGAGATCCAAAATCTCGAGGCCGAGGTGCTGGGCATCGAGGAGCGAAAGCTCGAGCTGCAGACGCGCGGCGAGGCCGCCAAGCAGCGCCAGTTGGACCTGCGCCACCGGCTCGACGACCTGCGCCACCGTTCCTTCGAGCAGAAGTCCAAGCTGACCATCGTCGCCGAAAAGAAGAGTTCCCTCGAGCGCGACCTGCAGCGCATGGTCGAAGACCGCGGCGAGCTGCACCGCCTGCTCGACGAGCGGCACGTCTCGATCAGCGCGGCCAACCAGCAGACCCTCCAGCTCAAGCGCGAGATCGAGGAAAGCCGCGAGAGGCTCGCCCAGCTGGTCGTCGAGATTCAAGAGCGGGAAGGGCAGGCCACGGCCTTGCGGGACCGCATCCAGGCCCTCAAGGATTCGGTGGGGACCGCCGAGGTCACGCTGCGGCAGAGCCGAGCGCAGCTCGAGACCGTCCGGCAAGAGCTCCACCAAAGCATCGTCAACTTGAGCGAGGGCCGCACCCGGGTCCAGGTGCTTCTGCAGCAGATCCTCGAGCGCTACCACGTCGACCTCGCCTCGGTGGCGCCGACCTACGCCGAGCGCCCCATCGACCGCGAGGCCCAGGCCGCTCAGGTGCGGGAGATGCGCGAGAAGCTCGAGAAGATCGGCCCCGTCAACCTGGGAGCCATCGAGGAGTACGAAGAGCTCAAGCAACGCCATGAGCACCTCGACAAGCAATACCAAGACCTGGTTCAGTCGCTCGACGCCCTCCAGCGTGCCCTGCAGAAGATCAACCGCACCACCAAAAAGCGCTTCGAGGAGACCTTCGAGACGGTCAACAAGCTTTTCCAGGAGGTCTTTCCCAAGCTCTTCAAGGGCGGCCGCGCCGAGCTGCTGCTCACCGATCCCGAGAACATCCTCGAGAGCGGCGTCGAAATCGTCGCCCAGCCGCCGGGCAAGAAGCTGCAGAGCGTCTCTCTGCTCTCGGGCGGCGAGAAGGCCCTCACCGCGGTCAGTCTGGTCTTCGCGATCTTCATCATCAAGCCCTCGCCCTTCTGCCTCTTGGACGAGGTCGACGCGCCGCTCGACGACGCCAACATCGACCGCTTCAACGACATGGTGCGGTCGCTCGTCGACAAGTCGCAGTTCATCCTAATCACCCACAACAAGCGCACCATGGAGATGGCCGACACGCTCTACGGCATCACCATGGAGCAGCCGGGCGTCAGCAAGCTGGTCAGCGTGCAGCTCAATTAGCCTAGGCGAGGTGCTTCTCCGCCGGCACATAGCCGGCGGAGACCGGCAGCTTTTGCAGGGCGGGGTTGGCCAGGGGCGAGCCCGATTTAAGGCCCGTGAAGAATTCGCGCACCAGGGCGAGGGGGTGTTTCACCAAAAGGGAGGTCTCGATGTAGCAGCGCACCTGGCAGTTCTTGCCGCAGGCGTTGAGGATGCCGTGTTTACGGATGCCTTCTTTCACCGTCGCGTCGAAAGATCCGGTCTCGAGCAGGTTGCCGGCGATGGTCTTGAGCGGGCGGCATGGCCAGCTGACGTCCCCATTGGCATTAACCCGGGCTACGACGCTGGGATAACATTCGAAGGGGGATAGCTTTAGGATGTTTTGGAAAAAGTAGCGCGTACCGGAGATGAGGGGATTGCGGCTTTTCAGTTCCAAGATTTCTTGGATGAAGGCCCGGTAGTCTTCGCTAGAGTTGAGGTCGGGATGCACGGTGTAGTCGACGTTTTGCGGGATACAGGAGTAACGGATGCCTTCTTGCAACGCGAACTGAAGAACTTCCCGCGCGTCGTTTAGGGTGTGTGGGGCCACCACGCAGTTGATCGAGACTTCGTAGCCGTATTTTTTTTGCAGTCCCGCCGCCCATCGCAGATTGTCGAATATTTTCTGGGCGCCGCCTTTTTTGCAGCCGATGATTTCGTCCTTTTTTGGGGCGTCCATTGAGTCGATGCTGATCACCAAATCTCGCACGTGCGGAAGGATCTCGGGCTTTTGGTCGAGCGTCAGGGCATTGGTGTTGATGCCTATGCGTCGAAAGCCGATTTGTTTCATATAGGCGACAAGTTCGGAGAGATCCTGGCGCACGTAGGGCTCGCCGCCGGTGATGTAGATGTAGTCGAATTTCTTTCGCAGGATCCGCAGCACTTCCTTGACCTGTGGAGTGTCGAGTTCGTGGGGCTTGTAGAGATGATTTTTGTCGGCGGAGAAATCTTCGCAGTAAAAACAACGCAGGTTGCAAAGGTTGGTGATGTGGTAGACGACGAAGAGGGGATGGATCAGGGCCTTCGGCCGGAAACGCGCGTTGAACAGGTTGGCGGACAATCGATAAGCGGTTTTTAGCATGAAATTTCCGTCATCCCGGTGCCGGGAGGGGGCTTTTTAACGCATTCCCGAGAAAATGACAAAGCGGCTCCTTTGTCAATCAATATGGAAAGGCGCTTTTTGGGGAGAACCGTTCTCGCCGCCGGGCGGGGCGTCCGTCGCCCCTAGGGACGGTCGCTGAGGAGGGAAGAATTTCATGGATCGGTCCCTCGCATCATCTCCGGCAGCCTCACGAAGCGAAAGCCCAGGGCTCGGTAGTGGTCGATGACCTTGGGCAGGACGGCGACCAGATCGCGGCGGTCGGCTCCGGGCGCGCCCTCGACGCCGTCGTGCAAAAGCAGGATCATCCCGTTTTCCGGCCGCGCGGTGAGGCGATGGAACAAGACCTCCGCGCCTGTCCGGTCGGTGTCCCAGACCCCGCGGGTCCAGCCGACGAGTCGGTAGCCTGTCTCCGCGAGGACTTTTCCCAGAAAGGGCGACTTCCAGCCGTGGGGGGCGCGGAACAGCTTGGGCTGCGGCGCGCCGATCGGGGCCATGGCCCGCTCCCAGCCGGCGAGCTCTTCCCGGATCTCGTCGGGGCCGAGGGTGATCAGGCCGCGGTGGGTCTGCGTGTGATTGCCGACCGTGTGGCCCTCGCGCAGCATGCGCGCGACGACCTCGGGGGAACGGGAGACGCTCGCTCCGACCGTGAAGAAGGCGGCGGGCACTTGTTTTTGCGCGAGGATGTCCAGGATCTGCGAAGTGTAGGGCTCGTTGGGCCCGTCGTCGAAGGTCAGCGCCACCCATTTTTGCGCGGCGTCGCCCCGGCAGTAGGAGGCGAGTGGCCAGTTGAAGCAAGGGATCAGGGCGTAGCACAGGCCGAAGGTCGCGGCGGCGAAGGCCGTGACAGCGGCAAGATTTCCGGCGATCGCCCCCGCGCGTCGGGCCCGGATCGCCTTGGTCAAGCGCCAGAATAGGAGGGCCCCCAGCAGGAGGCCGGCGATAGCGACCAAGGAGACTTGGATGTAGACTTTGAGGGGCGGCATGGTCTGAATGGCGCATCGTCTACCCTATAGCGCGGGAGGCTTCAATCCCCTTCGCGCGAGGCGTTTTCCGCCCTTTCCGCGACGGTCGAGTCCGCCGAACCCGCGTCGAGGGCTCAGCGGATGTTCGAGGCCCCCCGGCTCAATGCCAGGGCCGCGGCGATCTCGTCCGAGCTGTGCAGGAGGTTGCCGACGACGCCCCAGCGCAGGGCCTTCTCCGGCGTGCTGCCCAGGCGCTGCGCGATGCCGTAGCCGGCCAGCGCCAAGCCCAGGCTGACGGTTCCCACGCCGAAGTCCGTCGAGGCCTCGCGCAGGGCCGCGCGGTCGTTGCATTGCCAGGCCTCGACGCCTCGGTAGACACCTTTGCCGATGAAATAGGTCGAGACCGCCCCGCCCAGGTAGAGCAGGCCGCGCGAAAAGGCCCGGGCGTAGGGGTTGGGCAGCCAGGAGGAGAGGGCGAGGACGCCTCCGACGGTGCCGCCGACGACCAAGGGATGCTCGTAGGCGTCCTGTGCCATGCGCCGGACGCCGCGCGGGACGCCGGTCAACATCTCGCGCAGAAATTCCTCGGTGGTGATGGGGCGGCCCGACCCGCAGCCGGAGGCCTCCGCCGGAGGGGGGGCTGCCAAGGATTCCCGCGACTTTTCCAGGCGCACGGTCAGAGGCGAGCGGTAGCCGGGCGGATGGCGGACGGGCAAGGAACTCAGATATATGGGAAAACGGCGGCTGTCGGGTTGCTTCGGCGGGGTCATGGAATCCTCTCTTTATATGAAAATAACTTTCACTATTTTCTAAAAACGAAAAGCCGCCGTTCCGTCAAGCAAAATAGTAATAGCTGGGAAATCTTGTTGACAGTCGGAAGAGACTTTTCTAGCAGGTGAAAGTTACTTTCATGCTTTAGGGAAAGGCCTCGTCCATGATTTGGAAGCTGCGGAACCTCAAATATCTCCTTCTGCTCTCGGTGCTGCTCACGGCCGCCTGCGCCACACCCTTGGTCCCGGAGGTCGAGGAGGAAGAGGCCGACCCCGCCGAGGTGGCGATCGGAGAGCGGCTCTTCCAAGAGACGCGCTTCGCCCAATTTTTCTTCGCCCACAACGGCTCGCAGGTGAATTCGCCCCTGCCGGCCGGAGATCCGGTGATGGCGATCACCGAGGCCGTCGGCCGGGAATTTCCCGGGCCCTTCGCCGGGATGTCGATGAACTGCGCCGCCTGTCACATGGTGGACCAACAGCTGAAAATCCCCGAAGGGGGCATGCGCACCTACGCCGATTTCGCCCGCCGCAGCCCCATTCCGGCGCGGGAAGACGGCAAGACGACGGCGCCGCGCAATTCTCCGCCCTTGGTCAATTCGGCACTGCCGCGTCCCGGAGACCTCTTCCTCCACTTCGACGGAGAATTCGTCTCGATGGAAGACCTGGTCCGGGCCACCTTCACCGGTCGCAATTTCGGCTGGTTGCCGGGCGAGCAGGTCCAGGCGACGGCGCATTTGGCCAAGGTGGTGCGCGAGGATGCGGGGCAAGATCCCATCGCCCAGCAATTCGTGGCGATTCCCTACCGGGTGCTCCTGGCCGGGACCGATCCCTCGATCCCGCCGGATTTTCGCCTGCCCGAGGCGTTTCGCATCGACGTCGATGCAGCCAGCGACCAACAGGTCTTCGATGCGGTCGCCAAGCTGGTGGCGGCCTACGTCAACAACCTGATCTTCTCGCAAAACGCCAAAGGCGAATTCAACGGCTCGCCCTACGACAAATTTCTCACCATCAACCATCTTCCTCGTAAACCTAATGACGGCGAATCCGACCTTGATTACAGCCGGCGTCTGATTCAGGCCCTGGATAACCTCGAGGAGGTTGAATTCGTCGATCCGCTCTCGAAGCAATTCGAATTCCATCAGCAGGATTTCGCCTTCGGTCCCGAAGAATTGGCGGGTATGAGGATCTTTTTCCGCGAACCTGACGCCATCCCCCTCGGCAGCGAGAAGGTCTTGGCCGGCGGCATCGGCAACTGCATCGCCTGCCACGCCGCGCCCAATTTCACCGACTTCAGCTTCCATAATACCGGCGTGACGCAGCTGGAGTTCGACAAGATCCACGGCCTGGGGGCCTTCGAGGCCCTCGCGATCCCCGATTACGCGACCCGCAGCGCCGATCCCGAGGCCTATCTGTCGCCCACGGCCGCGCATCCCAACGGCACGGGAATTTTCCTGTCGGTGCCGGCCGCCGACAAGCCGGGCCATACCGATCTGGGGCTCTGGAACGTCTTCGGCAACTCGGATATTCCCAAGCCGCAGGCGGCGCTCCGCGAGCTGCTCTGCCGGCGGCTCGAGGACCCGAACGCCCCCTGCACGGTCCAAGACCTCCTGCCGCTCAGCATCGGCCTCTTCAAGACGCCCGGACTGCGCGACCTGGACCACTCTTCGCCCTACATGCACAACGGCCAGTTCGACACCTTCGAATCGGTTCTGATGCACTATTTCCAGTTTTCGGCGCGGGCGCGCGAAGGGTCGATGCGAAATCCGCCCAAGGAATTCTTGGGCATGGCCCTGCGCGAGGAAGATCTCTTGTTGCTGCTGAAATTCCTCAAGGCGCTCAACGAGGACTACAGTTGATCCCCCGGCGCGGCGAGGCCCCCCGGTCCGCGCGACGGAATGACGATCTTCCTATATCCCCGAAGGTCTCGTTTTAATCGACGGCTTGGGCGGGTTTAGGGGAGGTGAGATAGAAGGGGATCTCGCCGGCCAAGGCGCTTTGAATGCCGACGAAGAGCTGGTCGGCGTCTCCCCCGTCGCCGCGAATGCCGCGATAGCCGATCGAAATCAGCATCCAATCCAAGGGCCGGTAACCGGCGCTCAGCTCGAAATGCGACTCGTTGAGGCCGGTGGGCGGTTCCAGGTCGAGATCCGAGGTGAAGGCCTTGCTCAAAAAGGTGTAGGCGCCGCGAAACACGAAATCCGAAGGCTCAAGTCCGATGCCGACGGTACCCGCGAATCGCTCTTCCACCGCAGTGGGATTGAGCGGTTCCTCATAATCGCCCCGCCGGTGCACGACGCCCGCGGTGGCCGAAAACAGGTCGTAGTCGAAGACCGCGACGCCGCCCTGGCCGTAGATGGTGCCGTCCGCGGCCACGTCAAACTCGGCGCCCGGGGCCTCCGCGCGCACCGTCCCGAATCCGGAGAGAGTCAGAGTCGGGGCGTTTTCCTCTTCCGTGAAGGCCAGCGACACCAGGCCCTCCAGGATTCCCATATGGGAGCTGTCGCCGCCGTAATAATAGGCGACGTTGAACATCAGGTTGCGCAAGGCCCAGGCGTCTTTCTCGATCTGGACGAGCAGCTCGCCGCCGGGCCAGCCCAACGGGGCCGCGACGTCGGCCGCGTTGGCGGAGGCCTGGAAGCCGTTGCGGTTGAGCAGCCCCTCGACCTCGGTTCGTTCGTAGTGGTGGCGGCCCAGCCGGACGATGAAGGTGTCGTCGTAGTTGAGGCCGACGCTCAGCGTGTATTCGAAGGGCGCCAGGGTGTCGAAGGAATCGACCCCGAGCGGGCTTTGGAAACCCTGCCCGTCGCCGATCTCCCATTGGCCCTGCGTGAAGAACCAGTCCAGTCGGACTCCCGCCCCCGTATCGAGCTTCAGGCCCCAGATCGCCGTCGGGTCGTTCGCCAGGTCGACGCCGGCAACGCCTATGTTATTGATATTCCAAGAAAATTCATCCCCCATCGCGGCCTCTTCCGTTAGTATTTGAAAACAGTTTTCATAATATCGGCCCCCTACAGGCCGGGTTGCTAAAAAAAGGGGCCCTCGGCTGGGAGGGCCCCTCTAGAGAGGGTGTGATTTGGGAAAGCTTAATTATTATAAAAGGCCGCCAATCCGCGGATCGCCGAGGACCCGCCGGAGAACATGGCGTCGTTCCAGGTGATGTCCTCGTCGCTGCCTCCGACTTGGTAATTCAGCAGGAAGGCGGCGAACACCGCGTCGACGGTGTCGAGGCCCGGCCGCGGGTCGACGCTCTCGATCTCTTCTCCGCGGAAACTCCCGCGAATTTCCCGGGCCACCATGGCGTCGGAAATGCGACGCCAGCCGTCGGCGCGCGCCGAGGTCTGCCACATCAGGTAATCGCAATAGCTCCTGCCGGCGAGCCTGGCGGGCAGCATGGATTGAATGGTGTCGTTGAGACGCTGGTAGGCGGTTCGGCCCTCGTCGGCCGCGATGAGGAGGTCCCCGTCCGCCGCTCGATTGAGCGCGGCGATCGCCAGCCGGGCCTCGGCGAGGTCGAGGGTGCGTTCTTCCTCCAGATTAAGGGACGCGGCGCTTCCGGCCGAGATTTCGGTCACTCGCGCGGCCGCGAAGAAGGTGTTGGTGATGTGTCGTTCCGCCTCCGCTTGGCTGGACCATTCGAAGATGAAATGGCGCGAAGCGGCCCGTCGGAGGGTTTGGTCATAGAGCTCGCGGGTTTCGGGGGTGATCCAAAGCGTGGACATGCATCGTTCCTTTCGATGAGCGGCAGAGTGAAACTAGTGGGAAACTTGGGGCCAGAAATTTTCCAGGGTCGAGGCGGGGCTCTCCGCGGCGAGGTGCTTGTCGTATTCGGCCAGGGCCTTTCCTGCGGCCTCCAGCAGCGCGCGCAGCTCGTCGGCGTCCAGGAAGACGGCGCTGCGGCCTAAATGCAGGGTGGCGTGGCCGTTGCGGCAGAGGGAAACGGCGAAGGTATTTTTGGAGCGGCATTCGGAATTCATAGGACCTCTTAAAAGAAAATAATTTTCAATTAATATCGAAATTAAAAATAATATTTAAATATGTCAAAGAAAATTTAAAAATATACCGACTTATTAAATGAAATATATTTTCATTTAAAAAGGGCGATTTATTACGGAAGGCGAGTTCGGGAGGGGGCCGCCTAGGGTTGCGGGGGCAATTTTTCTAGGGATTCCTTCACCACCACGCCGCCGCTGACGATCAGCTTGAAGGCCTCGTCGACCGGCATGGAGAGCGGGGTCAGCTTGCGCTCCGGCATCATGAAAAAGAAGCCAGTGGTGGGATTGGGCGTGGTGGGGACGAAGACGTTCAGGACGCGTTCTTCGGTTTTGTCCTGAACCTCGCCGGAGGCGGTGCCCGTGACGAAGCCGATCACGAAGCTGCCCGGCGAGGGAAACTCGACCAGGACGACGCGGCGGAAGCTTTTTTCGGATTCGCCTGCGACGGTGTTCAGGAATTGCTTGATGGCCTTATAGATGCCGCGGCCCAGGGGGATGCGGTCGAAGAGGCGGTCGCCCATCTCGACGAGTTTCCGCCCCAGGTAAAACCGGGTGAAGGTGCCGGTGAGCAGGATCAGGATCAAGGCGATTAGCAGGCCGATGCCGGGGATGTCGCGGCCCAGGACCTGCTCGGGGTGCCATCGAGCCGGGATGAAGGAGCGGGAAAATTCTTCGGCGGTGAAGATCAGGGCCTTGAGCAGCCAGATGGTCCCGGCGATGGGCAGCAGGGTCAATACCCCCGCCATGAAGGATTGCTTGAGAAACTTTTTCACGCGGAAATCATTAAAGGACATCCCCCGCGATGTCACAATAAATTTACCGATTCTTGTGCAAAAAGACTTGGCGATCCCCCATTTTTTGGCGGAAAACGGACCCTGGCAAGGAGGCGCTTATGAAACGGGGATTGGGGATATTGCTGGTTTTTTTCCTGCTCGCGGCGGCGGGGACCGCCCGGGCCAAGGAGAACGACTTTCAGCTCTGGACCGAATTGAAAATCAGCCACGCCTTCGGCAAAAGTCCTTGGACCCTGCACTGGGCCACCGAAAATCGCTTCAAGAACAACGTCTCGGACTATCTGCTTTTCAACACTACCCTGGGCTTCGACTACAAGATCCTCAAGTGTCTGAAAGGCGGGTTTTTCTACCGCTTCGAGAAACAGGTGGGAAAGGACTATGAAAATCGGATTTTCCCGCAATTCGAGCTCTCCAAGCAATTCGGCGCCGTCGAGTTGAGCAACCGGCAGCGCTTCGAGATCCGTTTCTTCCCGGACGACACCGTCTTCCGCTATCGCGCGCGCTTCCGGATCGCCTTTCCGATCAAGACCTCGCCGGTGTCCTTCAAGCCCTTTCTCTCCGAGGAGATCTTCCTCGAGCCGGGCAAGGGAGATTTCAACCAGAACCGCGTTGCGGCCGGCAACAGCTTCGGGTTCCGCGGGGACACGATCACCTTCGACCTCTACTACCTGCTGCGCAGTGCCGCCGAAAAGGACAGCCCAACGGGCAAAAACTGGACCCAGGCGCACGTCCTGGGGACTTCGCTAGGCTTTAAGTTCTAGGATGATGGGGCAGTGGTCCGAACCCTGGACCTGGGGCTGGTGGTAGACCTTGGCGACGCGGGGCTTCAGCTCGGGGGTGACGAAGAAATAGTCGATTCTCCAACCGATATTTCTCGGCCGCGCGCCGGAGCGGTAAGACCACCAGGTATAGTGGTTGGGTCCCGGCTCGAGCTCGCGAAAGATGTCCACGAAACCGTTGGCGAGGAACTTGTCGACCCAGGCGCGCTCGACAGGCAGGAAGCCGGTGTTGCCCTCGTTTTCCTTGGGGCGGGCGAGGTCGATCTCGCGGTGGGCGGTGTTGACGTCGCCGCAGATGACGACGGGCTTGTTCAGCTCGCGGCGCAGGGCGAGGGCGTGCTCCAACATCCGGTCGCTGTAGCGCAGCTTGTAGGGGACGCGGCCCAAGTCGGGCTGGCCGTTGGGGAAGTAGCCCGTGATGAGGATGAAATCGTCGAATTCCGCAGTCAGGGTTCGTCCCTCGTCGTCGAATTCGGGAACCTCCAGTCCTTCCTTCACCGCAACGGCATCCCTCCGTAAAAACAGCGCGACGCCGCTGTATCCCTTCTTCTTCGCCGAGGACCAGAAGGTCTTGTAGCCCGCGGGGTTGCGCAGCTCCGGCTCGAGCTGGTCGGGGTGGGCCTTGGTCTCCTGCAGGCAGACCGCGTCGGGGCGCTCGGCCTCGAGCCAGTCCAGAAAGCCCTTGCGGGCGGCGGCGCGGATTCCGTTGACGTTCCAAGTAGCGATTTTCATAGATTCGATTCCGTGCTATCGGCGTAGGCATCATGATGAGAAGCGTCGCCGGACGGTTTTTCCTTAGCTTAGCCCTGGCCTTTTGTCTATCGCCGCTCCCCAGGCTCGAGGCGAAGTCGCCTAAATCCATTCCCTTTCACCTGCAGCAGAAAGAGAAGGGCCCCAAGCTCAGCCCCTCCGAGCTCTCGCGCGCGGTCGAGGGCCTGATCTTCGACGGGAGCAACCGCGCCCGCGCCGAGAAAAAGCGCCCGCCCCTGGAAAGCGAGGAGATCTTGGTTAAGGCCGCCCGCGACCATTCCCAGGACATGCTGAAGCGCAACTACCTCTCGCACTTCAGCCCCGAGAAAAAATCCGTCGTCGACCGCGTCAAGAAATACCAACCCAAGCTCCGGCGCAGCGTTGGCGAAAACCTCCACACCATCACCAGCTCCCAGGGCCTCGTCGATCCCAAGGCGATCGCCGGCCAGATGATGGACGACTGGATGCATTCTTCCTCGCACCGAAAAAATATTCTGTCCAAGGACTACGCCTTTCTGGGCGTCGGCTGCGCGAGCGACGGGCAGAGCATCTTCTGCACCCAGGTCTTCGGCGGTCCGCAAAAAAATTAGCACCTATAATCAACCACGAAAGCTGGGGCTAAGAATAAACGGGTCCTGTCCGGTCTGCACCCCCACCTTGCTCGCAAGCGGCGCTGCGGATTTTGCCAATCGCCAAGCAGTCCATAGGACCCCCGCCCGGCCACCCGTTTATTCTTAGCCCCAGCTTTCGTGCTCCTTAAAATGAGAGTGGGAGGTGAAAATTTGCGGCATTGACAGAAAAGGCGCGCGGCCATTAAAGAGGGGCCCTCGTTCGATTCACCTATTTGAGGAGCGTGTCCCAATGACCCAGGCCCAACCCAAGAGCCAAAACATCGTCTGGCACCACGGCAAATTGACCCCCCAAGCCCGCGAGGAGCACCTAGGGCAGAAGGGGGCGGTCGTTTGGCTGACGGGCCTTTCCGCCTCGGGAAAATCCACCGTCGCCCGCGAGGTCGAGCTGGCCCTGATCGAAAACGGCATCAACGCCTACGTCCTGGACGGCGACAACATCCGCCATGGCCTCAATGCCAACTTGGGCTTTTCCCCGGAGGACCGCAAAGAGAACATCCGCCGCATCGGCGAGGTGGCCAAGCTGTTCTGCGAGGCCAATGTGGTCACCCTGACCGCCTTCATCTCCCCCTACAAGGCCGACCGCGACTTGGCCCGAAAGCTCGTCCCCGCCGGTCAGTTCTTCGAGATCTTCTGCGACGCCGGCCTCGAGGTCTGCGAGCAGCGCGACCCCAAGGGTCTCTACAAGAAGGCGCGCGCCGGCGAGATCCCCGAGTTCACCGGCATCTCGGCCCCCTACGAGTCGCCCGACAAGCCGGAGCTGGTTCTTAAGACCGGCCAGGAGACTCTGGAAGAGAGCACGCGGCGAGTCTTGGCTTTGCTGGCGGAGCGTGGGATTATCTCCTTCGAGCGCTCGAAATAGGTTCGAGGCGGAGAATGCCCGGGAAGGGTTTTTTCGCGCTGCCGGGCGGGTCGGAGGAGGACAGCGAGGTCATAGGCGTCCCTTATGGCGAAAGAAGCGATCAACGAAGCCCTGATCCAATCCCTCGAACCGATCCAGGACCCCCAGGCCCTGATCGGCGAGCTCTTCCGCCGCTTCGGCGACCGCGCCGCTATCGGCACCAGCGGGCAGTTGACCGGCGTCGTGATGGTCGACCTGGCGGTGAAGGCCGGCCTCAAGCCGCGGGTCTTCACCATCGACACCCTGCGCCTCTTCCCCGAGACCTACCAGCTCTTCGACGCCCTCGAGAAAAAATATTCCCTGAAAATCGAGAAGATCCAGCCCGATCCGGAAAAGCTTAAGGCCATGTTGCGCGAGCACGGCGAGTTCCTCTTCTTCGACAGCAAAGAAAAGCAGGAGTTCTGCTGCCACCTGCGCAAGGTCGAGCCCAACGAGCGCGTGCTCGGGACCCTCGACGTCTGGCTGACGGGCCTGCGCGCCGACCAGTCGAAGGCCCGCGCCGCCACCGGCCGCTTCGAGATCATCCCCCACGGCCCCGAGCGGCGCCCCATCCTCAAGGTGGCGCCCTTGGTCGACTGGACCGAAGAGAGGCTGCGCCGCTACTGCGAGGATAACGGCGTCCCGGTGCACAAGCTGCTCTTCTGGGAGCAAGACGGTTGGCGCTACGAGTCCCTGGGTTGCGTGATCTGCACCACGCCGATCGGCCCCTTCGAGCCGCGCCGCGCCGGCCGCTGGCGCTGGTTCAACGGCCAGGACGACGACAAGGAATGCGGCCTGCACGTCGTGAAAAAAGACGAGGTCTGATTTGGAAAACTACTCCGACTGGCTGGCGACGGCCGAAGGACTCGCGCAGGAGGCTTCCCGGGCCGTCATGGGATTCCTCGGCGGCCCTTTGACCACCGAGCGCAAGGCTGACCAGTCCCCCGTCACCGAGGCCGATCTAGCCTCCGACAAAATCCTGCGCGAGGGCCTGCGAAAAAATTTCCCCCGTCATGCGGTGCTCACCGAAGAAAACGGCCTGAGCGGCGAGCCGGGCTCCGACTACGTCTGGCTGATCGATCCCCTCGACGGCACAAAGGCCTTCGCCAAGGGCATCCCGGGTTTTTGCGTCATGGTCGGCCTGCTGAAGTCCGGCTGGCCGCTGCTCGGCGTGGTCGTCGACCCGCTGGAAGGGCGCGTCTACCGCGCGATTCGCGGGCAGGGGGCCAGCCACAGCCGGGGCGGCAAGACCGAGGCACTGCGCGTCTCCGCGCGCCGCGAGCCGATCGCAATGCCATGGGTGGTCTCCACCGGTTTTCCGGAGGCCCCTTTGGCGCGCGCGCGGGCGCTGCTGCCGGGTCCCTTGTTGCCGCCGATCAACAGCGTGGGCATCAAAGTCGGACTTCTAGTGAGACAAGAGGCCGACATTTATCTCAATCACCATCCCGTCAGCTATTGGGATACCGCGGCGCCCGCGCTGATCCTCGAGGAGGCGGGCGGGCGTTTCACCGCCCTCGACGGCAGCCCTTTGGATTACGCGCTACGGCCTCCCTTCGGCCATGGGGTGAAGACCTTGGCCGGCAACGGACCGCTTCATGACGAGTTGGTCCGCCGCCTCGCGGGGGTTTTCGACTGAGGGAAGACGTTTTTCGGTCTTCCCGGGCCGCGTTTTTTTTCAAGGAGTCTCTATGGAAGATCTCGATCCGAAATTCCGCGCCGGCATGCAAAACACCATGGCCGAGGCCCTCGGCATGGAACTGGTCGAGGCCAAACCCGGCCGCGTCGTGATCACCATGCCGGTCGATCACCGCACCCATCAGCCCTACGGTCTTTTGCACGGCGGGGCGTCGGTGGCCTTGGCGGAAACCGCCGCCAGTCTCGGCGGCTGGCTCTTGGTCGCCGACGAGGGCAAGGTCGTGGTCGGACAGGAGATCAACGCCAACCACCTGCGCTCCGTGCGTTCGGGCCGGGTCAAGGCCGTCGGCGAAGTCCTCCATCAGGGCAAGACCTCCCAAGTGTGGCAGGTCAAGATCTACGACGAACAGGACCGCATGGTCTGCATTTCCCGCTGCACCTTGGCGGTGATCGCGCCGCGTTTTCCAGAATAGACACTCCTTCCCTGCCGCCAAGTCTTCCTTATCCAAGGCAACCCCAAAGGCTAGGACACTCCCTCAAGATTATTTACGTACATTTTTTTGTCGCCAAATTTTGGAAGCGACACTAAACTTGTACACATTCGGCCTGAGGGTAAGCAGGTCTAGGGCGCATCGTTGGGAGGTTTGTCATGGAACTTAGATCTGGCCTGGGCCGGTTAGCGCCGGGGTCTCTCCTTAAGCATCTGCCAAAAAGCAAGATTTCCTCGGAGGTTATCTTAAATTACCCCCGATCCTGGAAAATCGATTCCCATCCCTCGTCTCAGGCGATGGAGCGGGACACCCTGGCTTGGCTTCAAGGCCTGGGCGTGGTGACAACTCAAGAAGAAATTGAAAGATTTCAAAAGCTTACCGTCGGGGGCTACGGGGGATGGCCCTTTCCTTACGCGCCCGAGGAACGGGTGAAATCCATCATGCGCTTTTTGGCCCTGTGGATTTTCTATGACGACATCATCGAAGAGCGGGACGACGGAATTCAGGAACAGTTGCGCGAGGCCATTGCCGGGCGACCCGAGGTCTTTCCGGGGGGCAGCCCGCATTTTCGCGGTTGGTGGGAGCTGGGCCAGACCTACCGCAAGGTCATGAGCCCCGCGTGGATGGAACGCCATGCCGAGCGCTACAGCGAGTGGGTTTGGTCCACCCGCAGCGAAGCCGAGCTGGTGCAGCGCTACCGCGCCAGCGGACGTTTGCACAGCGCCGCGCGGCAATTGGCTTGCCGGACCGTCGCCGTCGGGATGCTGCCGACCATCGACTTCGTCGAATACGCCTTGGGTTGGGAATTGCCCGAAACCCTGCTGGCGGATCCCGACATGAAAAGGCTGGAGACCGTGACCTGCGAATTGATGGCCATCATCAACGACGTCTTCGGCTTCTCGAAGGACCGGAAGAACCGCTGGGCCAACTTGATCCCCTGCCTGGCCGAGGAGTTTCACGTCCCCAACGAGGAGGCCTTCCACTGGACCGCCGCCATGCACAATGCCCGCATCCGCGAGATCGAGCTGCTCGAGCACAGGCTCGAGGCCAAATCGGGCCGCGATGAGGGGTTTAAACGTTGGCTGGGGGGCTTCCATGCCTTGATCTACGGCTTGGCCCGCTGGCAGGGGATGGCGGGGCGTTACCGCAACCTTCACGAAATGGAAGACGGGCAACGACTCAGGGTTCGCATCGTGGAAACCGAGTGACGCCCGAGCCGGCTACTTCTTATCCTTTTCGACATTGAGGGCCTCGCGGGCCCTGACGAAGTGGTCCACGGCCCTGGCCGTCGAAACCGGGGCGATGCTTCCCGGGGTGGGCGGGGCGACCTCTCGAGTCTCGGAGACGGGCGGCGGAGGGGTCTCGCCGGCGATGTCGGTGAAGATGCCTAAGGCGATCTTCCTTCCCTGAACGGAGATGATCGCGCCCGCGCCGACGGCCTGGATCGCGGATCCGTCCGCGGCCAGGACCCGCATGCGGGTCGGGGCGTATTCCACGAAGCTGGAGGTAATCAAGCGCATCGCCAGTAAAGGGACCCGGCTTGCGACGAAGGAGTCGCTCAAGCTGTGGAAGATCTTCCGGACGCTTTTTCCATACAACGAAGTTTCGGAATGACCGAATCGCTCGCTGAAGCCGCGGTTGATCATCTCGACCCGCGCCAAGTCCGTGTTCATGCCCAGCTCTCCCACGATGATCGGGTGGGGTTGGGCCTCGATCCAGTCTCGGATGGGCCGCCAAAAATCCCCTTTGTCGGGAAGCCGCAGGGACTTCACCCCCTGGATCACACGGATGCCGGTCTGATCGATGGAGGAGGACTCTCCGCCCTTTCCCATCATGAAGACCAGCTGCGGTCCCTCGGGCCGCCTGTCGGAATTTTCATCCCGCGGAGCCCGCACGGCGCGGGCCGCGCCGGCAAGGGCCGGCTGCAGGCCGAAGGCGCTTTCGCCCAGGAAGGGGCCTCGGCTCGACGGGCGATGGGCATGGGCCAGGGCCTCGCTTCGCGCCTCCAGGCCGAGTTCCCAGCCGTGGAAACGCGGTCCCAGGGCCTGGCGGGTCAGGCGGCCGGCGACATTAAACTGAAGCAGCATGGCCAGGCCGTCGACGAGGTTCGAGCCGCCGACTCTGGGACGGCGCAGCCCGGCCAGCTCTTCCAGGCGATGGCCGCCCAAGATGCCGGCCAGCATCCCGCCTTGCTGGAATAAAGCGCGCAGCGGGCTTGCGGCGGTGGGCGCGCCGAGGCCGCCGATGCGACGGACGCCGCGGAAGAGCCCTTCGCTCGCGGCGCCGCCGGCTTTCAGGGCCCCCAAGACGAGGTAGCTCGAGGCCAAGTCGCGTCCCATCGTGGGGAGGGTCCACTCTTGCTCCCGCCCCAAGGCTTCGGCGCCCAGGCGATGGGTCAGTGTAAATACAGGGGCTTCGACCGCGAAGCCCGAGAGGCCGGCGACCGCCCGTGCGCCCAGGCCGCGCGTCAGAAAATGGGCGGAAGGATTGGCGGCCAGGCTCGACAAGGTCGCGAGGCGCGTCATGCGAAAAGCGGCGCCCGCGAAGCCCATCGCCAAGAGCATGCTGGGTTCGGTGGCTTGTCGGGCGAAACTCCGCATCAGGACTTCGGTCCTGGCGCCGAAGGAGGCGTTTTCTCCGCTGAGGGCGTTGAGCCGCGCCTGCGCGCGCGCGTAGCTCGAAGCCAGATTTGGGTCGGAGGGGCGGCTTTCCCGATTCGCCAGCATCTCTTGATAGATGGCGACCGCGATCTCGGCGTGGCCGTCGCGTTCTTGCCGCCCGGCGAAGCCGAGCAAGGCCTCGGCTTGGAGCTGGGGATGGGTCTCGTCGGCGATGCTGCGGAGTTCCGCGGAACGGCCGATGCTTGGGTGGGAGGAATAGCGGCGTTGAAGGTCAAGGATATCCATGCAGGAAACATTCCCCATTAGAAAATAATGAAGTTGACCTTACCCGGGTCGACGTCGGCGTATATATTTGGAGTGATGATTCGTTGTCGATATGGATTTTGATTAGTTGCCAGTTTTTTTATGTACACCTCGATGCTTCCGTAACGGTGCCCGATTCAGGCGGCCTTCAGTTCGGAGGTGCAGGCCGGGCAACGGGTCGCCGCCAAGGCGATACTGGACTGGCAATAGGGACAGCTCTTCGTCGAGGGCGCGGCCTCTTCCTGCCGCCGCAGCCGGTTGATCGCCTTGACCAGCAGGAAGACCGCGAAGGCGATGATCAAGAAGCTCACCATGACATTGATAAACGAACCGTAGTTGAGCGTGACCGCTCCGGCTTTTTTCGCCTCGGCCAGCGAGGCATAGGGTCCCGGCGGATTGCCGGGATTGAGCATCAGGAAGAGATTGCTGAAGTCCATCTTCCCCAGGAGCATGCCGATGGGCGGCATGATGACGTCGTCGACCAGGCTGCTGACGATTTTGCCGAAGGCCGCGCCGATCACGACGCCGACCGCCAAGTCGATGGCGTTGCCCTTGACGGCGAATTCCCGGAATTCCTTCATGATGGCCATACGCCCTCCCGCGAAAAGGTTGGCAACGATTTTGGAATGGGGAAACTGTAAGGATTCGAGAGGATGAAGTCTAGAAAAATGACAGGAGGAGCTGCATCATCCCGGCGGAGAAGAGCGGGATCACGAAATTGTCGTCGAGCCGCGGCAGCACGCGCTCGGAGACCGCCCCGATCAGGCCGGCCAGCGGGGCGAAGAGCCACAGCGGGCCCTGGAAGGCGGGGTTCAGCACGGGATAGAGCAGGCTGAGCAGGGTGCAGACCGCGAAGAAGGCCAGCGTGCCCTCCAGGCTGAAGCGTTGTCCCAGGCGGTGGCGTCCCCAGTGCACGCCCACGATGGAGGCCAGCGAATCGCCCATTCCCAAGAAAAGCACCGCCAAGATGGCCGTGGCCTTAGGGAACACCAGGCAGACGAAGAAAGTGGAGAGGGCGTAGAAGGTCATCGAGTTGAGGTGGTTCACCTCGCGCTGCCGCATGTACTTTTGCAGGTCTTTGACGACCTGGGCGTTGAACTTCGGCCACAAGAGGCGGCTGACGTCGCAGACCAAGGCCAAGCCGGTGAAGCAGCCGAAGACGGTCATCTTCACGGAGAATTCCACGGGAATGAAGAGGTAGATCGAGACGATGATCAGGGCGGCCAGGATGTGCCAGATCTTGCGCGGCCACTGCACCACCTGCGGGCGCCCCAGGCCCTCGAGGCGGTCGATCAAGATGGCGTCCGCCGCGTGCGCGAAGGCGGCGCGGAGGTCGACACTCTTCAATTCTTCCTTCAGGCGGACTGCGGTGGGGACGATCTGGGCTAGGCGCCGCTTCCAATCCCCGAAGTCGCTCTCGCGAAAGCGCTCGCCCAGCGCCTGCACCAGGAGCTGGGCCTGGGCCCCGATTCGCTCGAGGTGGGGGCCGGCCGCCGATTCTTGGAGGGCGGCCTTCGCCGACCATTGGCGGAAGCGGGCGATCTCGTCTTGGAGGGATTCTTGTAGGGCGGAAAAGCGCCGCAGGGCGCGACGCAGCGAGGAGTCTTTGGATTGCTTGGAAAAATCCACCGCCGAGGCGTGAAGCCGCTCGAGCATCTCGAGCAGCCGGTTCTGGCGCACGGAAAATTCGAGGAGGAGTTCGGAACCTTGCATAAGCCGCCGCGAGCCATAGTCGAAAGTGAGGCCCTTGTCGAGAGGCAAAAAAAACCCCGGTCGCGGACGACCGGGGTTTTCGATTTTATTGCCGATTCGGCCTAAGACTACATCTCGCAGCCGTAGGCGGCGAGGGCGGTCTTGGAGGCCTCCATCGCCTGCTTGCAGGCGCCGGCCAAGGCTCCCTTGGTGGCCTCGTTGGCGGCCAATTCTTTCCAGGAGGCGCGGGTCTTCTCGAAGGCCTCCTTCAGGGCGCCGCGCGCCATCTCGGGAACCTTGTCGCCGATGCACTTCTCGTACTTGGCGATGTAGTCGTCGCACTCCGGAACGCCGATGCTGTCACCGGTCGCGGCGGGCTTGGCGTCGCCGGTCGTGGTGGTCGTGGTGGTGGTCGTCGTCGAAGTTTCTTGCTTCTTTTCCTTGCTGCAGGCGCCCAACGCGAGGGTCACCAGCATCAGAGCTGCAAATAGTGTTGCGCTTTTTTTCACAATCAGCCTCCTTGGCAGATAAGGTTTTGGAAAGGTCGAACCCAGGCGCCCTTTTTACGCAAGGCCGATTCAGGAAGCAATCGAAATTTCACTATGGTTTTTGCGGGTTTTTCGTTTTAATTTCCGGACCCTATGGAAGCGTTCTCGCCGATTCTCCTGATCGCGGTGCCGCAGCTCGGCGATCCGAACTTCTTTCACGGTCTCGTGCTGCTGCTTCAGCACGACAAGGAAGGAGCC